>Ga0302177_10000199_pt1 | contig 50960 bp, 46 predicted proteins | sample I_Palsa_E1_2_FD_198780 | JGI IMG/M metagenome (GOLD analysis project Ga0302177, IMG submission 198780) | Peat permafrost microbial communities from Stordalen Mire near Abisko, Sweden - I_Palsa_E1_2 | ecosystem: Environmental > Terrestrial > Soil > Palsa > Peat permafrost | place: Sweden... | reverse complement strand
CCCAACCCCACCAAAAACAAATTCCGAATCACGTGCGGCGCATCAATTCCGTAATCAGCCTTCGTAACACTCGTCATGCGCGAAATCCTACTCGAACCCGGCACCACTCACAAGCCGCGTCGAAATGCTCGACTTGGTGTCTAATAAACGAGACTCTCCGAGCCGATGGACTCCCAACCCACGCCATCCTTCGCCAATCACCCGAACCAACCTTTAACCTACCGTCCCCGCGCCCGCGGCACTGATCGATTGGCCCTAAACATCCGCTCGGACTTCGCCGGATGGTCTCCCTCGGCACGTGCGAACGATAAAATCCGCAAACGCCAGCCATCGTATTTTTGTCGAGTCGATCTTTGCGCGCTCGCCGCCATTTACTGCGCGATTTTGGCGCTATTCATGTGCGCCGGCCTTAATTTTCACGACCTTTCGCTCAGGGGGGTCGATCTTTTCAACGCCCGCCATTCGCGCGCCTTGCCCCAAGCGCGCCGCGAGGACGCACTCGAGGTATCGATAGAGCGGGACGGCGGCGTTGATTTCGGATACCAGAGAATCGTCGCGGAAGATTTATCGAAGCTGTTAGCCGATGGAGTTCAAAGCGGGTCGGAGCGGAGAGTTTACTTGCGGGTAGACAAACGCGTGCGCTACGCGAACGTTCACCTTGTTGTTAGTGCCATTCGCGACGCAGGAATCACCGATATCAGTTTCGTAACCGAAAATCGGCGGGCCGGCCGTTTGGAAATGGCGAATCAGGCGCCCTAACTCGCCTTGCGACCTTTCCTTTCCTTCTCGATGCCCTTAGGCACCGCGCGCAGCAGCGTCTTCTGCCCGGCGGCCTTCGCCTTCAAACTCTGCTGCAGCGCCGACATCAAATCCACCACCGGCGCGCGCTTGGTCTTCGGCATCACCGTCATCTTTTTACCGTGCGCCTTCGCCTCGATCAGTTTTTCCAGTTCCGCCTGATACGCGTCCGAATATTGTGACGCATCAAATGGCGCGGCCAGACTTTCAATCAGCTGCATGGCCAGTTTCGATTCCTGCTCCTTCACTTCCGCCTTATTCGGCGCCGAAGCCTCCGCCGCCGCCCGAATTTCGTTGTTGTAGAACATGGTGTGCAAGGTCATGCCGTTGTCCCGTGCGCGAATGATCACGATATTTTCGCGGTTGTGCATGGTGACCTTCGCGATCCCGGCGTAGCCGGTCTTGCGCATCGCGTCCAGCAGTAAATTGTAGGCGCGCACCCCCGCCTCGGCCGGCTTCGCGTAATACGACGCGTCAAAATACACCGGATCGATTTCCGTGGCCTTCACGAAACTCAAAATCTCCATGGCCTGCGCCGAATCCGGTTCGATCTCGTCCAGCTCTTCCTGCTTGAACAGCAAATATTGATCCTTCTCGTATTCGTAGCCTTTCTCGATTTCCGAGCGCTCCACGAATTTTTCGCAGGTCGGGCAGTACAAGGGCTGCTTCAGCCGCGAATGACATACGGAATGGAGCTGATTGAAACTGATCCGCTCCGAGCGCGCCGCCGGCGACAGCTCAATGGGAATTGAAATCATTCCAAAGGTCAGAAATCCCTTCCACGATGCAGCCACGGTGCGCCTCCACAGAATGCCGGCAGGTCTCAACAGCAGTAGTACCGAGATTCTAAGCAACATTTCCCAAAACCGGAATCAAGAAATCGCGGTATGCCGCCAGCGTTAAGGGAAAGGAAAAGCGAAAGTCCGTCGCCTCAGTACATCTTCGTTATTATTTCGCCACAACACGCTCGAAGCCGTCGGTTTTGCGGGTGCCCAAATCCTTCCGGCCTGTAGAAGGGGGGAATTGTCACCATTACTCCGTCCAAGCCTACAAAAGCTTTTCAGAACTCTAAGTATTTTCTCACCCCGTCTTCGGGCAACCTTGGTATGGAGCCAGCGCCCCTCGGCGCGCAAAATGACCAAGATTCACATTCGCTCTTTTTGGAGGCTCTCATGAAGAACAGCACCAAAGACCAGGCCGAAGGAACGCTGCACGAAGTGAAAGGCAAAGTGAAAGAACAAGTCGGCAAGACCACCAGCAATCCTCGCCTGCAAGACGAGGGAACCGACGAGAAAGTCGCCGGAAAGGTCCAAAAGAAAGCGGGCCAGATCGAGAAGGTTTTCGACAACTAGCCTGCGCCACGCGAGTCTCTACACCAAACGTCGCCCGACACTTCGGTCGGGCGACGTTTTGAGCGTCACTTTCTTGGTCACCCCGCACACGAGTCTCCCGCGTTGCACTACAATGCGTACGTGCAACACGAAGCCTCACTTATCAACGCGTTCGTAAAACATAATAAGCGGGAGCGTTACCTGGAGATGGTGTCAAACCCCCGCCTGCGCCATAAATTCATCAGCACGCTCGCCCACTTTTCAGACTTCGATTCTCAGTACCGCGCATCCATTCCCAGCAATAAACTCCACGCCGCGAATATCGCTCTTGAATTGCAGAGGCGGCGCTCGCCCAGCATCGTCTTTGCCATTTCGGAGAATTCGGCGCTCGATCAGCGGGAGGTTCCACTCGTCGAAGCTCTAAAAGAAATTGTGGGATGCGGAATGGGGACGGTCCTGTCATGCATTCCCGGGCAGCTCGCTTTCGTCGAGACCGAAGATGAACGCTTCGTCCTCGAACGCCACAATCGACTGGAAAAAACGAATACATTCGCTTCATGATTGAACTGAAAGACGACGAAAGCAACGTCGGCCGGGGGATATTTCAAGCCGCAGCGGTAGCCGTTGAGTGGGGAAACATCAGTGGTGCCGACGCTGACGAACTTGGTGAGTTACGGAACTGGTTTGGCAAAAATCTGGACCGGCCAACCTCGTTCGGACGTGACACACTTCGGCTTGGCATCTGCTGGTTCAAGACCGGCGCCAGCGAGCACATTGCCCGTATCTGGGAAATGGTTCGAATCCTCGAACGAAACGGCATTTATGTGAAAAAAATCAGAACCGACCGTCCTGGCTACGTAGTTTACGAAGACGAATGGCAACTCGTCGCCGAGCCCTTCCGCGAAGGCACGCTGCCGAGAAAGTAGCCAGCGAGAAGCCTTGAAGCCACACTAAATTTACGATGTACAATGCGCGCAGCCGCAAATCCATGTGCAGCTTTCAAAATGCCATCCACCAAAAAAAGTGAGCTGACCTGCAACGCGATTCGCCTACGCGGCCGCTGCGGTTGGCGACTCGCCAACCGCAGCATCGAAATGCACTGGCTCGCCGGCGGCGGCCTACTCGCCACGCTGTCCCGCCGTACCGGCGCCGCCGCGCATCAAAATCTCGTCTGGGAATCGCCCTGGCCCATCATCGAGCCCCACCGCTACTCCGAAAAAAAACACGGCGCCCGCTACGGCGGCGGCGCGGTCGCGCAAATGCTCTCCGGCTACACCGGCCACGCCCTCTGCTTCGATTATTTCGGCGCGCCCTCGCCCGCCGAAGAAGCGCTGGGCCTTCCGCTACACGGCGAAGCCGGCACCCGCCGCTGGCTCCTCACCGAAAAATCCGTGCGCGACGGCGCAGCGCAACTCAGCATGCGCGTCCGCGTCCCCAGCGCCGGCCTCACGGTACAACGCGACATCATCTTGCGCGAACACGAATCCGTCGCCTACGTCACCGAAACCGTCGCCAACAAAAATAATCGCGACCGCTATTTTCAGTGGGTCCAGCACGCCACTTTCGGCCCACCATTTTTGAAAGAAACCGAAAGCGTTGTCGCCATCCCCGGCACTCAATCCAAAACTTCGCCCGACGATTACGGCGGCCACTGCGCCGTCGCGACCGATCAGGAATTCACCTGGCCCCACGCCCCCGCCTACGACGGCGGCACGCACGATATTTCGCAGCCGTTCGCCCGCAAAGGAAGGGGATTCGTAGCGACAACTCTATTGGGAGGCGGTGCGCCAGATTCGCCCTTCACCTACGTTGCAGTTTTGAATTGGAAACTCGGCCTAATCGCCGGATATATTTTCCGCCGCGCCGATTTTCCCTGGGCCGCCATCTGGGAAGAAAATTGCTCCCGCGCCGAGGCCCCCTGGTACGGCACCACCCAAGCCCGCGGCCTCGAATTCGGCAACACGCCGCTGCCGCTCGGCCTGCAACACGCCATCAATTCCGGCCCGCTCTTCAGCACGCCGACTGTCGGCCGCGTCCCCGCCGCCGGCCACGCAACCGCGAGCTACGCGATCTTCGCCACCGAAATTCCGCCAACGTGGAAGAAAATTTCCAGCATCGACGTCCGGGCCAGCGCCAACACGAGCCTCGACGCCATCGCAATCACCGGCCCGCAAGCCGGTTATCAGCTCACGCTCCCCGCAAGCCACTTGGCCAAACTCTGGCCCACCACTCCAAAATAATCCGCCAAGAACTTTTGGATCGCGGTGGCCCTGCCACTGCTTTGTCCTTAACCCGCAGTCGTTTCGCCCACTCCCGCATCCAATAGTGAATCGGCCCAGCAGCTTCCGCTAAAATGGGCGCGCATCACACGCACATGAAAATCCTCTCGCTCAACGTGGGCGTCCCCCGCGAAGTCCCGGTCCACGGCGGCTCCATCGTCACCGGCATCTTCAAACAGCCGGTTGAAGGCCGCGTCACGCTCCGCCGCCTGAATCTGGATGGCGACCGCCAGGCGGACCTCACCGTTCACGGCGGCCCCTACAAAGCCGTCTACGCCTACCCGCACGAACATTATGAGTATTGGAAAAAGGCGCTACCCGGCCGGGCCCTGCCCCTCGGCGTCTTCGGCGAAAATTTCACCACCGAAGGATTGCTCGAGCCCGACGTTTTCATCGGCGATAAATATTCCGTAGGAACCGCCGAAGTAACGGTGACCCAACCGCGCCAACCCTGCTACAAACTCAACGTCCGCTTCGACGACGACCTGATGGTCAAACGTTTCCTCACCAGCGGCCGCAGTGGTTTCTACCTGTCCGTCACTCAGCCTGGCGAAGTCGCCGTCGGCGACGAAATAAAATCAGTAAGCCGCGATCCTCACGGCGTCTCCATCGCCGAGTTCAACCGCATCTTCACCGCCAAATCCCTCACCCCCGACGACCTCGCCCTAATCCAAAAAATGATTAAAATCCCAGCTCTCCCCCAAGACTGGAAAGACTACTACCGCGAAGGTCTAGCGCGCATCGGCTAGCGAATCGTTGCAACAATCGTCCGTGCGCCGTTATCGCCCCAATCCCACCCGCGACAAAATCGCCTGAAACCGCGCGTCGCTCCGCAACGGGTCGAACATCGGATCCACTTTCAACGAGGTCAGCCCCGGCGAATGTTGCGCCACCGCTTCATTCAGGTAGGCGAGCGCCCGGTTGTCGTCCTTCAACGCCACGTACGCGCCCACGAAGGCCATCGGGTCAGTCGATTCTTTCGGCGCCGACTTTTTTGCTTCTTCCAGCGCACGCTGCGCCAGCTCTACTCGGTTGGTCCGGGCGTACACCTGTCCTTCCTGCGACAACAGCCAAAAATTCACTCCGGCTTTCTTTCGCGCTTCGATATCGGCCAACGCCTCGTCCGCCCGCCCGGTTTCCAGGTACGGAAACACAATCATGTGCGCCCGCGAAAAGGTCGGTTCCATCTCCATCACTTCATGTAGCTGGGCGATGGCCCGGTCGTATTGCCGCGCGAAATAATAAAAAACTCCCAGATCGGCTTTCATGATTAACGACAGCGGATCGAGCTGGAGGGCACGCTGCATTTCGGCGAAGGCTTCGTCAAAACGCCCTTCAAACGCGAGGTGTTCGGCGTACCAGTGGTGTCCGGTCGCGTAGTTCGGATCCAGTTCAATGGCCCGGCGGAATTCCTGGTCCGCGGTCTGCCAGTCCCAATCGTAATTTTGCGCGATCAGCGCCAGCGAGGCGTGCGCCTCGGCCGAGCGCTCGTCCAGGCTCAAAGCCTTCAGCGCCGCCGCCCGCGCTTTCGGAATCAGTCGGTCCGGAGGCTCGACGTAATATTCCGCCATCACCGCGTAGGTATCGGCCAGCCCGGCGTACGAACGCGCGTAGTCGGGATCCTTATCGATTGATTGCTGGAATTGTCGTGCTGCTTCCTGAAATCCCGGGCCGGTGCGCTTGTTCCAGAAATACCGGCCTTTCAGATAATCGTCGTAGGCTTCGAATGATTTTACGTCGGCCGTTTCCGCCGCTGCTGTGGCCGCCGCCGGGCGCGTCGCGCTCGTCGTGGGTTGCCCCAGCGCCGTTTGAATTTCATCTGAAATTTCCTGCGCAATTTCGCCTTGCACTGCCAGCACGCTGTGCAGTTCTCGGTCGTACTCCCGCGACAAAATATGCGTCTGATCGGAAACCCGGATCAGCTGCGCCGTAATCCGCACTTTGTCCGCGTCACGCCGCACGCTGCCTTCCAGCACGTATTGCACGCCCAGCTCGCGCGCGATTTGCTCCAGCGGCTCGCTAGTGTTCTGGTAGTGCATCACCGAGGTTCGCGCGATCACGCCCAGCCGTTGCGGATTTTCCTGCCCCAGCTGTGCGATCATTTCTTCGGTCATCCCGTCGCTGAAATAATCCTGCTTCGCGTCGCCGGTCATGTTCCTGAAGGGCAGCACCGCGATCATCGCCGGTTCCGCGGCGCTCGCGAGCGGTGCTTTCGAATGCGGGTGCGCGTGCGTGGCCCGATACGCTGCGAACGCGCCGCCAAGCGCGAGCACCGCGATTACGATCGCCGCGATCGCGTACCGCGAACGAGACGCGTCCGTCGGAATCGCCCGCGCCGCATCTTCGCCCGCGGCTGAATATTCAGCAGCAGTGTTTTCGGGAGCCGAGAGCAGGGAACGCGCGGCGGAATTCGCCGCGTCCGCCGGATTCGCCGCTTGCTGCGCCCAGTTCGGGGCCGAGGCATCCGCCGCCGGCTCGATTTTCTCCACCGGCGCGATGAAGCGGTAGCCCAGCTTGGGCAGCGTCTCGATGTATCGCGGTTCCGTGGCCGAATCGTTCAGCACCGCGCGAATTTCTTTGATCGAAGTGTTCAGGACATGTTCGAAATCGACGAAAACTTCCGAAGACCATAATTCGGCGCGCAACTCTTCACGAGTCACCACGTCGCCCGCTCGGCTCAGCAGCAAATTCAGCACCCGCAAGGGCTGCGGGCGTATTTTCAGCTTCGACCCGCGCACGTACAGCTCGCGCGTCCGTGAACGCGATTCGTAGTCACCAAATCGGAAAACTGTGGAGGTTGGTTCCATGGCCTCGACAAGCTGCAGGGTTGTCAGATTCTCGCCCGTCGCCCGCAATCCGCGCAAGGTGCAATTCGGAATAGGTCAACAAAAGGCACCTGACCCGCCGGCCATCCGCCCGAAATGTGACCTCTAAGCCTTTCCGTATCAATGGTATGGACCTTCACCACAATTCCATTCTTTCTTCACCGCCCCTGCATTGACGATTCTCCCCACATACTCTATCAACGAGCCACAAGTTTTCCGTTCGTCGTCGAAGCGGTTGGGACGCGACTCCGGCTAAACCGCCGGCTCGCCTTGGCGCCTAGGTTCGAAAAAGATCTGTATATAAGGATGGTGTGCCCGTGAAAGGAAAGACACTCGTGCAGTTTCTGATCAGGTCCGGAAAGCGTAAATGGACCGCAGTCGCTCTGGTCTTCGTCGCGGCTGGAGCTGTATCCGCCGGCGTGATCGTGATTCCCAATCTGTTTCCATTTCTCGACGCCACCGGCTTGGTTTCGACCTTCAACGCCACCGGCGCGATCCATGAAGACGGCGCGTTTTTCCAGAGCCTGGGCACCAACGGCCGCACCTGCGGCACGTGTCATCAAGCCAGCGACGCGATGGGTCTGCGCGCCGAAAACGTCCGCATTCGCTACATTACCTCGCGCGGCACCGATCCGCTTTTCGCCGCCATTGATGGCGCCAATTGTCCCAGCGGTTCGCCACGAAATCCTGCCGACCACAGCCTGCTGCTCAGCCACGGCCTGATTCGCATTCCGATCACCTTGCCGGTCGGCACGACGTTTCAGATCAAAGCGGTGCATGATCCTTACGGCTGCGCCATCACCACCGACGACACCGGTGCCCAAACTGTTTCGGTCTACCGCCGTCCGCTGCCGACCACCAACCTGAAATTCCTCAGCACCATCATGTTCGACGGCCGCGAAACCATTCAGTCCCTGGCCACGCCCGCAACGTTCATGGCTAGTCTGAATTTCGACTTGCAGCACCAGGCCATGGACGCGACGCTGATTCACGCGCAAGCCGCGAATCCGCCCACCGCCGCGCAACAAGCCGACATCGTGAATTTCGAATTAGGTTTGAACTCCGCGCAGATCGCCGACGGCCACGCCGGCGCGCTCAATCAGGACGGCGCCACCGGTGGCGCGCTGAATCTTTCCCAGCAGGCGCCTTTTTACTATCCCGGCACCAACGATTCGCTGGGCCACGACCCGGAAGGCGGCACCTTCAATCCCGCCGCTGTCTTCACCATGTTCCAAGCCTGGGAAAATCTGCCGTCGTCGTGGAATCGGCTGCAGAATTACTTGAACGCCCAGCGCGCGCAAATCGCCGCCGGCGAAAAGCTCTTCAACACCCGCGCGCTCACCATCTCCAGCGTGCGCGGGCTCAACGACAACGCCGCCCTTGGCGTGGTCCCGGTCGCGCCGTTCATGGGCACCTGCACCACCTGCCACGACGCGCCCAACGCCGGGGACCACTCCCTGCCGCTCCCGCTTGATATCGGCACGGTCCATTCGCCGGCGAATGAAACCGACCCGATCATCGCGGCCGGGATCGCCCAACTTGATATACCCGATCTTCCGGTGTACGCAATCACCGGCTGCCCGGATCCGTTCGCGCCACCTACAGGAAATGCTGGCGCGTCAGGAGCGTCGGCGCAACCTTATGTGATCTATACGACGGATCCGGGGAAGGGATTAGTGACGGGGATGTGCAGCGACGTCGACCGGGTCAAGGGCCCGGTGCTGCGCGGGCTCGCGGCCCGCGCGCCGTACTTCCACAACGGAGCCGCGCAAAACCTCGACCAGCTCCTCAACTTCTACAACCAGCGTTTCCAGATGAACCTAACCAGCGAAGAGAAATCCCAACTGGAGGCGTTTCTGAATTCACTGTAAAAAATCCTGCCCCACAGCAAAAAAGCACGGCGCTCACCCCATGACGCCGTGCTTTTTAATTTTCGGTAAAGGTGAAACGCGCTAGGAAGCTTTTTCTTCGGCGGCGGCGACGAATTCGCTGTAGGGGCCTTTGAAGTCTTCGATTTTCTGGCCGGCTTCGAAGTTCCAGATGCGGGTGGCCACTTCGTCGATCACGTCGTGGTCGTGGGTGACCAGCAGCACGGTGCCGTCATACTTCTGCAGGGCGATGTTCAGGGCGTTGATCGATTCCAAATCCAAGTGGTTGGTGGGCTCGTCCAGCACCAGCACATTCGGTTTCTGCAGCATCAGGCGGCAGAAAATCAAACGGGCGGTCTCGCCGCCGCTCAAGGCGCTGGTCTGCTTGGTGGCCTCTTCGCCGGTGAACAGCATCTGGCCCAAGACGCCGCGCAGCTCTTCCTGGGTGGCTTGCGGTTTGAATTGATGCAGCCACTCGATGGTATTCATTCCGTGCTTGATCGATTCGGCGTGGTCCTGGGCAAAATATCCGCAGGCCGCGTTGTGGCCCCAGATCACCTGGCCGCCATCGACCGGGAACTCGCGCTCCGCATCATCAATATATCCGGGCGCGGTTTTCATCAGGCACTTCAGCAAAGTGGTCTTGCCGGTTCCGTTGCGCCCCATCAAGGCGATTTTCTCGTTGCGGTCCACGGCGGCGGAGAAATTCGGCCAGACCTTCACGCCGTTGTAGGACTTGGCCACGCTCTTGATGTCCAGCGGATGCTTGCCCGAATTTTGCTCGACCTGAAAGCGAATGTAGGGCCGGGCGATGTTCGAGCGCGCCAGCTCGGTGGTCTGCAAGCGCTCGACTTCTTTCTTGCGCGAAGTGGCCTGGGCCGACCGGGTGCCGGCCGAGAAGCGGGCGATAAAATCCTGCAAGTGGGCGATTTTCTTCTCGCGCTGCTCATTCTCGCTTTCCACCCGCGCGCGCACCGAGGTCTTGGCCACCACCATGTCGTCGTACCCGCCGTTGTACATGATCACCGTCTGGTAATCGATGTCCGCGGTGTAGGTGCAGACGCTGTTCAAAAAGTGCCGGTCGTGGGAGATCACAATCAGCACGCCGTCATATTCATTCAAATAATCCTGGAGCCAGTGCACCGAATCGAGGTCCAGGTTGTTGGTGGGCTCGTCCAGCAGCAGGACTTGCGGATGGCCGAAGAGCGCCTGGGCCAGCAGCACGCGGACTTTCTGGCCGCCCTGCAACTCGCTCATCATGCGCTCGTGCAGCGGCTCGTCAATGCCCAGCCCGTCGAGCAGCACGGCCGCGTCGGTTTCCGCGGTGTAGCCGTCATTTTCGCCGACGATGCCTTCCAGCTCGCCGAGGCGCATGCCGTCGGCATCGGTCAGCTCGTCGTGCGGCTTGTTGTAGAGAGTTTCGCGCTCCTGCAGGGCCTTCCAAAGCGGGCGGTTGCCCATGATCACGGTGTCGATCACCCGCTTATCGTCGAAGGCAAACTGGTCCTGGGACAAAATGCCGAGTTTCTTGGGCCGGGTGACGTCGCCCTTGGTGGGCTCGATCTCCCCGGTCAAAATTTTCATCAAGGTCGATTTGCCGGCGCCATTCGGGCCGGTAATGCCATAGCGGCGGCCAGCAAAGAAGGTGGTGGAGACGTCCTCGAAGAGGACCCGCGGCCCATAGCGCATCGTAACGTTGTTAATCGATAGCATCGCCTTTAGATTATACCGTATCTCCCGAAGTTTTCAGCACGCGGGCAAGATCGCCGCTGCGGCTTTGCGCGCCAGTGGGCCTCCGCCTTTGCGAGGCAGTGGGCCTTCGCCTTTGCGCGCCGATGCGCGAAAAATGCGGCAAAACCGCGTGGCCAAAACCGTGGAATTTGCGGATTAGAATTTGAGTTGGTCTCATGTTGTCTGTGACTTACGTGAATTTCTAATTGCTGGTAGCGGATTAGAAATTCGGCGTTCGGTCGCCTGGCCCCACGTGGCGATCGGAATCGCACCACGGCGGCGGTTGCGCGCGAAAAACGCCCGCCCCCCGCCGGATTTACTGTCGATCTGATTTCACGTCCGCCCTTTGTTTTGTGAGAGTTAAAGGCGTTTTCAGATTGCGCGAAGTGTCGATTTGGCTGTCCGCCAAGCAAAAGTGCATTTGGCTTCTCGACCCCGCGCCTTTTCCAGGTTCTTTTTTCCATTTTCCGCACCAAGGAATCGGTGCCAGGGTGTACGCAGATTTGCGGGCGGCAGGGAATGGCGAGTTGCGGCGGAAGAGCGGGTGTCAGTTCAAGTTGGCCAGGCAACAACACAGTTCCTGCCTAAGCCCGAGCGGCGAAGCCATTTTAACATTTGGGCCGGCAGAATAAAAATGTACACAACGTGAATTGCTTCTGAGGCTCCGTGGAAAAGCTTGTGATAGTAAAATGTCCACAGCGACCGTCGCCCGAGCGGGTGACTTCGGTGGGTCATAAGATGATGACTCGGTACAGACTGTAGAAGCTTTTTTCGAGTAGGAATGAAAAGGCGCGATCCACTGACCGATCAGGAACGAAGTCGACAGATGGCGCTCGTCAAGTCGAAAAACACCAGGCCGGAACTCGCGGTCAGACGAATGATTTGGTCGATGGGATTTCGCTATAGACTGCACGCGACAAATGTAATCGGTCGACCCGATATTGTGCTCAAAAAGCACCGGCGCATAATTTTTGTGCATGGTTGTTTTTGGCACCGTCATAAAGGATGTTCGCGCACGCGCATGCCAAAAACCCGCGTGAGATTTTGGAAACAGAAATTTCAATTGAACATTACGAGAGATAAAGTTGTTCGCAAAAAACTACGTCAATCAGGATGGAAAATTCTAGTAATTTGGGAGTGTATGTCCGAGAATGCATCAAACCTGAACAAAACGCTTCGTCGTTTTCTCGGAGACTTGTCGTGAGAGCTGCGGAAATATTCGCTGGTGCCGGCGGGCTCACAATCGCAACTGCTCAAGCTGGTTTTAAGCACGCTGCGCTCATAGAGCTCGACGACTTCGCGTGCGAAACAATTCGAGCCAACCAAGGACCTCAAGGGTCTTTAGCGAAGGACTGGCCGTTGTTCCAGAAGGACATAAGGGCATTTGACTACGCCTCCATTGACGGTGAAATCGATTTAATGTGTGCGGGCTTGCCATGTCAGCCGTTCTCTCTTGGGGGCAAGGGAATGGCTCACCAAGATCCAAGGGATATGTTCGGCGAAGTCGTTCGCGCAGTGCGTTCCCTGCAACCAAGGGCGATCCTCATCGAAAATGTAAAGGGTCTTCTCCGACCTGCGCTAAAAGACTACTTCGAATACCTACTGCTCGCATTGGCCTCTCCAAATTTAGTTCGCCGAGTCTCACAATCTTGGAGAGAGCACCTCTTGATGCTGCAGCGGCGTCGACCCCAAGACGATCTTAAATACGACATCAATGTAGAGGTCGTAAACGCGGCAGACTACGGTGTGCCTCAGTGGCGCGAACGCGTACTTATCGTTGCGTTTCGATCAGACCTGAAGATCGAATGGTCCGCACCCGAGGCCACGCACAGCCTAGACGCTTTGCTTTGGCAGCAATGGAAGACTGGCGAGTATTGGGAACGGCACAGGTTATCGCGAAGCAGACGCGGTCTGATGAGCCGTCGAATCGCTTCGCGTGACACAAACGTCCGCAAACTTGAATTGCTGGAGAACAAGGCTCAACCTTGGAAGACGGTGCGTGATGCTATAGCTGATCTTCCACGAGCAGTCGATTCGAAAAAAGCTGCATCAATGCAAAATCACTTCCTAATTCCCGGTGCGCGGGCCTATTCGGGCCATAGCGGGAGTCTCTTAGATGAACCCGCCAAAACGTTGAAGGCGGGTGACCACGGAGTACCGGGTGGGGAAAATACGTTGTCACTCGGGGGCGGGAAAGTTCGCTACTTCACTGTTCGGGAATGCGCTCGTCTGCAGACATTCCCTGATGCCTATGCGATTAAAGGGGCGTGGACGAGAGCAATGCGCCAAATTGGCAACGCCGTCCCTGTAGCGCTGGGGCTGGCGTTCACAACTCAAATACGAAACCATCTGCAGGAAGCAGCATGTACCCGTTGAAACCGCACCAGTCACATCTCACTCGTCGACTTCGAGAATCTCATCCGAGTACTCCACATCGAAGTGCTGTGCCAGATAGTTAAGAAGTATTCCTAGCCGAATGCGAATCGCGTAAGAGTCATTGGGGGTTTGAGAATGCTTGTCAAACTCTAGAAGACTTGTGTTCACCTTCTTACTGGACTCTCCGGATTCCTCGACGATCAGTCGATTCTTTTCGCGGTCCTGCTCAAACTTAACCAGCATATCGCGTCGTACTGAATCGACCTCATGTAGTCTAACCTGGCGGAAAAGATGGTAGTAGACCGTAACCATGCCAACTTGACGAAGCAAGCTGTCCTTAATTGCGAACACTTTGTTCATCGCATCAAGGGTCGCGTCGACCTCGCTTTTCAGCGCTAAAATCGCAGATGGCGAACTCCTCTTGTCTCGCTTTTTTTTCCATTCTCGGAATGTTTTTACGAACTGATCTAGATACGATTTCTTCGTGTTCGGAATTCCCGAATTGAATTCGATGTACAAGAACTTGGCAGCCAATTCGCGATGGCGATAGCGAGCATCTTCGAACGGAAGATGTCTCGTGAAGAAAGTGTGGTTCGCCACCGACTTGATCGCGAGTGGCATCGGTCCGCCAAGAGCCCCGCGTTTTTCGGGAGCGTTGAGGGGTACCGCCTCGTTTAGTCGGGAGAACATATCCTCTATCAGTTCGATGTCTTCGGTTCGGATTGTCACCACGTCGATAAGGGTGGCGTCAAATCTCGCCTTAATTTGTGGATAACGTTGCGCGAGGGTGGCGTAATCGAGCCCGCCCGCCTGAACAGTCTCGTCACGCAGGTATTTGAAATCTTCAGCAAGCGTGAGTGAGCCATCGATGAATTCCCAGATTGTTTGGAGTCGTTGCTTTCCATCAATGATTGCATATCGAAACGTCCGACCACCCTTCGTTTTCGGGGGAACAAACTCGTGGAAATATAATTTCGGAACATCAAAGCCATTCACAAGAGAGTCGATTAGCAGTTGACGTTTCTCGTGAGTCCAGATGCCGCTAATTCGTTGATATTCGGGATCAACGTCAATTTCCGCTCGGTCTGAGTACACAACTAGCAGTGAGCTCTGCGGAAGCTTCCCCAGGGTGAAGTCATTCATCGTAGCGCCTCCCGACTATCCTCGCGGCGTTATCCAGTTCTGGGAAGACCGTCAGATCATCAATCTTGACAGCTTCCAACTGCCGCCGAATGCGGGCCTTCGCGCTAGCAGGAATAATAAAGCGGCCGACATGCATACGCTTTCCAATGTTCTCGATCGGAGTCTGATCGCGGTGAGTGACCGTGAACACGCTGTGTTGAGCCTGCATTCTCTTAGATTGTCTGACGGCAATTCCGGCGGCTGGTGTCAAATTGGTAGTTTGCTCCGACGCCAGTTTGGTTGGGAGATAGTTTTGAAGTTGGTCGCCATTGTCTTCAAATATCGGGAGATCCCGACTGTCTGCAGGTCTTATACCCGCTTCAGCGTTTAGTTTGGTCGGAAGTAATAGCCATAGTGCTCCATCTTTTCTGTCGTTTTTTTTCCCGTTTCCAATAGAGTGCGTCGCGAAGTATAAACCAATTAGTGGGCTTTCTGTCCAATCGAGCAGGCGGGTGGGTACGGCATGATGACGAGCTAGAAATAGCCACTCCCACTGCGATTGGGGGCGATATTCAACGAACTGGACAGCGTTTTGTTTAAACATGTTTATAAGGGCCCTCTCATTCTTTATTCCGAAGGGGCCTCGTCCGAGCGATGGCACTAGCTCGTGCTCAGAATTGGTTGACCCGCGATACCAGATCGGCAGACGCCACCTCGGGCCTCTCCGCGAGTCTACCGCGTGGATTAGGTCTGACAGGCTGTGAATCCGTTCATCGTCGAAAAGCATTTGGTAAACCTCTCACCATCGAAGTAGCGCCATCACATGAGTAATTAATGTGTCCGTTACGAGGCACACTTTATACGCCCACCCTCGAGCAAATCAAGTGAAGAGAAGTTTCGTTGCAATATAGCTGATAAAGCGGATTTATGGATTCTGGTGTGTGTACCTTTGCGTTAACAATACCGGGATGTTATCACGCATCGCCGACGTGTCGGGGAGCCTTGACGCGCGCGCAGGGGAGGTGGGCTGGAGAAGGAAGCGAAGAGAGGTCCCTCGTCGGCCCAAAAGGCGCGCCTCTGTCGGGATGACAACGAGAACCGAAGCGACAGGCGGGAGGAAGCGAGGGAGAAAAACATTTGAAGTATGACCTTCGTCGCGGAAAGCGCTCTTCAGGACGACGAGGCGGAAGAATCGAAGAGAGGTCCCTCGTCGGCGCAAAAGGCGCGGCTCTGTCGGGATGACAACTAAAACCGAGGCGGGATGACGAGGAGAAGCGAAGCAAGACGCGGCCGCTGACCGTGAACTTAGACTTTGCCCTGGCGAATCAGTTCGTCGAGGGCGGCGTAGGCGTTGACCCAGCCGCGGCCGGGGATGAAGACGTAATCGGGCGCGGTGTATTCATCGCCGTTCTCGTCGACGAGGATGCCTTCTTCGCCGACGTGCGGCGGGCGGCGGGCGTCGGCGAGCGCCTTGGGCGCCGAAGTGCTCAGCAACGATTTGATGGCCGTGGGCCAATTTTCTTCGGGCAGGTCGGCGGGGAAGATGAATTTCACTTTGTTGGCGTGCACCGGCTGGGCCACTTCGATTTCGAGGGTCAGCAGCGGCGCGGGCTTGCCGCCGGAATCCGCTTTCTGTTCGGCCACGGTGCGGAACCGGTAGTCCCTTTTCTTCGCGCCCTTCAACGCTTTCTGCAGGCCTTCGTAGAGCTGCTTGCCGGACTCCATGAAAAAACCTTCGGCGGTGGCTTTGGCGATTTCGGCCCAGGTGATGTGGGTGACCAGCCAGTGAATCGCGGCCGGCAGGAACCACTCCAGCATCATCTGCGGGCCGGGCGATTCGACGCGGGTGTCGACGTCGGAGCCCAGCGCGCGCAAGGCGCCCTGCAACTCGTCGAGATCGGCGGCGGGCATCCCCGGAACAGTGATGAAGGAAGAGCGCGACAGGCGCGGCGCAGCTGATGGCATGGTACCTCCGCGAAGCAAGGAGTGAGCCCGCGGCGCGGGCACACGGCAGATATATATGGACGACACATACACCCGGGCGCTCGCAGCGTCAACTGCGGCGGCGGCGCGGCGAAGGAAGCGAAGAGAGATCCCTCGTCGCTGCGGAAAATCGCCGCAGCTCTGTCGGGATGACAACGAGAACCGAAGCGAGATGCGGGAGGAAGCGACAACGAGAACCGAAGCGAGGCTGAAACTTTAGACGGGGATGAGGGTGCGGATGTGATGCATGAGGCGGGCGCCGTCGCTTTTGGGGAGGATCAGCTCGACGGGGATGTCGGCGAAGGCCCAGGCGGAGGAGCCGGCGTGCTGGGTGAAGAGGATGATCGGAACCTGGGGCATGATTTGTTTGAGCTGGCGCGCGGCCTGGAGGCCGTCGAGGACCGGCATGGAAACGTCGAGGACGATGAGGTCGGGCCGGCACTGAATGGCGAGGTCGATGGCTTCCTGGCCGTCGCGGGCTTCGGCGCAGAGTTTGTAATCCTGCTGCTCTTCGAACATTTTGCAGAGCATTTTGCGGATGAGCGGATTGTCGTCAGCGATCAAAACTGTTCTGGGCACGAAGGCATCCTGGAGCAGCCGAGGAATGTATAAAACGTAACATCCACGCTAACAGTTTTAAGGGTAGGCCGACGATACAGGAATCGCTGTAGGGGAGTACCGGTGGCAGGATTGGAACCTGCTGGAAAAAAATTTCGACGAAAATCGAAATCGCGCCGGAATGAAACGGGGCGCCGCGCGGCGCGAGTTAGTACTGATAGTCCGTGGGCGGCGGGATTTCGAGAATGGCGCGGACTTTTTGGCGGCGGGTGATTTCGACGGGGGTGCGGCCGCGTTGGTCGAGCCATTTGCGGAAGGCTTCGAGTTTGACGGTGTGGGTTACCGGGATATTTTGGACCGCGACCTGGACGTTGCCGACGTCGGGATTGTGGCCGGCGATCCAGTCGGTGTGGCGCAGAGTTTTGAGGGCCAGGGCGACGGCTTCGTAGAGGGTGCCGGCGGTGACGTGGACGGAATGTTCGAGGCCTTCGAAGTCGCGGAGGGTGACTTTGCAGGATTTGAGTTCCATGGGCGGAGTGTAGCATGTTCGCTTTTTGTTCGCCAAGGCAAAAATGTGGGATGGGGCGGCGTGAGGCGGGGAGGCCAGGCGGGAAAGGCCGATGCAAGGTCAAACTTCAGAACTAGGGAACGGTGAAGATGATGATGGCGTTGAAGGGCACGGCTTTGCCGTCTTGCAGGTACGGCTGGAATTTCCAGCGGCTAACCGCGGCGGACGCCGGGAGGAACGTGGCGCCGAGATTTTTGATGTTGTTCGTGCCGAGCAGTTTGCCGTCGTCGTCGACGGAGATTTGAATTTCGACTTTGGTGCCGTGGGGCGCGCTGCCGGCCGGGAATTTCGGTTCGGTGACGTTGCTCGCGAGCTGGCGCGCCTGGTCATTGGAAAGTTCAACGACGGGCGGCGCCGGGGTGACCTGCACTTTGAAGGGGAAACCCATTAGCGAATTGACCTGAACGGGAACGCCTTTCACCACCGGCGGTTTCAACTTCCACTTCAAAAGGATCTGGCGCAACGGCTCTTCGAGCCCGGGATTGTCGCAGCCAGCGGAAAAGACTTCGCGGACATTTCCGGCGCGATCGGCGGAGACGAATGCGCCGCAGCCGCCGGAATCTGATCCGCCGACCACGGTGGGCCAGGCGATGTCCGCGCCGCCGATGACCAGGCTGCGCATGGTGTCTTCGCCGATCGACAGGAAGGAGATGCGTTCGGCGGGCGGGGTGGGATTAACGACGGCAAAAAGAGATTCGTCGGGCTGGGTCAGCGGCTCGAGCGCGGTGATGGTGGCAACGAGCTCGTGGGCGGATCCGGGATCGTTGAGGATCTGTCGCGCGACCTGCTTGTTGCCGAATTTTTCGTAGTCCTTATAGGTCGCGTCATAGGACTTGGTGAAAATCGATGCAAAGGTTTCGTCGTGGTTGAAACAAATTACCCAACGGTCCACGCGGAACTGGACGTCGCCGCAGGCGGTGTCATTTTTTCCGCTGGGCGCCGCCGTGCCGCGGGCATTGATTTGTTTCAATCCGGCGGCGAAGGGAACCGGGTCGAACGCGGCGTTGATAAATTCAGAGAGCCAGTAGGGATAGTAGCTGCCGGTGTTGATTTCGGAGACGGCGTCGCCATTGACGATGAGCGTTTGCGAGAAGTCCGGCGATTGGATCGTGCGGCGGTATTTGGCGGGGGAGAGCCAGGATTCTTCGATCTCGGCGTGGCGGGCGGACTGCGGGTTAGACGTTTCGGCAATGGAAAATTTAAGGTGGAAGGGCTGGCTACCCGGAAGAGTGAGCTGCGACTTTTTTAGGGCTTTTTCAACCTGATCATATAGCGAGGGGCCGCTGGACTGGGCCGGAGGCGCGCCGTACTGGGCTTGTACGGTGGAGGGAAACCAGAGAATCGCGAGCAGGAGACTGAGGAGGACGGTAATTTTTGAGTTGGTCAATTTGGGTGGCGCCTTTGGTGGCGGATTCGGGTGCGCCGGTATTTTACCGGCAAAAAGCGCGGGGAGTGGAATTTGTTTGGGTGCGGCGAGCATTCGCGGAGCTGGCGGGTGGGAGTGATGGACTATAATTCGGGGCGAGGAAATTGGGCAATTTTCCAGGGAAGGAATAATCGATGAGCAAAGTGCGGGTGGCGAGTTTTAGCGTGTCGTTGGATGGATATGGAGCTGGGCCGGATCAGGATTTGCAGAATCCGATGGGCGTGGGCGGGATGGTGCTGCATGCCTGGGCGTTTCCGACGCGGACATTTAAGAAAATGCAGGGAGGCGAAGGCGGGTCGACGGGCGTCGACGAAACGTTTGCGGCGCGCGGATTTGAAAATGTAGGCGCGTGGATTCTGGGGCGGAATATGTTTGGGCCAGTGCGCGGGCCGTGGTTGAACGAGGATTGGAAAGGGTGGTGGGGCGACACGCCGCCGTATCACGTGCCGGTTTATGTGCTGACCCATCAGGCGCGGGAGCCGCTGGTGATGCAGGGCGGAACGACTTTTTATTTTGTGACCGAGGGGATGGAGGTGGCGCTGCGGCGGGCGATCGACGCGGCGCACGGGCGGGATGTGCGGATTGGCGGAGGAACGACGACGGTGCGGCAATATTTACGGGCGCGGCTGATCGATGAGATGCATCTGGCGGTTTCGCCGAAACTGCTGGGTCGAGGAGAAAATCTTTTCGAGGGTATCGATTTGCCGGCGCTGGGTTATCAGACCGTCGAGCGCGTGGCCGGTGAGAATGCGACGCATGTGGTGATTGCGAAGAGTTAAATGCGCGGGACGGCGCGGGTGGGGCGGGAAGGCCAGGCGGAAAGGCCGGTGCAAGGTCAACGGCGAGCAAGGTCAAAGGCCGGCGCGAACGGCGTCTGAAAGACGACGCGATTCGTGACGCTGGCAGCGGCAACGCCATTTTCTCTTCGACACTTAAGATGAATTATACGGCCTGATAGCGGAGCTGGAAGGCCCGCGCCTACATGCCGCCCGCAGAAACGAGGAGGGTTTTCGCCTGGGCTAGCTCGGGGCGATCGGAGTGGATGCCCGCGCAATTCTTCAGCAACTGGGCGTAGTAGGCGTCCGCTTTCTCTTTTTGCTGGACCTGGGTGGCGGCCTGCGCGGCGCCGTACAGGCCGTTGAAACGATTGGGGTCGGTGCGGAGGGAAATTTCGTATTCGGCCAGCGCCTCTTGCGGACGCTGCAGGTCGAGCAACATGTCCGCAAGCATTTCGCGGGCGGGCAGTTCGGTTTCGCCTTTGCCAACCTGGTCCTGATCGTCGGCCACGGCGCGCAGCAAGCGAAGCGCATCGTCGGAATTGCCCGCGGCGTACGCAGCCCAGGCTCGCACCAGTTGGTGCTCGTTCTTCAGGCCATCGACGACATAGGACCGAGGTCCCTGGCGCGTGGCTTCGAGCAATTGGTCGTAATGCTTCAACGCGTCCTGTGCGGCGATGGCGTCGTGAAGATGGCCAGCGGCAACGGCGCGCCCCCAGTAGGTGACCAACTGAACGTCCGGCGGCGAGCCGGCGCTGGGTTGCAGGCTTAGCGCGTCTTTCCATTGGCGGCGCTCGAGCGCGTATTTGGCGGGCCCTTCCGCCTGGCGCAGCAACAAATAATTCTGAAATTCGGGATCCATTTGTTCGGGGCGAATTGCGGCGACCTGGTCGATGGTCGCCTTGGCGGCGGCGTCATCGCCGATTTGCATGTAGGCGTATTCGAGGAAGTCCATCGAATGCACTTTGTGATGCATCACGTGATGATGCGCAGCGGTGCTATCGGCGACGCGAATGGCCGCGAGGTTCGAGTTAATGTCGTCGGGCCAAAGACCGAGACGCGCGAAAATGTGCGAAGGCATGTGCACGGCGTGCGGTGACGACGGCGCGACACTCGCGTATTTGCGGGCGGCGGGGAGAGCGAGACTGGCCATAGCCGGATTGTCGCAACTGTGGATGATGTAGTGCGCGATGCCGGGATGATCGGGTTGCTGGTCGTAGAGCTGGTTGAGGATGGCCACGGCGGCTTTGGCGTTGGTGAGATTGGGATCGCGGTCGGGACCGGAGGCCAGAAGCGCGAGGGCGTAAAAGATGGCAGCTTCGTGGTCGTTCGGATTGCGTTGGTGGACGCCTTGCATGGCTTGGGCGTAAGCGTCGGCGCGCTGCGGGTGGTCGAGTTTATCGGTGTCCGAGTAAAAGACGGAGAGCGCCAGGATATAGTCGCGTTCGCGGCCGGCCGGTTGGAGGGAGCGAGCTTTGGCGAGGAGTTCGGCGCCTTGGGCGAGGTCGGCTTTGCTGGGGCGATTCCAGAGTTCGTGGTACCGGGTCATTGCTTGTCCCCAGTAAGCCATGGCGCAGCGCGGATCTTTTTTGGCGACTTCCACGAATTGCGCGTCGGCCAGTTCGTACTCGAAGGAATACAGCAGGGCCACGCCGCGCTCGAATTGGGATTGGACGGCGGGAGCGCAGGAGGTAAGGAAGGAGACGGTGCCGAGTTTTTCGTCGGCGTCGTGATGATGCTGGGGCTCCTGAGCGGAGAGCAAATCTGGCACAAGCGACAGAGTGCTAATGAGAGCGAGAACAGCGAATTTTGGGGCCTTCATGATAACTCCAACGTGAGACGTGCAAAGCGTAGCCACAGCACGAGGGGAAGTCAACACGCGGCTCTCATTGGCGATGGCAGGGACGGCGGGTCTGAAACGCATGTCTGGGAGACGGGAAGGCGTTGGCTGCCGGCCAACCCACCGAATACCAAGCACGCGGACGTGAACGCCGGTGCGGAGCCGATCGAAGTGATGGTCGTGAAATTGGAGAAAGAGAAATAAGGCGCGGCGAATTCAGGCGTGGCGCCAGGAGTTGCGCGTTGGTCAGGTCACGTTCGGTTCGGAGGGCCAGCCCCTCGTAATATCCCGGCGCTGGCCTCCTCGGTTAGCGGATCAGTGCTTTCAGCGTTTGGGAGATTTTTCCTCGCGCGGAGCGGCGGCTTCGTGCTGCGCTGGTGGTTTCGATTCATGCACGGTTGCGGGCTTGGGCTCCGACTGGGGTTTGGCCTCAGGCTTGGGTTCGTGGGCGGCCGCGGGCTTTGACTCGGTTCGAGGCTTCGGCTCCGGCTTGGATTCGTGAGCGGCTGTGGGCTTTGGCTCGGTTTTGGGTTTGGCTTCAGGTTTTGGTTCATGGGTGGTGGTGCGCTTCGGTGCTGGTTCGGACTTGGCTTCGGACTTGGCTTCCGGCTTTGACTCGTGCGTGGCTGCGGGTTTAGTTTCGGTTTTAGGTTTGGGCTCGGATTTGCGTTCATGCGTGGTCGCGGATTCCGCGCGCGGTGTGGAAGCCTTCGACTCGTGCGCGGCCACTGGTTTCGATTCCGTGCGCGGTTTGGGTTCTGCTTTCGGTTCAGACTTCGTTTCGGACTTCGGTTCAGATTTAGCCAGCGGCTTGGTTTCGGTTCGAGTCCTGGACTCCGTAGTGGGTTCGGTCCGAGGTTTGCTGGTGGTGCGCGCAGTGGTTTCGCTGCGCGGCTTGGCCGCGGGTCTTGGTTCGGTTCGCGTGGTGGTCAAGCGATCGGAACTGGAGGCCTTGGCTGGGACCACCTTTGCGCTTTTGAATTCGCCGGGCCTCTCCGTTGCGCGGACCGCCGGGCGGCCGTGATTGGCGGACGCGAACTGGTTGCGATCGGAGCGCGCGGCGCTGACGTGTTGTTCCTGTGCGGCCGTCGGCCCAGTGTGATGCTCGCGCGCAAAACGTTCTTGCGCGGCGGTCGGACGCGCGGTGACGCCGCCGCGGCCGCCGTTGTAGCTGACGTGGGTGTTGTGGATGACGACATTCCGCTGATAAACATGGTGTACGATCGCGACGTTTACATTGTTGACGCGGCTGTTATAGAAAAAATTGCTGCCGCGCCAGTAGCCGCCGGCGTAGCCGATGCCGGAATAACCGAAACCGTAGTTGATGCCACCGTAGAAGCCGACTTGCGGTCCCCAGTAGCCGGCGTTCCAGATGTAGGCGCCGCTATTCCAGCCCCAGTAGCCAGGGGTCCAGAGAAATCCAACCGTGGGCGGTTCGACCCAAGTTCCAGGCACCCAAAAATATCCGCCATCATCGCTGTAGCTCCAATATCCCGGCGTCCAGATGTAGCCGGCTTCGGGGCAAATGGGCTGGGTGTAAACGGGCAAGGCGGGCGGAGCAACCGTGACCGAGAGAAGAACCTGCGCCGAAGCGACGGGCGCAATGGACAATGTAAATGGAATCGCGAAAAGAGCTGCGGCTATCAGGAGCGAGCGCGCTACTCCAAAAAAGTTGAGCGAGCGGTCGACATTCGAAATGCGCATGTAAGTCACCTCGGAAGAAGAGTGATGCTGCGGAAAATTGTACGAGGCGCGGTGGAATGCGGCGATACGGTAAAGGCTCTAAAGGAACGCAAAGTTTACGTTAGGGAGGGGAAGCGTGATCGCGGCGGTCAAGTGCTTTAGTACGTGCAGGTCCAGTACCGGTGCGGGAGAATATTTTACGCGCGGCGGCAAAAAAATACTCGATGGTTGAGCGCTGCGATGGCGATGGGCTCGAGGATTGGCGCGCGCGCGTGGAACTCTGAGATCCGGTCGCAAATAGACTTTGCGAACCCGTCGTACACGGCCGGCATCTAAGCAAGCACAGCCCTCCAATTCCATGGAGGATACGGAGGAACTTATGTACGTGATTACGGGCGCGACAGGAAACACGGGAAGCGAAGTAGCGAAAAAGTTGCTGGCAGCAGGGGGCCAAGTGCGGGTGGTGGGCCGCAGCGCACAACGGCTGGGACCACTGGTAAAGAAGGGCGCAGAGGCTTTCGTTGCGGACATCACCGACGCCGGGGCGCTCACGAAGGCTTTTTCAGGTGCGAAGGGAGTGTACGCGATGATCCCGCCGGACATAAGCTCCCCGGATGTGCTGGCGCACTATCAGCGCGTGGGCGACGCCGTGGCCACTGCGATTGAGAAGAGCGGAATAAAACACGCCGTGGTGCTGAGCAGCGTCGGCGCGGACAAACCGGATAAAACAGGACCAGTGGTCGGGCTGTACAATTTTGAAAAGAAAGTTAGCGCGATTCCTAGTTTGAACGCGCTTTACCTGCGACCCGCCGGCTTCATGGAAAACCTGCTGTTCCAGATTGGGGTGATCAAGGGCTTCGGAACAATGGCCGGCCCAGTGAAAGGCGATCTGCGATTACCGATGATCGCCACGCGCGATATCGGCGACGCAGCCGCCGACGCGCTGTTGCAGCTCAATTTTCAAGGAAAGAGCGCGCACGAACTGCAAGGAGCCCGCGACGTCACCAACACGGAAGCTGCCAAAACAATCGGCGCGGCGATCGGCAAGGCCGACCTGACCTATAAACAGATGCCCGCGGCACAGTTGAAGCCCGGTTTCATGCAGATGGGCATGTCTTCGAATATGGCGGATCTGCTGTTGGAATTGGCGGACGCGCAGAATTCGGGACACTTAAAAGCGCTGGAGCCACGCTCGGCAAAGAACACCACTCCCACAACGTTGGAAACGTTTGCAGCTGAAGTTTTCGCGCCGGCCTATCGGGGGCAAAAAGCGGCCAGCGCCTAGGCGCTGGCGACTATGGGCCCCGCCCGGCGGGGCCCCAGGTCCCAGCCGGTGATGTTCCGCGGAACATTCTGACGGATGCGGTCGCGCATGCGTCTTTTTCGGCGATGCCCGGGGCGCATTCGTCGCGTTAATTCGCGCCCGTCGCTCCCTTCGAGCATTCCGCAAATCGCAGGGACGGCAACGGCAACCGTAACGACAACGGCAACGGATGCCCGGCTGCGCCGGCCGCTACAGGTGGAGGACGGGAAGCGAGACGCGCTGCGCGGGATCGTTTGGGTGATGAAGTGGGCTTGGTCGAGAGCGGCGGCGGAGCCGCTGCACTCCCAAGGCACTTGGCGCGGGGCTTTTACTCCTGGGGTTGTTTGGCGCGGATTTCGCGGAGGAGTTCTTCACGGCGAAGTTTGCTTTCTTCTTCGATGATGACTTCGCGGAGGTTGGACCAGGTGGTTTTTAGTTGGGCGAGCTGACGAGAGTACCAGTCTGAAAGGCGCGTCATAATTTTCCCCGACGACGAGTGGATTTAACTGCGCGTGACGCAGGCGAAGATGCGTTGCGTACGAAACTTTGCGTTGCAACTGGCTGGAACTCCACCTTAAGAGCCTGGGCCGCAGCTGTCAAATTAAAATCTGGCTTCGCCTATCGATTTTGTAAATACAGCCAAAAGGGTATTACTTCGGCGCATGATTTTGTGTGACTACAGTGTTACTGTTCTGCAAAAACCGGATGATGGTGTGCCGGGCGCCGGTGCGCCAGCTGAACGAAAAAAAGTTTCGAAACGAAAAACGGCCCCGCGTCAGGCCATGCTCGATCCTGGCGCGGGGCCGTTTTGTTTTTGTGCCGCGTGCGTACGGTTTAGCGCGGCAGCGCTGGCCGTGGCTTGGCGGCGTTCACGCGTTTGTGGGTGCGCGCCGGAACGGGTCTGCGCATCGGCACCTTGGACGTTTTCGCCGCGGTGCGGGCGGCGGGTTGGGCCGCCGGCAGCGTTTGCGGCGTGAAGATGCCCAGGCTGGAGGGGAAGAACGTGTCCTCGGTTCCCTGGTTTTCACCGATCACGAAAAAGTGCGTCGGATCGGCTTCGAAAGCGGCGGCCGGTTGATTGGTGCCGCCGAAGACGGCACCGGTAACCGTAATCGAGGAACGACCGGTGTTGTCGCTGCCCTCCACGGTTCCGCTGGTAGCGGAGTCGAGAAGTGGAGGAACGCCCGGGAAAGATCCGTCGAACAAGCCGTTGATGTCGCCATTCGCGGCGACACTGAACTCGCCGGCGGCGGCGACACTCTGGTTATCACCAATCAGAGCGACACCCTGCAATTGGCCGGTGATGTCCGCCGTGCTGGTCTGCGGAATCAAATCGCCAACGAATGCCTCGGGCACACTATCTCCGACCGGTTGGGTAGTATCCATGAGGACGCCGGTGCCGTTGGCTTCGAGATAGAAGACCAGAGAATCGACGAAGCCGTCGTCAAAGCCGCCGGAGAAGGTCATGGTCCCGCGCCCGGTGGTGGGGTCGAAGGTCACGACACCCGGGACCGGACCCGGCACATTGGTGGTGCCGCAGGCAGTAACATCACCCGCATCATTGATGTCGCAATTGACGTTGACCGTGTTTCCGCCGGTGACGATCATTTGGCCGATGGCGACGCTGGCGATTTGAGTTGTGGAGGTGTCGGCGCCGTCGTCGGCGCCGATCAAGCCGAAGGCTCCGGTGCCATTCACCGAATTAGCGGTGAGTGCGGATTGGGCGCGGGCTACGATCACGAACTGGCCCGGCGCTTCGTCGTCGATGCCGATCATAAAGAACTTGGTGGGGGACACGATGTAATACGCGTAGTTTCCGCCGGCCAGGTTGGATTGATCGAGGTTGAAATTGACGGTTCCGCGCCCGGCCATGTCGGTCGTCGCATACGTGCCGAGCGGCACATCCGCGATTGAATCGTTGCCGCTGCCGATATTGGCGGAATCGAGCAGGCCATTCGAGATGACTCCGCCGGCGCCTACGGTCAAACGGGCCACCATTCCGCCGCGAATTCCCGCGGCGTCCGAGGTTCCGCGCATAATGAAATTGCCCGAAGGAGCGGTAGAGGCAGCGGCGGATTGCCCAGCGAGCAAACCGGAGACGGCCGGCGTTTCTTCATCCGCACTGACGATGGTGCCGGTGTTAGTGGCGGAATCGATGGTGAAGGCCAAGGTAGCGTTGTCGCTGAAGCCGTTGAATCCGTCGTTGAAGGTAATGACGCCGCGCAGATTGTTATCGAGGGTATAAGTTCCAGTGAGCGAGGTAGTGTTGGTGATGACGAAATTATCGTTCACGTCGATTTCACTGGAGATGATGCTGCCTTTGCCGTCGGAGACGAAGCTGCCGGCCAGGGTGAGTGCGTTGCCGTTGGGATCAAAGCCGGAAGCTTCGAAGGCGTAGGAGCCGTTCAGGAACATCAGGTTGTTTGCAGCCATGGCTTGAATGGTGAAGGTGTCGGTGGCGGATTTAGTGGGGTCGGCGATGGAAGTGGCGATGATGCTGGTCTGCGGGCTTTCCGAAACCGTAGGCGGCGGCAAATAGGTGAAGGTGGTAGTGGTGGAGGCGACGATGGTGCCGCAGGCGGGTGTGCACGCCCCGGTGGTGCCGGCGGTAACCAGTTGCCAGCTCACGCCCTGGGCGTTGACGTCGTTGGTGACCACGGCATTGAGCACGATGTTGGTGGTGGATCCGGCGGTCGCAGTGGCGATCGGGTTGGTGATGTTAACCGAAAGGGCGCCGGCCCCGATGATGCTAAATGATATGGTCGCCGCCACAGACGGAGTCGCGATCGTCGTCGCGGTGACCATGACTACGGGATTGGCCGGCACGGTGGCCGGAGCGGTATAGGTCAGCGTGGTGTTGGTGCTGGTGAAGGTGCCGGCGCCCACCACATTCCAGGTGACGCCTGCGCCCGACTTGTCATTCGAGACGATGGCGTTCAGCGTGATGGTCTGGTTGGTCGTAACATTTTCCCCGCCACCGATGGCCACCGCGAGACGTCGCGGGGGATGGCCGGCGCAGCCGGCAAATAGAATGGCGGTAAAGCAAAAAATGGCGAATTTTTGCGCGGCAGTCTTCACAAGATTTCTCCGTTTAGTGAGCAGTTTCGAATGCGCTCGGCTGGGGCTGGGTACGGGGGCCGAAAGCTTGAGGCGAGAATATAGAACGGCAGGGGCCGGGACGCAATCAGTTTGTTTTTTTTGGGGGGGAGAAGAGGCGTACCGAAACGAAACGCGTTTAGCGGCGATGCTCACGTTGTCATCCCGGCAAACGGGCCGCGCCGGCCGCTACAGGCGGCGGGTGGGGGTGGAGACGCGCTTCGCGCGGATCGTTTGGGCGATGACGCTGGCGTGGCTGGGTCTTAGCGGCCGCCGATGCTGGGGTCGGGCGTCGAGCGATGTGCGTGGATTTGGTACTCGGCTGGGATTTGGAAAAGAGCCGGGTCCGGGTCGGAGCGCGAGACCTCGAGGAGTTGGATCGCCTGGGTGCCTTCGGTGGGCGACTGGCGGGTCACCGAGACGTTGATCTGCAGTTCGGGCGAATACCAAAATTCCCTGGTGCTGACCAGGGGCTGGGTGTTGCCGACGGCGCCGGCAGCGGTGGTCAGCGTTTCGCGCGTGCCAACCACGCTGAGGTTTTCGACCACGCTGTTGCCCAAGCTTTCGCGGGCCAGCACGCTTTTGCCGTCGGGCGAGGGACCGACCGGCGGTTCGGCGCGGTTCGTGGCAGGATTGTACAGACTGACTTCGCAACGCCTGCTGGACACATTGCAAGCTGTGCGGGTGCGGGCCTCGCGGTCGTAAATAATAAATTCGCGCAGCGGCGATTTCTGGTTGGAACCGGCGGCGACGAAGCTGTGGGTTTCGCGGTAGATGCGCCCCTGGCTGTCGCGCGCAACCACCGCGTCGAGATGTTGGGTCAGCGACGAGCCGTCGTCGAGTTTGCGGGTCCATTCGATGTTGTCGCGCCCGGAGAAAGGCAGATTGGGAACCGGAGAAACGATGATGCCGGGAACCCGGGCGTGCGCACCGCGATCCGGGGCGCGGGCTACTTCGGGCTGCTGCGCGCTGACGGGGAGAGTTGCGCCGGCCAGGATCGAAGCCGCGATACATACTAAGCGAAGGCGCATATGGCACCTCGGTGAATAGCTCGGCAGGATTGTAGCGCTGCAATAGCAGCGCGTCAATTTCGGATCGAGTAGATGCGCCGGGCTCACCGACGCTAGTCGGCGCTTAGCCCGGCACAGGCAATTAGGTTGCTACCATTTCACTGGTTGGGGGTTGCGGTCCTCGAATCCGGCCTGGTGCCAGTAAGGGTAGATGGGCTTTAGGGCGCTGGCGGCGTCGAGTTTGGCTACTTGTTCTTTGGTGAGGTTCCAGCCTACCGCGCCGAGATTTTGTTTCAATTGTTCTTCGTTGCGGGCGCCGATGATTACGTTGGAAACGGTGGGGCGCTGGAGCAGCCAGTTCAGCGCGATCTGCGTTACGGTTTTGCCGGTTTCTTTGGACATGGCGTCGAGCGCGTCGACGACCTTATAGAGGTATTCGTTTTCTACCGGCGGGCCGTAGGCGCCGGTGACTTCCAGGCGCTTGCTCGGCGCCTTCGGTTGCCCGCGATGAATTTTCCCGGTTAAGCGGCCCCAGCCTAACGGCGACCAGACCACGCAGCCGACGCCTTCGGCGAGGCCGAGCGGCATCAATTCCCATTCGTATTCGCGGCCGATCAGCGAGTAATAGGCCTGATGCGCGACGTAGCGGGGCCAGCCGTAGCGGTCGGCGGTGGCCAGCGCCTTCATCAAATGCCAGCCGGAAAAATTGGAGCAGCCGACGTAGCGGATTTTACCGCTGCGCACCAGCACGTCGAGGGTGCTGAGGACTTCTTCGACCGGAGTGAGCGCGTCGAAACCGTGCAGCTGGAACAAATCGATGTAATCGGTTTTGAGGCGGCGCAGGCTGCCTTCGATCGCGTTGATCAGGTGAAAACGCGAGGAGCCCACGTTGTTCGGATCGTCGCCGGCTTTGAAGGTGGCTTTGGTGGAGATGATCACTTTGTCGCGGCGGCCAGCGATGGCTCCGCCGAGAACTTTTTCCGAATCGCTGCCGGAATAAATGTCGGCGGTGTCGAACATGTTGAGGCCAGCGTCGAGGCAAATGTCGACGAGCCGGGTCGCTTCGGGGATTTGCGTGCTGCCCCAGGCCGCAAAAAATTCGTTGGTGCCGCCAAATGTGCCAGTGCCGAGGCTGAGCACCGGAACCTTAAAACCAGAACGACCGAGCTGCCGAAATTCCATGAGCGATGCCCTCCGGGATGTGGTGTCGTCGCCTACTATCGACGCTGTGCATCGACCTTTCGTTTCAACTGGTCGTTGCGCGGCGCAGGATCGAAGCGCCCTGACACAGTATAGATGTGCGGGGCGGGGAAGAGATTCGCCGGCGGAACTCTTTGCATGCGGGCCTTGCGTGCGGGCGGCCAGGAGGACGGCCGCCCACTGCTATTCCTCCAGCAGGCCATAGGCGAGTGTCATTTTCGACAACGGGATTCGGGCATGTTTACTTCGCGGAGTAGCGGTGGGCTAGCTTGAGGTAAGAACTGGGGCGAGCGTCGAAGCCGTCGAAACCTAAAACTCCGGGTCGGGAGGCAAGTCAATGAAACAACAATTCGTGGTGGAGCGCACCGAAGACCGCACCCGCATGAGCATTACCGCAATGCTCGTGGGCCGGCACGACGCGCTGGGTGTGGAAAAGACGGTCACCGAAAACGTGAGTTCCCGCGGCATCGGCGTAATCTCGGCCAATCAATGGATGGAAGACGACGTCATTCTGGTCTCGATACCGGCCGGTCGCTATAGTTCCGCGGCGCGCGTTGCTCACTGCGTTCCAATCGGCACGGGCCAATATCGCACGGGTCTCGAATTCATTGGATCGGGCGAGCCATTACAGATGAACTTACTTTCGGGGTCAGCTGAAGCGAGCCCGAATTAGCCACATTTGCTGCCCTGGCGGGAATCGATTTTAGCGGCGCTGCGCGCTGATCGCGGTCACGCTGGCCGCTAAAAGTCAGTCGCCGATGGGTTGCCAGAGCTCGATGCGGTTGCCTTCGGGATCGGTGCAGGCGCCGAATTTACCGAAGTCGTAGCTTTGGCGATTGGGATCGACGGTTACGCCCGAGGCCGCGAGGCGGTCGAGCAGGCCATCGAGGTCATCGACCTGCAGGTTGATCATGGCTTTTTGAGTGAGAGGAAAGTGATCAGCGTCCTGCTTGAAGAAGGCGAAGACCACCTGGGCGTCGTGCTTGGAAGCGGGAAAGGCATAGGAACCTTCGCCCTTAATTAGCCCGAGATGCTCGACATACCAGGCATACAGCGCTTTGGGATCGTTGGCCCGCATAAATGCACCGCCAAAACCAATAATGGAAGCCATGCCGCCACCTCTCTAGAAATGTGGACCGCGAATTTCGGGCCTGCCGAACAAATTGCGAGCGAGGATTCTAACGCTGTTGAATGGTCCGCACCAATGCTTATTCGCCAACGCGGTCCGCTTCCTATTTTTCGCGGCCGAAAATTTCGCGCAACATTACGTTGAGGTCGTCGAGCGCGCGGGCGCCGTCGCCGGTGAAGCTTGAGCCGTGCATGATGGCAAGCGTTTTTGGTTGGAGGCCGGCGAGCTTCTTCAGATTCTGGGCAGTGAGCGGCGTGTACGGAACATACTCGGCGAGAATTCCGGTTTGATATTCCTTCATCGCGGCGCGCGAGCGGCCCACCACATCGGTCGAGGTTAGGGCTTCGACGTTGCCGATCTGGTGGAACAGGTCCGAGCACAACAATGTTTTTTCCGTTTCTTCGAAAAGCAGGCCCGCGTCCCAGCCGTGCGGCAGATGCGGAGTCTGGCAGTAGCGGAAACGGTATTTTCCGGTGGAAAAAGTCTGGCCGTCGGCGAGGCCGCGCGCGTCGCGGCCGATGAAATCGTTCAAGTTCACGCGCGCGCCGACCTGGCTGCAGATCACGTCGGCGTTGGGCGCGGCGCCCAGCCATTCGTTCAGCGAGCCGCACTCGTCCGATTCAAAATGGCTGAAGCTGATGTGGCGCAAGTCAGCCAGGTTGATGATTTTGGAGACCGCGTCGCGGATCTCTGCGTGCATGCCGCGCAGGCCGGTGTGGTAGAGCAGCGGCTCGTCGTCCTTCACCAGAAAATGGTTGAACTGCAAATTGGCAGGTGGCACAAAGATCGAGATGCGATAGACATTCGGCGCGATTTCGGTGGTGACGGCCATTTTGCGTGGTTCCTCCTGAGCGGCTCGTTCGCGGCTAGCCAACACGCGGCCTTGGCGGCGGACCATGTTGGTACACGGCTTTGATGCACGCGGAGGTAAGAAGGGAAGAGCGCAGCGAAGAATGAACGTCTTCCAAGTTTGGGGCTGGTGAGCTGAGAGCAGCGTCGTTAGAAGGAGCGGGGGACGCGCGGACGATTAGGCGGTGTTGCGCTTGGCTTCGCTGACGCGTTTCAGGACTTCTTCACGCTGAATGCTCATTTCCAATTCGCCGAGCACGGACAAAATGCCGCGGAAGTAGCCGAAGAAGTGCCCGGCCAGGGTCACGCGGCGAGCGCGGTCAGCTTCGACCTTTAGATGAAGCGTTTCTAATCGCAGGCGGGTCATGGGTGGCGTGTTGTTTCGCCACCGTCCTCATCGGCAAATTCGGCCGGCACTTTAGGGTCACGGCGAAGAAAGATGGATGCTCCTCGGAAGGACGCCGCCGACCAGCGGCTGCGGGTGGCTGGAGCGCATTGACGCCGGGGATTTCAGCGCGGGCGAATCGCGTTGGCGACGCGCTGATCGGTGCCGCGAAATTTAGTCGGCGGCGAGGGGGAGGCAGACGGAGGCTTCGGCGAATTTGGCGATTACGCTGGTGCCGCCGTCGGGGTTGGTGCGGATTTCGAAGTGGCCGCCGAGCTGGCGGACGCGTTCTTGCATACCTTGCAAGCCGACGCCGGAGCGTTGGGGCTCGCCGTGCTGCCGCGGGGGCAGACCTTTGCCCCAGTCGCGAACTTCGAGGGCCAGTTCGCCATGCTCGCGGGTGATGCAGATGCTGGCGCGCGGGCTCCCGGAATGGCGATGCACGTTGGTGAGGGCTTCCTGGACGATGCGGAAGATGGCGGTTTCACATTCGCGGGTCAGGCGGCCCAGGTTCGGGGCCAATTCCAGTTCCACTTGAATGTTGCTGCGTTTGGAAAATTCTTCGACGAACCAGCGCAGCGCGGAGCGCAAACCCATTTCGTCGAGCAGCGGCGGATGCAGCAGGTGCGAGACGGTGCGCAGGTCGTTGGACATATCGCGCAAGATTTCCAGGCTATCGGCTAGCAAATTTTTGGTACGCGGCGTGAGCTTGGCAGCTTCGCCGCTGACCACGCTGAGGTTCATGGCCAGCGCGGTGAGCCAGCCGCCGGTGGTGTCATGCAAATGGCTGGCGATGCGGCGGCGCTCTTCATCCTGCAGATGCAGGATGCGGGAAGAAAGCTGGCGGAGGCTGGAGTTGGCAGCGTCGATCTGGCGGGCTTGATCGGCCATTTCGAGAGTTTTCTGGACCAGTTCGGAGGTGCGCTGGTGAACGTGGCGCTCGAGATCGTCGCGGCTACGCAGCATTTCCTGCTCGGCGTGCTTGCGGTCGGTGGTGTCGATGGAGACGCCTACCATGCGCAAGGGTCGGCCCTGAGGACTGTAGGAAATTTTGGCGCGGGAAGTGAGCCAGCGTTTTTCGCCGTTATCGGCGCGAACGATCTGATGCTCGGAAACCCATTCTTCGCGTTTTTCGGCGAAGGCGGTGTTCAATTCGGCGTCGATCCTGGCGGCATCGGCGGGCTCCAGCCGATTGCGCCAGGAAGCAAAGGAGCAATCGAAATCGAAAAGCTCGAGGCCGAAAAGCTTGGAGTGGTTCTCGCTCCAGGTGAGTTTATTTTCGGGGATGTTCCATTCGAAGCTGCCGGTGCCGCCGGCGGCTTGCGAAATGTTGAGAAGTTCGTTGGCGCGGGCCAAATCTTCCTGGGCTTGCTTGCGGACCGAAATCTCATAGAGGGCGACGACGAAGCAATTGCATGCGGGGTCGGGCGCAGGCAGCAGGGAAACGCTGACGTTGCACCAGACGCGCGAACCATCCTGGCGGATGTAACGTTTTTCGCGGGTGTAGTTGTCGCGGGAGCCATGGATCATTTCCTGCAGCGCCGGCCAGTCGCGGGCCACGAAATCGGGTTCGGAAATCTGCATGAACGTCATCTGGCAGAGTTGATCGGAGCTGTAGCCGAGAATCTGGCAGAACAGGGGATTGACGCGGAGAAAGCGGCCCTGCAGATCTACGTGGGCCAGCCCGACGCCGGCGCGGAGAAAAGTGGATTCGAAATGGTGGTCCAGCAAGTCGAGGGATTCGGCGGCGTTGGTTGAATTCACCGAGTCGTAGGAGGCGTTTCGCGGCATGGCGTCGCCGGGGTCCGGCTGGTCCGAAACTTCAGCCTTCGCAAAAGAATTAGGCAGTGATTGCATCTTGAACCTCGCGACGCGTTTCAGGAATCAGCGCCACGACCGCTATTAATACTAAATCAGCTACTTCATTCGATATTTATCGTACCAAAAGACCGTGTCGCCTGGCTTTAGGATCGGCGCTTGGACTTCACCGGGTTGGGCGCACGGGTTTTGCTTTTCTTTTTGCGTATAGGGGCGTGATGAGCATCGAGCGAGTGACCCTCGAGCGCAGCGGCGACCATTCCAGGGGAATGGTCGTGGCCGTGGTTATTGTTATGGCCGTGGTTATTGTTATGGCCGTGGTTATTGTTATGGCCGTGGTTATTGTTATGGCCGTGGTTATTGTTATGGCCGTCGCTATCGTGCAGGCCGGCCTTGCCCAGCACGCGCTGGATTTCCTTACGCAGCGCTTCGGTGACGAACGGAGCCCTACGCTCGCCGCGAGCGACCCGGCTGACGTAGGACGGGTCCACATCGAGCTGAACGGCCACGCGCTTGTAAATGCCGCGAAAAATCGCGAGCGCCTCTATCGAGTGCGTGATACCATCAGAATTGTCACGGTCCATGACTTCCTTGAACGGAGGAGGAGGTCAGATTCGGCATCAACCATGACGACCCTACCACGAATGGTATCGCTCATCGGTTAAGGAACGCAAGGAGAATGACCGCCCGCAAGAACCCGCCAGCCGAATGGGTACGCAAGATCCTGCAGCTGCGCAAGCGGCTGGGACTGAACCAGTCGGAGTTTGCCGCGCGGTTGAATTACTCGGCCATGGCGCTTTCGCGCTGGGAGAGCGGCTCGCACGAGCCGACTGCGGAAGCCTACGTGCGGATGGGCAATCTGGCGGAGGCCGGCGAATCCAATTGGTTCTGGACCCGGGCGGGATTAAAAAGCGCCGACCTGTCGAGGATGTTTCCGCAAGGGTCCGAAGTATTGCACAAGGTCGATTTCCCGGATTTCGAAATTGTGCTGGCGGGAAGCGGCGAAAAGCGCACGGCGTCACGGGTCAAATCCAAGACCAAATTGGTGGCCTTACCGGTGCTGGCGGTGCACGCCGGGACGCATGGGGCCAAGGGCGATCAGGTGCTCGATCTGGACCGCGCGGACGTATCGGAGATGATCGCGGCACCGGCGCTGTGGTGCCCGAACCCGGCATCGACCAGCTGCTTGCGGGTGCGCGGAGCTTCGATGAGCCCGATGATCGATGATGGCGACATTGTGGTGGTGGATAGCAGCCAAAACAACGCCAACGACTTGAATGGCAAGGTCATCGTGGCCTGGCACAAGAGGACCGGACTGACTTTGTCGCGTTTTCTGACGATGAAAGGCGTGCAATTGCTGGAATCGGAGAATCGGGACTACAAACCGATTTCGATGGGACGCGACCGGAACTGGCGGATTGTGGGAAGAGTTTTGTGGTGGATCCGGCGGGGACCGTAGAAAAGCGGAAAGTGGAAAGTAGAAAATAGAAATTGGAAAATCGGCGTGCTGCTGAAATCGCGGTGGTGGCGCGCGGTCACTTCTTGTGGTTACTTCTTGTCGTCGTCCAAGCCGTGAGTTTCGATATAAACCAGCTGGTAAGTGGTGACGGCACCTTCCAGCTTAATTCCTACCACATGTTGATTCTGTTTGGTTCCGGCCTTCAGTTCGATTTCGGATTGGTCTGGCTTGTTGTGGTCACAACTTAGGTCGGTCGACTTGGCGGAATCTTTGGAGGCGTCGGCGGAGGCCTCTGCGCCGGGGCCGCTGCAGGTCAGGACTTTGCCGTATTTCGCGAGTGCTTTGCGGTAGAAGGCGGCGATCTTGTCGGGCGAATCGGTGGAGTCCATCTTGAGCATAGCCATCTTGAAGCCGCTCGAGCCGCCCGAAAAGCCCATGTTGAGTGAGGCGCTGTCGTCCTTGGAATCCTGATGGCGATGGGAGCCGGGGTACAGAGGCAGGCCGACGTCTTTGGCGCTGGCGTCTTTGCCGAGGTCGAAACTCGCGCTGATATTGTCGTTCTTCGAGGACTTGTCCGGATTGCTTTGGTCCTGGGCGTCGGCGGCCGGGACGGCGACCGCGACGAGGAGAATTAAAACCATGATGGCAGCGGCGAGGTTCAATGCCAGCTGAGAATGTTTTGTGGACATGGGAGTCTGGTTCTCCTTGGTGGTACGTCCAAGAATACGTGAATCGGAACAAGAATGTTCCGGGGAAAGCGGCTGTCACGCTATGGCAGTGCTTCCCGGATTTCTGGCGCGGAAGCGCGGGATTCGTTGAAAAAACGGCGCGCGTGTTGAATTATTCAGCGCGGAGGGCGCGACCTGCGGCGGCGGAAGAGGGTGCGTCGCGAAGATTCGCAAGGAGATAGACGCGAAGGCGGGTTGTGATGGAGATTGGCCAGGTATTTGCATGTAACTCTGCGAAACCCCGAGATCGACACGGGGAAGCAAGTCCGGAGGAAATACCATGGCAAAGAAACCCTTGAAGAAGGCCAAGAAGTTGGAAGCGACCAAGCCGTTGATGCGCCCGGTCCGCTAAGAGCGCTGCGGGAAGAGAGACTCCGTGGCCGCAAGGCGAGGGGTTTTTTAGGAGCAATTTCGGGGCTGCCGTTGGATGGTGGCCCCTTTTTTTTGCGCGCGCCGGGATTTGGTGTTCGAGAAATGGCGGACCCGAGTGGGCGTTCGGCGGGGCGATGAGCTGGAGGCAGACGTCTTTTCGTGGACATTGGCGGCTGATTTGCATATAACTTCGACAAACCCCGAGAACGAAAACGGGGACGCAAGTCCGGAGGAAATACCATGGCAAAGAAACCCTTGAAGAAGGCGAAGAAGTTGGAAGCGACCAAGCCGTTGGTCCGACTGAAGTAAGCGGGATTCCGTCGCCGCGAGGCGAGGGATGTTTCACAAGTGATTCGGGGCTGCCTGTTGAGGCAGCCCTTTTTTTTTTGCGAGGGCAACTTCAAAGCTCCCACCCTTCGCAAAATACGCGAAGGATGAGGACCCGGCGTGGAGATCGAGGGAGGATGGGATCGAGTGTCGCACCTCCGGCGCTGGGGAGTTTTGTGTGCTTTACCCGGCCCTTACGGGCCGGGCTAAGTTATGCCGCGCCTCCGGCGCTGGACGCCCGGGGTTGTAGAGATCGAAGAGAGATCCTTCGTCGGCGCAAAGGCGCGCCTCTGTCGGGATGACAACGTGAACCGAAGCGGGAGGCAAAAACAACGAAAACCGCAACGGCAACCGCAACGGCAGAGACAACCACAACGGCTGCCCGGCTGCGCTGGCCGCTACAGGTGGCGCGGGCGGCGATGGGGCCCGTTTCGCGGTGAGCTTTTTGCGCGAGGGATAGAGATTGAAGGCGGCGGGGGTAGGTTTGGGTTTCTAGTCTTTGGGGCAGGTGAAGATGGGGCCGGAGTAGCCTTGCAGCGCGGAGTTGACGCTGTGGTCGCGGCATTCGGCGTAGGGGCAGTCGGCATCGGCGAAACCTTGTTTGTACCTTCCTGATTTAATTTCCGGCAGGATTTTTGCGCCCAGGTCCTGAGCGGTTTGGTCCTGGGCGGGCGTGAGCTTGGCCAGGGAGAAGTCGGAGCCGAAGGCGTCGGCTTCGAGGTCGGCGGCGATTTCCCAGTAATGGGCGACGTGGGCGTTGGCCAGGGTGAGGGCTTCGAAGCGCAGCGTTTCGGGGTAGGGCAGCTCGAACATGCGTTTTTCGCCGCCGCAAACGGCGATGATCGTTTGGCTGGAGGGATCGTCGATGTTGGGCGCGTCTTCGAGCTTTGCGGCGTGGATCATGCCGTCGACGTCTTCTTCGGCGTGGGCGCAGAGTTCGAATTTTCCGGCGAGACGCTGGACGGTGGTGGCGGGGAGAATTTTTTCGATGGCGCGCAGGGTGACGTGATGCGGGCAGGCGGGGGCGAGGGGTGCGATGCGAACTTCGCGGATGAGGACGTCGGCGCCTTCGGGGCGAAGTTCGAGGATGTGATCGACCCAGGCGGGGCCGTCGCGGAAAGCGGCTTGGGTGACGATGTAGAAAGATTCGAGGGTGGGGACGGCGTTGCCTTTGGGGGCGGCGCGGGTATGGGTGGCGAGCGCGGTGAGAAGCGCCAGCGTGGGGATCGCGGTGGACGCGTAGAGCGCGAGGCGCAGGGCGCGGGTTCGTTTTGGACTTCGCGGAGACATCGGGGCAAGTATACGTTGGGCGCTGGCAGGATTGAAGAGGGCGCGAACGGCTAGTGACTGCGTATGCGGTTGTCGATCAGCTTTAGCTGGGCCATGTGCTGTTGGCCGTCATGCGGCCTTTGTTTTTGGCGATGGCGAGGCAGGCGATTAGGCCAAGGGCCAGCAGGCCGGGCGTGGCAGGTTCTGGAGCAGTGGCCGGAGGCGTCTCCACGGAGTCGATGGCTTTGTAGGTGAATGTGTCGGTGACAGTGCCGTTGGCCGACTCTACTACTTTCGCGATAGTCACGTCGGTTAAGGTGACGGTGAGTTCGGGGATGGAGGTGCCGGTGGCGAAAAGTTGAAACACGAGCTTGTCGATGGGTGGCGCGAGGGTGTTGAGTCCCGAGGCGTCGGTGTCTTCGATGGTGACGATGAACGTGGAACTGGTGAAGCCAAAGGAATCCACGGGAATGACGGTGGTGCCGAGGATCAGGTCTTGCGTATCGGCGGAGGCGCGCGGAGCTAGAGCGGCGAGAACGATGACGAAGCCCAGGAGCAAGAAGAATCGCGCGCAAAGTTTCATGTGTTACTCCGGTAAAGCAAAGGACAGAGGAAAAAGTAGAACGAAGTATAGAAAGTTTACAGCTAGCGAAATATTACAGTGCGAAGGGGGAAGGTCAAGAACAATTTCGGGTACTGGGAGTGCCGCTACCCACCGGCGCAGACTCGCGGTGCTGGGTCAACATGCGGTCGATTTGTGGATGCGTGGAGGATCGAGGGTGAGATTCATCGCTGCGCCCAGAATGACGGCGTAACGGCGACAGCGACAGCAACGGCAAATGGCCCAGATAAAGGTGGCCGCTACAGGTGGTCGGGGCGGCTTCGTGGTGCGTTGGTTGTGGTTGCGGAATTTGGCGTGGTGAAAACGCGGGGCGAGGGGTGGCGAAATTGTGTAGGATGACGGCATGAAATGTTTTTCGTGTGCGGAGGAGTTGCCGCTGCGGGCGACGTTTTGCCCGCGATGTGGGACGGCGGTGGATGAGAGTTCGAGCCCGACGGTGACGAGCGTGGGGCCGCGCGAAGGTGCGGGCGGCGAGGGTCGATCTGGTGGAAGTTCGGTTCCGGGAGGCGGCGACGGCGGCGGGCGAACCGTTGGCGGCGGTGCGGCTGGTGGCGGGGACGCGCAGCGGCCACGCAGTGGCGGCGAGTCTGGAGCTGGGCGCGCGAGTGGGACATTTGGTAGCGCACGCACGTCGAATGAAGCGCGAACCTCGGGGGAGGCGCGCGGAGGGAAGAGTTTTACATCGAGCAGTGCGTCGGGATCGCGGTCGTCGAATCAAGGGCATTACGTGGCTGGAACTACCTTGGCCGATCGCTACCGGATCGTTTCGCTTTTGGGTAAAGGTGGGATGGGGGAAGTCTTTCGGGCGGAAGATTTGAAGTTGAATCAGACCGTGGCGCTGAAATTTTTGCCGGTCTCGATGCACGACGACGAGAACGCGCGGGAGCGTTTTTACCAGGAAGTGCGGCTGGCGCGGGAGATTTCGCACCCGAATGTGTGCCGGGTTTTCGACGTGGGCGAAATGGACGGGCGTTTATTTCTGACCATGGAATATGTGGACGGCGAAGACTTGTCTTCGCTGTTGCGGCGCATCGGACAATTTCCGCAGGCCAAGGGACTGGATATCGCGCGGCAGATGTGCGCAGGCCTGGCGGCGGCGCACGATCACGGCGTGCTGCATCGCGATTTGAAACCGGGAAACATCATGCTGGACGGGCGCGGGCGGGTGCGCATCACGGATTTTGGTTTGGCGGCGCTTTCGGAAAATATGGGCGGCGAAGAAGTGAGCGCCGGAACCCCGGCGTACATGGCGCCGGAGCAACTGGCGGGAGTGGAAGTGACGCAGCGCAGCGATATTTATTCGCTGGGGCTGGTGATGTACGAAATTTTTACGGGGAAGAAGGCGTACGAGGCGGCGTCGATTGGGGAACTGCTGCGGCTGAGAGAGACCAGTTCGCCTTCGAGTATTTCGGCGCTGGTGAAGGATATCGATCCGCTGACCGAGCGGGTGATCCAACGCTGTCTGGAAAGAGATCCGGCGAAACGTCCGGCGTCGGCGTTGCAAGTGGCGGCGGCGTTGCCGGGAGGCGATCCGCTGGCGGCGGCTTTAGCGGCGGGAGAAACGCCATCGCCGGCGATGGTGGCAGCGTCGGGCGAAAAGGAAGGATTGCGGCCGGCGACAGCGTGGGCGTGCCTTGCGCTGATTTTAGTGGGACTCGCCGCGATGGCGGTGCTGGCCAATCGCGTATTCGTGGTGAATTTGGTGCCGATGCCGATGTCGGCGGAAGTGCTGGCGGAAAAGGCGCGCGAACTGACGCAGTCGCTGGGTTATCCGGCGGGCGCGGATACATCGTACGGATTCGGGCGGTATTACGGTTTTGTGAACTACATAAAGGATAAGGACCAGAGCAAGAATCGCTGGGAACGATTGAAGGCGGGATTTCCGCCGACGGTAGCGTTCTGGTATCGCGAGAGTCCGCAGTACATGCAGAACACGGATTTCAGCTGGACGCCCGGAGCGTTTCCGGATCAGCCCCCGGTGCGGCTGTCCGGGATGGTGCAGGAATTTTTTGCGCCGGACGGACGGCTGATGGAATTTCTGGGGATACCGCCGCAATTGGATACGTCGACGGGCGCGGCGAGCGCGCCGAATTGGGCGCCGCTTTTTGCGGCGGCGGGTTTGGATCCGAAACAATTTCAGGCGACGACGCCGGAGTGGACCGGGCTGGTTTCGAGCGATACGCGCGAAGCGTGGACCGGGACGTGGCCCGGACAACCGGAACTGCCGTTGCGGGTGGAAGCGGCGGCCTATCGCGGCAAGCCGGTGTATTTCAGTTTGATCGCCAGTTGGGACACGCCGGACCGGATGCGCGGCGATACGCAAGCGACCCGGGACAAAGTAGAGAACGGAATCTTGTTGGGAATATTCCTGCTGGTGGTCGTGGCGGGAATTGTGCTGGCGCGGGCGAATGTGCGCGCGGGACGGAGCGACTGGAAAGGCGCGGCAAAACTGGCGATGTTCATGTTCGTGCTGTCCTTCGTGGCCATGGCTTTTTTCGCGCATCACATTCCGACCATGGGTGAAGTGAGTCTGGTGCTGATGATGGTGGGCTGGGCGCTGGTGGGGACGGCGTTGGTCTGGCTGATGTATGTGGCGCTGGAGCCGCACGTGCGGAAACGGTGGCCGACGGCGCTGGTTTCGTGGTCGCGCGTGCTGTCCGGAGAATTTCTGGATCCGGTGGTGGGGCGCGATGTGTTGCTGGGCGTGCTGGCGGCGCTGGGCTGGGCCATCCTGGCGATGGTGGTGAATTTGTTTCCGGGTTGGACCGGGAAGACGCCGACGGTGCCGGTGAATCAGCTGGACTTCGTTATTTTGGCCGGGATGCATTACACGCTGGGCGACATTCTGCTGAATGTGGCGCTGTATCTGTTTGGGGCGCTGGCGCTGTTTTTTATCTTCTTTCTGGTAAGGCTGGTGCTGCGGAATCAGTGGTTGGCGGTGGCCGCGACGATCGTGCTGTTTTCGATTCCGACGGCGTTCGGGGAACACCCCGTGCTGGGTGTGGTGGAAAGTGTGCTGGTGTTTGGGACAGCGTTGCTGCTTCTGGTGCGATTTGGGTTGTTGGCGCTGCTGGTGGGGCTGACGTTGAATAATGTGCTGGAGGCGTATCCGTTGACCGGGCATTTTGCGGAGTGGTACGCGCAGCCGACGATTATTGTTTTCGCGATGATTGTGGGGATGGCGGTGTTTGGGTTTTACACGGCGACGGCGGGGAAGTCGAGATTGGGGAATATCTCGTTGGATGGGTGAGGGGGGGACTCTCTCAAATCCACCGCAACGAAGTTGGGCAAACTGGTTGGGAGGACGGCTACACCGAAACGTAGCGAAACTCACAGTGTGTGGGTCCGGGCAAGAAGGAGATCCTTCGTCGCGAACGGCGCTCCTCTGGATGACGGCCAAAAACGGTTGGGCGGTAGGGCTGAAGGCTAGGAGAAGAGGATTGATCTAAAACCCCACCTTTTGCTGAGAAGCGCAAAGAGTTGGGGCACCCGGCGGTTTTTTGGGTTTCATACTTCGACGGCGGGGAAGTCGCGGTTGGGGGGAATTTCGTTGGAGGAGTGAGGCGCGAGCGGCACGAGGACGACGTGCGAGAACACCGAGCTTCGTGTTTGGAGCTGGGCAAGAAGGAGATCCTTCGTCGCGAAAGGCGCTCCTCTGGATGACGGCCAAAAACGGTTTGGGCGGTAGGACTGTGGGGCTAGGAGAAGAGGATCAACCAAGAACGCCAACCTTTGCTGAGCGCAAAGAGTGGGGCACTGTCGGCGGTTTTTGGGTTTTATACTTCGACGGCTGGCAAGTTGCGGTTGGGCGGGATTTCGCTGGATGGGTGGGGAGAGACGCGCCCTCTCGCATTGGCGCTTCGTAGTTGGCTGCCGGGCAAGAAGGAGATCCTTCGTCGCTGCGCTCCTCTGGATGACGGCCAAAAACGGTTTGGCGGTAGGACTGCAGGGCTGGGAGAAGAGGATCGTCGGGCAATGAGGCCGTCAGGCGAAAACCGTTTTCGGCGGATACGATGGCGAAGGGTGGGTACGTTTACATTCTCGCGAGTAAGTCCGATGTGCTTTATGTGGGAGTGACGGCGCATTTGGCTCGGAGGGTAATTCAGCACAGGCAGAAAATGGTGGAAGGATTTACGTCGCGATACCACGTTCTCCGTTTGGTGTACTGGGAACGCTACGACGATATTCGCGGCGCGATTGCGCGCGAGAAACAAATCAAAGGGTGGGCGCGGGCTAAAAAGATCGCACTGATCGCATCACGGAATCCCAAGTGGAAAGATATGGCTGAGGGTTACTTTCCGATAAAAGTTTGACGCTGGGGCAAGAAGGAGATCCTTCGTCGCGAAGGGCGCTCCTCTGGATGACGGCCAAGTGCGGGTGGGCGGCGGACGAGAGGCTAGGAGAACAGGATCCATCATGCGAGGCCAACGCGAAAAACCCTGATACAGCTACTGCTCGAGCGAGGTCTTGGCTTGAGTAAACCCGCCAAATGCGAAAGCCCTGAATGCGAGTGGCACTCAGGGCTTTGTGAATTTCCCACAAGGATTTCAAATCCACCGCAACGAAGTTGGGCAAACTGATTGGGAGGACGGCTACACCGAAACGTAGCTAACCACGGGTCCTTTCGCGGTCGGCGGCTGGGCAAGAAGGAGATCCTTCGTCGCGAAGGGCGCTCCTCTGGATGACGGCCAAAGACGGTTTGGCGGTAGGACTGTGGGGCTAGGAGAAGAGGATCGTTGGACGAGAGGCGAACGATGAGAGCAGCGTTCAAGTGGGAAGTGCGTGGAGTATGGCGTGTGGGAGTTTTGTGCGCGACGGTGATGGTGAGCGCCGCTACCGCGGGACCGCTATGGGCGCAGGCGACGCCGATACCGTTGCCGGCGAAGACGACGGGCTCGAGTGGTGCGGGATCGGCCGCTGGATCGACAACGGCATCGGCATCGACAACGGCGCCGGCGTCAGGAACTGGCGCAGCGTCGACAGCGGCATCGACAACGGCATCGGCGTCAACGCCGGTGTCAGTATCTGGCGCCGCATCGGCTTCGTCATCGACATCAACGTCAGCACCGGGCGCGACGCAGGTGTGGGAGCAGACGACGGCTGCGACTGGATCGGCGGCGACGAATGCGGCGCCGGCGTCAGGATCTGGCGTGGCGCAGGCTGTGGGCGCGACGCAGGTGCGTGGCGGCGGGATTGATGCGGCGGAGGAGCGGAAGATTGCGGAGACGGTCGCGGCTTCGGGGGCGCCTAGTGTTTCGGTGGCGGTGGTGGAGCATGGGCAGGTGACTTACGCGAAGGCGTTTGGGAAGGCGGCGCTGGAGCCGGCGCGGGTGGCGGATGCGAACACGCGCTACGCGATGGGCTCGATCAGCAAACAATTTACGGTGGCGGCGATTCTGCTGGCGGCGGAGCAGGGGAAACTTTCGCTGGACGATAAGGTGTCGAAATACTTTCCGGATTTTACCCGGGCGAATGAAATTACTTTGCGGCAACTGCTTTCGCATACTTCGGGATATGAAGATTATGCGCCGCAGGATTACATCATTCCGGAATGGACCAAGCCAACTACGCCGGAAGATTTGCTGAATAAGTGGGCCAAGAAGCCGCTTGATTTCGATCCGGGCACGCAGTGGCAGTACAGCAACACGAATTATGTGCTGGCGGGGAAGATTTTCGAGAAGGCTACCGGCGAGCAGCTGGTGCCGTTCCTGCATAAAAATATTTTCGAGCCGCTGGGGATGGCGACCGCGGGAGATTGCAGCGTGACCAAGACGCCGGAAGACGCGGTGGCGTACACGCGATATGGATTGGGGCCGGCGCGGCCGGCGTTGCGCGAAGCGCCGGGCTGGTATTTCGCGGCGGGTGAATTGTGCATGACGCCGTCGGATCTGGCGAAGTGGGACATTGCGTTCCTGCAGCGGAAAATATTGAGCGCGAAATCGTACGCGGAATTTGAGCGCGAAGTTTTGCTGAATAACGGTGACTACACGCATTACGCGCTAGGGCTGGAACTGGGGGAGCTCGACCATATTCCGGCGATCTCGCATAGCGGCGAAGTCTCGGGATTTTTGGCGGAGAGCTATATGTACCCGACGCGGGACGTCGCGGTGATTGTGAGTTCAAACCAGGACGGAACGGATTTGATCACGCCGCTGGAGCGGGAAATTGCGCAGTGGGTGTTAGAGCCGGAGCGCCGCGGGCGAGCGGCGAGCATGGGCGACGCGCCGCGGGCGGAATTGGATCAGGTGCAGGGAATTGTGGAGGGGTTGCAGGCGGGGAAGATCAATCGCGCGCTGTTCACGGCGAATGCGAATTTTTATTTTTCGGACGCGGCGCTCGGGGATTTCAAGACGTCGCTCGCGCCGCTGGGCAAATTGAAGAGCGTGACGAGGCGGGTTGCGGAGTCGCGGGGCGGGATGAAGGAGCGCGGGTATCGCGCGGAGTTTGAGACCAAGTCGGTTTGGTTGAGTATTTATATGACGGATGACGGATTGTATGAGCAGTTTTTGGTGGTGGAGGATTTTTGAGGACGGCGCGGGGTAAGGCAAAGGCGCCCACCCTTCGCATACAGCGCGAAGGATGGGGCATCCGTAAGAGCAACGGCGACGGCAAAAACAAATGCTGCCCGGCACCGCCGGCCGCTACAGGCGCAAGTACTTTTCGGTGACCCTTTCGCGCGGCGAAGAGGGTTGCGCCCGGCAATTCAACGACGAACCGCCGCTGGATTTACTTAGGGAGTTTGGCGGCGAGGATGTCGACTTTAGAGATGCTGGGGGGCTTGGCGAACAGGTCGGCGGCTTTGGCCATCAGGGCCGCGGCGACGGCGCCGTTGAGGTGGGCGTTGCGGCCGGCCTCGTCGGGGAAGGCGTCGAAGATGCCGAAATGGCCGTGGCCCATGGCCATGGCGAACCAGGCGGTGGTGGCCGGTTCTTGATTCACCAGCGCGAGGCCGTCCTCTAGAAATTTCTGAACTTCCGCTTCTTTTCCGGGTTTCGCTTCCATGTGGACGTACAGTGCGGTTTTAACCATGGTGAAGCTCCTTTATGATAAAAACGATTCGGGCCGAGTCATATTCTCAGGCGCCCGTGCTGCGAGCAAACCAATACTCGGCCGGTTTCAGCTAATTAGAGTAGCTGCGCCGGAAATAGTTTCGGCGAAATAGAATGGACTCCATGCGGAGAGCTGCTCGCATTGGGCGGTGTCCGAAATGACCTTTCATATTGGCTCAAAAAAACGCTGGTGGAACAACCAGCGAGGAGGGTCAATTGCCAGATTGACCGGGGCGATCGCGCTGATGGTTGGCGCGGCTCTGTACGAGATATTTTCGAGCCCGTTCGCTCGCTGGTGGTTCGTCGCGTTGATCGTCGGGGGCGTTGTGGTGGCGCTGGTGATTCGGATGCAACGAGGCGATGAATTGTAAGATCGCGCTGGGAGCGCAAATGCGCCGGAGACTGGGATGACGAAGATGGTGAACCGAATTGGAGTGCAAGCCGCGACGCTGTTGCTCGCGGCTTTTTTTTGCGCGTGTTCGGGGCAAGGGCAGACGGCGCAGGCGCCGAGTGCGGCTTCGGCGGGGCTGGCAGCGCCGATATTTACGGACCATGGGCCGAATTCCGCGGAGGCGCAGGCCAAGCCTTATTTGATTCTGGTTTCGCTGGACGGTTTTCGCTACGACTACCCCCGGAAATATTCAGCGCCAAATATTGTGGCGCTGGGTGCGCGCGGGGCGTCGGCGCCGGAGGGCATGATTCCGTCGTATCCCTCGGTGACCTTTCCGAATCACTACACGCTGGTGACTGGTTTGTATCCGGAACATCACGGAATTGTGGCGAATGCGTTTTACGATCCGGCGCGGAAACAGATTTACAGCTACCGCGATCCGGCGGCGGAGGTGGATGGCACCTGGTACGGCGGAACTCCGCTGTGGGTGCTGGCCGAGCAGCAGGGCATGCGCTCGGCGTGTTTTTTCTGGCCGGGGTCGGAAGCGGACATTCAGGGCGTGCGGCCCACGTATTACATGAAGTACGACCAGAAATATCCGAACGACAAGCGCGTCGATCAGGTCCTGGCCTGGCTGAAATTGTCGGCGGAGCAGCGGCCGCATTTTATTACGTTGTACATGAGCGACGTGGATGGAGCGGGACATTCGCACGGGCCGGATAGTCCGGAAGTGGCGGAGGCGGTGGCGCGGGTCGATAAAGAAATCGGGCGGCTGGCGGCGGGCGTGGCGGAATTGAAGCTGCCGGTGAACATGGTGGTGCTGGCGGATCACGGGATGACGAAAGTCGATGGCGAGTGGACCAACCTCGAACAGTATTTCGATAAGTCGCTGATCGTGACGCCGGTGGAAAGTTTTTTGTATCCGAAAACGGAGGCGGACGCGGCCAGGATTTTCGCGGCGCTCGACGGCAAGAGCGACAAATTCAAGGTCTATCGAAACGGAAAGATGCCGGCGGAATTGCATTTCGATGGAAACGCGCGCGAAGGCGATCCGATCGTGGTCCCCAGCGGGCCGTATTTGATTCGGACCGCGGCTCCGCCGGTGGTGACGGATACGGCGGTGAAAATGTTCGGGCCGATGATGGGGTCGCATGGATTCGATCCGGCGAAAATGCCGGAGATGAAGGCGATATTTTTTGCGGCGGGGCCGGGGATCAAGGCGGGGACGACGGTGGGGCCGTTTGAGAATGTCGCGGTGTATCCGTTGGTGGCGCGGATTTTGGGGTTGGATATTGCGGGGTTGAAGACGGGGAAGATTGATGGGTCGATTGCGCCGTTGGAGGCGATTTTGGCGGCGAGCGGAAAATAAAAAAAGGCGGGTGCGAGGCGCGCGGTTTGCGCCCGGGCAAGAAGTGGGAATCGAAGAGAGATCCTTCGCTTCGCTCTGGATGACGGCCAAAAACGGTTTGGACGGTAAGACTGAAAGGCTAGGAGAACAGGATCGATGAAGACTAGTCGTCATCTGTCCGAACCGATTGCGGCGCGTCGGTTCATGCGCCGCGTCGGTGCATTCGGCGCGCCACGAGCGTTGCGTCGTTAGGACGATTTGGCCAGGCGGGCGCGCATGGCGGCCATGCGGTCGCGGGCGCCGGCTGCGCGCTGGCGGCCTTCGGGGATGGCGTCGATCAGGGTTTCGAGGTTGCGCGCGAAATGTGGGGCCATGTTGGCGCGAATCTCGGGGAGCAGCTTTTCGATTTTGCAGAAGACCACGATGTGCTCGGCGTTGGCTTTATCGAACATCTGCAAATTGATTCCGCCTTCGTTGACCAGCGCGGCGGCCATGTCCCAATAGCTGATCACCATGCGGAGATAGCCGCTGTTGTCGCCGGTCATGGCCTGCATGAAATCTTCGATGGTCGCGGGATGGAAATCGCGGATGTACCAGCCGCGGGCTTTGCGCATGACTTCTTCGCGGCGCAGCTCGTACAGTTTCAGGATCAGTGTGGCGTCTTCTTGCTTTGACATTAGTGGGAAAACCTCGGCGTCGATTATGCATGAGTAGGGAATTCGTTCGAAATAATTTGGGAGTGGGACGCGGGTGGCGGGCGGGGTGTGGCTTGAGGTCGAAGAGAGATCCATCGTCGCAGAAGGCGCTCCTCTGGATGACGGCCAAGTGCGGGTGGGAGGCACGGCGGCGGATTGTGGCGGCGCTGCGCGCTGATCGTTTGGGTGGTGACGCGGCGTTTGGGCAAAGCGGTGGCAGAGCCGCCGCACTCCAAAGGTTCTCGTTGCTGCGATCGGCGAGGCGTTGGATTGGCGGCGCGACTGGATTGAGGAAAGTTGTGTCGAATATCATGGGTCGCGACGCGTGGGGTTCGGTATGCTGGCGGGCATGGATATAAAAATTACGGCGGTCGAGGCGCGGGTTTTAGGGGCATTGGTGGAGAAGGAGATTACGACGCCGGAATATTACCCGCTGTCGTTGAATGCGCTGGTGAACGCGTGCAACCAGAAATCGAACCGCGAGCCGGTGATGAACCTGGATGAGGACGCCGTGGTGGCGGCGATGCGCGCGCTCGATGCCAGAGAATTTGCGGGCGCGGCGAACACTACGGACAGCCGGGTGCGGAAATACGAGCACCGGTTGCAGGAAGTTTTCAATTTTACGCGGCCGGAGACGGCGGTGTTGTGCGTGTTGCTGTTGCGCGGAGCGCAGACGCCGGGAGAGATTCGCGGGCGGGCGGAGCGGTTGCATCATTTCGAGGAGTTGGATGAGGTGGTGATGGCGCTGGGAAAACTGATGAAGCGGGAGCCGTCGATGGTGGCGGTGTTGCCGCGGCAGCCGGGGACCAAGGAGTCGCGGTATTTGGAATTGATGTCGGGGGAGGCGGGGGCTGCTGCTGCGGAGCCGGTCAGTCCAAGTTTGCGGGCGTTTCGGCAGCATGTGGAGAATGCGGCACCGGCGGCGGAAGTGGAGTCGGCGGCAGGCGCGACGCGCGGCGATGGCGCGAGGGTCGACGGCGGGAGAATGGATGGCGGGCGCTTGGCTCGGTTGGAGGCGGAAGTGGCGGAATTGCGCGGGGAGATCGTGGCGTTGCAGGCGCAATTCGCGGCGTTTCGGAAGCAGTTTGAGTAGGTAGCAGCGTAGGCTTTCAAGGCCAATGGTGACTTTACCCGGAGATTTTTCCTAATAGACCGAGGTGGGTGTGGCGGAAGGCGTCGGGATATTTTTGGCCGTAACCCAGGGCGCGGTCGAGGGCGATGTGGGCGGTCCAGATGCAGACGAACGGGAGGATGGCTGGGTGGTGGGTGGTGAGGGCTGCGGCGCCGAGGGCGAGTGGGGCGAAGTAGCTGTGGACTACGTTGTAGCAGGCGGCGCCGATTTTTGGGTTGAATAGGTAGCCGAGCATGGAAGGTCGGGCGCGAGGAAGAGCGCGGCGAAGATCCACCATTTCTGGCCGAGGCGCGCGTAGAGTAGCGCGCTGAGTACGAACGCGGCGAGGGATTCGGTGCGCAGCCAGACGCGGACGGCGCCGGTTACTACGCCGGCGATGGAATGTTCAGCTTTCATTTTTGGGAGCCCCATAATTAATGCCGTTTCGGAAAATATTTTAGTGAAAAGTGACACTCCGACAGATCCTGGCGGGTGACCTGGTTTTCGAAAACTCCCTGAGGATCCCCATGGTGCATCGTGCTGAACTCTCTCACGTCAATCGGTTTTTGGAGAACGACGAAAGGCCAAGGCTTTGCGGTCGGTTGGTCCACGGATTGGTACACAGTGAGTTGATCGCCGACGACTTGAAAGTACGTGGGGTAGTCGCCCGCTCCTAGTGGAGTCAGGCGATAGTCGAACTCAGGGTTCGGGTCCGTGCAGCGGTCTCCATCGAGCGACAGACTGGTGCGGTCGTAGAACATGCTCGAAGACTCGCGTTTTAGGAAAATCGGGTGGCCATTTATTTCGGCTACTTCCTTGATTCCGTAAAGCATCGAGTAGTCAGGCAGAGAAAACAGAAATACGGCGAAAATGGTCACGACCAAGAGAGCTAGGGCGGCAAGCATCACCTTGGCGGGACGCGGAATAGGCAGCATCTGGCGATGATAGCACTGCGCAATTTGGATTCTTCGTTTGGAATTTGATGCGCGATTGATTCGCAACTTCGTACGCCACCTCTTGGCAACTTCATTCGCAACGTGCAGGGTTCTTCGATTACAGTACCGCGTATGTTTGACGGTCATGACCTGAAATCTCGAGTGCGCGTGGTGGGTTTGTTTTTGGTGTCGGTGTGCGCGGCGATTGCGGCGGTGGCGGCGCTTCAGGTGGGGCCGGCGCCGGTTTTGGGGTATCGGGTGGTGGGGCGGTATCCGCATTTGAAGTCGAGCTATACGGAGGGATTTTTTTATCTGGATGGACTGTTTTATGAGGGGACGGGGCGGGAGGGGCAGTCGGCGGTGCTGGCGATTCAGCCGGAGACGGGGAAGGTGGTGCGGCGGGTTTTGCTGGCGGACGAATATTTCGGCGAAGGGATTGTGGATTGGGGGCCGGAGATTTATGAGTGGACCTGGACGTCGAAGATTTGTTTTGTCTATGACCGGGCAAGTTTTCGGCTGCTGCGGAAATTGACGTATGACGGCGAAGGTTGGGGAATGACGCGGACGGCTACGCAGATCGTGACCAGCGATGGGTCGTCGAATTTGACGTTTCGGGATCCGGCTACGTTTGCGAAGGTGCGGGTGATTACGGTGCACGATGGGTTGGCGAATATCGAGAAATTGAACGAGCTGGAATTTA
>Ga0302177_10000196_pt1 | contig 51194 bp, 42 predicted proteins | sample I_Palsa_E1_2_FD_198780 | JGI IMG/M metagenome (GOLD analysis project Ga0302177, IMG submission 198780) | Peat permafrost microbial communities from Stordalen Mire near Abisko, Sweden - I_Palsa_E1_2 | ecosystem: Environmental > Terrestrial > Soil > Palsa > Peat permafrost | place: Sweden... | reverse complement strand
TCGTAATAGCGCACGTGTACGGTGTCCGGCGCGCGCTCGAGCGCACCTGGAGTGCGCGCTGACGCCTGTTGGCTGCCGAACTCAGCCTCGGATGTGCACGTCCCAGACTTTTGCCAGGTGCGATTCACCTGCCGGACCGCTGACATAGAGTACTACGGTGTAGTTGCTCTGCCTTCCCGGCGTATTCTTGTATTGATGTATCGGGTTTCTTTCAGTCGAACTCATACCGTCGCCGAAATCCCATCTCCAGGATGCTATCTCGCCTAGGGAGTCGTCCTTGAAGGCCACTGTCCGTCCGTCCATATCGAGGATCTTGAACGACCAATGGGCATCAACGGGCTTGCGAAACTGCGGTTCGAGCGGCATCAGGCGAAATCCCACGAGCTGCGATGCATTGCCGAAAAATGTTTGCTTGTGCGATAGATTCCAGAACTTGCGTTTTGGCGAGTTCACATCGTCGTAGTCGATCACTGCCCAGGAAAGGCCGATTAGCTTGTTCTCAGTGAGCGTTGATTCGACGGCTCGCTCCGGACCTTCACAGCCCGCATAGTCGAACGGCGTAATCCAGAACTCTAATACCAGTCTGCCAGACTCGCCCGGTTTGAAGTCGTACTTGATCGCATGATTGGCGTACGGCAGTTCCTTCGTGTACTGCGCGCAGCCCCAAGCCATGACCCAATCCTTGCCGGCCGCCGGGGTGAAGATGTGATAGTTCTGCGCGTGAGCGCCCTGATAGGAGAAGAACGCGTCGGACCTGGAGATCCGCGGATCGATATTGGCCAGGGCACCAACGGCATCCGCAGTCCACACGTCGCGGTGATAGATATCGATCAGCGGACCCCCGGAGAGGTCGCCGTCGACAACCACTTCGAAGATATCGTTATGCAGGTCGAGTCGCGAGAAGTCCCAGTAGTTGTCGTACGCCTCATAGAGAAAGTAAAGTCGGTTCAATCCCTTGACCCAGCCTACCTTCACCTTGACGTCGAGGTCCTTGGGATCGCGCTCGGTGCCGTGTCCGTCCGGCGCCTCGGTATCCTCGAGTTGATCCATGCCGATAACGTAGCTATCCGGCACCATCGCCCAATCATCGGTATTACCATCGATTCGTGGGATCATGTCCGGCGGGAACTGGAAAACCTTGAACGTAACGTCCGGCCGTTCCAGAGCGATGGCTGGTGAGACCAGGAGACAGACTACTGAGAGTCGCAGCGCCCAGAGAAGCATGGCCGCGGCGGGCGCTGCACCATACCATTGGCCCTGCCTTGCGCATCTCATATTGATCTCGGCATTGGGAAGTGGAGACGGATGGCGACAGGGAATCGATCGGCATTCCGGCCGGCTGCGGCTACCGTCTACGAGCGCGCCCGCCGCCTAACCAATGCTACTTTTACCTGCCGTATTTGCCTCGGCGGTCTCTGGGCTGAGGCAGGTTCGCGGCTTGGGCGCGGGAGGCGACCCTCGGGCTCCTCTCGGCTCCAACCGAGGTCGTGGCTGACGCGCCGTGCGGTGTCGACTACGTCCTTCGACAGCGTTTGCATGCGCTGATCGTTCATGTATTGCGCGGCGCTCGAGACACTGATCGCGGCGACGATTCGACCCCCGACATCCCTGATCGGTGCGGCGACGCAACGGATTTGGTCTTCGTTCTCCTCGAGATCGAATGCGTAACCCGCGCGCGCATAATTGCGCATACGGACCATCCATTCAGCCTGAGAGAACGGCTGTCGGATGTTTTTCTCGGCGCGAAAGAAATTCGCCCAATGCTCCTCACCGTGATCAAGCACCAATGCCTTGCCAAGCCCCGTGGAGCAAACCGGCTGCAGCTCGCCGATGCGCGAGCTTATGGAGATGCGCCGCCGACCCGGAATCTTCTCCAGATACTGAACGCGACCGTGATCAAGAACCCCTAGATGCACCGTATCGTCCGTGATCACCGCCAAGCGCTCGAGATGAGGTGAGGCGACGCGCCGCAGGTCGAGCTCGTCGCGAACCTTGTAGCCCAGCTCGAGAAGCTTGGATCCTAGGCTGTAGCCGATACCTGGAACAAAGGCCAGATAGTGGCGATCGACCAGAGCGGAGGCCAGCCGGTGCGTCGTGCTGCGCGTGAGCCCCAAACGCGTGGCAAGCTCAGCCAAGGCGACCGGACCATCAGCCACGACTTCGACGACATCGAGACCGCGAAACAGCGTTTGACTGCCCAGACGCGTCGGCCCCGAATTGCGGTCAGCAGCGATCTTTGCGTTGCGGTGGGCCGCTCTTGTCTTAGCCATTATTATGAATTCAATACTCTGGCAATGGGTCGTCGCGACTCTCGCACAAGAGCCCGAAAACTGCGTCGCATCGACCACTCGAGGTAGTCGGGATCAAACGCATTTCTCCCGGCAGCGGGCAAGTCTATCATATGTTGGATGCTGCACTAGCGTTGACCGGCTGCAAAGTCCTGGTCGGAGAAGGGATGGGCCGTCGGTACTTTGATCTCTACGAATTCATGTTGACTCGCCAAGTGGCAGGAATTGCAGGCAGCGGTGAGAGTGGTATAGGCGCTCTTGAAGTTTGTAACGTTCTTGCCCCTGATGGCTGCATCCACGTTCTTTAACGCTGGCGTGATTATCGCTTTTACCAATTGGGCCACAGGCACGCTCTTCCACGTGGGCTGACAGCTGCTGATACCGGCCGAAGGCGCAGCAATAGAAACCGCCGGTTTGACAGTTGTTTGGGCGGCCCAATCCGATAATTGGCGCGGGCCTCAGCGCCTCGGGAGCCTAAGATCACAAGAACAGAATGAGATAGCCTCGTCCATGTGACCCTCCCGAATCGTTGTTGTGAGGCGAGCCCACGACTATATAGTGCGCTTCATCGCACTTTCCGGGACTGTATACTACATCTTGATAATATGCCAAGCCGCTCGCTTATCGTGGGACCGCTTCATGTGAGGCGAACTGTTAGCTCTGTCGCCATCGCGGCGCTTGTCTTGAGCGGCACGGTAAAGGCCGCCGATCAAGAGCTCTGGATCGGGGCTTGGGGTTTCCCGTCCACTTCCGCGCCGTCCCCAGTTGCTGCCAATTCCTCAACGGCGAGAGTAGCTGGCGGCGAGCCTTTGGCGCCGCCGAACTTCGACAATGTGACGGTAAGACAAATCGTCAGGATTTCGGCCGCCGCCACGCGCGTGAGGATTCGGATCAGCAATGAGTTTGGCGAGCGGCCGATGCGGCTGGGATCGGTGCACGTCGCGCTGGCCGGACCAGAGGGTGCGAGTCTGCCTGGGTCCGATCATGTCGTGACCTTCTCAGGGGCATCCAATACGATTGTTCCGGCCGGCGCACCTGTGCTGAGCGATCCGCTCGACTGGATGATTCCAGCGCTCAGCCAGTTGGCCGTCAGCGTTTACCTGCCGGAAGCTACCACGGCCCCTGCGCATCGATTACCGTCGTACGTGTCGTCTATCGGGGACTTTACCGCGGCAGAACGGATGTCGGGAGCACAGCTTCAGCGCGCTGGTGCGCTGGTTTCCGAGATTGACATCGTATCCCCCGTCGCGCGCCGCGCCGTGGTCACGTTGGGCGACTCCATCACGGAAGGGTTTGGCAGCACGCCGAACGCGTTCAAAGGTTGGGCAGACAACCTTGCGCAGAGCTTGGCCGGGAATCCCGCTACGCGCGCTTGGTCGCTGGTCGATGCCGGAATCAACAGCAATCGGCTGTTGCACGACAATCCGGGCGCGAATGCACTGGCCCGCTTCGATAGAGATGTCCTGTCCGTTCCCGCGGTCGGCACGGTGATCGTGCTCGAGGGCATCAATGACATCGGCTATAGCCACATGCGCCCGGAGGAAGCCGTGACAGCCGACGACATCATCGCCGCTTATAAGCAGCTGATTGCAAGGGCGCACGCCCATTGCCTTTCGATCATCGGTGCGACGCTGACGCCATTCGAAGACTCGCATTACTTCGATGCTCACGGCGAGCAGATGCGGCAGGCCGTGAATGCCTGGATTCGCGGCAGCAATGCGTTCGATGGCGTCATCGATTTCGATGCGGCGCTGCGCGATCCCGGGCACCCGGAAAGCGTCATTACCACTCTGCAGCGTGGTGATCATTTGCATCCCAACGACGCGGGCTATAGCAAGATGGCGGCGGCGATCGACTTGAAGCTTTTCGGGCAATCTGGGGAATCGAAATGCACAATCCACTAATATTTCGAGTGGCGCTGCTCTGGCCCTGAGTACCGCTTCGTCCTGACCCATAAAATTGTTGGCCAACTGAAGGATGATTACGGGCACGCCATGTATAGTCGAAGCCGCTGGAGATGTCTTTGATAACGGCCAGGTGCAGCGAGTCTCCAACCCGTTTGCGAACAGCTTCGACGATTACCAGATCGCCGAGGACCTCGGGGCGAATAGTGCGCCAACTACCATGACAAGAATTAATAACTGGAGGGACTGAGCATGAACCAGCCAGAACATTTTCTGCAGGCTAGCAATCGCCGCACATTCATCGGCGGCACTGCGGCGGCGCTGGCGTTTGCGTCCCGCGGTGCGCCGGCGCAATCGGCCAGCGACGATCACATTCCGATCATCGACGCGCATATCCATCTGTTCGATAACACGCGCCCACTGGGCGCAGGTTATATGGGCTCGCAGGCATATCGAGCACTGTCCCAACCTTCACTCCCGTCGATGTATAGCGCTTTGGCCAAGCCGACGGGAATCGTCGGCGCGATCGTGGTGGAGTCGAGCCCGCTCGTCGACGATAACCTTTGGTATCTCGAACAATGCCGCGCGAACCCCATCATGGTCGGCGTATGCGGGACGCTGAATCCGGAACAGTCGGACTTTGGGCGATACGTGACGCATTTTCATCGGGATCCGCTGTTTCGCGCTATCCGCGCCAGCCACTTCTACAGCGCGGACCACGGCAAGGTGGCCCTGCCGCCCGACCAGGTCGCAAACCTCAAGCTGCTGGCTCAGGCCGACCTGGCGCTCGACACCGCTAATCCGACCATGGATCTGATGCGCGCCAATGTGCTGCTGGCCGACGCGATTCCCGATTTGCGGATCATCATGGACCATCTTCCGTCCTTCGATCCGGACAATGACACCGATTATCACGCGGTGGTGAAGGAGATGTCGGATCGGCCCAACATCTTCGTAAAGCTGACGGAGGTATATCACCCACGCCTGGCAGATGGCGTCATCGTTAAGGATTATGAGTTTCTGCGTGCCAGGCTCGAATATCTGTTCGATGCATTCGGTGAGGATCGCGTTATGTTCGGGACCGACTATCCCAACAGCTACGGTGTCGCCACGATCCCCGAGGAAGTGGCGATCATGAAGCGCTTCTTCGCCACCAAGTCCAGACAGATGGCCGAGAAGTACTTTTGGAGGAATTCGGCAAGGGTCTATAAATGGGTCAAGCAGGCGCCTGACCAACCGAGTCTGAGCTAAATGGGGAGTGCTACCGGCATAGACGAATCGCGGATCGCAGCAGCCGTGAGCTCGCATTCACTGTCTGGTATGAGCGATGGGACGCTGGCGGCGTGGGCGCCTGCGCATTGACGCTCACTAGGTCATCGCTTAGTATCATTTTATGAGATAGCGTGCGCGATAGTGGGAAATAAAGTGAATACAGCAATCCCCATGCGACAATCAACGTCGATTTTGGTCTTCGAGGAAAGGACTCATGTCGGCCTTTGACGGGCGGTTTCTTGGCCAGACGGCAGTGGTCACGGGCGCAGCCTCGGGTATCGGCTTCGCTGTCGCCCAGCGCATGGCAGCCGAGGGAGCGAAAATCAGCGGGTGGGACTTATCCGGTCCAGGATTAGAGGCCGCCGGGTCGGTATTCACGCAGAAGATCGTGATGGACCAATCGGATGAAGCTGCAGTTGCACGCGCGACCGCGCAGACGATTCAATATTTTGGCGCCATCGACATTCTGATCGTCAGCGCCGGAATCAGCGGGCCTAATGTGCCGTTGGTCGATTATCCGCCCGAAGCCTGGCGCGAAGTGATGAATGTCAATGTCAACGGCGTCTTTTACGTCAACCGTGCGATCGTGCCGCACATGGTTGCCAAACACTATGGACGGATTGTCAACATCGCGTCGGTTGCGGGGAAGGAAGGCAATCCCAATGCTTCTGCCTATTCGACATCGAAGGGCGCCGTGATCGCTTTGACCAAATCGCTCGGCAAGGAGTTGGCTCAGAGCGGCGTCGTGGTCAATGCGATCGCGCCGGCCGCGGTGCGCACTGCAATCTTTGAGCAGATGAGCCAAGCGCACATCGACTTCATGCTCTCGAAGATACCGATGGGGCGCTTCGGTATGGTCGAGGAAATCGCTGCGCTCGTTGCCTGGTTGGCTAGTCGTGAGTGCAGCTTTTCCACGGGTGCAGTGTTCGACGCTTCAGGTGGCCGCCTGACCTACTGATTGCGCCGTTGTATCCCACGCGGCTCATCCACGGCGTCGCGACGAAGCCATACGGTGGCCACGCCGGCGCAAGCCGGCTGATGCACCGGCCCTGCCAGTGAGGCGGGAAGTGGCTAACGCAGTATCTGCTTCGTGACCTTGTCGAGCGCGGCGCGGTCGATCGGCAGACCCAGCCCCGGATCGGTGGGCGCCAGTATGTAGCTGTCCTTGTCGATACGAAACTTGTTCTTAAGGTAGGGACGGTCGGTGTACTCGACCGGGTGGGGCACCTCGAACCAGTAGGCACTCGGCAGCGCCAGCTCGAGGTGGAACGCGACCATCATGTCGTACTCGTTGCCCCAGTTGTGGGGCGCGCACTCCAGGCCGTGCGCGTCGGCCAGTAGTCCCACGCGCATCGAGCCGGATATGCCACCGACGTTGTCGGAGATCAATCGGACTGCGCCGAGCGCGTCGCGCTTGATGTACTCGGCGTAGTCGGCGATCGAGTAGAGGAACTCCCCCACGTGCATTGGCAGGTGCAGCTTCTGCCCCAGCTCGATCAGACCTTCCTCGTCGATCGTCCGAATCGGATCCTCGAACCACAGATAGTCGAGCTCGTCGAGCAGTCGACCGACGCTCAGGGCTTCGAAGCGGTTGTACATCTGCACCGGATCATGCATCAGGACGAATTCGTCGCCGATCGCTTTACGAATTTCGCGGATTATTTCCATGTGCCCGACGTATGTCGGGATTTCCGGTCCGGTGCGGTGCTGGCCGCGTCCAGGATGAATCTTGTAGCCTTTGTAGCCGAGCTCCTTGGCCTTCAGCGCGTCCGGCACGTAGTCCTCAATGGCAGGCAGATGGTTGGAGCTGGCGTAGGCCATGACGCGGTCTCTGTTATTGACCCCTCCCTGGAGGATCTTATAGATAGGGCGGTTCACCGCCTTGCCGAGAATGTCCCAGAGGCACACGTCTGCTGCGGCGATGTAGTAGTTCGGCCATAAGCCGCCGCCATGTGTCTGTAGTGCGGACCCGGCGACCGCCGCGCCGCCGAAGGCCGGTCCCTCGCCAGGGCGCTGAGGCTCCGTGCCAAAACCGGGCGGAGTTCGTCCCCCAGCGCCGGGCCGTCCAAAAGACGAGGCATCGAACCCGCCTGGTCCTTTCATGCCGCTGGTTGAAGCCAAGGTCGGCAGCAGATCAGTAACGCTCTTCCCCACCAACGTGGCCTTCGCCCAATCGAGCCACCCCGTGGTGTGATTACGATTACCGATCGTGTAATTGCCCTCGATACCGCTGTGCGTGACGACTGAGACGAGTTCACCGGTCTCGGTCCCATTGAGGCGATGGATATTCGTCATATCCGTCACATATACCTTGACCTCTTTGATGGTCAGGTCGGGCAGATCGCCCGGCTTGACGCCCACCGATTGCGCTGCTGCCATGGCGGGATTGAGCATCGCTGCCGATGCGGCGCCCGCGGCGGAGCCGTAGAGGAAGTCCCGGCGCGAGAAATTCGGTGCGCTCTTCCTGGAGGCCTTTCCTCGAACGTTGTGCTGATCCTTCATGGCGCAAACCTCACTGCAAATTCGGCTCTTCAATGGGCAGTTGTGAACGAAAGAATGTTAGGTCCGGACGCAATTGCGACGTATTGATGACCGTCTACTTCGTAGGTCATCGGTGAGGCTTTCCATGTCTGATTGGCATTGAAGTGCCACAGATACTTGCCGGTCTTGGCATCCAGCGCAGCGAACTCCCCGGTACTCTCCCCGAAGAACAGCAGGCCGCTGGCGGTGGTGAGAACCCCCGAGTAGTTTAATTCCGGGTGTCCCAGCAGTGGTAACTCCCATACGATCTTGCCAGTTTCGATCGACAGTGCGCGCAGAACTTTGTGCGCCGGATCGGCCGGATCATTGATGAAGCCGTAGCCGCCATCATGCGCCTTGCGATATAGGGAGCAGTCTTCCACGGTCATCACGTAGTACAGGCCGGTCAATGGGCTGTACGAGGTCGAATACCAATTGGTCGCGCCGCGTACGGCGGGGCAGGTTTTGGTGCCCCCAAGAGTAGTTTCGTTGTTCGGCAGCAGGACTGGGCGACCGTCAGGTCCGACGCCGCTCGCCCAGGTCAATTTGTGAACTAAAGCCGAGGCCAGCAGAAACTTGCCGCTCGTGCGGTCCAGCACGTAGAAGAACCCGTTGCGATTGGCGTGCAGCAGGAGCTTGCGCTGCTGTCCGCGGAACGGCGCGTCGATCAGCACCAGCGGCTGGTTAGCGTCCCAGTCATGTACATCATGCGGCGTGAACTGGAAGTACCACAGTAGCTTTCCGGTCTTGGCATCGAGTGCCACGTCGCTATCGGTATAGAGGTTGTCGCCGCCGCGATTGTCCCCATCCGTATCGGGATATGGATTGCCAACCCCGACGTACAACACCCCGGTCTCAGGATCGTAGCTCGGGGTCGTCCAGGTCGTGCCGCCTTGAGGAGAGGCGCTTCCTTGCCATGTGGCAGCAGCGGCTTCGCCTGCCTTCGGCACCGTCCAGAAGCGCCACGCCAGTTCACCGCTGGTGGCCCGATAGGCTGCAACGAATCCGCGTACCCCTTCATCTCCGCCGGAGACACCTGCGATCACCAGGTCGCCGGCGATCAGTGGAGCAGAGGTGCCCCCATACTTCCCAGAATCCTCGGGCATGACTACGTCCCACAGCAGCGCACCAGTCAGCCGGTGCAAGCAGATCAGATGAGCATTGTCGGTGATGTAGAACACCCGATCGCCTAGAACCGCGACGCCGCGCTGCGCCCCCTTTGCGGCATCACCGGAAATCTTCTCTGCAGGCGACCGCGGACGTGAGTAGCGCCAAATTTCGCCGCCCGTGCGCGCATCGAGCGCGTACACCTGATTTGGCCCCGTGACGTACATCACCGCGTCTATGACGACGGGGGTGGTTTCAAGGGGATCGTACGGCAACGGATGCACCCAAGCCTGCCGCAGCGATGACACATTGCGCTCGTCAATCTCGCGAAGCGAGCTATAGCGATTGCCCCGCACGTCACCAGAATACGTCGGCCAATCTGCCGGATTCGGCTGCGCGACCGCGCGGATGGCCTCCGGCGGCACGGTCCCTATCGCCGCCGTATTACTGCCAACGTGCACGCCATCGAGGGAGCTCAGAAAGGCGATGAGGTCGCGATACTGGTCCGCAGTTCCGTTGAAGGCCGGCATGAACAGCCGCGGATCGGGCTCAATCTTGGTGTATTGGCTCTCGTCCAGTAGATGCAGACGGCCATCAAGTGTCTGCAGATCGATGCTGTGGGAGGAGCGATGGCGGGCGAACCCACGCAGCGTCGTGCCATCTCGCAGGATGACGGATTGCATGTCATAGCCGGCGACGTGCAATGCGTCCGGATGCTGCAGCGACTGATTGAGCTCGCGCAGGGTCAGGCGCCGACCGCTGTCGGATAAATCGGGACCGTTCGTGCCGCCCCGCCCCTCGGCAGTATGGCATTGGCTGCATTGTCCACTGCCGAAGAAGATGCCCGACCCGGCCAACGGGTCGCCGACTGGCTTCATATCGAAGGCACTCGCATTGAGAGCTCGGACGAAGTGCGCCAGTTGTTGTAGGTCGGTGGCCGGCAGGGAGGAGAACGCCGGCATGTTGCCGCGGCCGTTCTTGATGATATCGGCGATATCGGTCTCAGTGAGCCCGCGCAGCTGACGGTTGTTGAGCAGTGCGGGCGCTCGATCGGTGCCTTGCGCATTGCTGCCGTGACAGAGCTCGCAAGTTGACGCGAATTGAGCCGGCTCGTCGATCGCGGCCTCTGGCGCCATAGCCTGGACTGCACGCGTAGTCAGCGCAACGACCATCGCCATTGAGACTACAAGTGACTTCATGCGAAGGTGGCGCGCTTTCATATGCAGTAGCTCTAAAGTCTTCAGATAAGGCCGGCCCCTCATGGTTTCCCTCCCGTCACGGGGTGCGAGACGCCAATCTGTGAAATGGATCGATGAACATCCAGGCCAGGGCGCCTAGGAAGCAAACGCACGCGGCGACGACAAATGAGGCCGTCCAACCAAAGGCCTCGGCAATGATGGGCGTCAGCGTTGCCGTCAGTACTCCACCCAGACTTTGACCCATATTCATGATGCCCGAGACAACGCCGGCGGACGGTCCGCCGATATCGGCGCTGATAGCCCAATAGGCGCTCTGCGCGAAATACAGTGCTCCCGCTCCCCCGGCGAGCACCACCGCGGCCAGGCGCATATCGGCAACGAACGTCGCGCCCCAAACAAAGATCCCCGCCACGAGCAGGCTCGCGCTGGCCACACCGCAGCGCGCAAAGCGCTTGCCGACAACGCCCAGGATCCGGTCGGAGACCAAACCGCCTATAGAGGAAGCGAGCGCCATGGCGATGAACGGCAAGGTCGCATACAAAGCGCTGGTCTTCAAATTGAGGCCGCGGACGTCAGACAGATACTTGAAGAACCAGGTAAAAAACATGTAGGCAACGTAGCCGTAGCAAAAATAACTCAGCGTCAATAGGCGTATCTGTCGATCGAGAAATAACTCCCGCCATTTGACCGAGCGTCGCGCCTCGAGGGAGGACACGGGAATACCGGCGCTGATATAGGCGAGCTCGGCTGCACCGATGTGCTTGTACTCCGCCGGACTGTTGCGTACTAGGAGCATCCATAATCCACAGACCGCGAGTCCGACTAGCGCACACAGCCAGAACGCCCAGCGCCAGCCGTAACTGAGCATCACGAATGTGATCAGTGGTGGAGCAATACCGGCGCCAACGCCCACGCCGGCGAAAATTACGCCATTCGCCAACCCGCGTTCGCGAGTTGGAATCCAGCTTGCCACGAGACGATTGCTCGCCGGAAAAATGACCGCCTCGCCGATGCCGAGTATGAAGCGCACTGCGATCAGCACGCCGAGCGCGCCGGGAATGCCGATGGGGACCACCGGCAGCAGCGCCGTGCACGCGCTCCACCAGACGAGTCCAATAGCGATCGCGCGCCATGCGCCGATACGATCCGCCATGCGCCCGGCAAAGGGCTGCGTGAGCGCATAACCAAGTGCGAAGGCGCTGAACAACGTACCTAACTGCACGTTCGAAATGCGGAATTCTCGCTGCAGCGAGGAGGCCGCGATGGAGATGTTGCTACGGTCGAGATACGAAACTGCGGCGACGATAAACGTGCAGAACATCACTAACCAGCGTCTGTTGCCCGCAGGCCCGATGCCCGAGCTCTGAGGCTCCTGGTAGACTTCTTGCATACGCGATCGGCCCCCGTCTACGTAACATCGTATTATAAATATCTATTTTCTGATACCGAGTCCCATTATTTTGGAATCGGATTTCGGATCGTGTCTGAACGCAGACAGCTTCGCTAGCCGCGCGCCAGAGTCAACAGGCACATCGATGGTACGCGGATTCGGGCATCGTGGATCGATTGTTTTGCGGAGGCTCTAAGAAGCGCGGCAAGGGGACACTTAGTCCGACTGCTCTGAATACAAACGCAGCTGCGCTAAAGCTGCCAGCCCACTGCGCACGCGACAGAGCTTGAGTTGAAATATTCGATTACGCCGAACCGTCCTACAATCGTCGCCGATGGGACTCGGCATAGAAGCAGGAGTCCCCTGAAATATTGATTCAGGAGTAAGACATGATTGTCCCGAGGTTACGTTGGTACTTCTCTATTCTGACCTTAGCCACTGCGGCTACGCTCACCGCGTGCAACGCATCGAAAGGTCCTGACGCTTTGTCCGGAAAAGTGACAATCGACGGCTCGGCTACGGTTCTGCCCCTGGCCAAAGCGATGGCTGAGGCGTTTCGCGCAAATAACCCGGCCGTGCAGTTCGCCGTCGAATTCTCCGGAACTGGTGGCGGATTTGAAAAGTTCTGCGCCGGACAAATCGACATTGCTGATGCATCGCGCCCCATTAACTCGGCCGAGAGCGAACGGTGCAAGGCGCAACACGTCGAGTACGTTGAGGTGCCGATTGCATTCGACAGCCTCTCGGTCGTGGTCAATGCCAGGAATTCCTTTGTTGATTGCCTCACGGTCCAAGAACTCAAGTCCATCTGGGAACCCGCCGCCGAAGGCAAGATCACGACCTGGAAGCAGGTCCGGGCGAGCTTTCCGGCGCAACCTCTGGTGCTATTCGGTCCGGGAACGGCTTCGGGTACGTTTGATTACTTCACCTTGGCGATTGTCGGCGCTCAAAGCAGTAGCCGGGCCGATTACACGAAGAGCGAAGACGACATGGTGATCGAGCATGGCGTCGCGGCTGAACCGAATGCCCTGGGCTATTTCGGCTATGCCTACTACCAGGCACATAAAGATGAGCTGAAGGTAGTGGCTGTGGACAGTGGTCACGGCTGTGTATTGCCCAGCGCGCAGAGCGTCGCAGACGGGATGTACCAGCCTCTCTCACGACCTCTATTCCTGTATGTCAACGGGGCGGCCGCGGCGCGCTCAGAGGTTAAGGCATTCGTTCGCTTCAATCTGGCGTCCGATAGCACGCAGTACGTGACGAACGTCGGCTACGTTCCGCTGCCGACCGCCGCCCTGGTTACGCAGGCGTCGCGATTCGATAAGGGTGTAACCGGCTCTGCGCTCGGGGGACACGGTTCAGTCACCGGTGTGGCTCTCAATGCGTTCGACGAAGACGAGAAGGAGAGGAACCGCATTAGAGCAGCCCTAGTGCAGTAGCGCGCGGCCCGGTCCGACACGATCTTGTCATATTACTGTGGTAGAGGTGGCAAACCGGATCGGCGTGCGGGCGGCCACGCCCGATAGCGCTATTGCTATAATGAATGCTTAACTATCGGTTCGGACTCGCGTTGTACGCGCCAAGAGGAAACGACCATGGAGTTGGCGGTTCAGGATCTGGACTCCGGAGTCCTCGGGATCAACCTCTCCGGTCGGATGGATATCATTGGCACCCAGCAGATCGACCTGAAGTTCACGATGCTGGTCTCGACCCGTAAGGCACAGATTCTGGTCGACCTCTCAAACGTCACTTTTATTGCGTCCATCGGAATCCGCACGCTCGTCAGCAATGCGAAGGCGCAGAGGCTGCGCGGTGGCTCTATGGTCCTCTATAAGCCGAATAATCAGGTCGAAGAGGTTCTCAGGGCGACCGGGATTGACACAATCATTCCGATCGTCCATGACTTTGACGCGGCCCGAGGGGCGTTTGCTTCTCCCTGATACGATCGTGCCCACGCCGCTCCACTGCAATTAGCGCCCGATGACGACCGAACTGTCCTCCCGGATCGTGATGCAGGCAAAGCTCGATCAGCTGCCGAAGCTGGAGCGCTGGGTCGAGGCACTGGCGGTAGAATTTCTTCTGTCCCCGTCTCTCGTCCATCGCATTGATTTATGTCTCAGTGAACTCGTTACCAACTTGATCGGCTACGGCTATCCGGGTCGTGCGGTTGGCACGGTCAGCATCCACGGCTGGCGCCAAGGCGAGCAGATCGTGATCCGCATCGACGATGATGGCATCGCGTTCGACCCAACCTCCTATGTTTCGCCCGGGCTGCCCAGCTCACTGGCCGAAGCGGCCGTGGGTAGTCGGGGCATTCGCCTCGTGCGCCATTTCGCCGACGCACTGCACCACGTTCGCAGAGTCGACGGAAATGAGCTCACGCTCATATTCCGCAGCCCCGGTGTGGGGGCTCACTCGCCGGCGGCAACTGCAGCCCGAGAATCTGTCAGTTTGGATTCAGCACGGTAGCCTCTGCCGATGGCGACGCGCAAAAAGCCTGTAAAGGCTTGCGTCCCCGCGCCGGGTAGTGTCAAAGTTGAGAAACGATACAAAGTCCCGTCCCCAAACCAAATCGGGAGATTGCAGGTGTCCGATAACGTAGAGAATCCCCAAGAGGGGCCGCTTCACTCCGGATCGAGCGTGCAGCTGGGCAACGGCACGCCTTCAGGCGCCGACGCGGTTGGCGTGGATAAGATTCGCGACCTGTTGTTCGGCAATCAGATGCAGGATTATGACCGCCGATTCTCGAAGCTTGAGGAGCGTTTTCTACAGCGCTTCAAGGACATCGAGTCCGAGACGGCACGCAATCTGAGCTCGTTCGAGTCAAACGCGAAGAAACAGGTCGAGTCGCTTGCGAGCCAATTCCGCGAAGAGAAGGACTTGCGCGCCGAGGCTCAAAAGGAGATCGAGCGCACGCTGCGTGAGCAAAATCAGCTGTTGGAGAAGCGCATTCGCGCGTTGTCCGACCATCTGAGCCAACTCGAGCGTGACATGGCAGACCGCCTGACGCAGGAAGCGCAGACGCTGCGCGAGGAAATCAAGCGCAAGAGCGTGGAGATTCAGCAGCCAATCGAGAAGATGTTCGCTGAGCTCAGCAACGTCAAGCTGGATCGGAATCTGCTCGCCGGGCTTTTCCTCGAGGTCGCCAGGTGCTTGAACCAGGACGGTGCTACCAAGAGCCTAGGTAAGGGCGCTGGCGATGCGTCGCGCGGCTGGCCCGGTAACTGATTCCTCGCGCGCGGTGTGAGCACATCCACCGCTACGCTCGATTGGCTGCTGCGCCTCTGTCCGAGCGATTCCGGCATTGACCGGAAGAACCTCGCCAGCCTGCTGGCCGAGCTGGCGTGCAGCGTCGAGCCGGGGCTCAGCAAAGGCATCGGTATTCCGTCCCGGGACCCGCGTCTCGAAGAATTGCGCACCTTGCTGTTTGGTGGCGAGATCGAGGTGCTCTCGCGACTTCGCGAAGTGGTGGAAAACCCCGAGGAGTTTGCGGCTGCGGTCGGTCGCGTGCTGCACGGTGCGATCGCCAATGCTTCAGGCGATGAGCGCTTGGGGCCAGTGCTGGCACCCGCGCTAGAGCGGGCAACGCAGAGCTCGATCCGCAAGGATCCCGGCACACTGATCAACGTCCTTTATCCGCTTATCGTTCCGGCGATCCGCAAGTCAATCGGCGAAACGGTCGACGAGACATTCCAATCGCTCAACGAGACGCTCAAGCACAGCCTCAGCTGGCGAGGGCTGCGATGGCGCTGGGAAGCTTGGCGCACCGGAAGATCATTCGCCGAAGTGGTTCTCAAGCACACGCTCGTCTACCAGGTCGAGCACGTGTTCCTGATCCACCGGCATACCGGGCTATTGATCGTCCATGTCGCGGCTAAAGAGGCGACGAGCCAGGATCCGCAGCTGGTCTCTTCGATGCTGGCCGCGATCCAGGATTTCGTGCGCGATTCATTCGCGGGCGTCAGGCACCAGGGCCTCGACACGATGCAACTCGGAGAGCTCAGGTTGTGGTCCGAGCAGGGACCATTCGCGACGCTCGTGGCAGTAATTCGGGGAAATCCGCCCGAGACCCTGCACGAGACGCTGCGCGCGGTGTTGTCGCGGGTACATGCGGAGCGATCTCGGACGCTGGAGAGCTTCAATGGCGATAGCTCGGGATTGGGGGACATCGAAGCGCAATTGATGGAATGCGTGGCGCTGCGGCAGCGTGCGCAGCTGACCACACGCCGTGGCTTCCCGTGGCTAGTTGCGCTGATCGCCGGCGTGGTGCTGCTGGCCGCGGGGGTATGGGGTCTGCGCTCGTGGGAGGACGGGCGACAGTGGGATCGCTATATCTCCCTGCTGCGTACGAAGCCCGGTATCGTGATCACCGAGGTGGCTCGGCACGACGGCAAGTTTCTCGTGGCGGGATTGCGCGATCCGCTCGCGGTTGACCCGCGGGCCCTGCTGCTGGGCTCTAAGATCGACCCCAAACGCGTGATTGCCAACTGGGCCTCATACCAGGGATTGGATCCCGAGCTGGTGCTGGAGAGGCTGCGCGCGCAGCTGCAACCCCCGGCAAGCGTGACTCTGGCAGTAGCGGGCGGCCGCGTCGTCGCGCAAGGTACTGCAACGCCGACTTGGCTTGCGCGAGCGCGCGGCGCAGGGCGCTTGCTGCCAATCGGCGCTCCCGCATTCGATCTTTCAGGCGTGCGGGATGTCAACGACGGACCGCTTAGCAAGTTGAGCGACGCGATCGAGTCACGCTCAATCCACTTCGATTACGATGAGCCGCTGCCTCCGTCAGGACAGAGCGCGACTCTCGATCAAGTGGCCAAGGAGCTTAATGAGCTGGCTACTCTGGCCTCGAGTTTGGGTGTGAGGACGCGAGTGACATTGACCGGTCACTCCGATAGCACCGGCCGGGGAACCTTCAATCTGTCGTTGAGTTTGGCTCGGGCCGAAGCGGTTCGCGCACTGCTGAAGAAGCGCGGTGTGGATCCGGATTTGCTCGCGGTGCGCGGCGCCGGACCACTCGAGCCCCTCGAGGTGGAAGCCTCCGATGCTGCGCGCTCGGTCAATCGCCGCGTCTCATTCACAGTCGGGATCGGGGAGCAACCTTGATCGACACGGTGCAGAGAAAGATCTGCATGCTCGGTGGCTTCTCCGTCGGAAAGACCAGTCTCGTCAAGCGCTATGTAGAGAGCATCTTTTCTGACTCCTATCTGACCACGGTAGGCGTCAAGATAGACAAAAAAGTTGAACAGCTTCCGGATCGGGTGGTGAGCCTCGTGTTGTGGGACCTAGCCGGAGAGGATGACATCGGCTCGCTGCGTATGAGCTATTTACGTGGCTCTGCTGGCTATGTATTGGTGGCCGATAGAACGCGCCGATCAACGCTGCAGATGGCCCTATCGCTGCGTGAGCGCGTTGAGGCGGATTACGGTCCGATGCCTTTTGTCCTGCTCATGAACAAGAGCGATCTCAAGGAACAGTGGGCGATAGATGACGCCGAGCTCGAAGACCTCCGCCACCGCGGCTGGTGGGTACGAGCGAGCAGCGCGCGAACCGGCGAGGGAGTAGAGGATGCCTTCAAGGATCTCGCTGTTCGCGTGACGCGCTAAGCTATGGAAGGCCTGCCTGCGAGCGTCGCCCAACGCCTGCAAGCGGTAACGTACAGTGCGCGCGCGGTCGCCTATCTGCAGGTGGATGAAAACCTTGTGCTGGTCAGCGCCGGTGGCGATCTTCAGAATTATGGACTGGCGACGGTGCGCATGGGCAAGCCTGCACTTGACGAGGCTTTCTTCCTGCTGGGGCTGTTGCCGCTGCTCGAGACTCCCAATTACGTGCCCGCCGTCGAGCTGGCCGGCGGCCGGGTCGCTGACCTGCATCTGCACAGTGAAGGTGATTCGGTTTGGGTGATGCTGCTTGACGTCACTACCGAGCGTGATGCGGCCCGGCGTGTGCAGCAGAACGCGTATAAAATGACGCTGCTGCAGGAGCAGGAGGCGCTGCTCAATCGGCGTCTGGAGGTAGCGAACGCGGCGCTGCTGGTGAGTCAGCGCGAACTAGAGGCCTCCCGAGCTGACTTGCTCTGCACCCACGAGAAGCTTCAGCGCGAGCTGGCCGAAGCGGCCTCCTATGTGCGCTCATTGCTGCCTGCCCCAATGGCGGAGCCGTTCGTTGCTGATTGGCGCTTCGTACCCTCGGCTGCGCTGGGCGGTGACGCATTCGGTTATCACTGGATCGACGCCGATCACTTCGCGATGTACCTGCTGGACGTTTGCGGGCATGGAGTGGGCCCATGCCTGCTGTCGATTGCCGTCTTGCATCTGCTTCAGGCCGGGGCGTTGCGCGACGTTGACTTTCGCGATCCAGGCCAGGTACTCGCAGCTCTAAACGATACCTATCAGATGAAGAGCAATGACGATCTCTACTTCACTCTCTGGTACGGTGTCTACCAGCCGATCAGTCGGCGCCTGGATTTCGGCTGCGCCGGCCACCCGCCGGCGGTGCTCGTGGATCCGAGCGCCGGTGCCGTGCAGCCGTTGAAAGCCAAGGGTCTGCCCATCGGAATGATGCCGGGTGTGCGCTATGCCAATGAGTGGCTAATCGTGCCGCAGCAGCGATACTTATATCTCGTAAGCGACGGTGCCTTCGAGGTGGAGCGCCCCGACGGCACTATGATGAGCTTTGACGAATTTCTCTCAATGATTGCTGGTCCCGCCAGCAGCGACTCGTCGGATCTGGATCGTCTCTATAAGACTTTGACCACGAATCGTGGCAGTGAGGCGCTTGAAGACGACTTCTCGATTGTGCGCTTTGCCCTCTGATTAGCGCGTTGGATAAGAGAGGTAGGCATGACCATCATACGGCGTGATTTTCTAATTCGGGCGGCGGCCCTGGCCGCGGGCGCTATCGCTCTTCCGCCGCTGGCGTGGGCGCAGGAGAAGTCCAAACTCAAGATCACCGGGATCAGGCTGGTGAAGCTGACGCCACGAAAGTCGCCGCCGACCTATACGCCCGCTGCCGGTTCCTGGTCCACCCAAGGTGTGGAAGTCTCGGCGCCACCGAACATCTATCCCGAGTTCAAACCCACCCGCAGTCTTTTCGCTGCGAAGAATGTGCCGAGCTTCACGGTGGAGGTCACTACTGACAAAGGCATCACCGGGTATGGGGAGGGGGGTGCCGGCGGCGGTGCCATCGTGATGGGCCATCTGGCCAGTTTGATGATGGGCCGAGACCCCTTCGACATCGAGCGCAACTGGGATATCAACTGGCGCGTTACCGAATCTTACGGCCAGGCAGGCGTCACGATGAACGCGATCTCCGGCTTCGATAATGCGCTGTGGGACATTGTCGGCAAGGCGTTGGGCGTGCCCGTCTATGAACTCCTGGGCGGCGAGACCAAAGACCGCATTCCGGCCTATTGCACCGGCAACGACATCGAGCAGCATGTCGAGCACGGCTTCAAGCGCGTTAAGGTGGCGATGCCATTCGGCCCGATCAACGGAGAGGAAGGCAAGCACGGCAATGTCGAACTGGTGGCGCGCGCCCGCAAGGCTGTGGGCCCCGACGGTGACGTGATGTGCGACTGCTGGATGTCCTGGGACGAGCAATACACGATCGAGATGTGCCAAGTGATGGAGCCGTATCGGGTCAAGTGGGTGGAGGAGGTACTGCCACCTTATGACTTTGAAGGTTTCGGCCGGCTACGCCGCAAGGTCACTTCCACCAACTTCGCCACGGGCGAGCATATCTATGGCCGCTACGGCTTCCGCAGGCTGCTGCAGGCGGATGGCGCTTCCATTTGGCAGCCCGACGTCACCTGGTGCGGTGGCATGAGCGAGCTGTGCAAGATAGGAGCGCTGGCCGACGCCTATGACATTCCGGTCATCCCGCATACCGGTGGCACCAATGGCGCCAGCCACTGGTCGCTCAGCCATGTCAACGGGCCCTGGGCGGAACTGTTCATGCCGCCACCGGGTGGGCCGAAGCAGGTCTATGACATGTTTGACGAGCAATACGAAATTACGCGAGGCCCGGAAGGCATTTACATGCACCCCACCCGTACACCTGGTTGGGGTTGGGACATGGTGGCGGCGCCGGTCTGATCATGTGCGGGCTCTCTATCGCGCTCGCCGCCGGCGCCTTGATGGCGTACGCCATGTCCGCGCCTGCGGCTGCGCAGGAGAATTTCACGGTCGCCATGGCGGACTTCGAAGCCAACTGCGCCGGCTGTCACGGCTCCGGTGGCGGGGGCGGGGATCGCGCGCCCGCTCTGGCCGACAATCCGGATCTGCGGCGGCTGGACGCCGGTGCTATCGCGAACATCATCAGCCGCGGCACGCCGCGCGGCATGCCTTCGTTCGCAGCATTGCCACAGGATCAAGTGACTCGCCTCGCCGCATGGCTGAAGTCGATGAACGACTCTGCCCTGCGAGCCGCGCCTGCCGAGCAGGTGGCCGCCGGTGAGACATTCTTCTTCGGCCAGAGCGGTTGTTCCGGCTGCCACATGATCAAGGGACGCGGTAGGGTCAGCGGACCTGATCTCTCGGGCATCGCCGCGCGTTCGACACTGAAGGAAATCGATACCTGGCTGGACAACCCGACATCGCTGGCTGGAGTGAAGTCGCTTGTAGTCTGCCCCTTCTGGGCCTTCTGTCCGGATTTCCAGTGGGCGGTGGCGGATGTGACGCTGAAGGACGGCACGGTGCTGCGCGGCTTCGTGCGTAACCAAACCGAGCATGAAGTCGCACTCCAGACACTCAACGGAAATTTCCGTCTGCTGGATGCATCGGAATACACAACCGTCACCCGCGAAAAACAATCCTACATGCCCGCTTTGCACGCGAGCCCCGAGCAGCGGCGTGATCTTCTGGCCTATCTGTCCAGTCTCGCTGGGGTCGAGGAAGGCCCCGCCGTCGCGCCGCAGCCGTCGGCCAGTCAGGCCGACGTAGACCAGATCATGAAACCCAAGGCGGGCGATTGGCCCAGCTACAACGGCACACTGGACGCCAACCGCTATTCAGCGCTGCGGCAGATCAACACTGCCAATGTGAAGCGCCTGCAGCCGCAATTCATCTTTACGCCCGGCGGTCAAGGACTGGAGGGCACACCTGTGGTGATTGGCGGGCTGATGTATGTGACTGGGGGCACCCGCGTCTGCGCTCTGAACGCCAGGACGGGCACGCACGTCTGGTGCGTGTCGCGGGACAACGGCATTGCCAGCGCGCCACGTACCGCGGCTGCGCCGCTGGGACCAAACCGCGGCGTCGCGGTGCTGGGCGATCGCGTCCTGTATATCTCCGACGATGCCTATCTGGTCTGCCTGAATCGTCTGACCGGTGCAGTGATGTGGAGTCGATCGCTGCCGGAAAAGGGTGCGATCGGAAAATACTATAGCTCGATGGCGCCGATGGTCGTGAATGACCTCGTGATCGCCGGCATTGCGGGTGGCGACTCGCCCATGCGTGGCTTCGTGGTGGCTTACGATGCGGCCAGCGGTCGGGAAGTCTGGCGTTTCTACACGATTCCCAAGGCAGGCGAGCCGTTGTCCGATACCTGGAAGGGCAGTGCGCTGCCGACCGGCGGCGGCGCCACCTGGGCCACCGGCTCCTATGATGCGGAAACCGGCACGCTTTATTGGGCGGTCGGCAATCCCTATCCGGATACCGATGCGGATGAGCGCGAAGGCCGCAATCTCTACACTAATTCGGTTATCGCGCTCGATGCGAAGAGTGGAAAATTCAAATGGTATTTTCAGTTCACGCCCTGGGACACTCATGACTGGGACGCCACGCAACCCCTGGTGCTCGTCGATGCGAACTGGCGCGGTAAGCCGCGCAAGCTGTTGCTGTCCGCACAGAGGAGCGGGATCTTCTATGTGCTGGACCGTACCAGCGGTGAGTTCCTGCTGGCGAAACCCTTCGTCAAGAAGATGACCTGGGCCAGCGGCTTTGAGACGGACGGCACGCCCGTCATGGCCGCGGACAACACGCCGACCGTGGAAGGCACTAAGACGTGTCCGGCCGTGCGTGGTGCCACCAATTGGTATGCGCAGTCCTATGATCCGCACACCGGGCTCTTCTATGTGATGGCGGCTGAGGATTGCGGTATCTATCGCAAGAGCGGCAAAGTATTCGGCAACAATCCGGATCCATCCGATCCCGGCACACGGTCGGTGCGCGCCCTCAATATCGAGACCGGCGCGGTGATATGGGAGAAGCTGCTGACGGGTCCGCAGGAAACCAATTACACCGGCGTGCTGTCTACCGCAGGCGGCCTCGTGTTTCATGGCGAGACCGGCGGGGACTTTGCGGCGGTGGATGCGAAGTCGGGCAAGACGCTGTGGACGTTTCGGGGCAATGACAGTTGGCGAGCTTCCCCTATGACCTACATGGTGGATGGCCGCCAGTATGTCGCTGGCATGGACGGCACTACTCTTATCAGCTTCGCACTGGGTTATCGCTGATTGGTCTGATTCATTCGGACGGGGTTCGATATGCACAAGCGGATATTTGGCGCGATCGTATTGACAATGGCAGCGGCGCTGAGCGCGCAGGAGGCGCCCATGACGGCGCTTCGGCCGGATCAGCTCGCATTCCTGGCCCTTTATAAAGAGCTGGTCGAGACAAACACAACGCTGTCTGCGGGAAGCTGTACGCTCGCCGCCGCGCGCATGGCGGCGCATCTGAAGGCGGCAGGCTATAGCGACGCGGACATCACGCTGTTCTCTGTGCCCGAACATCCGAAGGAAGGTGGCCTCGTCGCCATCTTGCATGGCACCTCCAGTACAGCCAAACCAATGCTGCTGCTTGGCCATCTCGATGTGGTCGAGGCCAAACGCGAGGACTGGGTACGCGATCCGTTCACTCTGATCGAGGATAACGGCTATTACTATGCGCGCGGCACATCGGATATGAAGGCAATCGATGCGACCTGGATCGATGCGTTGATGCGGTTCAAGCAGAGCGGCTACCGTCCCACGCGCACGATCAAGTTGGCGCTGACTTGTGGCGAAGAGACAAGCTACGCTTTCAACGGCGCGGACTGGTTGGCAAAGAACAGGCCGGAGCTGATCTCTGCGGGATTCGCCCTAAACGAAGGCGGCGGCGGGCGCACGGACGGTCACGGAAAGCTGGTTGTGGAGTCGATCCAGGTTGGCGAAAAGGCGATGCAGAACTATCGGTTGGAGACCGTTAATGCTGGCGGCCACAGCTCGATCCCGATTCGCGACAACGCGATCTATGAGCTCGCCGACGCGCTTGCAAAAGTACGTGATTACGAATTTCCGCTGAAATTTTCAGCCACCACACGCGCCTTCTTTGCCGAGGCAGGCGCGGCTCGTACTGATGAGTTGGGCCACGCGATGGTCGCGCTGTCGCAGAATCCCCATGACGCAGCCGCCGAGGCAATCGTTTCGAAGGATCGCAGCTATCACAGCATGCTGCGCACGACTTGCGTCGCTACCCTGCTCGAAGGCGGTCACGCCAACAACGCACTGCCGCAGCGCGCGGCGGCCAACATCAACTGCCGTATCTTCCCAGGCGAGACAGTGGAGGGTACCCAGGCAGCTCTCGAGGCCACCATCGGCGATTCTGGCGTGAAGGTGACTGTGGTGCCTCCGATCCATCCGCTCGGGGTGCCCCCACCGCTCGATCCTAAGATCATCGGGCCAGCCGAAAAACTGGTCGCCAAATACTTTCCCGGTGTCCCACTGGTTCCTACGATGTCCACCGGCGCGACCGACGGGATTTATCTGGAGGCGATCGGCATTCCGGTCTACGGTTCGCCCGGAGGTTGGGCAGATCCGGATGGCAATGGCGTCCATGGGTTGAATGAACGCAGGAGCGTCCGCTCCCTGTTCGTTGGCCGCGATTTCCTCACCGATCTGGTGAAAATCTATGCAGACTCGAACTGACGGGCGGTCGTATTAGTCCCAGCGGTTGGCGTTGTCGGAGAAACCGGGACGCTGTACCCGCACGACGCAAAAGCGCTGGCCGCTCGGGGCTTGCATGACGACCCAGCGCTCAAGGCGATCGACCACCTTGGCACCCAGCTTTGTCAGGCGCGTGACTTCGGCAGCAATATCGTCGGTCTCGATGTCGAGGTGGACGCGGCTCTCGTGATCCACCCGCTGGATCTCTACGACGGGCTCGTCGCCTAGAGCCTTCAGCATGCGGTAATTGCCGCGGCTGTCCGGATGGTCGGGATCCACGGGGCGACCGAGCGCCTCGCCCCAGAAACGGGCCGCCTCGTCCACATCGGAGACGCAGCAGTCGATCAGCACGGCGCCAAGGCGCGAGTGGTGCATCTTAAGTGTCAGATTAGCGTGCGCGTTTCTTATCGACTGCCTGCACCACCCAGCAGCGCGCCTCGTTTACTTCGGCAGCGGCATGGAATGGGCAACATCCGCCATACGCTCGCCGTACCAGAGCGTGTCGCCAGCGGGCTCGATCGCCGTGGGTACGGCCAGACCTTGCTGCAGCACCGTGATGCTCGCGGTGTCGCCACTGACCGTCACCGCGTCTATTTTGCCCGCGCCATTTTCAGTGAGGAAGAGCTTGCCGTTGGCGGCGCGCATGCCATCTGGCCCCTTGATGGGCTTGTCCGTCCAGATGTCCTCCGGTTTGCCGGCCTTGCCGCTGGCGTCCATTGGAATGCGATAGAGTTTATTGAAAAAGACGTTGTTCTCGTACAGCACGTCGCTTATGAAAGTAATGCCATCGATACCGAGCAGCGTACGGTCATCGCTAAACACCTCCGGCGCAGCCCCACCGGGGCTGAGTCGCCAGATCTTGGCGCCAAGAGTGTCACTGATATAAAGAGCCTTGTCCGGTCCGATCACGAAATCGTTGCACAGATTCTGGTCGCCCGGCAGGTCCCAACGGAATTTCGCGTTGCCGGTCTTGATATCAAAGCTGCGCAGCGCGCTGTGGGTGTGGCCACCGGGGGCAGGCGGCGGAAAGATCTCGCAGGCCCAGAGTGTGTTAGTGGGCGCGTCTGACAGCACGCCCAGGAAGAATGCCGTGCCATCGGTGCTGACATCTACAAAGACGTCGGCTTTATCGGCACCCTTCTTGGCGCGGTAGATTTTCGGGCTCGAGGCGCTACCCAGAATCAGGTCCCCATTGGGCGCGACGGTGATGCTTTCGGGCTGAGACTTTGGCGGTACCGAGACGTTGGCGGCCATGGCGGATGAGGCGAGCAGGACCGTAAGACCCACGGCGAGTGCGGACGTGCGGATCATGATGAGTTCCCCTGAGTCTTTCTGGCTATAGCTTAGCGCAGGGGCAGCGGTGGGCGCCATGCCGGCAATGGAACTTCAATATGTGCCGCTAATGGCGCTCTGGGTCACAATACGCGGGTGTAAAGGGGGTGTTCGCATGCAAGAATTCACAAAAAAAGGCGCAGCACATCTGACCGCTTTGCTGCTGCCGCTGCCGCTGCTCCTGCTGGTTGCCGAGCGCGGATTTTCCGCGCCTGAGGCAGCAACAGCACCGTGGCTGGACGACTCGCTGCCGGCCGAGTCGCGCGCGCGCGAACTGGTGAGTCGCATGACGCTCGATGAAAAAGCCGCGCAGTTGGAGGATTGGGCACCGGCGATACCGCGACTCGGGATCCCGGACTATCAGACTTGGGGTGAAGCGCTGCATGGTGTCGCGCGCGCAGGACATGCGACCGTGTTTCCCCAGGCGATCGGCCTGGCCGCGACCTGGGACGACACGTTGGTACAGCGCATCGGCGAAGTCATTGCGACCGAGGCGAGAGCGAATTTCAATCAGGCACAGCGCGAGGGCAATCACGGTATTCATTACGGACTGACCTTCTGGTCCCCCAACATCAATATTTTCCGCGATCCGCGCTGGGGGCGCGGGCAGGAGACCTATGGCGAGGATCCGCTGCTGACGGGGAAAATGGGGATTGCCTTCATACAAGGCGTGCAGGGTGATGATCCTCAGCATCCGAAGGCCATCGCCACGGCCAAGCATTTTGCCGTGCATAGCGGGCCCGAGTCGTTGCGTCACGGATTTGATGCCAAAGTCAGTGCGCGTGATCTGGAAGAAACCTATCTGCCGGCGTTCCGGGCAGCGGTTACGGAGGGTCACGTCAAATCAGTGATGTGCGCCTATAACGCCGTTGACGGCATGAGTGCCTGCGCGAACGGGATGCTGCTGCAGGAGCATTTGCGAGAGGCCTGGGGTTTCAGGGGCTTCGTCGTTTCCGATTGCGGAGCGATTATCGACGTCTACGAGGGCCATCACGATGCGCCGGACATTGTGCACGCTGCATCGAGCTCGTTGCGAGCCGGCACAGATTTGTCCTGCAGTATCTGGCAGCCAGGTTTCAACACGCTCGCCGATGGTGTGCGCCAGGGTCTCGTCAGCGAAGCTATGGTCACCCGCTCGGCCGAGCGGCTCTATACAGCGCGCATGCAACTGGGCATGTTCGATCCGCCGCATAGCAGCCCTGCCGATCAGATTCCATTCAGCGCCGTTGCCTCGTCAGAGCATCGAGCTATCGCGCTTGAGGCCGCCGAAGAATCGATGGTGCTGTTGCAAAATGACGGAGTGCTGCCCCTGCAATCCGTGCCACCGCGCATCGCTGTGATCGGACCGACAGCCGATCTCGTGGCATCGCTCGAGGGTAATTACAACGGCGCGTCGCTGGATGCGGTCAGTCCTCTGGACGGTATCATTCGTCAATTTGCAGGTGCGATCGTGCATTACGCACAGGGCTCGGTACTTGCCGACGGCATGAGCATGGTTGTACCACGCACTGCATTCGGACAGGGATTGAAGGTCGAATATTTTGCGACGACCGATTGGACCGGACGACCCGTCGCGGTACATCGTGATGCGAGCATCCAGCACAACTGGGACAAAGCATTGCCGGTCGCTGAACTGCTTACACACGACTATTCGGTGCGCTGGTCGGGAACCATGAGGGCACCGGCAGCCGGGACGTATCAGTTCGAAGTCAGGCCGGTCGGGGCTTTTCCCTACTCGCCGCGCGAAGCCTATCGCCTGCTGCTGGATGGCAAGGTTCTCGGCGAAGGCGAGCTGAACTCGGGAAAATCCACGCCGGTCGCCGGCAATTCCGCGTCCGCGCCTCCACGCGCGTCGCAATCCACACCCACCATGCTCAGCGTAACTTTCACGGACACAGAGCCGCATAGTTTTCAACTCGACTACAGCCACTCCGGCACTCGTGCCGGGGGCGGCGTACGGTTGGAGTGGGTGCCCCCGAGCGCAGTGCAACTCGAGGAGGCAGTGGCGGCGGCCAAAGACAGCGATCTGATCATCGCCTGCGTGGGACTCTCGCCGGACCTGGAAGGCGAAGAGATGCCGATCCACATCGAAGGCTTCGATCGAGGTGACCGTACGCAACTGGATCTGCCCCGGTCGCAAAGAGAGCTGCTCGAGAGCCTTGGCGCGATCGGTAAACCGATCATCGTCGTGAACCTGAGCGGTAGTGCGGTGGCACTGACCTGGGCGCGAGCCCATGCCGCCGCGGTGCTTCAGGCCTGGTATCCGGGGGTCGAGGGCGGCACGGCGATAGCGCGCACACTGGCGGGTGCAAACAACCCGGCGGGGCGCCTACCGGTGACGTTCTATGCAAATCTGAAGGATTTGCCGGCCTTCGATGACTATTCAATGAAACAGCGAACCTATCGCTACTATCGGGGCAAAGCCTTGTGGGGTTTCGGCTATGGACTGAGTTATTCGAGCTTCCATTATGCAGTGCCGTCGCTGTCGTCTAAGACGCTCGCGGCGGGGGAAAATCTGCATGTGACCGTCGCGGTGAGCAACAGCAGCAAGCGTGCCGGCGATGAAGTCGTCGAGACTTACCTGAAGACACCGCAGGCGCATGGCCCTAAGTACTCGCTGATCGCCTTCAGGCGCATCCACCTGGATGCCGGCGAGAGCCGAAACGTCGAGCTCGATGTCGACGCGAGGGGCATGTCGGCGGTCAATGAGCGCGGTGAGCGCACCATACTCGCGGGCAACTATCAACTGAGCATAGGTTCCGTGCAACCTGATGAGACTCGATCTGCGGTCAGTGCGAACTTTGCCGTTCGCGGCGCCAAAAATCTGGACAGATAACGAGGCGAACAGATTGGGTCCCAGTTGACCTGCCCGTGGTGCCGAATTGGACAGGCGCGTATTATCCGGCCGCTGGGGTCGCAGTGGATTCACTTCCATTCATAGCACATCGCCGAATTGATCGGCGGGTACGGAGGCGGTATGAAAAAAACATTGCTTATTTCTCTCGCGAGTTTGTCGCTGGCGGCTGGCGCCGTCAGCGTGGCCGACGCGGTACATGACTGGCACGATCTCGACAAGGTGCACACCCACGTGCTCGAGGCGATCCACGAGATGGATCGTGCGCGCGCGGCGAATCACTATGACATGGCCGGCCATGGTGCCAAGGCGGAAGAGTTCCTTCACCAGGCAGAGCGTGAGCTTCACGAGGCAGTCGAAGCTGCGAGGGCTGCTCCCTGATCGCTTGAGGGCAACGTCCCTGTACCGGCGGGAACGCGCAAGAGGCGTCCCGCCGGTATTCCCCAGATCATCGACCTTGCCGTCGTCCGAGCAAGTAGCCGGCTCCAAAGGGCAGGCCGAGCACCAGCAGCGTCAGCAGTATCAACAAGAGCAGCGCTTCGCGCACCAGTTTTCGCAGTTCCTGCCAGGACGTGTCGACCGCATGGGCTGCGATGCGCTCGGCGTCTTCGGCGACGCGCGCACGCTCCGTATCAAAAGCTGAAGTGATGCCTTCTCGTTCGGTTGCGATGTTGGCTGCCAGCGCTTCGCGCTCGACATGCATGACGCGCAGTGTCTGCATCCAGGAAGCGTCCAACCGATCGGAGGAAGCCAGCAGACTCGCGCGCAGTTCCGCAATCGCCTGATGCGCCAACGCGGGACTGGTATCGGCAAGCATCGCAATGCGTTCCAGCTGCGCGTCTATGTTCCGAAACGCGACTCGATAGGATGCAACGTCGAAGCCGGCGCGGTTGAGCGCCAGCTCGGTCTGCCAGAGACTCATTACCGGGACCCGCTCGCCATAGATGCCCACGCGATCTGAGAGGTCACCGAGCGCTTGGGCCACGGTCCCTTCTACTCGAAGTGGAGCCTCATCGCGTTCATCGTTGGTCCACGCTGTCAACACGGACGGACGCACGAAATCCACGCTCTCGAGGGGGTTGCGCTGAGCGTAACCCAAGACAAAGGTGCGATAACGCGGATAGTCGTTGCCCATCACCTGTTTGGCGAGTGCGTCGGCCTCGGCCGCGAGCCGCGTGGTACCGAGGCGCGCGCCCTCCTGGGCGCTTCCCAAGATGTCTGCGCCGGCGCCGGCGCCAAGAAAATCCCGCAATTGCACCGCGAAGGCCCAGGTGTCGAGCAGGCTTGCGATAGGCGAGAGCCCCGTGGATGCGCGCGTAATTTCAGTGACCGCGCTCAGCTTGAGGCGAACCGTATTTGGAGTGCCATCATCGAGCAGACGGGTGATTGTGCTTACAAAATGAGCCGCATAGTCGCGGGTCAGCAGGCGAGCTTCCTGCTCGCGCGCGCTTAGGGGTTTCTCCGGCGACTTGATTGCAAATAGCGAGCAGCCGGTCAGCAGCGCAGCCGCGAGCAGCGCAGTAGCGCAGCACAGCCTTGTGCGCACAGAATGGTCAGTAGAGCTCATGAGAGGCCAGGCATTGGTTCTATTTTGCTGAGCACCGGATGCCTAATACTAGAATATATTATCGGTCGAAGCCGACAAAGTGAGTCCGGAACCGCGATGGTACAAGAAACACCAGACTCGGAAGGTGGCCTTAGGCAGCGCCGGGGCATTTTTCGCTTGCTCTCGCGCAGTGCGAGGAGTTTTTGGATCGATGTAGCGAAAATGCTGGCGCCGTGGCTGATGATCAGTGCGGCGGTGATCTTCGTCGTCCTTCACTTCCTGCGTCCGGGGCCGGCCAGCACGCTCACTATCGCCAGCGGTCCTGTCGGTACGAAATTCTATCTCGTCGCTCAGCAATATCAGAAGATCATGGCGCGCAACGGCATCAGGCTCAAAATCGCCGCGACCGAAGGCTCTCTGGATAACTTGAGCCGGCTGTTGGATCGGCGCAGTGGCGTGGACATCGCCCTGGTTCAATCCGGCACGCCGCATTCTGAGGACGCCGACGATCTGATATCCCTCGGCAGCGTATTCTACATTCCGCTCACTATTTTCTACCGCAACGCGACGCCACTCGAGCGGCTGTCGGAGCTGCGCGGCCATCGGATCGCGGTCGGGCCGCCCGGCAGCGGCACCCGGTCTCTGGCCGAGGCATTGCTCAAAGCTAATGAGATCGACGCCGGTGGGCCGACACAACTGCTCGACCTGGATGGTGAGCCCGCCAGGAAGGCACTCCTGGCGCAGCAGGTGGACGCCATATTCCTGACGGGCGACTCGGCGTCTACGCAGACCATACTCGAGATGCTGCATCAGCCTGGGATCCGTCTGTTTGATTTTTCCCAGGCCGATGCCTATGTTCGCCGCTTTCGTTACCTGAACAAGCTCGAGATGCCACCGGGCGCCTTTGACCTGGGTGAGAATCTTCCGCCCGAGCAGGTCAATTTACTGGCACCGACGGTCGAGCTCCTGGCGCATTCCGATCTGCATCCAGCGCTGTCCGACTTGTTGCTCGAAACGGCCACGCAAGTGCATGGCGGGGCCTCACTGCTGCAGGCCGCCGGACAATTCCCAAATCCCATGACGCACGATTTTCCGATCAGCGCCGATGCCGCGCGGTTTTATAAATCGGGAAAGAGCTTTGCGTATCGTTACTTGCCGTTCTGGATGGCGAGCTTGCTCGATCGTATCGTCGTGGTCTTTTTACCCGTCTTCCTTGTGGTGATACCCATATTTCGCTACTTGCCCGCCTTATACAACTGGCGCATCAAGAGGCGAATTCACCGTCATTATGGGCAGCTCATGGCACTGGAGCGCCAGTCTCTGGGCACTCCGACTCCGGAACAGCGCTCGCTGATGCTCGATCGGCTGACGCGGATTGAGAAATCGGTCATTGGCTTAAAGATCCCAGGCTCGCATGCAGATGAGCTCTACATACTGCGTGAGCATATGCATTTCGTGCGTGAAAAGCTCAGTCGACATGGACCTCAGACGGACGCCGTAGCCGACAATGCATGAGACAGCAAGCCGGCAGAGGCGTATCATTTGGGCAAGAGGTGACATATGGCTATCAACATTCGTCTGTCAGGCGCGGCTGCTGTAAGCCTTCTTTTCATCGGTTCCATAGCGATGAGCGCCGAGGCGCCGCCGCAAGCACCAAAGCCCGCCGCGCGGGCCTATCTATGTGCTCCTCAGCCCGATAGCCGATTGCCGGCGTCTGAGCGCAAGTGCCCGGAGTTCGGTCATTCCTGGTCCAGCCAGGACATTCAGCGCACCGGTGCCACGACGGTGGGTGATGCACTGCGATTGCTCGATCCGACGCTGACTGTGCATCAATAAACGCGCCGCGCCTATGCACGCTGGCACCGCGACGCGGAGCGGATGCTTAGTGTAGCTTCTCGATCTGTTGCTGCACTTGAGCGCGAAATTGCAGCGGATGAGCGACATTATGAAACGGCTCGGTAGTCCCGCCGGTCCCGATAACGACAATCGCTCCATAGCCCAGCATCCTGCCGATCGTGGTTTCGCTGACTTCGATGGATTCCACTTTGTTCAGTAGCATTTCGATCGTCTTTCGGCTCGCCAAGCCGGTCTTCACCACGACGCGTCGATTGGTTACCGCCATTTCCGTGGCACTGCGCCGTACCATGCCTATCAGGATTACGAGCACGCCGGCGACGAGCAGGGCGAGGCCAGCGACTTTCATGATGTGCGATGTGCTGGCCTCGAGTGTCGTCTGACTCAAGGCGTAGTAAAGCAGCAGCGCTCCCGGCAGGATCAGCAGCAAACAGCCCACGACTATGTGGCCGAACATCACGATCCAATGGAGGCGTGTCTGGTACATGACCGTTTCCCCGGGAACCAAGTTGGATTCTATGTAGCTCATCGGTCTTTATCGTTAGTTAGGTGGTAGTCTGGTCCATCGATACAGGCGCGTCAACGCGAGCACTATTGTGCAGCAGAATCTTAGATCACAGGGACTAGTCGCGCGTGCTCGATGCGATGTCGTCGATGGCTGACAGGGGCCGGCGTCACGCGCCGCTACTACTCTGAGCGAATAAACGCTCCTATGCTTTGACCTATGGTTAGCGGAGCAGTACAGCCATGAATACTGAGGGTCCAAACCAGACACAGACTCAAAAGGGCGCCAAGCAGTCGCAAAGCCAGAGCGGCGGAACTCAGCGGGAGCCGCAAAAGCCTGGCGAAGACGCCGACACGCTGATCGATGACGATTATCTTGAGGCGCAGGATCCGCATCCGGATTCGCGCCCGGACTCGCGACGCGATCAGACCATCGACCCAGAGCGTAGCGGCGGAGCGCAAGACCGCTCACAATCGATATGACTGGCCATATGAGATCGATATCAGCGTGGCAGATGCGGACTACGACGTTCTGATCGTCGGAGCTGGTGTAGCGGGACTGGCTGCGGGACGCCTGCTGGCCGGCGCAGGCATGCGCGTCGCGTTGCTCGAGGCGCGCGACCGTATCGGCGGGCGTATTTTGACCGACCGGGTCGCGACACCGAGTGCGGGTGCGTCGATTCCGGTAGAGCTCGGGGCGGAGTTCATTCACGGGTTGCCCCAGGAGACCTGGAGCCTCGTGCGCGAGGCAGGCCTCGCTACCTCGGAGGTGCGCGGTTCTCGGTTGCGTTTTGCCGACGGACGGCTCGCGGCCGTCGATGCGTGGGATCAGAGTGGCGTAGTCCTCGAACAGATGGTGGTTTGGGCGGGCAGGGAGCTCGCGCAGGCAGACATGAGCTTTGCGGAGTATCTGCAACTCGCGGGAGTGGACGAGCGCGCCCGCAAAAGTGCGCTCAGATACGTCGAGGGCTTCAACGCGGCGGACGCTCAACGCATCAGTGTCGCGGCCTTGGCTGAGCAACAGTTGGCGGAGGATCGCATCGACACCGACCGCGTGTTCCGCGTCACGAACGGCTACGATGCCGTACCGCAATTTCTGGCCAGAGCGATCAAGCACGACGGCGGGAGCATTCTTCTGGATCGGGTCGTGCAAAGGATTGCGTGGCGCGCTAAAGCCGTGACCGTGGACGGGCGGGAGGCGGCGGGCAGCGTGTTCAGTTTGCGGGCGCCACGCGCAATCATTAGCCTGCCGCTGGGCGTGCTGCAGGCGAAGACTGTCTCGTTTGCACCAGCGCCGGGAGAGATATTCGCCCATACCGAGCGCCTGGCAATGGGGGCGGCGCTGCGCGTATCGCTGCTCTTTCGCTCAAGCCTCTGGCGTGAGGCTGCATCAACCAGCCCACGATTGTCAGCCGAGCTCAAAGAGCTCAGCTTTTTGTTTGCCAGCGAGGAGCTGCCGTCAACGTGGTGGACAGCGATGCCCGAGCCGACTCCACTGATCACGGCGTGGGTCGGCGGACCGAGGGTGAGTGCGATCACGCAGAAGGTGGGGACGAACGCAGCCCCTGGAGCGCTGGCATCTGAATGCGTCCGGACTTTGGCGAGAATCCTCGGTCAGCCAGTAGCCAGTCTGCAACATCAGTTGCTGAGCTGGCATTCGCACGATTGGCAGGCGGACGAGTATGCCCGAGGTGCCTACAGCTACGTGCCCGCTGGCGCATTGGACGCCTCGGAGAAAATGGCGGAGCCCGTGTGCGACACACTGTATTTCGCCGGTGAGCACACCGGCAGTGGCGCACACTGGGGTACGGTGCATGGCGCATTGCACAGTGGCATCGGCGCCGCGACGCGGTTGCTGAAAGCGAGCCGACCAACCGACAGCGACAAGCAGGCCGTCTGCGGTACGTAGCAGGATCAACAGATGCGAGGTTTCCCATGACGATCAGATTGAGCAAGAACGAATATGCGCAACTGGATCCGGCGGAGACGCACGCGTTTACATCGCCGATCCCGTGTCAGGTGATTTCCAACGGCGAATTTCTGCCTGCGCCTCAAGGAGCATTGCAAAAGCAGTTCGAGGCGCGGCTCAAGCACCGCGCCGGTATCCTGGCACGAAAACACGGGCTCTCGCGCCGGGCGTTTCTGCGAACCGCTTCGGGAATGGCGAGCGCATTTCTGACCATGAACGAGGTGTACGGGGCGGTATTCAAGGTCAGTGATGCCGAGGCAGCCGATAAGGAGCTCGGCGATGAGTTTGCCGGTCAACTCTCGGACCAGTTCATCATGGACGTGCATACGCATTTCTTGCGGGACGACACGCGCCTACAGAATTTCGTAACGATGCGCACGAACACCGGCAGGAGTGGCTATAACCCGGAGCTTGCCACGCACGTGCAGACCCTGGAGGACCTCAAGTTTCCGACCTATTTGAAAGAGATGTTCCTCGACAGTGATACCAAGATTGCGGTCCTGAGTGGGGCGCCTTCGGATATTCCAATGGACTGGATGCTCAGCAATGACACGATCAGGCACGCCTGCGATCGCGTGAATCGTTTCGCGGGCTCCGAGCGCATGCTGCCGCATTTCATCTTCGTGCCCGGTCAGCCGGGGTGGCTCGAGGCGATCGACCGCGGTATCGAGCTACTTAAGCCCGCGGCATGGAAGGGCTATACGATCGGTGACAATACGCACAAGGAAATTACCCGTTATCCCTGGCGCATGGATGACCCGGCCGTGACCTATCTGGGTTACGAGAAATTCGCGAAGGCGGGCAGGCCGGTAGTTGCCGTGCACAAGGGCTTATTCCCGCCCAGCGATGAACAGCGTTTTCCGCAGTTGACGCAATATGCGAAGGTGGATGACGTGGGCAAGGCGGCGAAGGATTGGCCGCAACTGAAATTCCTGATCTATCACGCAGGTTACCGTTATACGGGGGGCGATAATCCCGAGCTGGCCGCCAGGCAATTCGATGAGACCGGACGCATGGACTGGGTCAGCGATCTGGCAGAAGTGCCTGCCAAATACGCGGTGAGCAACGTCTATGCCGATGTTGGCGCGAGCTTTGCGGCACTGTGCCTGAGCCACCCGCGGGCCGCCGCGGCGATGATGGGTATCCTGATCAAGGGCCTGGGCGCCGATCACGTCTTGTGGGGCACCGATTCGCTTTGGTTTGGGTCACCTCAGTGGCAGATCGAGGCGTTTCGAAGAATGGAAATTCCCGAGGACATGCAGCGTCAGCACGGCTTTGCGCCGCTTGGTCCGGCAAACGGAGCGATCAAGCGCGCGATCCTGGGCGAGAACGGGCCCAGAGTCTACGGCATTGACAGGAAAGTGTCCGAACGAGGATGGAGCGATGACAGCCTCGCTCGTCATCGTGCGGCCTATCGGGACAGCGGAGCGGAACGAAGCAATCTGGCATACGGCTTCGTGCGCAAGGTGTCGAATAGCTAGCTCGAGCGGCTGACTCGCGACGGCGACGGCGACGGCGACGACGCTGCGCCGGCGTCAGGGTTTGCAGCAACTTCGTTAGTAACCATGACCGTTCGCCGCGGATTGGCAATCTGGATGCCGCGGGCGCGAAACTGGTCAAGGATGCGCCGATTGAACTCGCGTTGTACGCTCCAGCGAGCATTGTCGAGACACTCCATCTGCCCCGAGAGAGTCACGGCTGCGCCGTCTATCTCGTCGACACCCCAAAAATTAAAGTCGGACAGTATGCCGTCCTTGAAATTCTTGTCCTCGCGCAACGCCGCACCGATCTCCTTGAGCGTGGCGATGGCGAGATCGAGATCCTGTCCAAACGCTATGCTGACCTTGACGGAGACGATTCCCAGACCACGATTGGTATTGTTCACGGTCGAGACGGAGCTGAACGGGACGGTGTAGAGCGAGCCGTCGCCGCCGCGCAGCTGTACCGCCCGGATGCTCAGGTGCTCCACGGTGCCGGACACGCCGGCCAACGTGACCCAGTCGCCGACCTGTATGGAATTGTCCAGCAGCAGGAAGATTCCCGTGATGACGTCCTGTACCAGCTTTTGCGAACCAAAGCCGAGCGCCACACCAAAGATGCTGGCGGCGGCGAGCAATGGGGCAATGCTGACGCCAAGATCACTCAGTGCTACCAGCAGTACCGCCGGCGCTATCGCCAGCACGAGCGTGGCGCGCAGCATGGGTTGCAAAGTGCGCAGTCTCGCGGCGCGCGCCAGCTCATTTTCCTTGGTCCAGCGGTTGAGCCGGCGCTCGACCGCCACATTGATCCACTCCCACACGAACAGGGCGATTGCTGCAGCGACCGCTATGGTCGCCAGCGTCGTCGCGAGTCGGTGCACGATCGTGCCGCTGCGAAACACCGCGCTTACGTTTGCGCCCCAGACCTGCAGCATCAGCAGCGCGGTCACAGCGGTGATGGTCCAGCCGACCAGCCGACGCAGATAGGGGTAGTATCGATAGGCATGTTGATGCACCAGCGAGCGCTTCGCATGCTCTTCCTCGATCTGAAACAGCTTGGCCACGGCACCAAATGCCAGGATCGATACAAGTCTGGCGATGAGGAGGATCGCGATTGTAATGCCGCCGATATGCTCGAGCGTGCGATAGCCACTGCGCACGTCGAGCGCCCAAACGAACCACAGGGCCATGACGATGAACACGGCGATAAAGGCCCAGGAGTCAGCGAGAGCCTGACCGAATATGGCGAAAGACGGACTGCCGGCAAACGCCCTGCGGACCCTCGCGGTCACGGGTTTGCGACATTGCAATATCCAAATCGAGATCATGACGTGGCCGACAAGCGCAACCACTTTCATCAAGGCAAGATAGGCCTCTTCATTGAGCCCGAGTGCGAATGCGGTCGCCGTCAGGGCCACGCCGAGCGCGACGACGCTGACGATCCGTACGACCCAACGCTGCGCGAATGCAGCCGCATCATAGCTCATGCGCAGCAGCCGCAAGCCAGGCCGATGAGGCTGGAATACAAAGTGACTGACGATCACGACGATGCGGCTGACCACATAAAGCTCGATCAGCGTATCGGCGGCGCGGTCTGGTGGCTTGCCCGCTGCAGACAGGATGGTCATCATCAGACTGGCGGTTGCGACGAATACCGCGAGCGGCAGCACATTCAGTAGCAGCTGCAATGCTGCTTGCGGCAGCCGCGTGAGCAGCGATATGTGCTCGGTCGCGTGCTGCTGTCCATCGGCGTCTTCGGTGACGCCCGCGCCCGTTGCTACGCCGACCGGTGCTGCAGAGACGGTGAGTCGGCGTAGCAGTCGCTGCGCGATCAAGGCCAGCGTTATCGCCGGCAGCAGCACGGCGCACAGCGTCCAGATGAGACTGCCCAGTGCGGCCCGCTCGATCGGGCTTTCCAGGAGCCTGTTCCACCAGTGCAGCACAGAGGGTATATCCAGCAGGGCCGCGACGGAGCGGCGCAGCGAGACACCGGTCTGGATAACCAGTGACGCTCCTTGCTGAATGATCTGCGACACCAGGCCATTCGGACGTATGGCCGCCGAGGCAGTGCTCGTACTGTTCGGCGTCGTGGGCGCTGGCGCGGCGGTGGCGGCGGCCGAAGGTGAGTTCACTGCGCCGGTGGCGGCAATCGCACGCAGCGTTGCCTCGATTTGCGCTCGCCGGTGCGGATCATCAAGCACCTGAATGGCCTCACGCGCCTGCTCCGGCGTCAGTGTCGCGGAAGGCGTGGGCGCGACAGTGGCGCCAGAGGACGCAGCCGCAGCCACAATCGCTGGTGCGCAGAGCGCGAGCAGCGAAATGATGAGTATTTGACGCATACGTGATCTGGCAGGATACAAGCGGCTATCCCCGCATGCCAGATTCTCGCGCACCGGCCGGTGCGGGAAGTCAGCCGATCTGGCCAGCGATATAGTGCTGGAGCTGTTCGATGGTGTATTTCTGCTCGGAGATCACATCCTTGACCAGATCGCCGATCGATATGAGGCCAAGGAGCTTGCCATTGTCGACCACGGGGAGGTGTCGCAGCCTGTGTTCCGTCATCAGCGCCATGCATTGCTCGCTGGTCTGATCGGGCAGCACATACATCACTGGGCTATGCATGATCTTGCGCACCGGCGTTGTTCTCGACGAGCGTGCCATCAGCACGATGGAGCGCGCATAGTCGCGTTCGCTGATCATGCCGATGATCTGATCGTTCTCGATAACGACGAGCGCGCCGATGTTTTTATCCGCCATCAGCTTGACTGCATCGAAGACCGAGGCCGTGGGAGCGATCGTATGAACAGTGCGCTCGGACTTCGATTTTAGAATGTGGGCTACGATTGACATCACCCCTCCGTGCACGCGGTCGCGGCGTACAAGATCGTGCCAATGCGCCGGGCAAGTGCCACCCGCACCGGCAGCATAGCTCACTGGCGGAGTTTAGAACATTGAGGCAGCAGGGCTGCAGCAGCTGGCGCTCGGATCCCGTGATTCAAGCGGCGTCGATCACTTTGCCCTCGATCACGCTGACCATGGTGGAAGTGGGCTTGACCGCAACCAGTTCAAAACCGGCTTGCCTGAACAATGAGCGAAATTCCGGCTCCGTTCTCTCTAGCCCTCCCGGGAAAGTCAGCATCGTCATATCAAAGTCCTTCGATACCGAGCGGTCATTTCCGATCGGAATGACGCATTCAACGACCAGCAGCGTTCCGTGCGCGGGTATGACCCGATGGCAATGCCGCAGGATCTGAACGCACTGTTCATCGGTCCAATCGTGTAGGATGTGACGGAATAAATAGGTGTCAGCTCCGGTGGGTATGCTTTCAAAGAAGCTGCCTTCGATGATCTGACATCGTTCACTCAACCCATGCTGCTTGAGTCGCTCACGGGCTCGGGTTACCACATGACCCAGATCGAAAAGAATGCCCCGTGATCTGGGATAACGTCGTAGAACACTTTCCATCAAGGATCCGTTGCCGCCGCCGATATCCGCCAGCACGGCAACAGCGCCGAGATCGTAGACATCCAACATGGCGTCAGTCTCGTAGCCATGGAAGCACGTCATGCCAGCATCGAATATCGGTGCGAGCTGCGGATGGGCCGTCAAATACTCGAATACCGGCATGCCGTATACGTGGCCGAAGCCGGGCTGGCCCGTTCGAACCGCATGCTCCAATCCGTCCCATGCCCGGAATATGCGATTGAACATAAGGGCGCCAGCCCGGTATGAGCCCTCGGCGCCACTGCGCAGCACCTCGGACAGCGCCGTGTGCTCAAACTCGCCGTTTGGGGTCTCATGAAAGAGCCCGTAACTGGCCAGGAAGCGCAGCAACCGATACAGCGATTGCTCATGCGAGCCCGTAGTTTTCGCCAGATAGCGCGCGGAGCGCGCGCTCCCAGACTCGATATGATCTGCAACCCCCAGCTCTGCCACCGTACAGAGGGCTTTGCTGAGGGCAACCCCAAGGATCATTTGATTGAGTCTTTCGGTTTCTCTTTGTGCCATCCAAATATCCCCATTAACGCCAGGATCACAGGTTGTTCATGCAACCTGTGCAGAGTAAGCTTTCGTTGATAATCTAAAAAAGACAGGGAAAAAGCGATGTTGGCACCGCTGGCGCGCGCGCGCACAGGTATTCTTTTCGCGCCAATAATAGTGCTGGGCTCGCTGCTGAGCGCCTGTATTGATGACTCGGGAAGCTCTCCTGCGCCCGACACTGCCGTATCCGGCGATAGCGAGCTGAGCTCGACGGTGGCCTATATTAATGGCTCATCGGCAACACTGTCGTGGTCGGCGCCGACTGAGAACACAAATGGATCGGCGCTGACCGATCTGGCCGGTTACAACATCTACTACGGCACCGATATCTCCGCGCTGGATCAGCACATTGCGATTCCCACGACCGGTCTGACGAGCTACCAGATCGATGATCTGGACGTGGGCACGTATTTCTTTGCAATTACGTCGTACAGCACCGATGGCGCTGAGAGCGCTTACTCGGCGATCGTCAGCGCGACGATAAGCTGATCGACGGGCGGGAGCATAGCGCTTGCGGTTGAGCTCGACGCCGACGGACTTCGGCGCTACGTGCGCGACAGGCATGAACGGCTATTGCGTCGAACTCGAAGCACTGCTCGCAAACGGGTGGGTAGGCACCGATTCCTAGAATCGGCGGCCAGCAGAGAGCGCTCATGGCGCTCTCTGCTGGGGCATTGAGCTAGGCAGTGGCTTTCGCCGAAGGCCAGAACCTCGCGTGCATATTGCGCAGGATCAGCATGATTGCCGCGCCCGCCGTCAGCAAGCCAAAACTCCCGAGGACTGACGCCAGGAATCTGCCGATGTCGGGAACCACATCGAAGTAGTGCGCGAAAGCGGTCAGCGCCAGCGCGGTCACAATCACCCGCACTGTGTCCTCACGTGCGATTAACCAGCCGACGATTAATCCGACGATCAGCAGTACCAATTCGATGTATGGGATCGCGACAAACGCCGCCAGGATCGCAAGGGCAAGGCCGAGTAAACCCACTATTTTTTCTGCAGTCACAGTAACCCCCTCGTAGCATTGTTATTGCTTTCGATCCGGAGGCCCTGAAAGTGCGGGCCGCGGATGCACTACGCAGCGTGCGCCTGACCGATTTTGGATTCGATGCGACCGATTTGCAGGTCGTACGCGCGCGCCCGAATACTATCTGCACCTAATAAAAATGACAACTTACGATGTTAAGTTGTTATAAATGTTAACTATCTGGCGTGCTGCGCGTCGATGTCACCCATAAGCCCTGTTTTGCAGAAGATCGGTAAGCGTCCCGCTGATTTATCTCGTAATAATATTATATCTATTAACGACTTAGGATTATTACTTCCAGTCATTTTTATGGCGTGTCGGACAGGTGCTGCTTGAGCATGGTCTGCGTTCGCGCCCAGGCATCCGCGGCCGCCTTGCCATCGTAGCGCATACCCTCGACAACGAAATCGTGTCCGACATTCGGATAGGTGACGAGCTCAAAGGGTGCATTCGCAGCAGCGGCAGCGCTCGCGATTGATCTGGCCGTCTCAATCAGGCAGCAATTCTTGAAGGTATCCTTCTCGCCCGCGAACATCAGCACCGGTACTTTGATCCTGCCGACTGTCGCCGGAATGTCCTTGTACACGCTAGTGAGCGGGTACATCACCACGACGACGGCTACCTGATCGGACCATTGCGGCGCATAGCCCAGGACCTGTCCGCCGCCCAGGCTGAATCCGACGACGCCTACTTTGCCCGGCAGGGCATTCGGGGATTGCGGTGCCTTGTCGATGGCGGCCTTGAGGCCCACTCCATGGTCGCCAACCATGCTATTGCCATCGAGCAGAATCACATCGTAACCAAAGCTTGCGAGCTTGCGGGCCGGCCCTTCATAGGCCTTGGCTCCCATCGAGCCCGATACCGCAACAATCACGCGGCCCTTACCGCCCGGTGGCGTGAATTCCTGGGCCTGGGCACAAGTGCCGATCGTGAAGCCAACCATGGCCGCGAGCAGGTAAATCGTCTTAGTCACGTTCATTCTCCCGCTTTATCTCGCGCCGTATATATCGGCACCGTAGCGAGCAGGCGCGCACGAGCCTAGCCGTGGCTCGCTGCGGCCGCTCACTCAGCCCCAATTGCTTTGCCGCCGATCAGTGCAGATGCATGGCCCCACTGCCGAACAATCCCAGCAGACCGATGATGATCAAATAGATCGCGACGATGTAATTCAATAATCGCGGCACGACCAGAATAAGAATACCGGCAATGAGCGACACAAGCGGCCCGATCGTCAGATGCAGATTCATAAACACCTCTGGCGCTATAGGAGATGGCACCTACCGGGCCAATATTGCAGTTCATCGTAGTGGTTCGCAATTGCCGTCGTGTCGCAGGATCAGTTCGAACAGGCCGCGGGCGCTGCGCCGCCGTCAGCTCGATAATCGTAGACGTAGCGCCACTGCACGGTTTTGCCCGCGGCGGCATCGAGTCGGATGAAAGGCTCGATGGCGGCCACGCGCTGGACCGACCAGAGTTCCAATTTCTCGAGCGGCTTGTCGCCGGTAACGGTTACTGCGGCCTGCTTGTTAGCACTGGTCATCACGATTCGATTGTCCGCGGCCTCCGGTCCGTAGCCGCGTATCGCGACGGCTATGCTTTCGCGCGCGCCCGGCGTTCGCGCTAGCGTCAATCGATTACCGACGATCGCAGCGTTAGCCGCGGGCGCGTCCGACTGAATCGTGAACGGTAGCTCCAGTGTTAATCCTGCTACGGTCGGATGATTGTCGAGGGTGAGGAAATTATGATCGTACACCGTGCTGTGGATCTGCAGGCGTCCCCGATTCATGAGCGAGTGAGAAATGATCATTCGCGGCGCTCCCGCCACCAGCTCGATACGCTTGATATAGCGGTAGGCGTAGCCCGAACCATGGTCCGCGAGCTCCTGGCTCATGATCAGGCCGCGACGGCCGATCTTGCGCCACTGCCATTGGCCATGATCGACAAAGTCGTAGGCGCGATAATGATCATACTCAGCCGCGTCGGGTCGTCGCAGCGCTCCGATACCAATCTTGACGAAGCTGTCTCCGGGTTTCGCGGCATCGAATCCCAGCGGATCCTCGATGGCATCGAACTCCTCAGTCGGACCGGTCGCCGCGCTTGCCGTGCTCGCCACGAGCGCATCACCGTCGTAGCCGTAGTCTCGGACGCTCGGGGATATCCGGTCGAACCACGGTCCATAGAACTGTTGACCACCGTGACAGAGCTTGGTGATCATTCCGGACCAATCAAAGCGCGTGCCTCGATAAAAGCCAGTCGTAGCGTCTGGCACCGCAATCGTCGCATCGATCAGTCCATTTGAAATAGCGACCGACGGGGAGCTTTGCAATCGCAGCGCCACGGGCTGTGCATCTGCGATTGCATCACAATGGGCTGCGGATGCGCCGAATGCGACCACGCAGAATGCAAGTGGCAAATAGGGTATTCGTGACATATCGCTTCCCAGTCAGGGCTTGCGGAATTTCATCACGTAATTATCTGCCTCGCCAATCGCGATGTAGCGATCGCGGTCCTTATCCTTTTGGGAGAGCGTGGGCGGCAGCGTCCACACGCCGTCGACCCAGTCCTTGGTGTCGCGTGGATTCGCGTTCATTTCGGATGAGTCAACGAGCACGAATCCAGCCCGTTTCGCCATCTCGATCGTATAGTCCTGGCGCACGTAGCCATTCTTGGCGCGTGGATCCTGGGGCTGATCGGTGCGGGCTCGATGCTCTTCGATGCCCAGGATGCCGCCGGGCTTGAGCGCGCGGAAACACGCCGCAAGCGCCGCGTCGGCGTAGCCACCGTCCATCCAGTTGTGCAGATTGCGGAAAGTCAGCACGAGATCAGCGGAACCAGGCGGTGCGATATCAAAGTGCCCGGCCCCGAGCATAGTCTCGTGGATGACTCCAAGCCGGCTCCCCTGTGCAGCGACGGCGGCACGCCAGTGAGCCGTGCCTTCGTCCTCACCTTTGTCGCCCGGTGCAGGCAGAGCGACGTAGTAGTGCCCACGCGGGGCAAGATAGGCGCCCAGTATGTCGGTCCAGTAACCCGCCCCAGGCCACAGCTCCACTACGGTCATCGCGGGCTTCAGACCGAAAAACGTCAATTCGAGACCCGGATGGCGCACCGCATCTCGGCTCGCCAAGGCAGGCGCGCGCGCCGGACTGGCAATGGCGGCAGCGAGGGTCGGGTCCACATTTGCGGGCGCTGGCATTACCGCGGCCTGGCCCGGCGCGGCTGCGGGGGTGAGGAGGAGCGCTAACACCGTGGCGCCAAGCAGGGCCGGGATTTTCAGGCTAATTCGCACGGGACGCTCCTGCCTCATTGCTGAACTTGTAGACCGTCACTTCGTGCAGTGGCTTCGATGGCGTGATTTCGGTGCTCGGAAAGTTCGCACGGTTGGGCGAATCGGGGTAGTGCTGCGTCTCAAAGCACATCGCCTGACGATTGCCGTAATGCTTGCCGCCTTTGCCGAGGATGGTATCGGTGATGTTATCGCTGTAGACCTGAACACCGGGCTGTGTGGTCAGGACTTCCATGACTCGGCCTGAGGCCGGATCCGTCAGCCGGACGGCAGGCCGCAGGGTGCCGGGGCGACCATTGACGATCATATTGATGTCCAGTCCCTTGCGCTGCGCGATCTGGACAAAGCTCGAATCGAGGATGTCGCCGAGTCGCACGGGCTTATGAAAGTCGAGCGGCGTGCCCGCCACCGGCGCGATCTCGCCGACCGGCAGCCCGTCGCTGTCGGCTGGCGTGTACTGGTCGGCGAACATCTGCAGGCGCTCGTTGAGCACATTACCGCTGCCGTCGCCGCCAAGGTTGAAATAGGCATGGTTGGTGAGGTTGACCACGGTGGGCTGGTCGGTGACGGCTCGAATGTCCATCTTGAGCGCGTTGTCACGGGTTACCGTGTAGATAACAGTCGCAATCAGTGTGCCGGGAAAGCCGCCATCGCCATCGGCACTGCTGAGCGTCAAGCTCAGGCTGGGCTCGGGCCCGTCATGCATGGCCGCTTGCCAGACTCGTTTCTGAAAGCCGGCGTTGCCGCTATGAATCACTATCTTCTGGTCCGGACTGGCCAGAGGCAGGTGAATGATCTTGCCTTCCAGCGGAAATGAGCCGTGATTGCCGATGCGGTTGACGTAGCGGCCGATGACGGCCCCGTACACGCCGTCCTTCTCATAGGAAGCCAGGTCATCATAGCCCAGCGTCACATCGGCGATCTGTCCGTTCCTGTCCGGCACCAGCAGTTCGACGATCACGCCACCGTAGTTGGAAATCTTGGCCGTGAGCCCCCCGGCGCCTTTGAGCGTAAAGAGCTCGACCTTCTCACCTGCGGACGTAATGCTCCAATCGGCCTTGGTTATATTTGCCGCTCGCGTGGGCCCGGCAAGCACGCAAAGAATGAGGGCGATGACGATACTCGCGCGAGCGTGCATGGGATGCTCCAATGCATTGAAGGATGCAGTTGTTGTGCCGGCACACTACACCCTCTGCCGCCGTAGTGCCAAAGAGGTGACCGCAGTGCTGCCGCGCGGCGGCATTGTTGACAACCCGCGAGCGCAGGCATAAATACTCCTAATCGATGCGCTGGGTGGATCGCACAACAAGAGAAAGGGGGCTCTATGCTTAATTGCTCAGGCTTTGCTGGCGGCGTTTTGCTTGCGGTGGGCATGCTCAGCGCGCCGATGCCTGCTTCCGCCGCTGCCAGCACTCCAGCAGCAGACGCTGACAAGGCCAACATTGAGGCGCTTGAAACGCGATTCAGCAATGCGTTCAAAGCCAGGGATGTCAACGCCATCATGCAATGCTATGCGCAGGGCGCCGGGCTCTTCGTGTTCGACCTGACCCCGCCGCGTCAACACGTCGGATGGTTTGACTACAAGAAGGATTGGCAGGGGTTGTTCGCGGCCTTTCCCGGGCCCATTACCTTCTCGATATCAGACCTCAACGTTACCGTTGTCGGCACAGTCGCCTACTCTCACAGCATTCAGCAGACGCAAATGACCCGTAAGGACGGATCTAAAGTGGACATTGTCGCCCGCGTGACCGACGTGTATCGAAATATGAGCGGTCGATGGCTCATCGTGGAGGAACACGTCTCGGTGCCCGTTGACATCGATTCTCAAAAGCCGGATCTGCTTTCGAAACCATAGTCTCAGATGCTCTGGTAGAGGGAGGCGTAGCGCTCGCGTAGCGTATTCTTTTGCACCTTGCCCATGGCATTACGGGGCAATTCATCGACGATCAGCACGCGCTTGGGCACCTTGTAGCGCGCCACGCGCGCTTTAATTGCGCTGATGATCTGCGCTTCCGAGACCAGCGCACCCGGCATGGCAACGATCACCGCGGTGACGCCCTCGCCAAAATCCGGATGCGGCACCCCGAACACCGCGCTCTCGAGCACCTCAGGCAGTGCGTCCAGTTCGGCTTCAACCTCTTTGGGATACACGTTGTAGCCGCCGCTGATCACGAGATCCTTGCTGCGTCCGACGATGTGCAGATAGCCATTGCGATCGATGCGTCCCAGATCGCCGCTCTTGAACCAGCCATCGGCGCTGAATGCACTGTCAGTCTTCTCGCGATCGCGCCAGTAGCCGGCACAAACATTGGGGCCCTTGATCTCGATCGCCCCAATCAAGTCCGGTGCGCTCTCGCTCTGGCCGCAGATCGTGTCGACAATGCGCACCGCAACGCCGGGCAACGCTGGACCGACGGACCCCGGCAGACGCGGACCGTCATATGGATTGGAAGTATTCATCAACGTCTCGGTCATGCCATAGCGCTCGAGAATGGCATGCCCGGTGCGATGCTCGAATTGCGCGTGCGTCGCGACGGGCAGCGGTGCGGATCCGGAAACGAACAAGCGCATCGGCGCGGTGGATTCGCGGCTCAACGCCGGCAATTGCAGCAACCGCGTGTAATACGTGGGCACCCCCATGAAGACCGTGACGGCCGGGAAGTAGCGCAATGCCAGCTTGGCATCGAACCCGTCAAGCAGCAGCAGACTCGATCCGGACGCAAGCACAGTACTGAGGGCGGCGAAGAGACCATGAACATGAAACAGCGGCAGCATATGCAGCAGAACATCGCTCGCGGTGAAGCGCCAGGCTGCGGCCAGCGCGGTCGCGTTTGAGGCGACGTTGCCACGTGTCAACATTGCGCCTCTGGAGCGTCCAGTCGTTCCCGAGGTGTAGAGGATGGCCGCGGGGGCCTCGGCCCCGAGCAGGGCGCGTGGCGATGCCTGGGTGTCGCAGCGCTCAACGAGTTCCGGTAGAGAGCCTTCGCGCTCGGCGCCGAGAGTCTCAAGATGAGCGACGCCGGCTTGCGCTGCGATGCGCGAAAACAGCGCCGTCTCGGCGGGGCGCACAATGGCGAGCCGCGGCTGCGCATCCTGCAGGAAGTATTCGACTTCGCTGGCGCTATGATCGGTGTTGATGGGCACATATACCGCGCCGATGCGCAGACAGGCGAGGTACAGTAAGATCGATTCGATTGACTTATCGACACGTACAGCGATGCGATCGCCCGCCATCAGGCCCCGCTGCGACAGCGCGGTGGCCCATGCGCCCGATTGCCGATGCAACGTTTCATATGTCAAATGTCGCCCTGCGGGCGTTTGCAGAAACAAGCGCTCAGGCGCCTCGTGAGCGTAAGACTCTATCCATGCGTAGGGATCGGTCGGAGATGACATGCGCAGCCCGGGAGCTTCGGAGATAATTTTGCGGATCATGCCAGAGATACTCTGCGGGCTGGGGTCACAGTAGGATGAGATCCTCGCCGTGAGCATCTCAGAGCCGTTCGTCCGTCGGCCGATTGCCACCTCACTGCTCATGGCCGGCATTCTGCTGATCGGGGTGGTGGCCTGGCCGTTGTTGCCGGTCGCGGCGCTGCCGCAGGTGGACTTTCCGACCATTTCCGTGTCCGCGAGCCTGCCCGGTGCGAGCCCCGAGACGATGGCATCCTCGGTGGCTACGCCGCTCGAGTATCAATTTGCGCAGATTCCGGGCCTGACGGAAATGACCTCGAGCAGCGTGCTCGGTGGCACGAGCATCACGCTGCAGTTCGGCCTGGATCGCAACATCGATGCCGCCGCGCAGGACATTCAGTCGGCCATCGATGCGGCCGGCGGTCAGTTGCCGAAGAATCTGCCCGCGCCACCCTCCTATAGAAAGATCAACCCGGCCGACACACCGATACTGCTGCTCGGCATTCATTCCGACGTGCTCCCAATGACGGCTGTGGATGACTATGCGGAGACCGTCATCGCGCAGCAGATCTCGCAGATTCCCGGCGTCGGGCAGGTCAGCCTTGGCGGACAACAGAAGCCCTCGGTACGCGTACAGGTCGATCCGGGCAAGATCGCGGCGCTGGGCATCCAGCTCGAGGACATCGCCACCGTCATGAGCGCGGCAACGGTCGATGCGCCCAAGGGCTCGATTAACGGGCCGCTGCGCAGCTTCGCGATCTACGATAACGATCAGCTCAACACGGCCGCGCCCTGGAACGACGTGGTCATCGCCTATAAGAATGGCGCCCCGGTGCGCATCCGCGACATCGGCGTGGCAGTCGATGCGCCTGAGAATAGCCAGTCGGTGGCCTGGCAAAACGGCAAGCCGGGAATCATGTTGCAGATCTTCAAGCAGCAGGGTGCCAATGTCATTGAGACTAACGATCGTGTCCGAGCACTGCTGCCCAAGGTGCTGCTGTCGGTGCCGCCGTCGATCAAGGTCGATCAGGTGGCCGATCGCACCACGACCATCAAGGCCTCGGTGCGCGATGTGGAGCGCACGCTGTGCCTGACCATCGCGCTGGTGATCATGGTGATCTTCCTGTTTCTGCGCAGTGTCTGGGCTACGGTAATACCGGGCATCACGGTGCCCTTATCGCTCTTTGGCACCGCGGCGCTGATGTTTGCGATGCACTATAGTCTGGATAACCTCTCGCTCATGGCGCTCACGATCGCGGTGGGCTTCGTGGTCGATGATGCGATCGTGATGCTCGAGAACATCCATCGGCACATCGAGAACGGCCTGCCGCCGCTGGAGGCGACGCTGAAGGGGGCCTCCGAGATCGGCTTCACGATCCTCTCGATCAGCATCTCGCTGGTAGCGGTGTTCATTCCGCTGCTGCTCATGGGCGGGATCGTCGGGCGATTGTTTCGCGAATTCGCCGTGACCGTCACGATGACCATTGCAGTGTCGGCCTTCGTCGCCCTCACGCTCTCCCCGACTATGTGCGCGCTGTTCCTGCGCGATGAGAAGCACACTAAGCATGGGGCGGTGTATCTGGCGAGTGAGCGAGGCTTCGACCTGATGCTGTCCGCCTATACGCGTGGCCTTGATTTCGTGCTGCGCCACCAGCGCGCGACCCTGGCCACTTTCTTTGCCACCATGGCCCTCACCGTGGTGCTCTACATCATGATCCCGAAGGGCTTCTTCCCGCTGCAGGACACGGGCATCATCGTGGCGCAGTCGGATGCACCGCAGGACATCTCCTTCGCCGAGATGGTGCGACGGCAGCATATGCTCACCGATATCGTTGCGCATGATCCGGATGTGCAAAGCTACGCCGGCCGACCGCTGAACAACGGTATGGTCTTTATCGCGCTCAAGCCCCTCGATAAGCGCGGCGCGAGTGCCGAGCAGATCATCCGACGTCTGCGCAACAAGGTCGCTGAAGTGCCTGGGGCGACCCTCTACTTTCGAGCCTCTCAGGATCTGAACGTCGGGGCGCGCGGCGCTCGAACGCAATACCAGTACACCTTGCAGGATGCGGACATCGACGAGCTCAATGAGTGGGCGCCCAAGCTGGTCACACGATTGCAGCAATTGCCGCAATTGCGCGATGTGAGTTCCGATCAGCAAACCAACAGCACCATGCTGTCGATGAACATCGATCGCGATCAGGCCGCACGCTTTGGCATCCAGCCCTCGCTGATCGATCAGACCCTCGATGATGCCTTCGGCCAGAGGCAGGTCACGCAGTATTTCACGCAGCTCAACGCCTATCACGTGATCCTGGAGATCACTCCGGGGCTGCAGAGCGATCCGCAGACGCTCTCGAAGATTTACATCAAGTCCCCGGCCACCGGCATGATGGTACCGCTCTCGACCTTCGTGAAGTTCGACACGCAGCACGTGACCTTCCTCTCGATCAACCATCAGGGGCAGTATCCGGCAGTCACGGTGTCTTTCAATCTCGCCCCCGGGGGGGCGCTGGGCGATGCGGTCGATGCGATCAACAAGGGCGCGGGTGAGATTCATATGCCCGCGACCGTCAATGGGAGTTTCCAGGGTTCGGCGCAGGCCTTCCAGAGCTCGTTGAAGTCCCAGCCATATCTGATCCTGGCTGCACTCGTTACTGTCTACATCATTCTGGGCATGCTCTATGAGAGCTACATCCATCCGCTGACCATACTCTCGACGCTGCCTTCGGCGGGCGTCGGGGCGCTGCTGATGCTCATACTGTTTCACTTCGATCTGTCGGTCATCGCGCTGATCGGCATAATTTTGCTGATCGGTATCGTCAAGAAGAATGGCATCATGATGGTGGACTTCGCGCTGCAGGCCGAACGCGAGCAGCACCTCTCGCCCGAGGCCTCGATCCGTCAGGCCTGCCTGCTGCGCTTTCGGCCCATCATGATGACCACGATGGCAGCGCTGCTCGGTGCACTGCCGCTGATGCTGCAGCATGGTACAGGCTCGGAGCTGCGCCGCCCGCTCGGCTTCACGATGGTCGGTGGCTTGGTCCTGAGTCAGGCGATGACCTTATTCACGACCCCGGTGGTCTATCTGTATCTGGATAAGTTCACCGGGGCACGCCGCCGCCAACGCGCGACGGAGCACGCACACCCTGCGGGCCAGACACCGCTCACGACGCTGGTTCCTGGAATGACTCGGGGGCTATAAAAATGAAACCAACCCTCCGGGCTGCGCTTGCCAGGCGTGAATTCCTGAAGTTCATAACCGCGAGTCCTTACGTAATCGCCTGCGGCGGGGCTGCCGCGTACTGGCCGCATGGGGCCTTCGCACAAAGCGCGACCAGTGCGCCGGCAGACACTCTGATCGGCACGGCGGCAGAGGCGATAGACGTCTTCGATCTGGAACCAGTGGCACAACACAAAGTTCAGGCTGGCCATTGGGCGTACATGGTCAGCGGTGTGGACGCGGACGCGACGGTGCGAGCCAATCGCGCGGGATTCGAGCACGTGCAGCTGCGGCCGCGGCGATTGCGGGATGCGACTCGGATTGACGCGCACGTTGATCTGTTCGGAACGCTTTACAACTGTCCGATCTTTACCTGCCCCACGGGGGGCGAGCAATCGTTTCATGCCGATGGGGAATTGGCCGTAGCTCGAGCGGCGAGGGCGCGCGGTGCGGTGCAGATCCTATCGACTTCGACATCGACGCCCGTCGAAGCGGTGAACGATGCGCTCGGCCGTCCTGCATGGTTTCAACTCTATGCGCCAGCCTCGTGGGAGATCTGCGAGAGGATCGTGCGGCGCGTCGAGACGGCGGGTTGCTCGGTGCTGGTGCTCACGGTCGATAACAATGTGGGTCGCAAAAGTGATACGTATCTGCACATGCGACCGAAGGACCTGCGCCAGTGCGCGGGCTGCCATGCAGGGACAGAGGCTCCGGGCACGGCCGTCAGGGAGCGGCGGATGTACGACGGCATCGATATGACGGGGGTAAACACTCAGAACCCGGCGTTGGATTGGACTTTCGTTGATCGCTTGCGCAAGAGCTGGAAGGGCAAGCTGCTCCTCAAGGGTCTGGACACGCACGAAGACGCGCGCCTGAGCCTGGAGCATGGCGTTGATGGAATACTGGTTTCCAATCACGGCGGTCGCTCCACGGACAGCGGGCGCGCGACCATCGAGGCGCTGCCGGAGGTCGTGGCCGCCGTGGGCGGACGCATTCCCGTACTCATCGACGGTGGCTTCAGGCGCGGCGTGGATGTTTTCAAGGCGCTGGCGCTGGGTGCCAAAGCGGTAGGAATCG
>Ga0302177_10000193_pt1 | contig 51617 bp, 48 predicted proteins | sample I_Palsa_E1_2_FD_198780 | JGI IMG/M metagenome (GOLD analysis project Ga0302177, IMG submission 198780) | Peat permafrost microbial communities from Stordalen Mire near Abisko, Sweden - I_Palsa_E1_2 | ecosystem: Environmental > Terrestrial > Soil > Palsa > Peat permafrost | place: Sweden... | reverse complement strand
AGCGCGGAGGCCAGATGGAGTAGATCGAACTGCGCGCCCTCGCGCATGACCTCGGCCAGCAGCGAGCGGGTATTGGCTCCCGTAAGCCTTCCCTCGGCGTCTTTGAACTCGGCCGAGGCGAGCGCGTTGCGGCGCGCCGGGGGCAGTGGAGCCCAGGCTCGGGTGTCGAAGCTGATGTCCCAAGGCGCGAGCAGTACGACGCCCAGAACCCCTGGAGTATCGGCGGCAGCGCGGGCGGCGATGTAGCCGCCGTAGCTGTGGCCCACGAGCACAATTCTTGAGGGATCGACGCCCCAGGCCCGGGCACTTGCGGGCCGTGCGAGCAAGTCCAGCAACGCCTTGGCATCCGCAAGGCCGCCTTTCAAAGTGTATTGGCCACCGGATCCCCAGGACCCGCGATAGTGGAATGTAATCACGGTCCAGCCTGCACGTCGCATCGACTGCGCGAGGTCCAGGTTCTGCTCGTTGCCGGGAAGTCCGTGCAGGAGCACGACCGTCGGGTGGACGCCCTCACCCGCGGGAAGGTACAGCTGCCCATTGAGGATCGCCCCGTGACTCTGGAATTGAATGCCTTGGCCGATGGCAGGATGTGCAGGGTCGAGCGGTGGGTCGGTGTAGAGCGCGGCCGGCAGCGGTGCATCGGGCGTAGCGGCGCTAGCGGCCCAGCAAGTAACGCCAACGATGGCAAAAGCCGCGAGTCGCACGATCAGATTAATGTCGGTCATCCGTGGCTCCCGGCCCCTGCGGCACGAGCGGCAGCACGATGTGCGAAGGCATACTCGGGGAAGAGTACACTCGTTGTGTTGCTGGCCGGTAATCGCTCGCCTTCGCCGTATAGATGCTCGGCGTGAATGTCTGCGGATTGCGGTCGATCAGTGGGAACCATGTCGACTGGACCTGCACCATGACTCGGTGCCCCTTCAGGAATACGTGGTCGCGCGATCTGAGTGGAACCGGCCAGCGAGCGGGCACATTCGGTCTCAGTGTGTGCGGATGCTCGTAACTCTCCAGGTAGCGGCCGCGACGCACCTCCATCGCGATCGGCAGTTCATAGCCGTTGAGTATCTGTGCATAAGCTCCCGGATCAGCACCTTTCGAGTCCGCATTCGTGTACCAATCTACCTCCTGCGCGTCTTGCGGAAAAACGTCAATGAGCTTAACGACAAAATCGCTGTCAGTACCCGAAGTGGACGCATAAAGAAGCGCCGCAACTTCGCCCGTGACGGTGAGATCGTGCTCCAGCGGTTCACTGACGTAGCTCAACACGTCGGGCCGGTGATCGACGAAGCGCTGATCGCCGGATTCCCAGCGCGGCCAGTCTCCGGCCGGATAGGTCGGTGAGATCGGCCGCGGGCGGTACGGCACCGGATTGGCCGGGTCCGATACATAGCTGCGGTGCGTGCCCTTATCGGCGGGAGCCGGCGCAGTGAAGCTCAGCGTACCGTTTGCATGAAGGTAAAGATTCGTTGCGACCGTGTTCTTTAGCGGCCAGTCTGGATACGTGCGCCAGACGTTGCTGCCAGTCTGGAATATCGTCGCGCGCCAGTCAGGCTTCGCGCCCTTGCCGTGCAGCCAATAGGCGAAGAACGGCGCCTCGATCGTCTCCCTGAATTCACGCGCGGTCTCGTGCCCCAGCGGCCAAGGCCCGAGTTTGTCCTCGATGGGACGGTTCCAGCAACCGTGGCACCAGGGACCCGCCACCATCAGGCTCGTCTTCTCCGGGTCGTTTTCGGCAGCATGACGAAAAATTTCCCACGACCCCCAAGGGTCTTCCTGATCCCAGAAGCCCGCGACGTTGAGGGACGGAACTGACGCACGGTGCAGTTCGTCGACCCAGGCCTGCGACTTCCAAAACGCGTCGTAGTCTGGATGCGCGACAGTATCGTTCCAGTATGGAACCTTGCCGTGTACGTAGTGGTCGTTAATGTTGGATAGCGGCCCGAGATTCAGGTACCACTCGTACGTGTCCCATTGCTCAAACGCGAAATGGGAGTTAGTAAGCTTGTCGCTCTCCTCCATCACTGCGTACTCAAAATCGTAACTCAGCCGCAGCGCGCCGTAGCGGTGATCGTCGTCGTTCATCCACTGATTGACCGGGGAGGCGCGCTCGCTGACCGCCTTCAGAGCCGGATGCGGATCAAGCAGCGCCGCGCCGGCCGTGTAGCCACTGTAAGAAGTCCCCCAGATGCCGACGCGGCCGTTATTGTTGGGCACATTCTTTACGAGCCAGTCGATCGTGTCCCATGCATCGCGGGTCTCTATCGTGCCTTGGCCGTGTTCAGTGCGCGAATCTTCACTTAGCGTAAAGGCACCCTCGGATTTGAAGCGGCCGCGAATGTTTTGGACGACGAAGATATAGCCGTCGGCCGCGAGCTCCTTCAGATAGGGCGGCATCTCGTCAAACGCCTTTGCCGGCACGCCGTAAGGAGTACGCTGGACCAGAATCGGCAGCGGTTCCGCGAACCCGCGCGTGCGCATGATTACCGTCTGCAGCCTTACTCCGTCGCGCATCGGAACCATCACTTCTTGATAATCAAAAAGCGGTGTCTTCGCCTGGCTATCGACGGCTGATTGGCTTGCCGCAGGTGGGCGACTCTGGGCGGGCACATTCGGGCCGGCCAGCAACCCGACCACAGCGATCAGCATGGAAGCAATTATTGCGCGCATTGAGGTGCTTTTCCCGCGTCGAAATGACCCCTTATCACACCGCATGGCCCTGCAGGACTTGAGTCAGTCTTGCAGCAATGATCCTCTCTTCGCCCGGCTGCAGCATGAAGGAGTTCATGCTCAGACCGCCGCCCTGTTCGGCGGGCTCGATCACGATGGAAGGCTTGGACTGACGCAAAGCCGCGCTGATCTGCGTCGGCGACGCAGACACACGCATGGGATCCCAATCGATGATCATGTGCGGGACGTGGTTGGCGATATCTGGAACCATGAATCGCGTGGATACGCCGGGCACTCTCGCTATCACGCCCGCAATGTACTCCAGGCGGCGCTGCCACTCGCGGCCCAAGGCTTCATGGTCCTCGGCCAGATAGCTCTCCAGAGCCTTGATCATGCCGACGATCTCCTCCTTGCCTACTTTCTGGCTTCGGCCCAGCGTGTCCTCGTTCGGGCTGTTGTTCATGAGCGCGTAGGCCACCAGATCCCGCCTGCCTACGAGCAGGCCCGCGCATTGTGGTCCCCTAATTGCCTTGCCGCCGCTAAAGGCGATCAAGTCGTAGCCCATTTGGGCGTAGTCCCAGAGATGCGATACCGGAGGAGTGTCTGCCGCCGCATCGATGAAGGCCGGCAACTTGTGGGCATGTGCGATTTGCACCCACTCTTGCACCTTGATAGCGCCATCCGCATCCGCGAAATTTGAAAAATGCATCATTGCGGTTCTGGGATTGATGGCTCCCAGCAGCTGCTCCTTGGTCTCGATGACTACCAGCTTGACGCCGGCGGCGCGCAGTTGATGATCGAACGGGTTGCGGTGGGACTTCTGAATGATCACCTCGGATTTCATGCCGGTCAGATCCGGCAGCTGCTCAATGAATCGCGGATTGTCGCCCGTGAGGATTCCGGCGAGACCCGATTGCATCGCCGCCGCGGCACCAGAGGTCACGATCGCGTCGTAGCCATCGGGAAGATTCAGCATCTTGGTGATGCGCTTGCCTGCCGCGGCCTCGAGTTCCAGGATCGGGACGAAGTGACGGCCAGCCAAGCTCATCACGGCTTCGACCTCCGGGCGCATCAGCGATCCGCCCAGAACCGTCATCGTGCCTTGTGCGTTGATGACGGGAGTGACTCCGAGCTCTTCGTAGACGTTTCCCGAGGAGCCGAAACCGGTCAGAACGCCGGCCTCTGGCACGCCGGCCGCAGTCTTGCCGAGCATTCGATTCGGCACTACGAATCCGGCCACAGCTGCGCTCAGCGCGGTCAGAAACGAGCGGCGATTGGGGTCTGTACCGAATAGCATGACTACGCTACCTTTTTCGCTGCGTGAACGACTGCTGCGGTGCAGTTGATTTCCACCAGAGACTGTCCGGGCAGAGCCGCGACTGCGACGGTCGTGCGGGCAGGGCCGCCGTGTGGAAAGTAAGTCTTGAACACGTTGTTCATACCTTCGAAGTCTTCGATCTTCGTCAAGAAGACGGTCAATTGCAGGATGCTGTCCATGGTTCCGCCACCGGCCTCAACCAAGGTCTTGATGTTGTCCATGACCTTCTTGGTGTGGGTATCAATGTCCGTCGCGAACATTCCGTTTGCATCGTGCGAGTGCGCACCCTGGCCCGCCACGTAGATGACGCCGTTGTTGATGATGAGCGGCGTGATAAAGCCGTCGCTTGCAGGTTTGCCGTCATAGCCGAGCTTTTGGGGGCCCGCCGGGACTTCGGCTTGCGCGTCCGAGCCGGAAAGTGCCTCGACGATGCCGAGACCCGCGAACAGTGAAGCGAGGCGGGCGGCAAAAGTCCTGCGATTTCCGAGTATGGAGGGCATCGTAAAGTTCTCCCAAAATAGTGAGCGTGGTGTTCTCGTTTGCTAATGCAGACTAAAGCTGAACACGTCGCTGCCCGCGGCGATCGCGACGTACTGATTGCCATTCACGGCGTAACTCATCGGCGAGGCGTGAATGTCCTGGCCGGTGTTGAAGTGCCACAGTGCAGTGCCCGAGCGCGCATCGACCGCCTCGAAGGAGCGGCTGTCGTCGCCGAAGAACACCAGGCCGCCCGCGGTTGTCATGGTGCCGCCGCTCGACTGCGCGGAGCCGAATTGCGGATATTTCCAAACAGCTTTGCCTGCGTCCAAAGAGTAAGCCAGGAGTATCTTGCGCGAGACGTCGCCGGGACTGTGTTTCGTGCCGGTCGCATAATAGGTCTGGCCCGGAATGAATTTCTCGGCATTGAGCAGATAGATGTCGCAACTGTCCAGAACCATGAAGTAAAAGTCATGGGTGCCGGGATTGTAGGATGGGGAATACCAGTTCGTCGCGCCGCTGAGCCCCGGACAAACGCGCGTACCGTTTGCAGTGGGCATGACGTCGGTGCGAATCGGACGGCCCTGCGGGTCTATGCCGCTGGCCCAGTTCAGATGTTCGGCGAATCTCGTGGCCGCGAGAAACTTGCCATCGGTCCGATCGAAAACGTAGAGGAAGCCGTTACGGTTGGCCTCGACGAGCAGTTTGCGCGGCTCGCCCCGATAGGTGGTATCGATTAAAACCGGAGTCTCCTCGGCGTCGTAATCAAACAGATCATGCGGGGTAAACTGGAAATACCACTTGAGCTCGCCGCTGTCAGCATCGAGCGCCAGGACGCTGTCAGTGTAGAGATCGTCGCCTGGTCGCGGGCCGCCGTCGAAATCCGGCGCAGGATTGCCGGTACCCCAATAGATCGTATTGAGTTCGGGATCGTAGGTTCCCGGCATCCACGTGGTGCCTCCGCCGTGCAGGTAACTGTTTCCGGGCCAGCTCTGGGAGCCACGCTCACCGGGTGCCGGAATCGTCCAGAACTTCCATGCCAGTTTCCCGCTGTCGGCCTCGAATGCAGCGACAAAGCCGCGTACTCCGTCATCGCCCCCGGAGGTGCCGACGATCACCTTGCCTTTGACGACCAGAGGGGCACTGGTGGCGCCGTAATTCGGGTTGCCATCGGCATAGGCAACATCCCAGCGCAAATGTCCTGAGCGCGCGTCCAGGCACAACAGATGCGCGTTGTCAGTCTCCATGAAAACCGAGGATCCCCAGATTGCCACGCCGCGGTTGTGGTGCTGGGATGCATCGTCAATCAAGCCCTCGGTGACGGGCCGCGCGTAATGCCAAACCACTCTGCCGGTTTGCGCATCCAGCGCGTAGGCGTCATTGGCGGAAGTCACGAACATCAAGCCTTCCAGTACAACGGGCGTGACTTCCAGAGCATCCGAATTCGGCGCATGAAAGACCCACTGCGCATGCAGCGCGGAGACATTCTGCGCGTTGATCTGGATTAAACCACTGTACCGTTGGCCAGAATAGTCGCCGTTATACGAAGGCCAGTTGTCGGCGATCGGCTGCATGGCCAGAGCGTCTTGGCGCACGTCAATGGCAACGCTGACGCCGGACGCTGGCGTGATCGGGTTCTGCCCAAGTGCGACTAACGGCGCAAGCAACACTGCGACGTCAAGGATTCGCCGGCGCGGCCCCATCGTTCTAGGCGTTCCAACTTGCGAACGCTATAGCCATGATTGCCTGTGCATCAGCAACACGCCGGCATCTGATCCATTCACTAAGAGACACGGTATAGCGAGATAGACTAGCAGATTCGTTTGATATCAGCCCGAATCAACGTGGCTCAAAAATAAGGAGTTGACAGTGCCGGCCGTGCGATAGATAAGCCTCATTGAGTAGAGCGAAGCGTCGGCCTAATCGTGGTCGAAGAGAGCTGGTCTGCCGCAGGCGGCGATCGCCACTAATATTATTGCTAGAGATTTCGATCTGAACATCCCGGATCACCGGCAAGTCTACTGGGTCATTGTGAGCGCCTTGCTCCTATGCGCCGGGGGCTGGGCTGCTCATGCGCAAATCCCTGGCCAGAATGGGAAACCGGACCGAGCACGGAGCCAGCGGGATGTCACGGCGCGCCAGATCTTTGCCGGCACTTGTGCTGGTTGCCACGGGCTGGACGCACGGGGCGCCGAGCGCGGTCCGAATATTGCCACCCGGGCGGAGGTTCGACGTCTCACCGACGAGGAATTGCTTCGAATCCTGCGCAATGGGATTTTCCTGACCGGCATGCCCAATTTTTCGGCCCTCGGAGATGCCAAACTTCAAGCGCTGGTGGGGTACTTGCGAACGCTCCAGGGCAGAAGCGACGCGTTGCCGATTCCTGGTGACCCGCGACGCGGAGCGGCGTTGTTCTTCGGTCAGGCTCAATGCTCGCAATGCCACATGATCAATGGTCGAGGCGGCTTCATAGGTTCCGATCTGTCCGCGTACGCAGAGAATTTCTTGCCCGGGGAAATCCGGCGTGCCATCTTGAATGTGAGCGATGCGACAGGGGGCGCTAGCCAGGTTCAGGTGACCTTGGTGGACGGAAGAGTCTGGGACGCAGTGGTGCGCAACGAAGACAACTTCTCGCTGCAGCTGCAATCTTCCGATGGCGCGTTTCATTTGCTGCAGAAGTCGGAGGTTGCGGCCGTCAAGCCGTCGTCGCGGCCAATCATGCCCGACGACTACGGGCAGAGGCTCACTCCGACCGAGCTTGACGATATCGTCGGGTACCTCGTGAGCGTCGCCAGCAATGCGATGCAGAGCCCCGCGCAGAAGCAGTGAGGCATCGTGAGGCGATTTTCCAATATTGTCGGTGGGCTGATTCTGTGTGCTGGGTACTCGTTTGCCGGGCAACCTGAGCCTTCGCATCGGCAGTTCGGCTTGCAGGCGCAGTCGGCGCAGTTCTGGAAGCTCATCCGCCGGGAACGAGGGCTCGTCCTGGTCGCCAAGGATTTTGGATTTACCGAGGGTCCGGTATGGGATCCAGCGGGATTTCTGTACCTCAGTGACGAGGTACAGAACAAGATCTACAAGGTCTCGCTCGATGGTCAGAAAACTGAGATCGTCGCGCTCGGTGACCCGGATGGCAGCACATACGATCAGGAGCATCATCTGATCGATTGCGCCAGCGTATTGCGAGCAATCATCAGGGTAAGTCCCGAAGGCAAAGTCACGGTTCTTGCCGACCGCTACCAGGGAAAGAAATTCAACAGTCCGAACGATGTCGTCCTCGGTCCGGACGGCGCGCTGTATTTCACCGATCCCACGCTCGACTTGCCGCCTGGAGAGAAGCAGGAGCTTGCCTTTCAGGGTGTATTTCGTCTTGATGGCGCCGGCAACGTCAGCCTGTTGAGCGCTGAATTGTCGCAGCCCAATGGGCTGGCATTCTCTCCGGACGGCCGCAAGCTTTACGTGGATGACAGCCAGCAGCGCAACATACGCGTGTACGACTTTCAGCGCGACGGCACGCTGGCGAACGGGCGCATTTTCGGCGAGGAACCCGGCGGCGAGCATGATGGGGTTCCTGACGGCATTAGAGTAGACCGCAAAGGAAACCTATATGTCACCGGCCCAGGTGGCATCTGGGTCTGGGATGCGAAGGGCAGGCATCTGGGAACCATACTCATGCCTGAGCAGCCCGCGAATCTCGCCTGGGGTGGTGCAGATCTCAACACGCTCTACATTACGGCAACCACCTCGCTCTACAAGCTGACTACCGAGGTCAATGGCTTCGTCCCGTATCTGCACTCTCGCGAGTGACGGCATCGACATCGTCGAGATAGTTTCCGTTTCTGACCATCGACCGCTCGGAGTGAGGTTGGAGAACGAATCCGAATTTTTTGTAAAGCGCATGCGCGTCATTCGTTTGGAGAGTAAAGGTCACTGCGCGCAGATCCGGATAGGCCATAACCGCCTGCATCAATTGCGTGCCGAAGCCACGGCCGCGAAATTCTGGCAGCACAAACACGTCCTTCAGGTGCGCGAACGTCGCGCGGTCAGTTACGACCCGGGCGAATGCCACCTGCACCTCGTCGAGATAACACCCGAAGCACACCGAGTGGGCCAAAGCGCGCTCCAACACCGCGCGTGATATTCCAGCGGCCCAATAGGACTCTTGCGAGAGAAACCGATGGATCATGTCCACATCAAGCTGCCCTGGATCGGTCGAAATGCGTAACGCGCTCACGGGGCTCTCCCTAACTCGGGATGTCTGATGGGCCGTGAGTTCCCCCGTGGCGCTTGGCCTGCCTCGCGCAATTGCGAAGAACTGAACAGGAAACGCTATCGCGCATCACGCGATTTCATCTGGACCGGCCCCGGTGTGCCGCGTAAGCGCCGCAGACTCTCAACCGAAGGCACGAAATAATAGGAGCCGCTCAACGGCTGAGTAAAGCGTGTGAGCGCATCGCGCGTGCCGGTGATTATGGCCGCCATGCTATCGAGCATTCGGGACAGCCGCTTCTGGTCTGCGCTGAATCCAACAAACATGGTGCCGTGGCTGTCGACACTTCCGTACGGCATGTTGCGACGAAAGATGTTTCCAAACTCGTCCTGATCTGTGCGAGCGACATGCGAGTCCGATGGTTTCTTCTCAAGTTCGATACTGTCGAGCTTGGTGCGTCCCATGATTCGCTCCTGCTGGTCAATCGGCAGGGCTTCCCACTCAGCCGTTTTGTGCTCCCACTTTTGAAGCAACAGGACGGTGCCGGCGGCACCGCGAGCCCCTTCTGGCAGGAGTGCTGCGGTAGGAGCATCGAGCAGCGTCGGATTCTCCGAGCCATCGATGAAGCCGGTAAGATCGCGATCGTGACGGTAGGACCAGCTCGAGGTTTCGTCCCCTAGCGAGGCTTGGCCCGCGAGGTCACGCACGACCGAGCGGGCCATATCGAAGACAACGTCATAAGCACTGCCGGACAGCCATACCAGCGCATCATGTTGAGTGCTTGGCATAACGAATCCTTCTGTGCCCTGGATCTCGTTGTTAAAGCCCTCAAGGCCTGGGAGGGGCGTCATCGGGATCTATATTGCGCCAGAGCTCAGGCCGAAAGCCGATGACAAAGTTAACCCCTGCTGTGGTGGTCCGTGGTTCACGGATCGCGGAGATAGTAGCGGCGAACTCCTTACACTTCTTCGAGTCCAGAAGATCGAATTCCAAGTAAGAATGAGAGGAGGTTCCAAGAGCGAAGATTCCAGCCTGGGGCGTGTACACGCTGGCATTATATCTGCGAGCCTACAGACCAGGACTGAAGATGGACAGACGAACACTGCTCAAGGGGCTCGGTACGGCGGTTGCGTCGGCTGCCGCCGCGACGGCACCCGCGCTCACGCGTGGCCTGCCTGACGTTACTGTCGTCGGCGCGGGTGCTTTCGGCGCCTGGACGGCCTTGTGCCTGCGCGAGCGCGGGGCCAACGTTCTCCTGCTCGACTGCTACGGGGCGGGCAATGCCCTGCAAACATCGGGCGACGAGACGCGCCAGATCCGCGCTGCCTATTCTGACCAGGAGATATACACCCGCTGGGCAACCCGTGCCTTCACACGTTGGCACGAGCGCCAGGAAGAGTTCAAGCGGCGGTTGATCTTTGCCAATGGAGTGCTCTCACCCAACGAGCCGCAACAGCAGTTCGAGGCCGAACAGCGCATCTTCAGTAAGCTGAATATTCCGTTCGAGGTCCTGACGCCGGATGAATGCAGCAAGCGCTGGCCGCAAGGACGGTTCGACGGTGATACACATGCCTTCTACGAGCCGCGCGCCGGCACAGTCAAGGCCAGAGAGTCCCTGATTGCCGTCAGTGAGGTCTTCGTCGCCAAGGGAGGCAAGACGCGCATCGCGATGGCCATGCCAGGAGACGCCAGCGGCGGCCGCCTGACCGATCTCAAGCTCGGCGATGGAACGCGGCTGTCCACGGGTGTGGTGGTCTTCGCCTGCGGTCCGTGGCTGCCGAACGTGTTTCCGGATGTGCTGGACAACTTCATCGCCCGCATCCGCAACGAAGTGTTCTATTTCGGCTCGCTGCCCGGTGACCTCAACTGCTACCACTGGGAGCGCTTCCCCAATATCTGGCAGGAGGGGGGCCGCGGCTACTCGCTTAGCGATGTCGACTACGGCTACAAGGTCGCGCCAACGCTGGGCAGCGATCTGCCGATGGATCCGGACAGGGACGAGCGCGTCGTGTCGCCCGTTCTGGAAGAAGTCGCACGGCGCTTCGTCGCAGCTCGGGTGCCCAGACTGATCGGCCGGCCCGTGGTGGCGAGCCGGGTCTGTTCGCTCGAGATGAGCGACAACTCGCACTATATTATCGACACCCACCCCGCTTACGCCAACGTCTGGGTTGCGGGCGGCGGCTCGGGACATGGCTTCAAGATGGGGCCGGTGACGGGCGAATACATCGCGGACCGCGTACTCGGTATTGCCGACCCCGTCGAGGAGAAAACCCTGTTCGCGCTTTCAGCGCACAAGCCGGTCCATCGCCAGTCCTCATATGAATAGCGGACGCGGCGGACGCTAAGGTACGAGGGTCTGTGATGGACTGCGCTTAAGTGTGCTGACGATGCGGGGAACTTCGATAGTGCTCGGCGAGCAGGTCTTCTCCCCAGTCGCCGTTGAAGTCGCGCCAGACGCTGTGGATGTGATTGGCGTCGTCCTGCGTGTTGTCAAACTCGATGAGGAATGAACTGCCTTGGGCGCGATAGTAGTGGCCCTCACCGTCGTCGAGGCCCCCCATCCACGCGAATTTGATGTGCTCGAGCCCGGCGTTGCGAATTTTCTCCAGACGCGCCTGCGCCGGCACCTGCGGTTGTGCGCTCAGATATTCCTCGATCAGCGCCAGCAGCGTGCCCTGTTGCTCTTTACCCAGTTTGACGTAGGGGATGCCTTTGTCTTCGCGGATGGCAGCCAGGCGCTGATTATTGGTAAGGATGTCGGCGGGAGCTGTCGCGCTCAGCACCGCTTCCGCCCGCTGCGCTGGGTTGAGTGACTTCACCAGCGACCAGGCAAGATCCTCCTCAGCGCCTAAGACGCGTGTACCCTTCATCGGTCCACTGCGTACCTTGGCCGGGTTGGCGCCAAAAAACTGCGGGCTGTTGGCTAGACCGGCAATGGACTTACCATTCACGATCGTCCAGTTCTGAGAACAATGATGGCCTTCATACCGCCAGCCCCAGACTTCACTCTCGCTCGGCTCGCCGAAAAACGTAACGAAGTACAGCTCCGGATCGCGCGTGGGTCCGCTGCCTCGCTCAAGTTCTCGAAGAACGTCCTCCAGTCGGCGGATGGTCTCTGCCTTGTTATATCCCTTCGCGCTCAGTCCAACATGCAGCAAGTTCAGCGCAGCCTGTTGCTGCGCGTTGGTCATTTCCTTAAGCGAGATACCCTTGCGCGAGACTGGTGTGTAGAACCAGCGAAACCTCTCTTCGGAGTTGAAGGGAAACGTAGCCTGCGACTTCTCTGTCGGATCGAGTGTCCCGAGGAAGGCGCGCGCCGCCTCTACCATCGCAGATTGAGGCGCACGCGGCTGTGCCGAGGCAATCATGCTTGGTCCCCACATCAACAGTAACCGCTCGAGCAGCAATCGCCGGTTCATGGATCTAATCGCCGTTTCGATTTTTGGCATGATAGTCTCGAGCAGCTTCGGGCGGCAACATCGCGGTTGCCACCTAAGCCCCGATCTCGTGCTGTCTAAACCTGACTGGAGCCGCACGCTTTGAGCGCCGAATCAATCCAGCTCGCCCGACGAGCTTTATTCGGATTCATTCTCACATTCATCGCCGCGCGCACCGTGGTGCTTCTGATCATGTCGCACCGAATGCCGAATTTTTATTTTTTTCTGCACGGCACGCACGTCCATCATCTGAACTACGGCATCTTCCTGCTCGCTGCCGTGGGCGCCTTTCTCCTGTTGCGCTTACCCAGTGGAGATGCCTTGCGGCTGACTGCGCTGGTCTATGGCATCGCCCTGGCGTTGACTTTCGATGAATTTGGAATGTGGTTGCATTTGGGAGGCAGCTACTGGCAGCGGGCGAGTGTCGACGCCATCATCGTCGTCGCCGCGCTGCTGGGCCTCATTGGATTCGCGTCGGCAATACGTCGCTTCGAATCGCGTCACGTTATCGCTTCGATCGCCATTCTGATTGCAGTCACAGTATTCGGTGTGGTCTTGTACGACACATCGGTAAAGATCGGCAAATTGGAAGGTCCGCGGTTAGAGGAGCTTGAATTATCGTCATCCCCCTAGCCCGGACCGAGATCTACGCCGGCGTGCGCGCTACACTGTGAGCCGAAGGAGGATGGTTATGGGAAATCGCGGATTGCTTGCGATCGGGGCGCTTGTGCAACTGCTTGGCAGTGCAGCACTTCAGGCAGCGGACGCGGGCGGCTGCCAGTTCGCGTGGGACGTCAGTCACGAACAGGCACTCTTCAACGGAGCCGCTCAAACTGTGGTCGCGGGGCGCGTGGTGAGTGCGGCGCCTCAGCTCGAGCCCAACCGCCTCTACGAGCTCGCACTCGCCCCCCAAGAGCAGGTGACCTTCGCTGTGGCGCCGGGCAAGAAGATGCTCAGCGACGGTGCATATGGCGGCGTTGCCCACGTTCACATTACTCAAGCGGGCACTTACCGCGTCTCACTGAGTGCGCCGTTCTGGGTCGATCTCGCCTCGGGTGACAAGCTGATTACCTCAGGCGATTTTACCGGCTCGTCGCACTGCGATACGCCACGCAAAGTTGTGCAATTCCTGTTACCAGCGGGCGATCTCATACTCCAGTTGAGCGGCGCGACCAACGCAGAGGTTCGAGTGACCATCACGAGTGCTCCGACTCCAAATGCAGGGACCAACGCGGGACACTGACGGTATAGCGGCGGTTGTTCTCGCCCGCGCGGCGGCGGCACTCGTGGGGGTCGTCGCGGCACTAACATCGGCAGCCGGAGCAACACTCTACGCTGCGCCTATTGGCAGGGCGCCATTTATCAGTCCGGGTGATCCGCCCGCTTGGCGCCCGCTGAGCGCGGCCGAGCAGCAGCTCTTCGATCTCGGCCACGCCGTGTTCAACACGCCTTTCGTCCCGGAGGGCACGCCCGGCGCGGGGCGTCGCAGCGGCTTGGGTCCGCTCTTTAATGCGGCGGCGTGCGATCAGTGTCACAACGAAGGGGCCCATGGTCGCGGGCCTCTCGGCGAGGGGCCTGCGCCTGCGGCACTGGTCATGGAGCTGCAGACCATGGTCGGCGCAGACCGCTCCGAGGCGGGCGATCCGAGCTACGGGCACGTGTTCAACACGCATGCGGCCGCTGGTGTTGCGGCTGAGGGAGACGTGCTGATCCACTACGGCAGCCGCGACGGACACTATGCTGATGGCACGAGCTGGAATCTGCGCGAGCCCCGCTACGAGCTCTCCGGGTTGCATTACGGGCTCCTGGAGCCAACCACGGTGCTCGAGCCACGTATCGCGCCGACGCTCTTTGGGCTCGGTCTGCTGGAAGCCGTGTCCGGGCCAGAAAGGCACTCAGAGCTCGGTACTGCCGAGTCCGGTCGTTTCAACTGGCAGGGGACGGCTCACTCGATCCTCGAACAGACCACGCGCGCGTTTTCGCGTGAGATGGGATTGACCACCAGCGTGCTGCCTCGAGATGACTGCACGCTCACCCAAGTCGTCTGCGGACAGCTCTCCGCTGCAGCGAGAGTCCCGGAGGTGCAGGAAGAGCTGCTGCAGGCGCTGCTCGCCTTCGAGCACTGGGTCGCCGTGCCGACGCCACTGCCGACCGGTGCGGTTGCGGCTCCCCGGGGTTCCGCTGAGCTTTTTGCTGCGCTCGGCTGTCCAGCATGTCATCAGTCGCGGCTGCAAGTGAGGCTAGAGGTGCCGCTGCGGGGCCGTCGCGAGCAGGTCATTGCGCCCTATACGGATCTGAAGTTGCACGATCTGGGCCGCGCGCTCGATGACATGACCATCGCGGGCCGGCCGGTCCCGAGCCGCTGGCGCACGGCCCCGCTGTGGGGACTCGGCTATCGCATGCGACACCCACTCGCTCAGACTTTCCTGCACGATGGCAGGGCGCGCAGCGTGGATGAGGCTATTCTGTGGCATGAGGGTGAGGCGCTCGGGCCTCGCGAGGCTTACATCAAACTCAACGCAGTGGAGCGAGACAAGCTATTGCAATTTCTGTCTTCTCTGTGAGATTCGAAATCACAGCTGGATCCGTGAAAACGACCAAGCGCCGAACACGACGAACACGGCTGCAAAGACGGCAAGCACCGTAAGGTCCGTGAGCGGCGCGAAATGCGCTACGCCAATCAGGGCGCTGCGAAGGCCATCCACGCCATAGGACAAGGGGTTCACGCTCGTGATATAGCGCAGGGCTGTCGGCAGGCCGGTGAGCGGATAAAGTGCGCCCGACAGGAAGAACAAGGGCATCACCAGGAAATTCATCACCATCTGGAAGGCCTGCATGTTCTCCAACCGGCTGCCGATTGCCGTGCCGAGCGAGCTGAACACGATGGCAATCAGCGCCATCCACAGCAATGCCTGCGGCAGGCCCACGAGGTTGATGGGTCGGAAGCCCGCGATCAAACAGACCGCAAGAATCAGCAGGCCCTGCAGTATTGCGGCGCTGGCTCCGCCCAGCGCGCGCCCAATCATGATGTGGCTGCGTGGCACAGGCGCAACCAGCGTCTCCTTCAGGAAGCCGAACTGCCGGTCCCATATCAGGCTCAGGCCGGAAAAGATGGAGGAGAACAGCACGGTCATCGCGATTACGCCGGGCGCCATGAACTGCAGGTAATTGCCTTGGCCAGCCTTTTGAAAGACAGGACCCAGGCCGAAGCCAAGCACCAGCAGGTATAGCAGCGGCTGCCCGAGTGACGCTACGATCTGCGCGCGCGAGCGAAAATAATGCTTGAGGCCGCGCAGCCACAGGATGTAGATAGTGCTCATCGGCGCCAGCTCCGGACGAACTGGCGCATCTGGTCCGACGCGCCCGCTCGTTCGTCGCGGATCGCGGAGCCAGTCAACCTGAGGAACGCATCCTCGAGCTTCTCCGTGCCGGTCTGCTGCAATAGTTCAGATGGCATACCCAACGCGACAATGGCGCCGTGATCGATGATCGCGATCCGCTGCGCAACGCGTTCCGCTTCGTCCATGTAGTGCGTGGTCAGAAACACGGTGAGGCGCTCGGATTCGTTCAGCGCCTTCACCTGAGTCCACAGGTGATTACGGCTCTGCGGATCCAGTCCCAGCGTTGGTTCGTCGAGGAACAGGATCTTCGGCGTGTGCAGGAAGCCGCGTGCAATTTCCAGCCGGCGCCGCATGCCGCCGGAATACAGCTTGGTCCGCTCCTTGCGCTTCTCCCAGAGCTCGAACAGCTTCAGCAGGCGTTCTGCGCGCTCGATGCGCTGGCGCCGCGGTACGCCGTAGAGCACGCCGTGCAGGTCAAGGTTTTCCTCGGCCGTGAGCTCGCCGTCGAGGCTCGGGTCCTGGAACACGATGCCGAAACGTCGACGCACCTCGTTCTGATGCGTCGCAGGGTCCAGTCCATCGATACGAATCGAGCCGCTGGTCGGTCGCAGCAGCGTGGTCAGCATCTTGATTGTCGTCGTCTTACCGGCGCCGTTGGGCCCCAGAAAGGCAAATATCTCTCCGGGCCGCACATTAAAGGAGATGTTCTTCACCGCCTGGAATTCGGCGAAGTTCTTGCTCAGATCCTGCACGTCGATCATCGCTGATCTCCCCTAGCCAAGTCGGTGCGTCGCGCGCGGAAACTCACGAGCCCGTCCGACATAATTCACGGCGGCGGTGCGATGTTCGTCATATCAACTCCGTCCACTCTCATAACCCCGTTCGCGGTCGGCAATGCAGGTCTGGATTCCGTACACCCGCGTTTAGCGGGGTCTCAGGCCCTCGGCTTGCTCAAGTGTTTATCGACATACTTTTGTATTGTCTCGCGCATGTAACGGCCCGACTCGTCTGCACGTTCCTCCCAGGCGAATACGCAGGACGTCATGATCCCATCGAAGCCGACGGCGGCGAGAGACGAGAAGAACACATCCCAGTCGATCTCGCCCTGCCCAATGTCCAGGTGTTGGTGGATAGTCACCCGCGCTCCCGGTGGGTTGCAGATATAGCGCAAGCCCGACGAGGCTTTGTGGTTGTAGGTGTCAGCGACGTGCACGTGGGTGATTGTTGCCCCGGCCTCGCGGATCATTTTCCCCATGTCGGAGCCGAAATAGAACGTGTGCGGCGCGCAATAGAGAAACTTGACGTTTTTAGAGCCGATGACGTGGATCATGTCGAGCGCCGGGTGCAGCGTTTCCACCCAGTCCTCCGGATGCGGCTCGATGTTCAGTTGAATCCCTTCCTTCTCGAAGATTGGAACCAGCTCCTCCATCGAGCGCCACCAAGCGGCCTCGCTTGACTCGGCGGTGTACTGCCCGCCGCAGCAGTTAGCGCAGTGCCCGCGGTCGGGGGAGGGGCCTCGGCCGAACTCGGAATTCAACGTCTCGACACCCATCTCGACGGCGACCTCGATCGCCTTCTTCCAGTACTTGATCGCTGCCTGGCGCTCGTCCTCGTTCGGGCTCGCCCAGCGGTACATCGGCAGCAGCGAGGCGATCTTCACCCCATGATCCTTGAGCGCTCTCTTGAACGCCGCGACGCGCGCCGGATAGACGCGCGGGGCGACCCACCAGTCGAGAAAGTCGGCGCGCGGCGAGAGTTCGATCCACTCGTACCCCAGTTCCGCCACCTTCCTAGGCAGCTCCTCCAACGACAGGTGGCGATGCATATAGGGGTCAAGCGCGATCTTCAAAGAACAGGCTCCTTCGCGAGGGTTAAACGAGGCTCGTTACTACGGTCTAAGTGGCCGATACAGGCGCTCATCGAACGGCGCTCCGAGCAGCGGAGCGAGTGCCTCTCTGAACTGCAGCCACTGGGATGTGTCGGCATAGTCCTCGAACGCACGACGACTGCGCCACACCACAAACATCGTGAAGTGATTCGCGCGCGGATCATCCTGCTGGTAGATGTCGAAGCGCACGTGGCCTGGACTGGCGTGGTTCGACTGAAACAGCTGCTTCAGCACCCTTTCTGCCTCTTCGCGCTGCGCCCCTGGGACATCGACGTGGGTGACGACGTAGACAGCGTTCGGCCCGGCTACCGCCGGCGTCGGATCGAGGGCAAAGCCGTGTGTGACACGCTGATCATAAGGGCTGCGGTGAAAGCTCTTAAGCTTCTGTCTGAACTCCACGGTGTGGGGCGCCTTCTCGTGTTCAGCGAGGGCAGCCGGATCTGTCCAGGTCTCGATAACGACGAATCGGTGGGAGCGGCCGATTTCCTGGAAAGCGCTGATCCCGACGTTCCCCGCTTCAGCGCGTGTGGCACGTACGTATTGTCTGGTCAGCGCCGCGCCGGCGTTGATCGCTGCCGACTTGACCTCGAGATAGGTCGCCACGTATCTCGTTTCGGCGGTCCAGGCGCTCGCGGACGCAGCTAGAAACAGCGCCGCCGCCGCGGCAGTAATTATACTGCGGTTCATTGCGTGAGCCTGCTTGATGAGACAGCTGTGAGTCAAACACCAATAGGGCAACGATACAATTCATTAATTTAAGGAGCAACAAAGTGGAATTTCGCAGACTCGGAGCATCTGGTTTTAATGTCCCTGTCCTGAGCTTCGGCGCCGGCACATTCGGCGGAAAAGGGGAATTCTTCCAGGCCTGGGGCGGCAGCGATGCGGCCGAAGCGCGTCATCTGATTGATATCTGTCTTGAGGCCGGAATCAATATGTTCGATACAGCGGACATCTACTCCGGCGGTGTTTCGGAAGAGGTACTCGGCAGCGCGATCAAGGGGCGCCCACGCGATCGCCTCATCCTCTCGACCAAGGCTACTTTCCGCAGCGGCTCTGGGCTTAACGATGTTGGGTCGTCGCGCTATCACCTGATACAGGCCATAGAGAAGGCTCTGATACGACTTGGAACGGATTACATCGACCTGTTCCAGTTGCATGGCTTCGACGCGCGAACGCCGACGGAGGAGGTGCTCTCAACGCTGGATACTCTCGTGCGTGCGGGGAAGATCCGCTATGTGGGCGTCTCCAACTTTTCTGGCTGGCACCTGATGAAGTCTCTAGCAACAGCCGACCGCTATGGCTATCCGCGCTATGTCGCCAATCAGGCGTATTACTCGCTGGTTGGCCGAGACTATGAGTGGGAACTGATGCCACTTGCCCTTGATCAGGGCGTGGGGGCCGTTGTCTGGAGTCCGCTCGGCTGGGGGCGTCTGACCGGCAAGATTCGCCGCGGTCAGGCCTTACCGCAGGTCAGTCGCCTGCCAAAGACAGCTGAATTCGGACCGCCTGTAGGCGAGGATTATCTCTATCGGGTCGTGGACGCCATTGACAAAATCGCCGCCGAGACAGGCAAGAACGTGCCGCAAATCGCGCTGAACTGGCTGCTGCAACGTCCCACGGTATCGACCGTGATCATCGGTGCGCGAAACGAAGAGCAATTGAAGCAGAACCTGGGTGCCGTCGGTTGGAGTTTGACCACAGATCAAATGCAGCGATTAAATGCTGCCAGCGATGTGACGCCCGCCTATCCGTATTGGCATCAGCGGCAGTTCGCTGAGCGAAACCCGTCGCCGGTTTGATATACACGACGTCTCACAAGGAGGTTCAAGATGAAGTCGGGGCTCTCTCGCCGCAAGTTTCTCGCTGCCAAAAGGCGACTTATTTGTGGTACCCGAAAACACCCCGCACTGGTTCGGCGCCATACAAGGCCGCATCGTCGTGATGTCGTTGCACGTGCCGGATTCGCGAGTCCAGTGGAGTCCTCCTTTGTTTCGTGTCAGTCTCGAGATTGTTCATCTGAAACATTATATTGCTGTATATCCGGTGTCGCACCTAATGCGAGTCCGATCCGCAGATGAACTGTTGAACGCGTATCCGATGTTCAGTGAATGTAGTGACGTCTGAAAGATATATCTATGTTCGGTAACGCGCCGACTCGTCGATGCCAGCCATGCTTCAATGATGGCTGTTACGATCCAACGGAGATTCATATGTACATCGGCGGCGGAATTGTAGGAACCCTTCTAGTCATTTGCCTCATTGTCTGGTTGGTGCAAAGAGTGTAGCTCGTCGCGCCGGTCGCACCGAGCCTCTTGCGGCCCTCTGCTGCGCTGGTACGCCAATGCAAATTAAAGCGGGGAGGTCATGATGCAAACTGATTCCATGAACGTCACCGGAATGCAGTGCGGGGGTTGTTCGACAAAAATATCGCTCGCGCTGAATGCGCTCACCGGCGTCGAGGATGTCCAAGTATCGTTGGCCTCCGGCCAAGTCAGTGTTCAATATAACGAGCAACGGATGTCGCCGCAGCAGTTAGAAGCCGCTGTTATCAACAGCGGTTTCGGCGTGAACGGATTGAACGCGACCAACGGGCACGATCCGCGGCCCGACGCCTGTGGTTGATTTGCATTAGCCATTCGCTGCGGCTTATTGCGACGCTTGGAGTAGGTCTGCAGCGCCTCGTGCTGTGGGAGCGGCGCTTCTTGCTTGGCTTCCCAGCAACTCATCGAACAGCGGGCGGTAATGCACAACTGCTTGGCGCAAGTCCTCAGTATCCGTAGGGGGCCAGATGACACAGGAACTTATCGCCAATATGCTGGGCGTGCGTCGTGAAGGTGTCACGGAGGCCGCCGGGCGCTCCTTCGTCGTAGTCACACCGACTTGTCACGATGAGCGCTCAGCGGCTCAATTAAAGCCGCTGAGCTAACCGCACGCTTCCGACTCGCAATAACCTGGACCCTACTGGCCCTTGGCCTCGCTCGCATGGCCGCGCCCGTCTCGTTCTTCGTTTCCGGTGAAGTGGGCTTTGTCGACGCGCCTCGTCGGCTCAGCTTTCTCGCCAGGCGTAGGCAGTGCGCCTGTATATCCGTGCTCCGGATGGTAGGTGTTATTGACGTTGCCGCGGAAATTGCTCGGGCCATGAAACCACGGGCCAGCACCTATGAACGCATCCCCAGTAAACCACTCCGGTCCATAGTAGCCAGCGGGAGCGCAACTATAAGGAGCGAGGTCATAGTAACCATAGGGGCACTCAGGGGCGACGCTGATATTGACGCCGACCTGCGCCTGTGCATTTGGCGCGCTTACCAAGAGGCAGCTTGCCGCCATTGCAGCTAAGACCAGAACATTAGAGCCACGCATAGCTATACCTCGGTTGTTACAGTCGATTTAGTATGGTGACTATTACACCTATGCGTTCAGCAGTCTGTACGGCACCCCACTGCTGAACTGGCCACCACTGTGTTCGCTCTCGCACGGTCGATGATGAGAAGGTGAGCTAAGATCCGACAGTTGGCTGCGTCCACAGAATGATCAGCAGCCTGCGCAGAGGCGAATAGTGTGCTCGTTGCTCGATATGCGAAGCGTGTGGATCACCAGTTGATGTGTCCTGATCCGAAAATGACGACTTCGCGGACAAACGAGTGTCGAGCGCGACGTCGCGGTATTGATAGAGATGTGTCTTTCTTAACACTGGGCTTCGCTGTCTTATGTTTGTGAGGATCCTGGCATGACCAATGCGTATCCGGCACTGGATGCTTCGCGCCCGACGAGCGGCACCGAAGATGACGATGATGACCGAGACGATGAACACGAGGGCGAGAACGAGGCACTTGTACGCGAGGTCGATGAGACCGCCGAAGCCCCCGAGGAGTTCGAAGGCGACGCTGAGAATAAGTTAGCTCATCCAGCAGATGACGACGCCGACAGACAGGACAATGGAGGAAGAAATGACAGATGCCGACGCCTAGAGTCGGCGACCGTCGCCACTCGCCGACGAAACCGGCCGACAAGCCAACTCAGCACTTGGCAGGTACCATGGATGGACGCCTCTGAATATACACCGTCAAAATCATTACACGGAGAGATTTACCATGAGCAACGATCCCAGCAGTAAGCACGGAGAGGGAGATCCCGAGGCCGCGGCACGATTTAACAAGGCGGAAACTCGTTTCGTTGGGTCAGTGCGCGGCACGGATGCAATCCGAGAGGGCGCCGATGTTCAGCCCGAAGAAGAATCCGAACTCGAAGAGGCGGAGCGGCTCGGCAAGGCGCGAGCGAAGGGGTAGCCTGCGCGACATCTGCGTTGGGGCTCCCGAGAACGTTTAGCAGAGGAGGTATCGGCACGCCGCGTTAGCGGCCTTGACTCAGACGCGACCTCATCTTCAGCCTGTCGGGCACCGCGCCTCCAGGCAGTCTAGAGAAATTCGCTGTAGATTTGATAGCGATGCAGCAAATGCCAAAGACCTCGTCTAGATGGGTGATCGCCATCCCGACTTACTACGCCGCGTTGGTGCAACCCGAAGGTTTGTGAATGCGTGTCGTTGAAGGCCGATTACTGGCCAGCTTGCTTAGCGGACGGCGCGGGCGGGCGACCAGCTCACCGCCGCAGTTGGGACACTTTCCACCAAGAACGCCGCCTGCGCAGGTACTGCAGAACGTGCACTCAAAAGAGCAGATCCGCGCTTCGGTAGAATCCGGCGGAAGATCTTTGTCGCAGCACTCGCAATTGGGGCGGAGTTCTAGCAATTGCGTCTCCAGATTTGTGGGCGCCTCGCGGTAGTGGTCGATTCAACGGCGCATATTCGCTGATCCTGAGCGCTAATGAGCATACTGATCTCGTGGATCATAGGAATGATACATTCGGGCACACGACAATTTGCCGGCCGAATGCAAAATGGCGGAAGTAAGCCAAATAACAGAGGTGTTATGCGTTCGCCTGTGCTTGCCCTGATCCTTGCCGCCACTTTCGTAAGCGGTGTCCGCGCCAAAGACGAAGCGCCCGAGGCGGAATACGCGACGCAGGCGTCCATACCGGCGGGAACGGCGCCGGGCCTGACAGCCACGGAGCTCAACTCCAGGACGCGCACCTTTCACCTCGAATTTGTCAAGGGCGACGACGTGAGAGCCGGGCTCGAGGATTTCGCTGCGAAAAATCATCTGACGGATGCCCAATTCACGGCGATCGGAGCGCTGGATTCAGCGGTGATCGGCTGGTCCGATCGCCCGAAAAAGGCCTTCAAGATCGTAAGGCTCAATGAGGAGATGGAGGTCGCCTCACTGACGGGCAACATCGTCCGCGACCGCAGCGGCAATCCGGTGGTGCACGCCCATTGCGTTGTGGCGCTCCTTAGGAACGGCGCGGTCTACGCCGGGCACCTCCTCCAGGGCCGTGTCAGCCTCACGATGCAGATGTACCTGACCGATTCCGAGCCGCTTCCGGCAGCTCAGCCTTCGGCAAAATAGGGCACCGGTGCTTACGCAGCTCTATTCATAGATAAGGTCCGACGCAAAGAGAGTTCAGGCGCTTAGCCCAATACAATAAGGATCCAGGGACCTGGTGGAAAAGGGGACGGTCCGGAACCGACGCGAGGGCGACAGCCGCCCGCAACTGCGGCAACAGTTCGCGCCGACGCGGACCATCTCCGCCTACGCGGAGCTCGCCCGTGAGCATCCACGCATCGTCACCTAGCGCGCTAACCGTCAGCCACCGACCTTCGGGTCGGCAGCTTTTGTTTTTTTTGTGCGCACCAGCTGTCACTAAATGAAAGGCCCTGCGAACAGGGCCTTTCAGCGCACCGAAATGCTAGACGACAGGCGATCGTCAGGCAGCGGCCGCCAGCAATTGCCAGTTCTTCGGCATGATGACTGCATCGATCACATGGACGACGCCATTCGTTGCAATGATATCGGCCTGCTTGACGTGAGCGCCATTGACGTGCACGCCCGAGGACGATACGGACGCGGTCAGCGGACTACCCTGGAGGGTCATCATTTCCCCTGACTTCACGTCCTTTGCCAACATATGACCTACGACCACGTGATAGCTCAGCACCGCCTTGAGCTTTGCCGAGTCTTTCAGCAGCGCCTCTAGCGCACCAGGCGGAAGCTTTTTAAACGCCTCATCGGTTGGCGCAAATACCGTGAACGGGCCTTTCCCCGTCAGCTTATCGCTTAGACCCGCTGTTTTTATGCCGGCGAGCAGCGTCGTGAAATTGCCCGCTGTGATCGCCGTATCGATGATGTTCCTCGAAGGTGCCGTGTAGTTCGTGCTGTCAGGTTGATTTGCAGAAGAATTGGTTGACTGATTCATAAGTTTAGGCCTTAACGTATAGCCAGCAAGAATTCGCTGGCCAACTCAGCTCGTATGCGGCTGAGGGGGCGGAGTATGGACCTCACGTTGAGCAATGTGCCGCCTGTGATCAAAAGAACTAGTTAAAATTACAAATGGTTCGTAAAGTCTTGCAATCAACACAGAACCCGCGACGACTTCAAATTCTTCCGCTGTCCTGCAGCAGGGCCGGAGACTGGATTGCAAGCGCAAGCGGATGGTGGATACCCACACAATAACTCCGAGTAAAACGTGAGTGTTGTTAGCTGTCTGGTTAATTTTCAAAAAAAGCGGAAATATTTGACAGCACTCGCGCAAGAGGTGCTCACTTCTAACAGCGGTTTGTCGCGAGTCGATTTTTGTCTTCGATGCGTACTTGTATATTTTCGGTGCGCGATTCCCGGTGGCAGAGGCGAATTATTCAACGGCACACGCCGTGTCAGCGCGTCAGTCGTACCGATGGGACTTGCTACATCGGCCGGGTTTATAGCGCGCGCGAGCAGCGACTTCGACGAGAGCTTTTCTGGGCGTTCGTCGTGCGTAGGATCACTTCGAGTTTATCGATCGCCGACTATTGTCTAGGCGATCAACCCCCGCGCACGAGGTAAATAACAAAGATTACGAGGAGAAGGGCCCCAAGAGTGCCACCCATATACATGTAATTCTCCGCTCACCTACTGTGCTGTATTAAACGCCCGTAGGTCGGCACCGTCGGGGCGCTACCGCACTATCGCGGCAGCCGAGCGATAGCACGAAACTACATGCGCGACACGTCGTATGGTCTTGAAACCGCGCGCAATACGAAGGGTTCGAGCAATGGAGTACCCCGCTTTCGGTGGAGCTGCCCGGCTTCGGGGCATGCACTATCGACTTAATTCTTCGATCAGAGCGCTCACGGGAGGCATGAGCTCTGCGCCCTGAAACGTCACCCGCAGGTGACAGCTTGGGGATCGAATATCTCAACCGCCTGTAGTAGCGGCTTTTACCGTGAAGTGTCTGTGGCGCTACCTACAGGCGAATCAGTGACCTACACTAAGAACATTGCGATGGCCGCGACGAACATGACCACTGTCGCCAGCATCACAACGCGGCGAGTGATACTTGAGCTGCATTGTCCCTGCATAATGCGTTCATCGTTGGACACCAGCAACAATGCCACCAATAGAAATGGCGCGAGCAGACCGTTTAGGATGGCTGTCCAGTACAACGCCTTGATCGGATCGACGTTAAGAAAATCGAGGGCCACGCCACCGAGCGTTGCGATAATGAATACTAAATAGAACGACACCGCACTATTCAACTTCTCGTTCAAGCCGTAGGTCCAGTCAAATGTTTCTGCAAATGCGTACGCCGCCGAGCCGGCCAGTGTCGGAATCGCCAATAATCCGGTGCCGACGATGCCGATCGTATACAGGAAATAGGCGTAATTGCCGGCGAGCGGCCGCAAGGCTTGTGCCGCCTCCTTGGTAGTTGTGATCGTCAGAATGCCGTGCTTATGCAGGGTTACGGCCGTCGTCAGAATGATAAAGAACATGACGAGGTTGGAAAAAAAAGTACCCACGCCTACATCGATGCGACGGTCTATGATCTCGTGGCTGGTGGCGCCGCGGCGATGAACGAGTAGACGCCGCCCCTTTGCTTTCTCTTCTTCAATCTCCTGCCCGGCCTGCCAGAAAAATAGATAGGGACTGATGGTGGTGCCCAAGATTGCGACGAGAGCCGCCCATGCCGGTTGGCCATGAGGCAGGCTCGGGATAACCGCATCATGTAATACACCTGGCCAGTGCGGATGCGACAGGAATGCGGTGATGACATAGGCGAATAGCGCGACTGCCAGCCACTTCAGGACCTGGGCGATTTGCTGATAGCGCAGCCACACCGTTAGCAGGCAAATACCTAGACCAAACACCCAGACATACACTCGGGAGGGTCCAGCCCCAAGCATTTGTGCGGCATCAGCCATACCCGAGAGATCTGATGCAATGTTGATGGTATTGGCAATCAGCAGTGCCAATGCAATGAGACCGACCACCCAGCGTGGGAATTTCTGTCTCATCGCGCCCGCGAGCCCCATACCCGTCACCATGCCGACCCGGGCGCACATCATCTGCACGCATCCCATCAACGGCCAGGTGAGTAACGCGGACCAAAGAAAGGACGTGCCGAATTGGGCGCCGACCACCGAGTAAGTCGTTACACCGGACGGATCATCATCGGCGGCACCCGTCGTCACTCCCGGGCCGAGAGCGCGCAGTACGCGTTTGATTCCACGCTCTTTCGAAGGCGTGTCTAAGCTCATGGCGACCTCCGCGGTGTAAGGAAGCTCGCAGCCTGGTCACGCCACGGGTCGACAAGAGGATGAGAAATGGCACGGCAGACGCCAATACCAACGCTCGAGCCGCCATCGAACGGATGCCGAGTGGCGGGAGCAGGAGACACCCAGACCAGCAGGCCCCGTTAGTGCGGGAAGCTCACTCGCTGTCTAGGGTGACTGTCCAAGTTGCAGGCGCTCAATTGAAAAGGTGTCGCATTCTAGCCGGGATCGCGACCGGGTCAATACGCGGGTCTGCGTGCGCGCGTTTGGATTTTGGCTTAACGTCTCGTTATAGCGTGCGACGGCTAAACCAGGTCGACGGGGAGCGCGCGTGACAAGGCCCAATCAGGAGCCGAACACATGCAACTCACCACCGCCGCCCATGGCATCGAGACTTCCCAATTCATCACAATCGACTTCGGAAAAATACACTTCACTTGTGGGGCCAAGGGAGTGATACATTCGGGCACGCGACGAGAAAGGGTGGGGCTATATGTCAATGCGCAATCGCGTGGACGCCATCGGTCGCCGGAGCTTTCTGAAGGGGGCCACGGTAGCCAGCGTGGCACTGGGGGCCGCGGCGCCTGCCGCCGTGCAACCCTCCACACCTCCCGCAGCGGGGAGCGCAGCGCCGTTGCCCGATGTTGTTGCCGAAACGATGCCGCCGCCGGCCGATCCGGTCCAGCAATCGTCCAGCGGCGGCGACTTCATGCTTGATGTGCTGAAAGCCTTGGATTTCGATTACGTCACGCAGACGCCGGCCTCAACTTTCCGAGGTCTTCACGAGGCCATCATCAATTACGGCTTGAACAAGAAGCCTGAAATGATCAGCTGTACGCACGAAGAAATCGCGGTGGCGATGGCGCATGGTTATGCCAAGATCGAAGGCAGGCCGCTTCTCGTCCTGGCACAAAGTACCGTCGGGCTCCAGCACGCCTCGATGGCTCTTTACAACGCTTTCTGCGACCAGGTCCCGGTTTACATGATTGTCGGCAACACCGTGGACGCCACCATGAGGGGGCTTTCCTTCGAGTCAGCGCATTCGGCGATCGATCCGGCAGTCATCGTGCGCGATTTCGTTAAATGGGACGATCAGCCTGGCTCGCTTCAGCATTTCGCCGAGTCAGCGGTTCGTGCCTACAAGATTGCCACGACGCCCCCCATGGCGCCTATCCTGCTTTCGGTTGACAGCGAGATGCAGGAGAACCCCATCCCCGATCGCGCTGCGCTACATATTCCCAAGCTTTCGCGCGTGGCCGTGCCGCAGGGAGAGGCCGGAGCGATAGCAGACACCGCCCAGCAACTCGTCAAGGCGGAAAGCCCGGTGATCATTGTCGATCGCTTGGCGCGGACGCCTGCGGGCATGACACGCCTGATCGAGTTCGCCGAAACGTTGCAATGCCCGGTGGTAGATATCGGCGGGCGTTTAAATTTTCCAAGCCGGCATCCCTTGTGCCATACCGGCCGCAGCGGAACCGTGATTTCCCAGGCCGACCTTATTCTGGGCATTGAGCTCAATGACTATTGGGCCGCGGTTCACGCCTTCGGCGACCGGATCGTTCGTCGCGCGCGACTGATCACGCGGCCCAACGTCCGGACGATCAGTATCGGTGTGCGGGATCTGTTCACGAAGACCAACTATCAGGAATTCCAGCGTTACCAGGACGTCGATCTCGCAATTGCTGCAGACGGTGAAGATACGCTGCCCTCTTTGACCGATCAGGTGAGACGTCTTATCGATGCGGATCGCAAATCGGTATTCGAAGCGCGCGGTAAAAGGCTGGCGGCCATTCACAACACCATGGTGGAAGGGTGGAAGGCCGATGCGACGATCGGCTGGGATGCGAGCCCGATCACACTCGGGCGCCTCTGCGCCGAGCTGTACCACCAGATCAAAGATGACGACTGGTCGCTGGTGGGAACTGGTATTCGTGTCACCTGGCCGCAGCGGTTGTGGAATTTCGATAAGCATTATCGCTGGATCGGCACGTCGGGCGGCGCAGGGGTCGGCTATAACGCGCCGGCCTCGTTGGGCGCGGCACTGGCCAACAAAAAATACGGCCGGCTCTCTGTGGCCATTCAGGGTGACGGTGACCTGATGATGGGGCCTGGCACACTGTGGACCGCGGCTCATCATCAAATACCGATCCTCTATGTCATGCACAACAACCGCGCCTGGCACCAGGAGTTAATGTATGTGCAAGCGATGTCCAATCGGCACGGCCGCGGCCTCGAGAACGCTCATATCGGCACCACGATCACCGACCCGAATATCGATTTCGCCATGATGGCGAAGAGCATGGGCGTCTATTCTGAGGGGCCGATCATCGATCCGAAGACTCTGGCACCGGCGCTGATGCGCGCGCTTGCAGTGGTCAGGAAAGGTCAACCGGCGCTCGTTGATACCATCGTCGAACCGAGATAGGAGTGACGGGCGATGAACAGGTCGTGCCTGTACGGCGCCGTGGCGATGAGTGTTGGAGTGCTGAGCTTTTCGGCCGCACCGGCGGTTTGGGCGCAGGATATGTCTAAAGGCGACGCTGCCAATGGTCGGAAGGTGTATCTCGCCGATGGCTGCTACCAGTGTCACGGCCGCGTGGGCCAGGGTGGTTTGATGACCGGGGCGGCCCCAATTCTCGCGCAAACCAGGCTGCCCTTCGCGGCGTTCAAGAGACAGGTCCGCAATCCGGTGAACGACATGCCGGCTTATCCAGATACACTTCTGCTCGACAAAGATCTGACCGATATCTTTGCGTTTCTCCAGGCGCTGCCCGGCCGGCGACCTTTGAAGGAAGTGCCAATGCTCAATGATTGAATGCGAAACCACCAGAGTGAGATTGAAAGCAGTTGGTGTTGAGAAATCCTCGGCTGGATGCACGTCCTTCCGGCTGAGGCTCAGCAAGCTGCGCGGTTTTGCACTTCTGGCAACCGGAATTGTCTTTATCGCTGCGACGTTCGGTCCAGCAACACAGGCCAGGAGCGGCGAGGCGGATATTCCCCACTATGTGAATGATCCGTCCTGGCCCAAGCCGTTTCCGAACCATTGGGTCATCGGACAGATCGGTGGTCTTGCCGTAGACAGCCACGATCACATCTGGGTGCTGCAGCGCGCGTTGCCTTATTCGGTGGACGACCAGGGCATGAAGCACGAACTCGCCCTCGCTGACCGCATGCCGTCGGTTCTGGAGTTCGACACCGAAGGCAACATCCTGAGATCCTGGGGCGGACAGGGTTTTGTCCCGGACTGGCCGCAATCCGAACATGCTCTGTGGGTGGACACGGCCGGCAATGTCTGGATCGGGGGCAACGCGCCCGGTGACCGCCAAGTGCTCAAGTTCACCGCTGACGGTAGACAGCTTTTGGAAATCGGCCATCCCACCCATGCGCCCCGCGACAACGCCGATACCAGCATGCTGGGTGAACCCGCCGGGATTGAGGTCGATGACGCGGCGCATGAGATTTATATCGCCGACGGCTATCTCAACAACCGCATCGTGGTCCATGATTCCGATACGGGGAAGTTCAAGCGTGGCTGGGGGGCCTATGGCATCCCGCTGCGAGAGATTGCCAACCCGCCTGAACCGACCGGCGATGCCGCCTCCGCCGTGGGGCATTATGTGCGCGAAGGACCGGACTATGTTCCCGGCGAGCCACTCGAGAAGCAGTTCCGCACGCCGGTGCATTGCGTGCATCTGTCGGCGAAAGGCTATGTATTTGTCTGTGACCGGCGCAACGACCGGATTCAGGTCTTCAACAAACAGGGAAAGTTTCTGAAGGAATTCCTGGTGCATCGCGAGACGCAAGGCAATGGTTCGGTCTGGGCGCTTAATTTCTCGCGCTATCCGCAGCAGAAATATCTGCTGGTCGCCGACGGCATAAGCCAGCGCATATGGGTGCTGCGCCGCAAGGATGGCGTTGAAGTATCAAGCTTCGGCGCTGGTTATCTTCATTCGGCGCATGAAGGCGGCCTGGATTCCAGCGGAAATTATTATATCGGCGATGTCGGAGGCGATGAGGGACGCGAGGGAGGGGCTGGCAATGGCAAGTCCATTCAGAAATTCGTTCTGCAAAATAGGCACCCCTAGCTAAGCAGCGGACGAGGGCTAGGTACTTCGTATCAGACGCGTTGGTGCCCGCATTGCGCCTATACTCCAAGCCGGCGCTGGCGCCGAACTCAGCCGGCCCCGCGCCTCGGGAATACGGCGGAGGACTTTCAATGTGCACGCACACTCGACGACTGTGGCTCCGTGCGGCGCTCCTGGGCGCACTGAGTGCAGCGGCTATAGGGCTGCTCGGCGCGACCACCGCCCTGGCGGCCGGGTCCGCCCGGTCTCCCGCATCCGGCGTGGAGCGGCCATCCGGGAGATCCGTCCAGAATGGCCCGGGGGAGTTTCGATCGTCCGATGGCAATCTGCGCGGTGTCGCGCGTCGCTTCTACGCTCCCAGCTCGCTCTACTGGACCCATACGCTGCCGACCACACCGATCTATGCGATCGCTACCCGTCCCGGACACATCGGCATGATCGTCGCCCCCGTCATGATCAACGGAGAGGGACCATTCCGCTTCATGCTCGATACAGGGGCCAACCGCACGGTGCTCGCCAGCGGCACGGCCGCGCAGCTGGCGCTCGAGTCCTCTCCCAATGACCGCATCCAGGTACGCGGGATCAGTGGCCTCACCGCCGTACCGCTCGTGCATGTGGCTTCCGTGGCCAGCGGCACGCTTCAGATCCACGATCTGAGGGCCCCGGTACTTTCCGGACCGGTGCTCGAGGGCATCGACGGCATCCTCGGTGCGGACGGACTTGCCGGAATGCGTCTGACGGCTGATTTCGTGCGCGATCGGGTGGTCATAAGTGCCTCCGGCGCCTCGCCATCGGCACTCTATGCCGTGCACGGGCGATTCGTCTCGCAGCAGCTGCTGCTCGTGCAGGGTCGCATCAACGGCATCTCCACGGCAGCTGTGATCGATACCGGCGCGACCCGCACGCTCGGCAACGAGGCGTTGCTTGCGGCACTCACACATGCTTACCCCGCCGCCACCGGCTCCGCCAAGGAGGGGATGGTCGATGCAACCGGCACCGCACAGCCGGGTACTGAGCGCCGCATTCCGACGCTGCAGTTCGGCACAGCCGACATCAAGAACCTCCAGGTGATCTTTGGGGACTACGGGGTGTTCGAGACCTGGGGTCTACAAGACAAGCCGGCGTTGCTGCTGGGCATGGACGTGCTGGGCACGCTCGCGTACTTCAGCATCGATTACCACCGGGCCGAGCTGCAAGTGCTGCCCTGGCCTGCGGCCGGCGCTTGATGCGAGCCATTAATATTCGTCGAGCAGCACTTTCGCTGCAATTAAATCAAGATCCTTTCCACCTCATCCACCGCCACCTCATCATCCCGTCGATCATAGAGCGCCGTCGTCCGCGGCGATTCATGCGCCGCCATTGGTTGAGCGAGCTCCCGGTGGTCACCGTTTCGTAGGTACTGCGTTATGCCAGTCGCCCGGAATGTGTGATCGCCGAATTACCCGTAAATTATTTTGACCGCGATCGCGCCCGCACTGCTAGTTCATCGGCTCCATTCCGCTGTCTTTGATCGCGGTTCGTGCTTGTTCCGATGTGAGGAATGTGATTAACCGTTTGGCTCCGTCATGTTCTTTTGATCCCGCCACGATCGCGGCACTGAATGTTGCAAGGGACTGGACCTCCGACGGTATTAGACCGACGTAATCCACACCAGGAGCATGGAGAAGTTCGCTCACTGGCGCGATGACAACCTCTGCCGCTCCACTGGCCACCGCAGGCGCGCCATCGTCAATACTCTTCGGAATGACGACGTTCGCGATTCCGAGCTGCGGCAGGAGCCTGTCTCTCATGTAAGGAACCGTCGAGCTCTCGTACGCAATGGATCTTGCTTGAATAAGCGTCTGCTTTAACGCGTCTACAGAGCCAATATCCGGCTTGGTAGCACCGGCATGAACGGCCAGCCCGAGAGGAGTCCGAGCCAGATCAATGCCGGTCCCGGCAGCGACTCTTCCCTCGGCAATCAATTCGTTAAGCCCCGCCCTCGACATGATCACAACGTCTGCCGTCACACCGCGTCGCAGCTGACCGCCGATCGTGTTGGGTCCAGTCCCCTGCGACGGTCCTCGCAGCGTCGTGACGACGATGCCGGTGCTCTTTGTGAACTCTGGAATTAGCTCTTGATACGCAACAAAGAAGCCACCAGAGGTGAGGACATTGAGTTGCGCGAGCGCTACGCCCGGGAGGACGAGAGCCGCCATAACCGTAAAGGTCAATCTTCGAAGGCAGTCCCTTCGCGTCTTCATTTGAACCCAGCCTAATCCAGTGCCCGCGCACAATGCTACAGTCCCATCACTCCCGGGGAGGGAGAAGGGTCCATTGGATGTAAATCCCAACCGTCGAGCCCACTGACAAGAATAGGGACGACTGACAACAACTTGCCAGCCCGATTCCTCCTCCGCATCATGGGCAAGTGGCGGGATCGTACGGGGGCGCTGGATATCCAGAGAGGCACCCCGTTCGGGGACGAGATCGCCGCTAAATCCGCCGAGCGCGTATGGAGGCTAATAATGCGGCCCCACCCAGAATCTGAGTTGTCGCGGCGAAATTTTGTTCTGACGGCTGCAGCCGCCGGCCTTGCGAGCTTCGCTATCCGGCCGAGATCTTCGCTCGCCGCTATTGTCCGCACTGACGTCGCGAGCCTTCCAGCCTACGGAAACGGCACCCTGCCGTCCGGGATCCGTTCCCGCACCGTCAGTGACCTTAACGGCCTTGACGTACATCTGCTGGAATCCGGGTTCGACCCTGCAGGCCGGCCCGCTGTGCTGCTGCTCCACGGATTTCCGGAGTTAGCCTACAGTTGGCGAAAAGTCATGCTGCCTTTGGCGGCGGCCGGCTATCACGTCATGGACCCTGACAGACGCGGCTTCGGTCGCACGACTGGTTGGGATGACGCCTACGATGGCGATCTCGACCCTTTCGGCTCCCTAAATCAGGTCAGGGACGCCTTGGCGCTGGTCTCGGCATTCGGCTACCGGAGCGTTTCGGCTGTTGTGGGCCATGATCTGGGTTCGAGGATCGCGGCTTGGTGCTCATTGATAAGGCCCGACGTTTTTCGCTCGGTCGTAATGATGAGTGCCCCGTTTCCAGGCCCGCCGACACTCCCATTCAACTCAGCAGACCATACGAAGCCGAACGCATCAGCCGAGATGTCATCCGGCAAGACGATCGACGAGCAGTTGGCTGCGCTGGATCCTCCACGTAAGTATTACCAACGGTACTACACGACGCGCGCGGCCAACGCCGACATGCAGAATGCGCCGCAGGGACTCCACGCGTTCTTGCGCGCCTACTACCACGTCAAGAGCGCCGACTGGAAACAGAACAATCCGTTTCCTCTCAAGGCGAATACTGCTGAAGAACGGGCGAAGATGCCCACCTACTACGTCATGGATCTGGACAAGGGAATGGCAGAAACCGTCGCGTCCCAAATGCCATCGGCTTCTGAGATTGCCGCGTGCAAGTGGCTCACCGAAGACGAGCTTCGTGTGTATGCAGCAGAATACGCCCGCACCGGCTTTCAGGGTGGTCTTCAGGTCTACCGGACTTATTTCGACTCCAAATTGATCGCCGAGCTTCGACTGTTTTCTGATCGCACAATCGACGTGCCTTCGTGCTTCATTGCCGGAAAGAGCGACTGGGGGGTATACCAGACTCCGGGTGCTCTTGAGACCATGAGAAGTAGGGTTTGCACCGAAATGCGTGGTGTTCATCTGATCGAAGGAGCCGGGCATTGGGTGCAGCAGGAGCAACCTGAGCGGGTAAGCGAACTTCTCGTCCAGTTCCTGAAAGAGCACGCTTCGCGGGACGACAAGACCTGAACGATTTAAACCGTCACCGGGCGGAGATTGATATGCATACGATCGGACCCTCGCGCATCGCCATCTGGATCGGCCTGCGCACCCCCCCGTTCAACCGGTGCATTCTCACCCCGCACCACCGGGCAATCACCGAATTCGGAGCAATCCTAATGAATCACAGAACATCCGTGAATCGCTGGATGATTGCCCTCGCGGGAACGGCAATTAGTCTGGTGTCTTGGCTTCCTGCGCAAGCGCAGGAAAGTCGCTGGGCCAAGGCGGATGATTTTCATGGAACTGGCCCAGATGGGTCGCGTTACTCGAAGAATGAAGTCACAGCGGAGTTCGCGAACGGGACTCGCAAAGAAGCGTGCAAGATGTATGAGGTTACCGTCCATTTCTTTGGCAACGCTATTGCCATTTTGTACGGCAGCGAAAGCGCGGTGCACATTGAGACTGACGGGCGAAGGCACACCGTCAAGCTGACTTGGACAGACACCTGGCTCAAACGCCACGGAGTCTGGCAGATTGTGGCCGCGCAAGATATGCCCACTGAGACGAAGTAGACGTTTGATGGCCGCAACACATCATCGCGGTCCCGCTCCTTTCCGGTTGTTCTGAAGGGCGCGGCGCGGCACCGAGTTCATCGCCAACGTCCCCGAAAGCCGTCGTTCGCGACCCGCTTGCTGGGGATCCAACTTCGGTCAGATGACAATCGTCGCCCCCGTAACGCGCGTTGGCGTGCGCACGGCTTTGCGCGAGAGCCCGGAAAACCAGACTGAGCTCCAGCGTGGCGCACCATGAGGTTTATGGGCTACGCTGTGGCTCAAGAAGTGGAGTATGAGCTATGGCTGGAAGTGCTGTTGTAAGAGCCAGGATCGATGAGCGAACCAAAGACGAGGCCTCGGCGGTGCTCGCGGCGATGGGATTGACGGTATCCGATGCGTTCGTCTGTTGATGGTGCGTGTCGCCAAAGATAAAGCACTTCCGTTCGAACCACTAGCCCCGAATGCGGAGACGATCCGCGCGATGAGAGAGGCGAGGAGGGGGAAGCTCAAGCGATTCGCGAAGGTTGAGGATCTGATGGCGGAGCTCGATGCGAAGGATTGAGCGCATCAGAGCCCTTAAGCGCGATTACCAGCGCACGATTGCCACGCCCAAACACCGCGATCTTGATAACCTGCTGCCGGCCGTTCTCACTCTTCTGGCATCCGACACATCACTGCCAGCAAAGTACGTCGATCATCCGCTGCGCGGGGAGTGGCAGGACTTTCGTGATTGCCACGTAAAGCCCGGGTCTGGGGTTCCTAGATGACGACGGAGCAACCCCGTACTGACATTGCTGGCGAGCGATGAGGCTCGGATCCCTTGTGGGCGGGCGGAATCACTTCCCGGTCTTGAACCGCGTCCACGTGCGCATCATCTGCCGGGTGAATTCAAGAGACTTGGCGCGCAGCGGCGTGAGCCTCGCTCGTGCGTCAGGCTGCGGGTATATGGCGGGGTCATTCAGAAGCTCGGGGGCGACTAGCGCCGCGGAGGCCACGACGGGGTTCGCATACCTAATAAGGTTTGTATTCTTCGCTGCGACCTCAGGGCGCAGCAGATAGTTGATGAACAGGTGCGCGTTCCTCGGGTGGGGCGCATCAGCTGGAATGGCGATCGTATCAGAGGTCGTGATCGTGCCTTCTTTGGGGATAGAGAATGCGATCTGCGCGCCCTGGCGAGCCTCGCTTGCACGATCCCGGGCTCGGGTCATTTGTCCTGACCAGCCTAGCGCCAGGCAGATATCGCCATTGGCGAGGGCATCGTCTAATCGCCTGGAATCTATCATGCGCACATACGGCCGTATGGATAGCATCACTTGCTCGGCCGCCTTCAGGTCAGCGCTCGACTCGCTATTGGGGTCTTTCCCGAGGAATGCGAACACGGTACTGACGACGTCGAGGGGCGAATCGAGCACGGCAACGCCGCAGTCCTGGAATTTGGCGAGGACTGTCGGGTCGTAGAACATCCGCCAGCTGTCCACAGGCGCATCCGCCATGCGGGCCTTGATCTTGGCCACGTCGTAGCCGATGCCAGTCGTGATAAGCCACAAGTAGTCGATCGCGTATTCGTTGCCCGGATCGTTGACAGCCTCGGCGAGAAGCACAGCCGGATCGAGATTCTTCAGGTTGGGTAGCAGAGGCTTATCGAGCTTCTGGTAGACACCCGCCTTGATTTGTCGCCCGAGGAAGCTCCCATCGGGAAAGACGACGTCATAATTTGCGTGTCCCGTGAGTAACTTGGTCTCAAGCAATTCCTCCGAGTCAAAAAAATCATAATTGACGCGAATCCCGTACTCTTTCTCGAACTCCTGGATTACCGAGGGCCCAAAGTGATCAGACCAGTTGTAGACGTTGAGTACTTTCTCCGGATCGGTGGTCGGCGTGCCGCTTGCTGCATTCTGGGCGCTCAAATCGGGGGCGCGCTCAGGCGGTGGTTTGGACCGTTCTGAGCAGCCCAAGATCACGAGCGCTAGATAGGCGCCCAGCCCCAGGATCCGAAAAGTGCTGAGCATGGAGTCCTCACTGCGACGGCAAGTCAAATAACGCCCGATCATCGGCCCGAGTCAGAGCCCGGTCCAGCATCGCACGCAACTTCTTCTCATCGATTTCCCCGCGCTCGAGCTGCGCCAGGATGATAGCCTCGACCGCGAGCGGCGAGATTTCAGCGCCCGCCGGGCGACCTAGACCTTGGACCTCGGGTTAGCATGCGGGTGCAGCACGTAGGCGGGTTCGGCGGTGTCCTCATAGACCGCGCCGAAGTCGGCCAGTAACTGTTTAGAGTGCTCGTCGGGGTCACCCCAGCAGCGGCAAGCGATGTCGTCGCACAGCGTAATGAGCGTCTGGAGAGGCCGCTGACCCTTAGGATTGGCCAGATGTGCAGCGAAGACCTCGTTGTTGGCGTAGATCTCGGTCCACTCGCTCAACGCCACCGACGGGTAATCGACGTGGTAGCAGATCACCCCGGGATGCTCGGCGCGCATAACGGCGCACAGCTTCTCCTGATTCTCGCGAAACTCGCGCTCCCGACCCGCCTTAATCTCCCATCGAATCTTCAGCAAGATGGCCATTCGCGCCTCCTCGGCAGAGCTATCCACCACGTATTGAAGTCCCAGGTCCCCCGCTCATCCCCGCCCACCGGCAGATTGAACCACGGGGGATAAGAGGCATCATTGCGGAAAGGCGTTCGGTTATATAGGGTGACAAATTCGATTCTCTTGCGCGCTAATGGACTTAAGGGGGAGTTATGAAGAAAACCATGAGCCTGCTGATCCTGGGCGCCGTGCTGGGGCTCGCGAGCCGCGAGGCATCGGCGCAAGTGCCGGTCTCGCCGCTGCTGATCAGGCAGCGCTTCTCAAGAGCGCAAACCCGCAGCTCGCGCGCAACAAGAAACTCGTCTACGACTTCTGGCGCGAAGTTTTGGAGGCGTATCACGCCGAGCTCGGACCGAAGTACATGCAGGAAAGCTATATTCAGCACAACCCGAACTTCCCGACCGGCCGGGACGGCATCCTGAGTGCGGTCTCGCATGCACCGAAGCTGGATATTCAGGCGACGATTCAGCGTCCGCTGGTGAATATCGTCGCCGAGGGCGACCTGGTCGTGCTGTCTTGGGTCAATACGCGCCCGATCGATCCGGCGGACACGAGCAAGACTTACACGACGACGGCGTTCGACATGTTTCGTATCGAGAAAGGGAAGATCGCCGAGCATTGGGACACCTCGGCGTTGCTTCCCCCGCGTCCACCCCAATAGTGCGCTCGCGCGAGTGACTCGCGCGCCAATTCCCGCCTTTCACTAGAAACTCGCATCACTTCCGGGTTATCCCCAGAATCGGGGCATAACCCTGTGCATAAGCCGTGCTGAAGGCGCAAGGAAGTTCGCTCGACAGCTGTACGACGCCCACGATGGCGAGCTCAGCACGGTGGCGGAACTTACTAGAATGCTGGTTACCGCGAGTGCGGAGGAATTGCGTAGCGTTGGCTTTAGCTAAACCAAGGACTTGGCGAACGAGAATATGACGCGATCAGTCGCACCGATATGGTTGATGGGTCTAACCAACTCAGTCTTCGGTATGTATGGCGGAATCGTCTTGATTTCAGTGCCGCAGTTGCTAAGTATTCAGCACGTTCCTGAGACGACGATTGCAGCCATGACCGCGGTTATGGCTTCGCCAGGAATTTGGGCCTTCCTGGCGAGCCCAGTGCTAGACGTACGTTTTAGCAGGCGCTGGTATTCGGTGGCGTGCGCGGTGATGGCTGCTCTATTGCTCGTGGTCGCACTGCTCAATCTGGATCACCTCGCGCTGGTGGAAGTTCTGCTCGTCGCGGGCTTCTTCTTAGCGAACCTTTATCAAAGCGCACTTGGCGGCTGGCTTTCCAGCATTACTAGCGCCGAGCAGGAAAACAAGCTCAGTGCGTGGGTGACGATCGGCAACTTGGGGGCTGGCGGTGCTATGGTCGTGGCCACAGGCGAATTGATAAGAAACGTATCGCCAGGGATTGCAGCACTCGTGCTTGGCGGAATAATCGTGCTTCCAACAGCCGTCTTTCCCTTCATGCCAGCACCAGGACCTGATCGACGGCTCGCGGCCGAAAGCTTTGGCCAGTTCTTCGGCGATGTTGTGAGCCTTTTAAAGCAACGGGAAGTGTTAATCGCTATTGTGCTTTTTATTGCTCCGGCGGCAACATTCTCGTTGACTAACTTTCTTGGTGGCATCGGCGACGACTTTCACGCTTCGGCTCATTTTGTCTCCCTCATAGGCGGCGGGGGAGTGGTGTTGGGCGGGACTGTTGGATGTCTACTCTTTCGATTCATCGATCGTTTGTTGCCGCTTCGATTCCTATACTTGGCGGTCGGTGTGGCGGGATCACTGTTCACCCTGATGCTCATGCTACTGCGGCGTTCGCCTGCGGTTTTTGCGGTCGCTTTCATCGGCGAAAACGTATTTCAGGCACTGGCAATCACCATATCCGTCGCGATCACCTTTGAAGCCATCGGTCGTCGTAACCCACTCGCAGCGACCATTTTTTGTTTTTTAAGCTCGGCTTACAATATCCCCATCACGTACATGCTGATTGTCGACGGGTGGGGATACGGGAAACGGGGTGTTGCTGGTAGCTTTGCCGCGGATGCGTCGCTAGGTGTCGTCGCGAGCGTTCTATTGGGAGCACTCTTAATCTGGGTCACTCCACGTCGCCCCTTGGTGCCAATAGGGGTACCGGAGAGGTCATAACGTACGCGTGTTGCAGCAGCTCCGTAGGACACTCATGCGTAACTGGTTGGTTGTTCGTTCAGATCACTGTCGGGAGTGTCCGTTCGGCATAGCGTACGCCACCTTTACTGAGTCGGACCGCACAACACCCAGGCCCCGCGCCGGTTGATCACCAGCCGGTAATAGATTGCCGATGCCACTATTAGGCCAAGCGTAGTGAGCAGACTGGGCCGCCCGATCTCCGGATCGAGCCAGCTGGCGTATGCGACAAGGCACATCATCAGCAGCGCGGCGATCGGCGCCAGCGGAAAGGAGGGCATGCGGTAGTGAGCATGATCCGTTGACTTCTGCCACCGCCCGAGCAATGCGGCGACGCACATCAGCGTATAGGTCAGGGTCAACAAGGCGCCAGTCACGACGAGCAGCACCGTCTCGTTCACCAGACTGGCCAGCTCCGAAAACAGGCCACACGCGAGCGTTGCTACCCACGGTGAGTGAAATCTCTTGTGTGTACGCGCCAGCGCCCGGCTGATTGCCGCTGGCCAGACGCGGTCGCGCCCAGTGCTGAAAAGGATCCGTGCATTGACCAGCTGACCGGCAATGATGGCATTGAAAATCGCCAGCGCGACCCCGAGGCTCACCACGGTGTTCAGCGCCGAACTACCCCGCATCGTAATAAAGTCTCCGAACAGGTTGGCGGATCCCAGCAGCGCCTTCAGATCGGGAGCACCCAGCAGCACGGCCGTTAGCGGCACGAGCTCGATAAGGACAGTAACCGCCAGCGACCAGAGCACCGCGCGCGCGACTTGCCGTTGGGCATCATGGGTTTCCTCCCCGAGATTTACGGCCGAGCCAAAACCAGTGTAGGCGTAAAGCGCCACCGACGAGCCCAGGGCAATCATCACAAACGGCGTACTCACGAGTGAGGTCTTTCCCCGATCGAGCATCACCGGATGCACGATCAGGTCAGCCAGTGAGCGATCCACATGCAGGAAACCGAGTACGGCCAGCACTATTAGCGCCAGCACCTCGATCGCCAGAAAGATCCCAGTCACCACGGCATTGAGCCGCACCGTCAGGATGCTGATGCCGGTCGCCAGCGCTATCGTGATCATTGCCGTCGAAACTACCGGGACGTGGGGGAACAGCCCACTGAGATAGCTGGAGATCCCAAGGGCAAATACGGCCGGCGACAGCGTCTGGCCCACAGTGTTTACGGCCATCGTAATGAAGCCGGCAGCGGGACCCACGACGCGGCCGACGATGGCGTATTCACCGCCGGCGAACGGAAAAGCGGAACCCAGTTCGGCGTACACCAAGGCCATCGCGAGGGACACGCACGCGCCCAGCACCATGCCGAGGAACGCTCCGGAACCGCTGATGACCACAATTCCTGGCACGATGACAAACACCGACGAGGCCGGCGTGATACTTGATAGTGTCAGCATGAGATTGCCGAACATTCTCATGCTGCGCTTGAGATGGCCGGCCTGAGCCATTTCAACGGTATTCAATACGACGCCTGATTCAACAGTGATCATGCGCTGATCCAACGTCTTTAATCATCACGAGCATGCGCTGTACCATTGATTCGCGTCTGCACATGCAGGAACCAGGAGTCAGGCTACTCCAGTATCAGACCGCGCACACGTGGGTTCTGATACCTAACGTACTTCAGCAAGCAAGCCTTGCGCCATTCCCGTCGCTGTTTTCCTATACTTCGGCCATGGTCGCCTGCACGCCGTCTCTTGACACCCAACGGCCGCTATCGGCCGATCATTTCGACATGGTGACCGGCAGGTATGGCCGAACAGCGACGATCTCCAGGCTACACCCGCTCCTGATCCCAAGCTGTCCGCGGCGGTGTCGGCTTCACGGCATCGAATCCGCGGTCGCTCGAACCTGACAATTGAGTATGAGTAAATGCAGCGCTTTTCGCATGCAATCGGATTTCGATGTGGTGATCGATTTCGATCGAGCCGTTCGCTACGCTCGCGCGGAGCACCTAATTGGCGCGCCACCCGCCGCGCCCGCGTGCTAACGTCGGAATGGTGCATGAAAGCCATCGCGATGCGGGACTAGTCCGCCAGTTAGGGCCTTGGGCGCTCGCGGCCAGCATTCTCGGCATGGTGGTCGGCGCCACTATTTTCGTACTGCCAGCGACACTGGCGGCGACCATCGGACTCTACGCACCGTGGGTGTTTGTGGTTTGCGCTGTTGCGGTTGGATCGATCGCCATCTGCTTTGCCGAAGGCGGCAGCCGCATCCCCACCAGCGGCGGAATCTATGGGTATGTGCAAGCCGCATTTGGGTCACTCCTGGGCTACATTGCCGGCACGCTTGTCTGGGTGGGCGATGTCCTCGCCTGCGGCGCCATCGCCGCGGCCTTGGCCGATGCGATCGTAAGCGTGGTGCCGCCCGCTGTGGCGGGGGCGATGCATGCCGCGGTCATTCTGGCCGCCATCGCCGGAATTGCGTTCGTCAATATCGGGGGTGTTGCCCACGGCGCGCGCCTGGTCAAGGCCACCACTACCCTAAAGCTGATTCCGCTGGCGATTTTCATAGTCGTGGGCGCGGCGGCGGTCCATCGATCGAATTTCGTGCAAACCGCGACGCCCAGCATCGGTGGCCTGGGTCGCGCCATGATTCTTGGCGTTTTTGCGTTTATGGGGATGGAGACCTCGCTGTGCACGAGCGGCGAGGTAGCACATCCGACGCGTACTATTCCGCGGGCGCTGGCGATAGCCATGATCTCTGCGACCCTCCTGTACGTTGCCGTTCAGATCGTTGCGCAGGGCGTACTGGGTTCATCGCTCGCCAATTCCACCGTCCCACTGGCCGATGCCATGGCGCAAATCAATCCAGCGCTGCGAGTGCTTATGGTGGCGGGAGCCGGATTGTCTATGTTCGGTTACATTGCCGGCGATATCCTGGGAAGTCCACGACTACTATTTGCATTCGCCCGCGACGGGCTCCTGCCCCGCTCGCTCGGACGCGTTCACCCGAGAAGCCACACCCCGCATATCGCAATTCTGAGCTATGCGGCGCTCGCCAGCGGCCTTGCATTGACCGGCACCTTTGCCGAGCTCGCGGTGCTCTCGGCACTATCGACCGCGGCGCTGTATGTCATTGGCTGTGCGGCGGCATGGCGGCTCAAACGTCGCGGCGTGGCGCTCGCCGGGGAAGCGCTCAACTTTCGCTGGCTAGGGCTTGCGACGGTCATTGGCATGAGCAGCATGTTGATCGTGATCGCCCTGGCTGCACGGACGGAAATCATCGGCCTGGGGGTGCTAGTAGCGGCGAGCGCCACGATTTACTTATTGCAAACGCGCACTGCCCGAATTAGACGATGAGCCGAGGGCTCCCCTGCGAGCAATCGCCAACATTATGGACACAGACCATCGGATATGGCGCATCGCTCACCTCCTCACATAATGAAAACATATTTTTCATCATTAGATGAGGATTCGCTCTACTTCATCCACCGCCACCTCATCGTCCCGCCGATCATAGAGAGCGGTCGTGCGCGGCGATTCATGCGCGGCCATCTGCTGCGCGATCTCGCGGCGCCCACCATTGCGCAGGTACTGCGTGATTCCAGTCGCTCGAAATGTGTGATTGCTGACTCTCGTCTTGATCCCCGCCGCGAAGGCGCGCCGGCGAATCATCCGATACACATCGGCTTGGGCAAGGGGATTGGTCGTTAACTGCCGAGTCCGGCCGCGTGTACTGCGGAATAGGTACCCTTTTTGGTCGCCAGCGAGGCCTGCGGCATTGACGTAAGCATCGAGGTACACCTCGAGATTGTGGTTACACGGCATCTCATGCCGCTTGCCGCCTTTCTCGTGCAGGCGAACCCAGCCGCGGCGCCCCTGAGTGTAATAGTCCTCGACCCGCATCTTGATGACTGCCCCGACGCGGCCGAAGGTGTAGATCATTGTCGCGATGAGGGCTCGATCGCGAAGTCCCACAACCGTCGAAGCATCCAGAGAATCGAGCAGCGCTCGGGCTTCATCCTGTGCCAGCACCGACGTCTTGCCTTTCTTGACTGTGTATTTGGGTCCCCGGACGGGTGCGGCGGGATTGGTGGCAACGACCTGTCCGACGACGAGCCAGTCAAAGAGCATCCGGATAGCCGCCAGGTGTTGCTTGACCGAAGGTTTCGCCAGGCGCTTGCCGAGGACTTCAATGTAGGCAGCCACATGCAGGGGCTCAATATCGAGGATCCCGGTGAGGTTCTGCGCCTCACACCAGGCGGAAAAGTCCAGAACCGCGCGCAGATAAGCCCGCCGGGTATTGGAATTGCGGATGTTGGCGGCAAAGTATTCGACGAAGCGTTTGGCGGCCTGCGCCGTTGGTGCATAGAGCGCCGGGACCGCTCGGTGCAAGCCAGGGCCCGCTGTATGACCGAGCTGCAAGCCAGTACCCATATATAAGGAGCGCCTCTTGTTTTAGCTATTATGTATGATAACGTCCTTTATCATACTTGACAAGCCTGCCTTTGGTGCCGCGGCCCAGTTTCCAAGACGAAATGCTAACTCTATGCTTGCAAATGTGAGAGCCGGTCACGACCTCACCACTTTTGATTCAATGTTACGGAGAAGCGAATGTCCATTTCTCGTCGAACCGCATTGAAACTTTTCGCGGCTGCCGCACCTGCGGCTTGTCTCAGTCGGGTCCCGGACGTTGCCGATGCCGCCGTCGTGGGTGCTTCGGCTTCGGAGTTGCCACCCGCACCGGCGCCGATTCCCGCGCCGGATGGATTTGGCGTTGCACGGGGACCGTTCCAGCCAACACTTAAATCGCTCTCGGCGTACAAATTGCCCGATTGGTATCGCGATGCGAAATTCGGCATCTGGGCGCATTGGGGTCCGCAGTGCCAGCCGGAAATGGGGGACTGGTACGCACAGAAGATGTATCAGTTCAACAGCGCCGACTACCAGTTTCAGCTGAAGCATTACGGGCACCCGTCTAAGGCGGGATTCAAGGAAGTCATCCGTTCGTGGACAGCCGATCAATGGGATCCGGAGTATCTGATTGGCCTGTACAAGAAAGCCGGGGCGAAGTTCTTCTCCGCCATGGCCAATCACCATGACAATTTTGATAATTTCGATTCCATTTACCAACCCTGGAACTCGGTAAACATGGGCCCGAAGAAAAGCATCGTCGGCGGCTGGGAAAAAGCCGTTCGCGCGGCCGGTCTGCGATTCGCGATCTCCAGCCATGGCGATCGCGCGTGGAGCTGGTATCAGAGCGCTCAACTCGCCGATCCTTCTGGAGCTTTAGCGGGAGTAAGATATGACGGCCTGCTCACCAAAGAATCGGGGAAAGGACTGTGGTGGGATGGCTTCGATCCGCAGGATCTCTACGCCCAGTATCACCTGATGGGCACGTACGACTGGGCGCAGCAGGGCAATCCGCCGATCGACAAGGCGTTCTGTGAAAAGTTTTTTAAACGCACCGTCGATCTGATCAACAAGCATAACCCGGATCTGCTCTATTTCGATGACACGATCATGCCGATCTACCCCACCTCCGACATCGGCCCACGCATCGCTGCCTATTTCTACAACCACAACATGGCGCAAAACGGCGGCAAACTGGAAGCCGTCATGACCGGCAAACAAATCAAAGGTCCTGATGCCGTCTGGCGCAATGCCCTGCTGCTAGACCTGGAGCGCGGGGTCTCCAACGGCGGGGAAGCGATCCCCTGGCAGACCGACACCTGCATAGGTAACTGGCATTACCAGCGCAGTCTTTTCGAGAATCACCAATACAAGAGCGCGAAGAGTGTCGTTCAGATGCTGATCGACATCGTTTCGAAGAACGGCAACTTGATGCTTAACATCCCAGTTCGCGGTAATGGCACAATCGACGATGATGAAGTGAAAGTGCTTCAGGCGCTAGCCGAATGGATTGCTCCCAACGGCGAAGCCATTTACGAAACCCGCCCCTTCGCGGTCTACGGGGAAGGCCCCTCGACCACAACGTCTGCCCCTGCCAGCCATTTCGGCGGTATTGCCGATGTCCGAAATTACACCGCCCAAGATATCCGGTACACCTCCAAGCACGATGCAGTTTATGCCTTCGTGATGGACTGGCCGGAGAATAGACAGGTGCTACTGAAGTCGTTGGCCACGGGATCGAGCGCGTTCCCGAAGAAAATCGGCAAGGTCGAACTTCTCGGGAGCAGCGGCCCGTCTGCGTTCAGCCGTGACGCCGGCGGACTCACTGTGAAACTGCCTATTGAGAAGCCGAATGACATCGCTTATGCGCTGAAGATTGTTCCGGCGTGAGCAATTCAGAATGAAGAGCGCACTTTCTGCATCGGGGTCACGCAATCGGCCAAATCCAGGCAGTGCCGAACTCGGTCCTCGGCTGTGGTGCGACTTTCGGCTTGGGGGCGTTGCTTCGCCGAATCCGCCGCGCGCGAAGTATCAATCAGCTCTTCCCAGTTCTCGGACCCAGGAAGTACCACAGGATAAAGCCGAGCACCGGCAGTACGACTACCACCACGGTCCACAGGACCTTCTTGCCCGTGTCGGCTCCGCTCTGCAATATATTGACGATGGCCCAGACGTCTGCAATCAGGACGACAAGGCCCCAAATACCACTTCGGTACATCACGCAGCCTCGATGAGAATCCGCCTTGGTAAAGATCGCATCAGCGCTTAACTATTTCAACTGGTTCTTGACCCCGAACCGTGAGGGGCGGTCCCAATATGTCTTCACATAAGCCATTCTAGCGGCAACAACGACAAGACCCGCACTTTGGCACGTTGCCCGAAGGTCGTGCCGGGCTCCGTTTCGAAGCGTACGGCCTTACCGGCTACGTGCTCGATCCAAACGAGACGTCCGGAGCTCGAAAGCTGCACTCCGTAGGCGCTCTCGGAATGCCGGCATCGAATGCAGCCGCGAGTTCCCGCGCCAACGAGGGGCTATCGATGACGAAGCCCATCTCGGTATTGAGTTCGGCTGAGCGCCACGTCGGTGGATCGGAGAGAGTTGGTCAGGATTTTTATGCTGACGCCATGCCCGGCGAGTCCGACCAAGAACGGCGCCGCAACGTTCGACGTGCCTGCCTGCATGAGAGCAGTACGACGCCACCAAGCGTCAGTGGGCAGTTCCGGGTTGATCGCATAACAGGACGTACGCGTTTGCCGCTGGGGTTGCCTCCTTGAATGGCGACCAAGCCACGTTGTTGTCATAAACCGTCTGTATGACGCCGTCCGCTGATGCGCCAAAACCGCGGCTGTCTTGGAACTGTCTGGTGCGACAGTTAATACCCAGCCATCCGTAATGAATCGACACGCCGTTAATGTTCGGCGGGAAAGTCGTTCGGACAAATAGATCCTGAACGTCGCCGGCGGACGGATCCTTATAGTAGATGGCAGGTGCTGCGTCAGACCCGGTACCTATCGAAACCCACTGGAGGCTGTCGATGGCCCAAAGAGGGGTGAGGCGTAGCGGTGCCATGCACAGTGCCTCTTCGAGGGTGCCGATTTCAGTAGTCGCACCGCTCATATCCAGCGCGATCGTTTGAGCCTTCTGTTCGGCTCGGGTAAAGAGTTTCACCGCTCCACCTGACTGACTCTTGGTTATTCCTAACTCGTGGCGATCACAATCGATCCAATAATCAGTGCTTTCACTTTCATCGAAGGTGGCTGAGCCATCCTTCCATTCTCCGGCTCGGATGGTGGCTGACGCTCGGTGCCCGTCACTGAAGGCAGTGGCGGGCTCAAGCCCGAACACCAGTTTTTTGCCGTCACTTTGAACTGCGCGTCCATAGATGACACGTTTTGGTAGCGCAGCTCGAAGCTGTTGCCAGAGAAGATTCTCGATTGGCAGCCGCGCAGCCGGTGATTTGGCCGCGTTGAGTTTTGCGAACATCTCTGGCGCCGAGATCGTGAGCGCGGGTGCGGCCGCGGAAGCAGCAGCGGGTGCCGTGACCCCCAGCGATGCGGTCGCTGAACACGCGCCCGTGAGACAGTACACAGTGTCGAGCGACGCGTATTTGAATGGTCGCTGGGATCCGTTGGTCTTCTTCAGTACGTCGCGGGTCACCATAGCGAACATGTCGTCGATGGAGACGCGGTTGCCGACGTACTGAGCAAACGATTCGGCAAATGGACTGTTTGCCCCTTCGCCATCCAACGCTACGGCGTCGGTTTGCGTCGAATAGGCGATGAATACTCCGCCCGTCTCCTCGGCTGGAGGCTCAACGGTGGCCAGCCCGCGTTTGAAAGACACACCTCGTCCCCGAGAAAGGGCACGCGCGAGGTTTGGGTTATCGCGGCACGCATCCAGCACCAGGATCTTATAGGGCGATTTAATGACCGAAAGGACATCGTCTGCCGACACACTGGTAAGGCGAATATCGTCTTCTTGCTCCGGCAACGGAACGTCAACGGGCAACAGATAGTTGATCCCCCCGATCTGCGCTCCATGGCCTGCGTAGTAGAAAAGCGTGACCTCCGCAGTCGCAGAATCCCTAGCGATTTGGCGCAAGGTTGCTCTGAATTGTTCGTCATTTAGATTCTGTACGTACGTCACGTTGAAGCCGGCAGCGCGCAAAGACGAGGCCACCAACCGACCGTCGGCAATGGGATTACGAAGTGTTCCAAGTGCAACATAATCGCCATTCGACACCACGACCGCGAGTCTCGATTTACCTGGCTCGGCAGCCAGGGCCGCCTCATCGAGCAACGATGTCATTACGATGGCGCCGATGAGGGCTAAAACGCAGCGCCCGCTCATAACTTCCAACTACCTGGGGGATCGACCCGGGTTTCGACGTCGTGATGTCATGTCGCTCCCGCCTTGTATTGGAATTGTTGGCTCGTCGAGAGTATAGACCGTCGGACGGCACTCACCGGTGCTGGGCGAGTCGGAACCCCGGATCGACGGTGCGACCCCGTGGTGATGTACTTATAGCGGCAAAGGAAGGAGAAAATCCACATGTCCCCGACCTTTTCAAAGCGGGTCGCGCTTCCTCACAGTGCACATGCAGCCGTTCCTAACGCTACCCGGGTTGGCAAAACGGCCAGCAATCGCACAATACGCGTCTCCGTTATCCTTAATCGCAAGACCAAGCTCGACATTGCCTCGCTCAAGGGTCGCCAGCTTTCACGCAAAGAATACGCGGCTCGCTACGGCGCATCCAAGAAGGATTTTGACGCCGTGCGGGCCTTTGCCAAGGCGAATGATCTGAAGGTCGATGTAAAGAAATCCAGCCTGCTGCGCCGCCGCGTCGAATTGCGCGGCACCGTCAGTGCCTTCAACCGAGCCTTTAGCGTTGACCTGAACGACTACAAACCGAGTGACGCAAAGAGCGGCGCCCGCTTCCACGCTATCGTAGGCTCCATCACCGTGCCCGAGAGATTGAGTGGTTCCATCGAAGCCGTGCTTGGTCTCGACAGCCGCCCTATCGCGACGCCGAAGATTCGTGTCCGTCGCGATGTCTTGGTTACCCCGAACCAGAATGCTGGCACCTTCGTTCCCCCGCAGGTCGCGCAGGTGTACAACTTTCCGAAGCCCACTGCCGGTACCTCCGGTGGCGCGGGCCAAACTATCGGCATCATTGAGCTCGGTGGTGGTTTCAATCCCACCGACATCACCAATTACTTCGCGAATACGATAGGCATTTCTGCGCCTACCGTTACCGCTGTGATTCTCGACGGTGGCAGCAACGATCCCACCAACGCCAACAGCGCTGATGCCGAAGTCCTGCTCGATATTGAAGTGGCTGGCTCTGTTGCTCCTGGCGCGAAGATTGTCGTCTACTTCACCACTAACACTGACCAGGGATTTCAGGACGCCATCTCGACCGCTATCCACGACGCCAAGAACAATCCGAGCGTCATCTCTATCTCCTGGGGCGGACCTGAATCGACCTGGTCGCAGACGGCCATCAACAGCATGGACACAACCTGCCAATCCGCGGCAGCCCTCGGCATCACGATCACTGTCGCCGCAGGAGACAATGGTTCCTCCGACGGAGAAAGTGGCAATAACGTAGATTTTCCCGCATCCAGCCCGCACGTCCTCGGCTGTGGCGGCACAGCACTCACGGCGAGCAACGGCCAGCGCCAGTCAGAGGTGGTCTGGAACGACCAGGCGTCCGGTGGCGGAGCCACAGGCGGCGGCGTTAGCGCGGTTTTCCCACTGCCCGCCTGGCAAGCGAAAGCCGGCGTGCCCTCATTGGGCGCGACCAAGAAGAAGACTAAAAAGTCAGGCGCTGTAGCTTCAAAGGCGGCAAAGAAGGCTGCAGGCACGGGTGGTCGCGGCGTTCCCGACGTTGCCGGGGACGCGTCTCCGGAAACCGGGTATCAGATTCTCGTCGACGGTCAGCAGGAAGTCGTCGGCGGCACCAGCGCCGTAGCCCCACTCTGGGCAGGCCTAGTCGCGCTGCTCAACCAACAGCTCGGTAAGAAAGTAGGTTTCCTCAACCCGCAACTTTACCCACTCGGAGAGACTCCATTCTTTGACGTCACCAGCGGCCGTAACGGCGCCTTCCCGGCCCACGCGGGCTGGGACGCCTGCACTGGCCTCGGCTCGCCGAATGGACAACTGTTGCTGACGTCGTTACGCGGCAGCATTACATCGACGAGGGGACGGGCAAATCGTCGTAAAGTCCGCGGTACTTGAGTCACCTAGAGGCGATAGAATACGGAAAGCCGAACTCAGAAATCGGCGGCACCCTCGTGGGGATGCGTTGCGGGCAATGCCATTCAGATAACAGGAGCGCGTCATGGCAGCAGTTTCCATTCATCCATCAGTAGACAACGGCGTTAAAGCCGGCGCGAGGGATTTCTCCGGCGGTACGCTCACATGCAAGTGCGCACAGAATCCCGTCGAGGTCACAGTGAGCTCGCAATCCGCGCACAATCACGTCTGCGGTTGCACTAAGTGCTGGAAGCCGAAGGGCGCGCTGTTTTCGATGGTCGCTGTGGTACCGCGCGACAAACTGCGCGTCAGTAAGAATGCCGACAAGCTGTCTGTGGTGGACTCCAAGGCCACGATTCAGCGCCACGCTTGCAAGGGATGTGGCGTTCATATGTACGGCCGCATCGAGAATGACAAGTATCCATTCTATGGCCTGGATTTCATCCATACGGAGCTGTCGCCTCAAGGCGGTTGGTCGGCGCCGGAGTTTGCAGCCTTTGTGTCCTCGATCATTGAGTCCGGCGCGGACCCAGCGCAGATGGACGCGGTGCGCAAGCGACTCAAGGAGCTCGGACTCGAACCCTACGATGCGCTGTCGCCTCCCCTGATGGATTTCATCGCGACCCATATCGGCAAGGCTTCGGGCGCGCTCAAGCATTAGGTCATTACCGAATGTTCCGATCGATGGCAGGTGTCGTCGCCTGCGTTCTGGGGCCTCTGGCAGTCTGCGCAGCGCCAGCGCCACTGCAGGCCGTCACCTCCACGGAGGAGACGCGCCTGCATGCGGAGATAGAAAGTACCCGCATCGTGCGGGACGACTGGGGCATCGCGCACATTCATGGGAAGACAGACGCCGACGCCGTATTCGGCATGATCTATGCGCAGGCGGAGGACGATTTCAATCGCATCGAGACGAATTATCTGAATGCGATGGGCCGATTGTCGGAGGCGGAGGGCGAATCTGCGATTTGGTCGGACCTGCGCATGCGGCTCTTCATCGATCCCAAGGATCTTCAGGCGCGCTACGCGGCAAGTCCGCCGTGGCTCAAGCGGCTGATGGTCGCATGGGCGGACGGCCTAAACCTGTATTTGCGCAGCCACCCGGAAGTACACCCGCGCGTGATCACGCGCTTCGAGCCCTGGATGGCACTGAGCTTCAGCGAGGGTAGCATCGGTGGGGATATCGAACAGGTCGCGCTCAAGCCATTGCAGGAGTTCTATGGGGCGCCCGGCGATCCAGCGCCGCGCATGGCTTACTATGCGCCGCCGCGGGATTCTGGCGGGTCGAACGGCATTGCGATCGCACCGCTGGCGACGCTGAACCACCACGCGCTGCTGCTGATCAATCCGCATACGTCGTTCTACTTCCGCTCCGAACTGCAGGTCACGAGCGATGAGGGACTCAATGCCTATGGTGCCGTGACCTGGGGCCAGTTCTTCGTCTACCAGGGCTTCAACGAGCGTCTGGGCTGGATGCACACCACCAGCTACGTCGACAACGTCGACCGCTTCCAGGAGTCGGTCGTGCACAAGGGCGAACGTTATTACTATCGGTACGGAAACGAGGAACGGCCAATCCGGATCTCCCGTGTGAGCATTTCCTACCGCGACCAGGCCGGAAAGCCCGCAATCCGGACTTTCACGGTGTACCGCACTCACCATGGGCCAGTGATTCAGGCAACGAATGGGCGCTGGATCAGCATCGCGCTGATGCAGAAACCCGTTGAGGCATTGAGTCAGTCGTACCTGCTGACGAAAGCTCGCAACTACGCAGCGTTCATGAAGACGATGGAGTTCAAAGCCAATTCCTCGAACAACACTGTCTATGCTGACG
>Ga0302177_10000191_pt1 | contig 51913 bp, 34 predicted proteins | sample I_Palsa_E1_2_FD_198780 | JGI IMG/M metagenome (GOLD analysis project Ga0302177, IMG submission 198780) | Peat permafrost microbial communities from Stordalen Mire near Abisko, Sweden - I_Palsa_E1_2 | ecosystem: Environmental > Terrestrial > Soil > Palsa > Peat permafrost | place: Sweden... | reverse complement strand
CGCACGGCTACTTTTAGCTGTAGTCTCGACTGGCGTTGATGAACTCGGACTTCAAGTTCCCGTCGATTACCACGTTCTTATTTTCACGGCTGGCATTTCGCTCCTGACTGGCCTCGTTTTTGGCTTGGCGCCCGCGGTCCGGGGAACTCGGCTCGATATCAATCGAACGTTGGCCGCCAATGCACGGAATTCTGTCGGAACGCGTGGCCGTGTTCGGACGGGCAGAATTCTTGTTGTGGTGCAGGTGGCACTATCGCTAATCCTGCTTATGGGCGGAGCACTGTTTCTGCGCACCCTGCATAACATGCTCGCGCAAAAACTGGGATATGACCGAGACCATCTCTTGATGGCTACGGTCGATCCGGTAGCGGCTGGTTACAAAGGCGCGTCCGTAACGGCTATGTACGAAAGAGCGCTGGCAAAATTGCGAACGATTCCCGGCGTACGCGACGTCACTCTTTCCCGTGGAGGGCTGTTTGCCGGAGACTCAGGCGATCACCTGGCAATCGAGGGTTCGCCGGTGCGGGACTCTGAACAACTCGTATCGTATTGGACCGAAATTGGCCCGGATTATTTCAAGACTCTGAAGATCCCTCTGCTACGAGGACGTGAAATCGATTCGGCTGATGCCGCGCGCGGTGCTCCGGCTTGTGTGATCAATGAGTCGTTTCTGCGGCGCTTTTTTCCAGACTTGGACGCCATCGGCAAGCACATCACGGATGAGTATCCCACCACTCGCGAGACTTTTGAGATCGTCGGCGTGGTCGCAGATTCCAAAGAACACGCGCCGGACGAGAACAAGAGACCAAGATTCTACGCCAACATTTCCCATCCGATCGGAACCGTGGGAGAGGTGACCTTTATCTTAAGCACTTCCGGAGAGCCTGCAAGTGTTGCTTCCGAAGTTCGCAAGCTGCTACGCCAATTCGATCAAAACCTGTCCATCCTGACGGTTCGTACTGTCAACCAACAGATTGGCAGGCGGTTAATTACAGAGCGATTAACGGCGGATCTGGCGGCGTTTTTCAGCGGGCTCGCGCTTCTGATGGCGGCCATTGGGCTTTATGGTGTTATGTCGTATTCCATGGCCCGTCGTACAAATGAAATCGGTATACGAATGGCCTTAGGCGCCTCGGCTGCCGGTGTAATGAGGATGGTGCTTGGTGAAACTCTGTGGATAGTAGCGACTGGAACGGCTATTGGCTTACCTTGTGGCATAGCCATAGCTCGACTGATCTCCAGCAAGCTGTACGGAGTTACCGCCGCAGACCCCGCGTCGATGGCGGCGGCCATCTTCATTGTTCTAGCTTCAGCTCTGCTGGCGGGGTATGTGCCTGCCCATCGTGCATCGCGTATCGATCCGATGGTTTCACTCAGACACGAGTGATTGGAAGAAGCCTGTTGCCTCTAGCGAAGCGGTCAACACTACCGCTGTTGCTCCGCCGCACAGCGGTCCAGGGTCAGGCAGCCGCCATGCCACCCTTAAGGCGCTTAGGGCGCACTCTTTACCGCGAAATTCGAATCTCCCCTTAGACACCCCTTACGCGCGATACGCTCTTTACGCTATAGCCCTCCTCGATCGCAATTGGTCAGAGGCGAGTTTGAGCGCGGGTTCCAATAACTCGAAAAATAAATCCTGAGCACCCCGCGACAAAAGTATCTCAAACGGCATCCTTAGCTGCGTGTACAGATACAAACCCTACGCGAGTCGGCCCGCATATAGCTCTCTTTCACGTCGATGCTGCGGTACTGTCCACATCCCACGCTCAACGCGCCTATGGGCCACGAGTTCGTTTCGCTCGCCTGGCCACCACCATGCTCTTGTGAAACCGCGGCCAACTGTTTGTTGCACAGCATTCCTAAGTGCAAATACCAGGGAGCCAGTTCCATAACTGGAGTAACTAAATGACCATCGACCAACAAAACACGCACAGTGGAATCTTCTACGGCCACCCCTTTGGGCCCCTGCCAACGGTTCCTTCCTCAATTCCAGAAGTTCCTCCAGTCGGCGACGCGCTCACAACACCGAACGCTCCGGATACACCCACCGTTGCCGGCGTCCTCGGCCCGCAGGGAGACTCACCACAAGATGCCCCGCCGCACCCTCCGTTCCCGGAATCACCTGCTGGCGCGGACTTTGTCTATCTCTGCGACCTCCAGCCCCGGCCCGTCGAATGGCTATGGGAGGACAGGCTCGCTTGCGGGACCTTGGCCATGATCTCAGGAGTGCCGGGATCGGGAAAAACCTGGATCGCGCTCGCCATCGCGGCCGCTCTCAGCCGTGGCCGAGACCCATTCACCTGCGAACAACTCGAACCTTGCACCGTCTTATACGCCTCGATGGAGCACAACAGTTCGGAAATCATTCTCCCTCGCTTTGTTGGGCTGCATGGTGACCCTAAACGTTTCGCGGTCTTGCGCGGCGCCCGCTCCGCCGCATCGGCCTCCCTGAACCTCCGCGATACCTCCGTGATCGAAGACGCGCTCCAGCGAACCCATGCCCGCCTCGTGATACTCGATTCACTCGACAGTGACTCGGGGCTGGATCTACGTCAGCCCACAGAAACTCTTCCTTTGTTGGAAAAGCTCGCCCGCCTGGCCGAGAGGCAGCATTGCTGCATCTTGCTCATTCGTCATCTCAGAAAACGAGGCCCAGGCCGGCCGGCCCTTCGCGGCCCGACCGAAATCTCCGCCACCCTCCGCACCGAGTTCCTGGCCGGCACTTCCCCGGATGCACCATCCCAACCCGCCTTGCTGCAGATCAAATCGAACCTGGGGCCTCTCGCTCCCGCGCTCTCCTACACGATTGATGATGCCGGAAGTTTCTACTGGACTGGGCTTAGCAAGCTAACCCGGGAGGACATGCTGGCAGACCGCCCGACCGGTGCAGGTCTTCCTCAACGCAGGTTTGCCGGTGAATGGCTGCGTGAGTACTTGCAGAATGGAAGCCAAACGCAAGGCACAATCGAGATCGCCGCCCAGCGTGATGGCGTTAGCATCGCCACCCTGCGCCGCGCCAAATTCGATCTGGGCGTTCGCAGCGTAAAAGACGGAATCAAAGGCCTCTGGTACTGGTCCTTACCTGCCACTGCGGAGCAGCAAGCACCCATAAGGAGGCAAGATGCTCAAATTAATTAATTCGAAAATTTGAGCACCTTTATGAAACAAAGGACTTAGCTGCAAAAGGAAAGAGAGAGTGTGAAAACGGCTTTTATTCAAGGGTGGAATGAAGCGCCGGATGACTGCGAACTCAGCGCCTCGCAAATCCCATTAAGATTGGAGAGAGGCATTCTCCTTTGCATGCAGCGGAACCGCGGTTTTCTCCTTCCCTGATTCGCGCGCTGGCCAATACGGCCATGGGCCGCGAAGACGTTTTGCCTTTCTGGTTTGGGGAGTCCGATCAGCCCACCCCGTCCTTCATCCGCGAGGCTGCGATCACCTCGTTACGCGAAGGAGAGACTTTCTATTCGGAAAATCTCGGCCGGTTGTACCTGCGTCAGGCAATCGCCAACTACCTGACCGGCCTTCACCAGCGCGCCGTGACTGCCGATCGAATCGCGGTGACCGCCTCGGGTGTTTCCGCGTTGATGCTAGCTAGCCAGTTGCTCGTCGCACCCGGCGATCGGGTGGTAACGGTCACACCGCTATGGCCGAACGCGGTGGAGATACCCAAGGTGGTGAGCGGCCAGGTGACCTGCGTCTCGCTCCAGGTGCAGGACGGGCGTTGGACACTGCCGCTCCACAGACTGCTACAGGCGCTCACGCCTGGTACTCGGATGCTGGTACTGAATTCGCCCAACAACCCCACTGGCTGGACCATCCAGCGCGACGAGCAGGTTGCCCTTCTGGAACACTGCCGGCGGCATGGAATATGGATCCTGGCTGACGATGTCTATGAGCGCCTGGTCTATGCAGAGGGAATGAGATCGGCTCCGTCGTTTCTTGCTTTGGCTGACGAGGGCGACCGCTTGATCGTCATCAACAGCTTCTCAAAAGCGTGGAGCATGACCGGTTGGCGCGTGGGATGGATAGTCGCGCCCAGTACCATGGTGCCTGATCTCGCGGCGCTGCTCGAATATAACGTTTCCTGCGTTTCTGAATTTACCCAGCGGGCGGCCGCGGTTGCTTTGCAACAGGGAGAACCTTATGTAGAACAGTTGCGAACGGAGCTGGCGCAGACCAAAGCCAAATTGTTTGCCGCACTCAAGAAGATGCCTGGGGTTGAAGTACCGCAGGCGGATGGCGCGATGTACCTCTTTCTGCGGATTAATGGTGAAGATGATTCCATGCGTCTGGCGACGCGCCTGATTGAAGAAGTTGGCCTGGGCCTCGCTCCCGGCAGGGCCTTCGGACCCGAAGGAGAAGGCTGGTTGCGCTGGTGCTACGCGGCGGCGTGGAAAAAAAACGAGTCCGGAATTGAGCGCCTGGCGCGCTTCCTCTCCAGATGAACAAGCGGTACGGTCTGCAACGGCTCCATCCCGCCACCAATCGACGGGAAAACAGACTACTCTCCTGTCTGGAATCCACACATCCCAGTCACCCTTCCCTTGTCATCCCAATCGCAGCTCGCTGTCTTCGCGGAGTAGCCGCTCTTAACTCCGTCTATCCAAGTCGCCCACCTTCCGGAAAGCCACTACCCTCTCCTTGTCATCCCGACCGGAGCTCCGGAGGAGCGGAGTGGAGCGATCTGCAGTGGGCCCCTCAGCAACCGATCTCCAGGAGGTGGGATGCGCGGATTTCGCCCCTGCTCGCCAAATCACCAGCGGTCACTTCGGTAAACCTTATTTGTTCGTTAGGAGATGACGGTACAATTGCGTTCCGGAGGAAAGAACCGGTGATCGATCTTCGACTCTCAATTGGGCTCTTGGCGATCCTCATCCTCAGCGCAGCCGCCGGCTGCCGCTCTTCTGAACCCGCAGTCGCATCCCCTGCCACAGAGCAGGTCGACAAATACTTGTGGCTGGAAGACGTCCACGGCGAACGTTCCATCGCGTGGGTGAAAGAGCAGAACGCTCGTACCGCCGAGGTGTTGCAGAAGGATCCTCGTTTTGCTGATCTGAAGGCGGCCGCGCTCAAGATCTACGAATCGCCCGATCGTTTACCCCTGCCGGTGTTGAAAGACGGAACCATCTACAACCTCTGGCAGGATGCAGAGCACGTGCGCGGCATCTTTCGGCGCACGAGCCTGGCCGACTACCTGACCACCGAGCCCCATTGGAAAACGCTTATCGACTACGACGAGCTGGCCAAACGAGACAAGCAGGAGTGGGTGGCCAACGGCTTGGACTGCCTATACCCGGGCACCGGTCTCTGCCTGGTGTCGCTCTCAGCCGGCGGTGAAGATGCAGAGACCTTGCGCGAATTCGATCTGAAGACCGGTAAGTTTGTCGAGCACGGTTTTGTGTTGCCGCGCTCCAAACAATCCGTCGACTGGCTGGACAAAGACTCGCTGCTGGTGGCGCGGGACTGGGGTCCGGGAACGATGACCAAATCCGGTTATCCCTTCGTGGTGAAGCTATGGAAGCGGGGCCAACCGCTGGAGCAGGCAAAGGAGGTCTTTCGCGCTACGGAGAACGACGTAGACGCCGCGGGTTATACGCTGAATGATAGCCAGGGTCACCATGTTACGTTACTGCGCACGGGGATCAATTTCTTTGAGACTGCGCATTTTCTTTGGAATCCCAATGGAAACCAGAAGCTGGGTTTGCCGGCTAAGGCAGACCTCAATGGATTGCTCGATAACCAGCTCATCGTCACCCTGAACCAGGATTGGAAGCCTGAAGGATTGGAGACGACGTTCCCAACGGGATCGGTTGTCTCATTAGATATGAACGCGGTCAGGCAAGACCCTGTGCATTTGAAACCGGCTGCGATATTTACGCCGAGCGCAGTTGAGTTCGCGCAAGAGGTGGAGGCTACCAGGGACCATCTGGTGTTGACCACGCTTGAGCATGTTCAGGGACGTGCTTACGTTTATTCGCGGAGCGCGAAGGGTGAATGGACGCGGAAGAAGCTGGATGTGCCGAACAACCAGGCGGTGGATATTATTTCCGCGAATGGCGCCGACGACAGATTTTTTCTTGAAGTACAGGGATTTCTAACTCCGTCGTCGCTTCTGCTTGGCGACCCGGGGACGCAAATGCTGAAAGAGGCGAAGTCGCTCACCCCGCAATTCGACGCATCGCAGGATGTGGTTGAGCAACTCGAAGCCAAGTCAAAGGACGGGACGATGGTCCCTTACTTTGTGGTGCGCCGCAAGGACCTGCAATACGACGGCAGCAATCCAACCTTGATGACAGCGTATGGCGGGTTTCAGGTTGCCAACACGCCGTCTTACAGTGGGACCGTCGGCAAGTTATGGCTGGACCGTGGCGGTGTCTACGTGCTGGCGAATATCCGCGGCGGAGGAGAGTTTGGGCCGGCCTGGCACGAGGCTGGACTCAAAACCAACCGGCAACGGATTTACGACGACTTCGCAGCGGTGGGTGAGGATCTGTTCACGCGCAAGATCACTTCCCCGCGCCGGCTTGGGATTGAGGGCGACTCCAACGGAGGGCTGTTAATGGGGGTTGAGTTTACCCAGCATCCTGAGATGTGGAACGCCGTGATCATCGGGGTTCCGCTGCTGGATATGCTGCGGTATGAGCAGATCGCTGCAGGGGCATCCTGGGTTGGTGAGTATGGTTCGGTTTCTATTCCGGAGCAGCGGGCGTTTCTCGCATCCATCTCACCTTATAACCAGCTCAAGCCGGACGTTAATTATCCTGAGCCGTTGATCTTCACCACCACCAAAGACGATCGTGTTGGTCCCGTTCACGCGAGAAAATTCGCCGCCAGGCTGGCAGAGTTTAACAAGCCTTTTTTTTATTACGAGATTATAGAAGGCGGACACAATACCGGCGCGAACTTGAAGGAGTCCGCGGAGACCAGAGCCGTTGACTATATCTATTTAACGCGCATGTTAATGGATTAATTCGTAACTTCGATTGGACGTCTTCCCGCGGATTTCCAGACAAAGGACTTTGCGCGGAGCAGAATGTTGGGATGGAAGAACTCATCAGGAACGGCGCACGCGGCGGGAGCATTCTGGCTGTTTCTCTATTCGTCTGCGTACTCGCCACAGCGCAGCAGAGCCGCCCGCCCGCCGCGGACAGCTTCATCGGGCATCCGCGAGTGGCCGTCATCAGCGATATCGGCAATGAGCCCGACGATCAAATGTCGTTTGTGCGTCTCTTGCTCTACTCCAACGAACTCGACCTTGAGGCCATGATCGCCACCACCTCAACTTGGCAGAAAACCGCGACTCATCCTGAGACCATGCATGCCATCGTTCAGGCGTACCGGCAGGTTCGACCCAACCTGCTGTTACACGCCCAGGGCTGGCCTACTGCCGATGAGCTCGACCGGCACATCTTTGCCGGCCAGTCTGCCTATGGGCTAGCCGCAACCGGAGAAGGCAAGGCATCTGCGGGCTCGCAGGCGCTGATGAAAGCCATCGAACGTGACGATCCGCGCCCTCTCTGGGTCTGCCTTTGGGGCGGCGCCAACACGCTGGCCCAAGCGCTCATGGATCTGCGCGCTGCGCATTCCTCCGCCGAGATGGAGCGGCTCATATCCCGCCTGCGCGTCTCCTCCATTTCCGATCAGGACGATGCAGGCCCCTGGCTCCGGCGCGAATTCCCTACCCTCTTCTATGTCGTCAAGCCCAGCACGCCGAATGGCGAGGAGTACTACCAGGCGACATGGACCGGTATCAGCGGCGACCTTTACTACCGCAATTACGGCGGCGCCGACACCAGCCTGGTGACCAATGAGTGGCTGGAGACTAACATTCGCGCCAAGGGTCCTATGGGTAAGTGGTATCCAAGGTTCCTGTTCATTATGGAAGGCGATACCCCGTCGTACCTGGGCCTGATCGACAACGGATTGAACGCGTATCGCCGGCCTGACTGGGGGGGTTGGGGCGGACGCTATGTGTATCGGCAGCCCTACGGCGAGACACACGCCATTTGGTCCCAGGGTGGCGACGAATTGAGTCGCTCTACCTCACAGGATCGCGTGGTCGGTGTCGACGGCCTGGAGCATATCTCTGATAAAGCCACCATCTGGCGTTGGCGCGAGGCCTATCAGAACGACTTTGCCGCGCGTATGGATTGGACGATCAAGGATTTCGCCCACGCCAACCACAATCCGGAGCTGGTGATAAACGGACAATGGGGGACCTCCCCTGTCGAGTTAACTGCTAAAGCAAAACAGACGGTGACTCTCGATGCTTCGAGCAGCAAAGATCCCGGTGGGCACACGCTTCATTACCATTGGTGGGTCTATGAAGAAGCCGGGCTGGCAGGTACGCAGGGCGCTGATGTCACCGTCAACGGAGCAAACAGTCCCCAAACTCAGGTGACGATCAAGTCTCCTTGCCGGCCGGCGCGGCTTCCTGTGCTGCCATGCAAGGGAGAAGGCGTGGCGCACATCATCCTCGAAGTTACCAACGACGGAACGCCACGGCTGACCTCTTATCGGCGCGTAATACTTCAGGTACAGGCGCTTCCAACACGGTGACCGCAACGGTGCATTGTACGACCACCACGGAGGGCCTAAACGTTTGCTTTTTCCGGGAGCGCCAGATATTGATGAATAAAGGCGATTGCCATGCTTCCCTCACCTACTCCGCTGGAGACGCGCTTGATCGAGTTGTGGCGCACATCGCCCGCGCAGAAAATTCCCGGCAGACTCGTCTCCAGAGGAAAGGACGCACGGTCGAGCTTCCAGCTGGTGAGATCGCGCCCGGTGCAGATGTAGCCTTTCTCATCGCGCTCCAGCTCCTTCGGTAACCATGAAGCGTCCGGAACCGCACCAATCATCACGAACAAAGCGTCGGCCTCATAGGTGACCAACTCGCCGCCCACCCGGGCTACGATTCTCTGCAGATGATCCTGGCCCTGAGCTTCCACAACCTCGCTGAACGGCATCACTTCGATGTTGGCCTTGGAGGCAATTTCGCCAATCAGGTATTGCGACATGGTCAGCTTCAAACCTTCGCCACGCACCAATACCTTGACCTCGTCAGCGTAGTTCGAGAAGAACATGGCGGCCTGCCCAGCCGAGTTGCCACCACCCACGATGAAGACCTTCTTCCCGTTCACACTGATCGCCTCGGGACGAGAGGCGCCATACAGCACACCGCGCGCCAACAAGCGCTCGCAGCCCTCCGCTTTCAGGCGGCGCCACTCCACTCCCGTTGCCAGCAAAACAGCGCGAGCAAATACGCGTTGGCCGCCATCGAGCTCCAATAGGTAGCCGCCGTCCGCGCGTTCCACCTTTTCAATGCAACGTGTCATCGCAATTTCAGCGCCAAAACGCACTGCCTGCTTTACCGCCCGTCCCGTTAGGTCTTCCCCTGAAATCCCTTCCGGAAAGCCAAGATAATTTTCGATACGCGATGAGGTTCCCGCCTGCCCGCCTGCGGCCGAACGCTCGACCATCAGCACTTTCAGGCCTTCGGAGGCGCCATACACACCAGCAGCCATGCCCGCAGGTCCTGCCCCTACGATCACAACGTCGTAACTGTCGCTGTTCGGTTTTATCTGCAGTTGGAGAGCCTCTGCGACCTCACGCACGCTGGGCGTGTGGTCGAAGACCTTTCCATCGATCGATACCGCCGAAGCCATATTTTCAACCATGAACTGCGGCACACGCTCCGGTTCCAGATCCCGATCGACCCACTCGTAAGGGATGCGATTGGAAGCAAGAAAGGTTCGGAGGTCGCGGCAATCGGTGTCGTATTTCGAGCCAAAAATCAGCACTCTGGCGGAGGGCAGCGTGCTGACGTATTGCTGCACCCGCAGGAGCCGGTCATTCATGGTTTGCAGTATCAGGGCGCTCGCTTCTTTTGAGTCTCTGATGAGATTCTGAAGCTCCTGCCGCTCCAGGCGCGCAAGGCGGCAAGCTGTTTCCGCTCGCAGTGAGATCAGGTTCTGCGTTCCCAGCAGAATGGGGGTCTCGCCAAAGAAATCACCCACCTGGTATTCATAGTGGGTGATGTTAACCGGGCGGCCGAGAACATCTTTCACCATCTGCAGCCGGCCTTCAAAAAGGATGTGAAAATACGGCGGCTCTCCCTCGCGAATCAACCATTCGCCGGCTGCCAGCCGAACATCGGCCGCCTTCTCCGCCAAGCTGACGATCTCCGGTTCGGACAGAATACTGAATAACTTTGATTGCTTGAGCTCTTCGGCAGTGAACATTCCTCATTCTGACATGTACGGCGCTCAGGCGGGATTGACTTCGAGCTCCGGCTGGCGATGACCGCTGGTGCCGGCCCCGGCATCCGGCGGAAGGCCGAGGCTATCAAAAACTGGACCGAGGGCCACGAACGCCATCAGCAGCACGGCCAGGTGGAAATCGCGGAGTTGGGGAGCGGCTGCGGAATGGCCACGCGCGTGGGCGACCAGGCGCAGAGTGATGGCTCCGATAGCCACGCCCATACCCAGGCTGAGTTGCATCACGGCGCTGAGGAAGCCATTGGCCCGGCTCATCTTTTCAGGCGGGATTTCCAGGTAGGCCAGCGTTGTCAGGCAGGTGAACTCCATCGATCGCGCCGCTCCGTGAAAGAAAAGAATGGCGATCACCAGTATGGTCGCGGTGGCGGGGCTGAGCAGCGCACAAAGGGCCATGGTTCCGGCGGTAATGATTCCGTTCACGATCAAAATGCGCCGAAATCCGAAGCGGCGAAGGGCCTGGATGACAAAGGCCTTCATGGTCAGATCCCCGGCAAAAAGCGCCAGCAGATAAAGGCCCGACTGAAAGGCATTCAACCCGAAGGCAATCTGAAACATGAGTGGTAGCAGAAACGGGAGCACCGAGACCGCGATGCGGAAGGCGCTCGCCCCGTAAACAGACAGCGAGTAGGTTTTCAGCTTCATCGATTCCAGGTCAATGAGCGAAGTAGCTGGATTGCGGTGCGCGGCAATGATCGCGGCCACTCCGCTGAGCACGCTGAGTGCGAGCACCAGGCCGGGCAGTTGCCACGGAACCCCTTCGCTGCCCAGCTTCTCCATGCCGTACACAGCGCCGGCGGAAGCGAATCCTGCGAGCAGAAAAGTGAGCCCATCAAATGCATGCTTTTCTCCGCTGCGAACATTCTCCACCCACAGCAAGGTGAGTATCAGGGCGGCGATGCCGATGGGCAGATTGAGGAAGAAGATCCAATGCCAGCTGGCATACGTGGTGATGAATCCACCGAGTGGTGGGCCCACCACCAGGGCTGTCAGGCCGGGCCAGGTGATGTACGCGATGGCCTCAGTGAGCTTGTGCTTGGGGGTAGTACGCAGAACGACGAGGCGGCCGACCGGCACCATCATGGCTCCGCCGATGCCTTGCAGTATGCGCATCAGGGTGAACTGGGTGAGAGTGTGAGCCGCCCCGCACAGGAGCGAGGAAAGGGTAAACGTCGCGATGGCAGCAGCAAATACCGAACGGGCGCCGAAGCGGTCGGCGACCCAGCCGCTGATCGGGATAAACACGGCCAGGGTAAGCAGGTAAGCAGTGATGCCCAGGTTCAGGCTGACCGCGCTTGAATGAAAGCTGCGCGCCATCTGGGGAAGCGCAGTGGCGATGATGGTGCCGTCCAGATTTTCCATGAAGAAGGCGCCCGCTATCAGAGTGGTGACGTAAAGCGGCGAGCGGCTGTTCTTCATCGTTTGCAGCAGGGGAAAAAGTGACTAAGGAGTTTCTAGTCCGCTTAAACCGGTTCTCCGCTCGAAGGCCTGGATCAAAGAGCCGAGGCTGCGCTCAGCGCCAATCTCCGTACGTGGCTCAGGAACCACCGTGGGCGTTGGCGCCGGCACTGCTCGCTCCTGTACCTTGCGCGCTTCGTTCGCGGAAACAGCGACGGGGCCGCTGGGCACCAGTCCGCTCAGCGCGGCTCCCGACTTTGCGACCTTCTCTGTTTGCAAGTGACGCCGTTCCATCCGGCGCTTCGGCGGAACGCGCTTGATTTGCGGTTCCTCTTTTGCGGCGGGCGGAGGAGGCAGCGGCGCAGCCACCGCTACCGGAGCTGCTGCCACTTCCAGTTGCTTGCGCTTCCGGGCTGGCGCCGGGGCTGTGGCCGGGGTCTTCAACTTGATCTTTTTCAGAGAAGCGATGGCCGAGGCAGTTTGCGAACTTCTTTTTGATCCGGCCAGAGAGACTGCGAGAAAGTCCCGCGCCCGCTCCAGGCGGCTCAACACAACATCAATTTGAGCGATGATTTCGGTCCGTGTGGTCATGCATCATCATTCTAGCGCCCTCTTGACTGTTCTGCCGATTCTCTGCCTGTGGGAATTCAACTGTGTCATTATTCGCATCGAATGGCTGCCATGGGGTCAATTCGGGCTGCACGCAATGCGGGTACAAGCGAAGCCCCGCTGGCGATGAACGTCAGCGCGGCTACTGACCCCAGCAGCACCCAAGGGTCGCGCGGCGATGTTCCATAGAGAAAGCTCGCCAATACCCGGGACGCTAGAAGGGCTGCCCCCAGGCCTACTGCCGTTCCCAAGAGCGCAACCAAGGCATTTTCCCGAAAGACCATGAGCAGCACCCGGGTGCGCTGCGCCCCCAACGCCGTGCGAATGCCAATCTCACTCGTCCGGCGCGCAGTCACATAAGCCAGCGTTCCATAAAGACCGATGGCGGTTACCAGTAAGGCGCAGCCGGCAAAGAACACGGACAGCAACGCCATCATCCGTTCCGTACTCATGGAATCGTCTACGACTTCATCCATCGTTACGAATGCCGGCGCAGGTATGTCCGGCGCCAGCCGGACCGCTAAGGAACGCACAGCCGATGCAAGCGCGGGCTGCGGACCATCGACCCGCACCACGGCATGGAAGGACGGCTTCTTCTGCTCATCCTGCATGATGGGCACATATCCTATGGGTGGGGCGGGTGCGCGCATAGACCTGTACTTGGTGTCGCCGGCCACGGCAACTACTTCATACGAGGTGTGCGTGCCTCCGCTTACTACCTGCTGGCCCAGCGCATCCTGCCCGGGAAAGAGCAGCTTCGCGGCCGACGCGTTGAGTATCATCTTCGCCCCGGAGGCACTGGTATCCGCCCACCTGAATTCCCTTCCCTGATAGAGCGGAATGCGCATGGTTGCAAAGTAATCCGGACCCACGCTGTTCATGTTGATGAGCTGCGGGCTCTCACCGGGAGCGGCGTATCTGCCATTCCAACCCAAATGCGAAAGCGGCACGATGAACTGGAAGCTCACACTTTTTACGCCCGGTTGGCGGCTTATTCCCTCGCTCAGTTGCTGGTACTGCCGCATCAGGGCGTCGCCCTCCAGTTGTTGCTTGTCCATGTTGAAGGCGATGTTCACCAGGCCTCTGGGGTCGAACCCGATGCCCGACCTGTAGAGGTGCACCAGGCTGGTGGCTAAGAGCCCCGCTCCGATCACTACTACCAGAGCCAGGGCCACTTCCGATGCCAGGAGGACGCGGGGCAGAATTCTGAGGCGCTCATGTGGCTGCCGTGTTTGCTGGGCGCCCCTCATGTGGTCATTCAGATCTCCTGCGGTTGCCCCAAGCGCTGGCAATAGCCCGATGAGCAGCGCGGAGACAACGGCAACGATGGCAGCGAAAGCAAATACTCGTGCGTCCAACGATGTATCAAGCTGCACGCCACCGCTGTTGCCGCTCATGAGCAGAGCGGCTAACGAGCCACTTACCAACGGTGCTACTACCAACCCGGCTGCCGTCCCCAGCACCGCAATGACCATGCTCTCGATGAGCAATTGTTGGATGAGCCGCCGGCGCGTGGCGCCGATGGCCAGCCGGGTGGCCAACTCCCGTGCCCGAGCTGCGCTACGCGCCATCAATAGGCTCGCCAGGTTCAGGCATGCCAGGAGCAGAGTTCCTGCACACATAAGAAACATGGCTAGCAACGGCTGGCGGAAAAGAAGGCGCGCGTACGTGAAGCCTTTGGAGCCCGGTTCGGCGGCGAAATGGAAGTGCCCCTTCTCTTTATCCGAGATAAAGTTCGGATCGCTCGATGCCTGGCGCAGTATGGCGCTGGAAATTGCTGCAAGCGACGCATCCGCCTGGGGCAGGGTGGCGCCCGGTTGCAGTCTCGCTCCCACGGTTAGCCACCAGGCGTTGATTCCGTCATCGATGTGGTTTCGGGGCGCATCGATGATCGGGTCCACCGAAAGCGGTGCAAAGATTTGCGGCCGCTGGGTTAGGTCGGCTCCTATAAACCGCTTAGGCATCACACCCACTACGGTGAACGGCACATTGGCGATGATCAGCTTGCGTCCCACCACGTCAGGGGCGCGATCGAACCATGTTTCCCAGAACTGTTCGGTAATGACAACGGAGAGACCTGCCGGACTTCCTCCCCTTCGATCGTCCTCCGGAGTCAGATAGCGTCCCTTCAGAGGCGGCGTCTGCAGCGCCTGGAAGAATTGCCCGCTCACAAGCATTCCGTGAACGTTTTCGTTTCCCGATCGCCCACGCACCTGGAGGATATCCGGGTTGTAGGCGAAGACATCCGAGAAGACCTCGTGTCTCGCTTCCAGACTGCGGAAGAACGGTGTGCAGAATTCATATTCAGGCTCAGGGCCGCCTTCCTCCATCCGTAGCACCGCCAATTGCTCGGCTTGCGGCACGGGAAGGGGGCGTAGCAGTAGCCCGTTGATCAAGGAAAAGACGGCGGTGTTTGCTCCCACTCCCAATGCCAGGGTTAACAGCGCAACTGCGGTGAACCCTGGCGACTTTCGCAGCAAGCGGGCGGTGAAGGTCAGGTCGCGCAGAAAGTTTTCGAGAGCACGGAACTGCCATAGTTCTGTGAGACGCTCTTGCCAGCGCGAGCTACTTCCGAAGACCCGCGTTGTGACGGTGTTTAATTCCTGAGCAGGGACACCTTGCCGGGAAAGCCGCTCACACAACAGGGTTTGGTGGAATTCCAATTCTTCGGCTATTTCCCTCTGGGTTGCGCTCGGCTTGAACAGCTGCTTGAGCCGGAGAAGAAAGGCTTTGAACGCCATAACAGGTTCCTCAAGAGGCTTGCATGACAAAGGCAACCGCCGCCGACAGCCTCGCCCAGCGGTGCGATTCGGCATTCATCCGTTTTTTGCCTTCGGGGGTTAGCTGATAAAACTTGGCCCGGCGATTATTTTCGGATGCACCCCACTCGGCTTGTAATAGTCCGCGCAATTGCAAGCGATGCAAGGCTGGGTAGAGGGCGCCTTCCTCCACCTTTAGCACTTGCTGCGAGGTTTGCTCGATCCACACGGCTACGGCGTAGCCGTGTAATGGGCCGCGCGCTAGCGCTTTCAGGATCAGCATCTCTAGCGTGCCCTGGATCAGGTCTCCGGGTTCTTCCCTAATCATCTTATGGGAAAGGTATTCAAGGATTTGGTTGTTTGTCAAATGAAAAAACCTTTCCCTGAAGGGTGAGATTTGACTATCCCACCCTTCGCAAAGAACGCGAAGGATGGGGCACCCGCCCGCTGGTGCGGGGATAGAGCCCAAAGGTCGCTTGGCCGGATCGGACTTCGCCCTTCGTTTTCGGTCCAGGTACCTCGGCTCGCGAATGCGGGATACAGCCCACAGGGCTTGTAGGTTTTAAAGAATCTTTACCACCACGACGGTTAGATCATCCACTTGAGGCTTTGTTCCGGCAAAGGTGGCGACTGCTTCGGTGATCGAGGCTACCAGGGCAGAGGCTGGTTCTGCCTCTCGGCTCAGCACCACTTCTTTTAGCCTCCCGGTTGAGAACTCATCTCCGGCATCGTTCTCCTGCTCGGTGACGCCATCCGTGAAGAGGGTCAGAATGTCGCCCTGATTAAGAGCTACCACGGTGTTCGAATATTGAGGGTCTTTCAAAATGCCCAGAATGGGGCCGCCGGCTTCTAACTCCATCACCTCATTTGTTCTTGTGCGAATGAGAAGGGGCGGGTTGTGACCCCCGTTGGCGTATTCAAGGGTTTTGCGGGCCTGGTCGAAGCGGGCGTAAAACATGGTTACAAAGGTTGCTGTACCCGTAATCTGGCGAAACACACGGTCAAGATCCTTGATGATGGCCGCCGGTCCATCCAGTTCCTTCGCCCGCAGCCGCAGCGCTACCGCAAGGGACGGCATTAAAAGCGATGCCGCAGCGCCGTGACCGGAAACATCCGCGATGACCACGTCCACCACATCGTCGGATATTTGAAAAAAGTCGTAGTAGTCGCCGCCCAGGAGGGTCGCGGTCTGCATCACGGCACCAATCTCAAGCGAAGCGCAGACAGGTGGTTTGGGCAGAACCTGCCGCTGTACCTGCGAGGCCAGATATAGATCGTGCTCATACTCATCCCGCTGTCGCCGTACCTCGGCCACCAGGCGGTTGCGCTGCCTGGCGATTTTCGTCACCACAAATCCGACGATCAGAAAGCCTGCCAACGTGATGACATCGCGGATAATCCTCACCTGAAAGCTGTCGGTTTGAGCGGCGAAGATGTCCTGCAAGATCGTACAAACTACGGCGGCGCCAAGCGTGAAAGGGAGCGGGTTGATCAACCCGCTGAGGGCAATTGGAAGTACGTAGAGATAGCCCAGAGTAATATTCGGAACGATAATCCAATCGCTATATCCAACCGTTGCAACAGCCAGAAAGATTATAAAATTAAGCATTCCGGCAATCCGGTTTTCTTGTGTCCGGAACTGCCCCTGGTCATCGCCTCTCTTGCGGGTACCCTTCATAAGCGCCATGCGCGATTATAAGAGCTAAGGATTATTTGCCTGTTGGTCCCGAGCGTGGGGGGTCAGGTGGCGAATGAGGAATTCCTGGAATAGATTGCCGATACCCGAGCCTGCAATGCCCAGCAGTGTATTTTCGAAAGTCAGCTGCGCCCCATTACGGTTTTTCGCGGGATAGTAGAGGTTGGAGATTCCACCGGCGGCAAGGCTCCCCAGAATACCGGAATAATCCGGTTGCCAATGCCCGTTGTCGCCTTTGCACACGACTGCATTGGCCAACGCATACAGAACGCGCGATCGCTTCGTGCCGTTGCCTTTATAGAAATAGCGTGGGTCCTGTTTGAGAATCGAGGGCAGGATGGCGCCCCCGATCATGTTCCCGATGAAGCCATCCGCGTAGTTCGCGCCGAACCGCTTCGCGTATCCCTGCGTGCCCTGCCCGTAGCCACTGAACCCGTCGCCCGCCTGCTGCACGCCGGCGACCGCTCCCGTGGCTGCAAAAGTCACCGGGTCCATGCTGGTCTTCCAGGCAAGCTCGAACTTCTGTTTCGGCTTAAGGGGCAAAGCTTGCGGATCGTAGGTGACGTAAAAATTCGGAATCACCCCCAGAACACGCTGGGTCTCTTCCACCTTGATCTGCTCTTCCGCCAGTTCATAGGTTGTGACCCGCACCTGGATCTCGGTGGTGGCGCCCGCAATGGCTAAAGAAAGGTGGGGCATCTCGAGCGCTTCTCCTGCATGGAGAATGCCCACTTCCTCCCTGATGCCAAAACCCCCGGCGGTAATCGTGACTTGAAAGGGCCCGGCGGGCACACCGGTAAACAGAAAATGCCCATCCTGGTCGGAGGTAAGTTCCAGTTCGGCCGTGCTCCCCTCGTGGCTAAGCTCGACTGTGGCGGAGACAACAAAGTTTCCGTCCGGATCGAGGATCGTACCCGCGATCGTTCCCACGGACTCAGTCTGAGTTTGGGGCGGGACAGGGGCGTCCACTAATCCAGCCTGCTGCGATTGTGCCAGGCATGGCACGGCACAAAACAACAAATAGAGGGCCGGAAGGCGGAGGATACGTGGTCTCCGCCATTTGAGTCTGCAGCGCATTATGGTCGGCGGGAAAGCGCAACTCTGGGCCATCTATCTGCAGCATAGAATGCGGCGGCTGGTTCCCGAAGTCCTCTTGAGAGGGATAAGTTGGCGGATAAGGTGCAGCGCCAGACTGGAATAGCGCTTTCCTTAATGGTGATGCCCGTGACCCCCGCCGCCCGAGTGGCCCCCGCCGAAGCTCTTTCCTCCGCCCCCAAAGCCCTTCCCGCCACCCCCAAAGCTCTTTCCACCACCGCCGAAGCTCTTCTCTGAGTGTCCGCCGCCAAAGAGGTGGAATCCTCCAGAGGAGGGCGCCCTGTACCCGGAATATCCTTTGTTTCCAAAAGCATTTCCAAAAGGCGCGGAAGACCGTTGGGCAAACTCACGGTTCTGAAAGCCCGCTGTCGGGGCGCGATAGGAGGGTTGTGAGTTCCCGGAGAACCCCTGAGGACGGCTGATGTAGCCGCCGCCGGCGAAACTGGAACCGTAGGCGGAGCGCCCATACGACGTATTCACCGCAGGCTGCATATGGTTGTAAGCCTGCTGCACGGGCCGGTTCGATCCAAACCCTTGCGGGCCGCGCCCGAAATCCTGTCGATAGCCCGCGTTATACCCACCGCGCCCATAGCCGCCCTCGCCCCGGTTAAAGCCAGCAAAGGCCCTGCGGCCCCCGTGGGCGAAACCCCAATCGGCCACTGTCGTACTGTGAGAGAAATAGGTTGCGTGATTGAAGAGGATGGTCTGAGCCAGCCAGCTCAGGCCCCAGCCCAGCAAGCCAAAGGGGGTCTGGCTGAAGGCTGTCATGGCAAGGCCGGGGCCAAACGACACCAGCGCATTTCCGATAAATGATCCCACAGCACCCAGCAACGAGAATCCAGGGTACGGAGACATCGGCTGGCCGTAAACAGCCCAGGGATTGTAGGCCGGCACATACACCACCTGTGGGTTCGCGGGCGCGACCTCGATATTGCCCTGGTCGTAACTCACGGTTTCCTGAGGAGTGTTTTCGAGGTTGCCGGCAGCCTGCGCACGCTGGCGCATTACCTGCACTGCTTGCAACAGGTCCTGCGGCTGGTTGTAGTAGGCGTTGCCCAGGTCGCTGGTCCAGCGTAGGTTCTGGTCCATTTCCGCCAGCACCTGGGGAAACGCGGTTAAACCCTTCACGCTCGGATCCCAATTCTGAGCATTGGCTCCGGCTGCGATTTGCTCTGCGGGCGCATAGCCCTGCGCCCGCCGCCACTGAGCGGCCTGCATAATCTGCTGCGGGTAAGTCGATGCAGCCAGCACTTCAGCCACCAGCGAGTCAGGGTAGAGCGCGATCGGCGCGACCAGTTGCTCCAATTGCTGAGGAGCCAGCGGCTGTACCTGAGTTTGGGGCTGCCCATAGCCCTGCTGCGGGTAGGACTGCTGTTGCTGGGGATACGCTTGCTGCTGTTGATCGTAGGGCTGTTGTTGCGGATAAGCTTGTTGCTGTTGATAGTAGGGCTGCTGCTGCGGATACGCCTGCTGCTGGGGGTAATAAGGTTGCTGCCCGTAGACCGGCTGCTGGCTGGGCCCGTACTGACCAGGATAAGGATACTGCTGCGCGAACAGCTCTACTTGACTGATTGGCAATAGCAGCAGAGCCATGGCGAGTGCCAAACAACGTCTGAGTGCCTGCGCTACTCCTGTACCACTCGTGCCGGAGGAGGTGCGCGATGCGTGCAGGAAGTTTAGGAGTTTCATAAGTTTTACGCGGCGCCCGTTTCGGCCAGTAACCTCTCAGTAATCTTGACACGGACCGCCAAAGTTAGTTCTGTGGCCAAATTGCCACGGTTTACAGAACGGGCGACCAGTTGGCCTAACGGCGCCGTAAAAGATCCGAAATCCTTCATAATGGTCAAACGATGACAAACGCCACCCAGCTAGGGCAAGATCAGCAAGTCCAACAGAAGCAACTCCGCGAAACCTACGACGCCTTCAAAGCCCGCGGGCTCAAGCTAGACCTCACGAGGGGAAAGCCGGGCCCGGCCCAATTGGACCTAAGCGCAGGACTGCTGTCGCTTCCGGGCGCGCATGACTACCTTGCTGAGGGAGGCGTGGATTGCCGCAATTATGGCGGCCTTCAAGGGTTACTTGAAGTACGCAGGCTGTTCTCCGCGATGATGGGGGCGCCGGCAGAGCGGATCGTGGCCGCCAACAACTCCAGTCTTGCTCTCATGCACGACACCATTGTTTATGCGTTGCTGAAAGGAACCTGCGATAGCACTACACCCTGGTCGCAAGGGGGGATTTCCTTTCTGTGCCCGGTGCCCGGCTACGACCGGCACTTTACCATCTGCCAGGATTATGGAATCCGGATGATCCCCGTCGCCATGAAGGAAGATGGTCCGGACATGGACGAGGTGGAGCGGCTCGTTGCCAAGGACAGCTCCATAAAGGGCGTATGGTGCGTTCCTAAATACAGCAATCCCACCGGAACGATTTACTCCGATGCGACGGTTGAGCGCCTGGCGGCGATGAAGACGGCCGCCCCGGATTTCCGGCTGTTTTGGGACAACGCGTACGCTGTGCATCATCTGACCAGTCAGCCGGTTGAAATTGCCAACGTCCTGGAACTGTGCGCACGTCATGGACATCCCAATCGCCCGTTTGTGTTTGCTTCGACCTCTAAGATCACTCTGCCCGGAGCCGGGTTGGCGCTCTTTGCCGGATCAGCGGACAACGTCAAGTGGCTGTTGGCAAGATTCGTTCCGCAGACGATTGGACCGGACAAGATAAACCACCTGCGTCATGTACGGTTTTTAAAAAACAACGACGGCATTACGAAGTTGATGGATGGACACCGGGCTCTGATCGCTCCCAAGTTCCAGAAGGTACTCGACACTTTTAGCGAGAAGCTTTCCGGAGTTGCTGACGTGAGCTGGACCCGGCCCCAAGGTGGTTACTTCATCAGCCTGGAAGTTGGCAAAGGGTGCGCCAAGCGCGTGGTGTCTCTGGCCAAGGAGGCGGGCGTGGTGCTTACGCCGGCTGGTGCAACGCATCCTTACGGGAAAGATCCCGAGGACCGGACCATCCGCATTGCGCCCACTTTCCCGGAGTTGGCAGAAGTCGCTCAAGCTGCGGAAGGTGTGGCGATTTGTGTTTTGCTCGCGGCGGCTGAGAAGGGTTAGGGGTTCCCTAGATCCCTCCACTTCGGTCCAGCGGACGTCCCGTCGAGAACCGCGGCGTTGATGATCTACGTTCGGTTTCCTTAAGAAAAACTCATCTGGAGTTTCCACATTTTCAGCATCATCTTGTGTGGCAGGCTACCGTTTGATCCGCATCAATGCTGGCCAATACATGCCGGCGCGGTGCCGGCCCGGTGCCAGCCCCGGACTTCAGTCCGGGGAGCGGGTTTTCAAACCCGCGTTAACCCTCTATCCTGCCATCCCCGGGCTTTAGCCCTGGTGAAAATGCTCCAAGCTGCCCAATCAACCCGTACGTTTTTCGTGAGCTCGACGACAGCCGGACGTCGCGCGCTTCTCCAATCCGATCGCATGGCCCAGCTTCTGGTCGATGTTCTTGCGGAGAATCGCCGAAAGGGGCGGTTTCTCCTGCATGACTTTGTGATCATGCCCAATCACTTTCATCTGCTCCTTACACCGGCGGCGGAAATACCGCTGGAAAAGGCACTGCAGTTCGTTAAGGGCGGTTTCTCCTTTCGCGCGAAACGGGAAAATTCTTTTCCTTTTGAAATATGGCAAGCAAGTTTCGTGAATCACCGCATTCGCGATCCAGAGGATTACAAATACCACCACACTTACATTTGGGAGAATCCGGTCAGAGCGGGCTTGAGCGGGAGACCAGAGTTGTTTGCCTGGTCATCAGCCTCTCTGGGGATGGATTTGGACGCCCCGCCACCAGGGCTAAAGCCCTAAATTGTTATACCGGGTATTTCCGCGGGTTTAAAAACCCGCTCCCCCGGACTAAAGTCCGGGGCTGGCACCAGGGATTAGCACGGGCCAAGCTGTGGCCCGTTCGGCTTCTGCTACATAGACGCATGACGCCAATCAACGCCACCTTCTCGAGTGGAAACCCAGGGCAGCGCAGTCTGTTCCCTTATTCGCCACTACCGGCCATCCGAGCCCTCCCCTTGGTCATCCCGACCGGAGCGCAGCGCAGTGGAGGATCTGCGGTCGCTTCGGATAAGCGACAAATCGGATAAGCGACAAAAAAGAAAAAGGCGCCCAAATCATGCCACAAACAACGTGTCAGATAAGGGCGCCGGGGAGCTTGCTAATAAGTCAGAACCCAACCATCGTGGGTCAACACAAGAGTGGCATCGTCAACTGGCTGCTCCGAGGTGGCCTTGGCGACCGACGGAAAGGCACTGCGCACCTCATCCTGCGTGGCCCAACTGGGGGCGTTCTTGAGCTTAAAGTGGTATTCCACTTTGGTCAGCGGCATACCTTGATAATCGACCGGCGCAGTGAACTTCTCCACGCTGGTCACCTCGCGGCGCCCATAGCAGAATCGGCCCTTACCTTTCGTCTGGCTACCAGCCGCCGTCAGCACATAGCGGTTCACCGTATTCCCGGCTACCTGGCTCTGTTCCCGCTCCAGCAATCCAGCCTCGGACAGCGCGTCCAGGCGCTTACGCGTCTCCGCCAGCAGCTTGTCATTCATCGCTACTTCATAAGGAAAAGGCATGGGCTTGGCGAATAGGCAATCCTCGCTCGCCTGGTAATCGTGGTTGAGCGCATAGGCCAGATTCTCCTTGCTCGCCACTCTCGTATCTCCACAACCGGCCGCCAGCACAGCCCCCGCCGCTGCCAGCATTGCCACCTGAATTGACTTGCTAAAGCGATTCATCGTTTCCCCCGTGTGAGTGCAACTTCCCGCAAGAGTGAGACTAATCGAGTTCAGCAAAAACACCAGCTTACGAAACGGGTAGCGGGGCGAACGAGTGGTGTCACGTTAGCGTCATTACCGCAACGCTCAAGGGTAACCACTGTTTCGGTGACCACCAATTCGTAACATTTATAGTGCCGTATACAACTACCGGCTCAAACCTGACTTCATCTGCACGGGCCAGACATTTACCAGAATGTCAATGCTGCTATCCTTTCGATGGAGCGTCATCGTTTTGTGCCCCCTCCAGCACGAAAGGATCACCCTTGAACGACCAGATATTGAATGCCATTGATGAAGAAATTTTGAGACTGCGCCAGGCGCGCGCGATCCTCACCCACAGCAGCCAGGCAAGACCCACCAGCAAGTCAGCCAAAACTTCTGCCGCCAAAACCAAACCGCGCCGTATTCTCAGCGCGAAGGCACGTCGTGCGATCGCGGAGGCGCAACGGAAACGGTGGGCAAAAGTGAGAAGCCAGAGAAAGCCTGCCATCCCGGCCGTGGAAGCGAAGAAGGAATCCGCCGCCAGCTAGAGGAACCTGGGGTGGATGCTAAAGACGAATGGCGGAGATGCATCTGACCGCCTGCCCTTTTCGCAAATCCAACCCTGCGGTATCCTCCTCGGAGAGCAGGAATTGATAGACGCAGGGTGCGAAACCACTCGTGCGTCTCACGACGCTCGGCCATCGTCTATTCTTTGGATTGTGACAAATGTGCCGTACGGATTCCCGCCTGTTCTCGAGGCGGCTGGAGTTTCCTTGGGTGATATGCGAAATGTTCTGCCAACATCCGCTCCGTGCGCGTCGCTGTGCCTATGAAACCCCCTCCCGCCGAATCCGTACCGCCGCAGACGAAGGAAAGAGGACACCAGGTTAATTGATGCAAGACATTCGCGACACCCGAGACAGGCACGACACAGTAGAGCCGCGCGCTAGCGAAAAACATATCGGACCTGACCATCAACTGCCTCCCCCGAAGCGTTCCGGGGGCATCCGCATATTGGTGTGGGTGGTCATCCTGCTCCTCTTTGCCCTGCTCTTCTGGTGGGTCATGCACCACCGCCAGGCCCCGGCGGCGACCGGCGGCGGCAGGCGGGCCGCAGCCGGGGGCACAGTCACCCTGACCACCTCGACCGCAAAACAAGGCAGCATTGGGGTCTACCTGGATGCCATCGGCACAGTAACCCCTGTGTATACAACAACCATCATCAGCCAGGTCACCGGGGTGATCAGCCAGGTCCGGTACCGCGAAGGCCAGATGGTGCATCGCGGCCAGTCCCTGATTCAGATCGATCCCCGGCCTTTCCAGGCCAACGTCCTCACCGCCCAGGGGGCTCTGCAGCGGGATACCAACCTGTTGGCCCAGGCGGAAATGGACTTGAAACGCTACCAGGACGCCTGGGCGCGGAATGCCATCCCCAAACAGACCCTGGACGACCAAGAGAAAATCGTCCTCCAGGATCAGGGGACGGTCAAAGCCGACACGGGAACCCTGCAATACGACCAGGTGCAACTCGGGTTCACCAACATCACTTCTCCCATCACCGGCCGCGTGGGTCTCCGCCTGGTCGACCCGGGGAACCTGGCCACCGCCTCCAGCAGCACTCCCCTGGCTGTCGTGACCCAAATTCAACCCATTACCGTGGTCTTCACCATTCCCGAAGACAACGTGAGCCAATTGCAACAACAGATGCTGCATGGCAAGGCGCTGACGGTGGATGCCCTGGATCGCTCCAATGAGGCCAAGCTGGATTCTGGAACGCTGGAGGCTACCGACAATCAAATTGACACCACGACCGGGACCCTTAAACTGCGTGCGCTGTTCCAAAACAAAACGAACGCGCTCTTTCCCAACCAGTTCGTCAATGCCCGGTTGCTCCTGAACACGCTCGAAAACGTCGTCCTCATCCCTTCCTCAACTATCCAGCACAATGGCGATGTCTCCTATGTATTCCTCATCCAAAACAACGCCGCTCATATTCATAACCTCAAGCCGGGAGTCACCGAGGGTGGATTGACCCAGGTGCAGGGTCTCAACGCCGGAGATGTCGTCGCCGACAGCAGTTTCGAGAAGATCCAGGACGGTTCCAAAATCGTCGTCTCGAAAGCGAAAATTCTTCCCTCGAACGATGAGAGCAATGCACCGTGAGCCCGTCTCGCCCATTCATCCTTCGGCCGGTTGCGACTTCGTTGCTGATGGCCGCCATCATGCTTGTCGGCATTGTGGCCTACACGCAGTTGCCGGTCTCCGCGCTGCCTGAGGTCGATTACCCGACCATCCAGGTGCTTACGTTTTATCCCGGGGCCAGCCCGGACGTGGTGGCCACCACCGTGACCGCCCCGCTGGAGCGGCAATTTGGCGAAATGCAGGGCCTGAGCCAGATGACCTCCACCAGCTCCGGCGCAACCTCCGTGGTGGTGCTGCAATTCAACCTCGCGCTCAACATCGATATCGCCGAAGAAGAAGTCCAGTCGGCCATCAACGCCTCGCAAAGCTTCCTGCCCGCCAACCTGCCCGCACCCCCGATCTATAGCAAGACCAACCCGGCCGATGCTCCCGTGCTGACCCTGGGGATTACCTCCAAGAACCTGCCCCTCTCGCAGGTAGAGGATCTGGTCGATACCCGCCTGGCGCCCAAGATCTCGCAGCTGAACGGCGTAGGCCTGGTCAGCATCAGCGGCGGCCAAAAACCGGCCGTGCGCATCCAGGTAAACCCGGCGCAGTTGCAGTCTTACGGCATTGACCTCGAATCGGTGAGGACCGCGCTGGTTTCCGCCAGCGTGAACCAGGCCAAAGGCAACTTTGACGGACCGCGGCAGAACTATCAGATCGACGCCAACGATCAGCTGATCACCAGCAGCGATTACAAAGACGTCGTCGTCGCCTATCGCAACAATGCGCCCGTCTTTTTGCACGACGTCGCCAACGTCGTCGATGGGGTGGAGAACACCAAGCAAGCGGCCTGGATGAACACCACCCCGGCGGTGATTCTCAACGTGCAACGCCAGCCGGGCGCGAACACTATCAGCGTAGTCAAAAGCATCCAGCTGCTGATGCCGCAGCTGCAGGCGAATCTGCCCTCGGGCATCGACATCACTACCCTCACCGACCTGACCACGGACATCAAGGCGTCGGTGGCCGACGTGGAATTTGAGTTGATGTTGACCATCGCCCTGGTGGTGATGGTGATCTTTGTCTTTCTGCGTAACCTGTACGCCACCATTATTCCCAGCGTGGCGGTGCCGCTGTCGATCGTCGGCACTTTCGCCGTAATGTATGCCCTGGGCTACTCGCTCGACAACCTTTCGCTGATGGCCCTGACCATCTCCACCGGCTTTGTGGTGGACGATGCCATCGTCATGATCGAAAACATTTCCCGCTATCTGGAGGAGGGCTACACGCCCATGCAGGCGGCGTTGGTCGGCGCGGAGCAGATCGGCTTCACCATCGTCTCCCTCACCGTCTCGCTGATCGCCGTGCTCATCCCCCTGCTCTTCATGGGCGATGTCGTGGGTCGTCTGTTCCGCGAGTTCGCGGTGACGCTGGCCGTCACCATCATCATCTCCGCCGTGGTCTCGCTGACCCTGACCCCGATGATGTGCTCCCGCATCCTGCGCCACAACCCGGAAGAAAAACAGGGCAAGTTCTACCAGGCTTCCGAACGCGTCTTTGAGCGTATGATCGCCTTCTACGGCCGCACGCTCAAGGTGGTCCTACGCTTCCAGACACTCACCCTGCTGGTGGCATTGGGCACGCTAGTGCTGACCATCGTTCTGTACATCATTATTCCCAAGGGCTTCTTCCCGGTGCAGGATACGGGCGTGATCCAGGGAATCTCGCAGGCGCCCGCGTCCATATCTTTCGCTGCGATGACCAAGGCGCAGCAGGAACTGGCGAAAATTATTCTTCAGGACCCGGCAGTCGAAAGTCTCTCCTCCTTCATCGGCGCGGACGGCACCAATACCACCCTGAACAGCGGTCGCATGTCGATCAATCTCAAGCCGCTTGACCAGCGCGATCTCAGCGCTTCCGATGTCGTCCGCCGCCTGAATAACTCGCTTGCCCAGGTCAACGGCATCAAGCTCTACATGCAGCCGGTCCAGAACATCACCGTGGATGACCGCGTGAGCCGAACCCAATATCAGTACACGCTCGAAGATCCGGACGTGAATGAACTTGACCAGTGGACCAACAAGTTCGTTGACAAGCTGAAGCAGTTGCCCTCGCTCGAAGATGTAGCGACAGATCAGCAGACCGGCGGGTTGACGGTATCGTTGGCTATCGATCGGGTCTCCGCATCACGGCTGGGCATCACGCCCTCCACCGTGGATCAAACCCTCTACGACGCCTACGGCCAGCGCCAGATCAACACCATGTACACCCAGCTCAACCAGTACCACGTGATCATGGAGGCGCAACCGAACTTTGCCAACGATGCCAATAAGCTGAACAAGATTTACATCCAGTCCAATGCTTCTTCGGGAGCCACGGGCGCTGCGGCCAGCACTTCCTTCTCCGCCTCTGCGTCGGCCACGGCCGGAACCAATGCCAGCACCGAAGGCGCCGTCTATACTCCCTCCTCAGGAGTGCTTACACCGCCCGCCAACGCCTTCGCTGCCAGCGCGAACGCAACCACTGCGGCCAACACCACCACCAGTTCCACCTTCACCAACGCGGTTCCCCTGGGTGCGTTCGCCCATATGCAACCCGGGACCGAATCGTTATCCATCAATCACCAGGGTCAGTTCCCGTCCGTCACCGTCTCCTTTAACCTGGCGCCCAACGCCGCCCTGGGTGAGGCCATTACGGACATCAACAAAGCGGCCAAGGATCTGAACTTCCCCGCCAGCGTACAGACAGGCTTCCAGGGCACCGCGGCATCGTTTGAAAATTCCCTGTCCAATGAGGCGCTGCTGATCCTCGCCGCCCTGGTCACGGTGTATATCGTTCTTGGCGTGCTGTATGAAAGCTTCGTTCACCCCATTACCATTCTTTCCACCCTGCCGTCTGCCGGTGTAGGCGCACTACTGTCGCTGATCCTTTTCCACCAAAGTCTGAGCGTGGTGGCGATCATCGGCATCATTCTGCTGATCGGCATCGTGAAAAAGAACGGCATCATGATGGTTGACTTCGCCCTGGAGGGAGAACGGCAGCGCGGCCTGGACTCGACCGAGGCCATCTACGAAGCCAGCCTGCTGCGCTTTCGCCCCATCATGATGACCACAATGGCCGCCTTGTTGGGCGGCATCCCGCTGGCCGTGGGAACGGGCATCGGCTCCGAGCTCCGCCGTCCCTTGGGCATCGCCATGGTGGGAGGCTTGTTACTGAGCCAGGTGCTCACTCTCTACACCACGCCGGTGATCTACATCTTCTTCGACAACCTGTCGCAGAGATTCTCCCCCTCCCGCCGCCGCGCCGGCGGCCCTGAGCCGCAGCCCGCAGGTGAAGCGTGAACATCTCCGCTCCCTTCATTCGCCGGCCGGTGGCTACAACCCTGCTGACGGTGGCCATTGCCATAGCCGGGGGCATCGCCTTCAACGTGCTGCCCGTCTCCCCACTGCCGCAAGTGGACTTCCCCACCATTTCGGTTTCTGCCGGCCTCCCTGGGGCCAGCGCGAGGATCATGGCGTCTTCGGTAGCGACGCCGCTCGAGCGCCAGTTCGGACATATTGCGGGGGTCACCGAGATGACCTCGTCGAGCTCGCTGGGAAGCACCAACGTCACCCTGCAATTTGACTTAAGCCGCAACATCGACGCCGCCGCGCGGGATGTGGAAGCAGGCATCAACGCAGCCAGAACCTACCTGCCTGCGAACCTGCCGTCCAATCCCAGCTACCGCAAAGTCAACCCGGCGGACTCGCCCATCATGATCCTGGGACTGACGTCGGACAAGTACGACAAAGAGGCCATGTATGACTCTGCCTCGACCATCATGGAGCAGAAGCTGTCACAGATCCAGGGCGTGGGACAGGTGGTGGTTGGGGGCGCGTCTTACCCGGCCGTGCGGGTGGATGTGAATCCTCCGCAGCTGAACCACTATGGAATCACCCTGGGGACGATTCAGAGATTGCTGAGCCTGCAGAATTCCGACATCGCTCGCGGGCAAATCACCAACGGCGTCGTGACTGCCGACATCATCACCAACGACCAGATTTCCAAGGCCGAGCAGTACAAGCCCCTGGTGGTCGGCTATCACAACGGCCTCGCCGTCCACCTTTCCGATGTCGCCAATGTGCAGGATTCGGCGCAGAGCATCCGCACTGCGGGTTACCTGGATGGAATTCCCTCGGTGACGGTCATCATCTTCCGCCAGCCGGGCGCCAACATCATCCAGACCAACAACCGAATCGCGGCCCAGCTCCCCTTTCTCGCCGCAGTGATGCCACAGGGCATTAAGACCACCATTGTTCTGGACCGCACCACCACCATCAAAGCCTCCCTGCACGACGTGGAATCGTCGCTCATCATCTCCGTCGTGCTGGTCATCCTGGTGGTCTTTCTCTTCCTGCGCAATGGACGCGCCACCCTTATCCCCAGCGTCGCCGTACCTGTCTCCCTCATCGGCACCTTCGCGGTCATGTATCTGCTGGGATACAGCCTGGACAATCTCTCCCTCATGGCGTTGACCATCTCCACCGGCTTCGTGGTGGATGACGCCATCGTGGTCATGGAGAATATCTCCCGCTACCTGGAAATGGGGATGCGTCCGGAAGAGGCGGCGCTCAAGGGCGCCAAAGAAATCGGCTTTACCGTGCTGACCATGAGCACATCGCTGATTGCCGTATTTATTCCGCTCCTGATGATGGGCGGCATTGTAGGCCGGCTGTTCCGCGAGTTCGCCGTGACGTTGTCCACGGCCATCATTGTCTCCATGGTGATTTCCTTAACCACCACCCCGATGATGTGCGCCCACCTGCTCAAAGCGCACGAAGGCGAGAAGCACGGCCGTCTCTATCGCGCCAGCGAGCGATTCTTCGACGGAATGCTGAACATCTACCGCCACTCGTTGTCCTGGGTGATTGACAATTCAGGATTGATGCTGGTGGTACTGCTGCTGACCATTGCGCTCAACGTGGTGCTGATTGTCAAGATTCCCAAGGGCTTCTTCCCCCAACAGGACACGGGGGCCATGGTGGGCGGCGTCCAAGGCCCGCAGGACGCTTCGTTCAGCGTTATGAACGCTTCGATCAAGGCCCTGGTCAATGTTATAAAATCGGACCCGGCCGTAGCCCATGTAAATGCCTACAGCGGCGGTGGCGGCGGCGGCAGCAACGGCGGGTTTATCTACGCTGCGCTCAAGCCCCTCAATGTGCGCAAAGTCAGCGTGATGGAAGTGATCGGCCGCTTGCGGCCCAAGATGAACCGCCTTCCCGTAGCCTCTGCTTTCATGCAGGCGGCGCAGGATCTACGCATCGGCGGTCGCGGCAGCAATGCTCTCTACCAGTACACCCTGCAGGCAGACAACGTGAACGACCTGGCCCACTGGGGGCCCATCCTACTGGCTCAAATGAAGAGACTCCCCGGCTTCCTGGATGTGAATAGCGATCAGCAGAACGGCGGCCTGGAAGAGTATGTGACTTACGACCGGGTCACAGCGGCCCGCCTGGGATTGACTCCGAGTTCGTTAGACACCGCCCTCTACGACGCCTTTGGCCAGGCGGAAACCTCGGTCATCTACACCCAATTAAACCAGTATTATGTGGTGCTCGAGGTCGCGCCACAATACTGGCAATCGCCTGCCGGGCTCAACTTTATCTACCCGGCCGCTTCTGCCAACGGCTTCACGCCCATCCGCGCGGTCTCGACCGCCCAGGCCACCACCACCCCGCTGCAAGTGAACCATACCGGCGTGTTCCCGTCGATTACGGTCTCGTTCAATCTGGCTGCTGGCCTTTCGCTCAGCGATGCCACGCTCGCGGTCAACGAGATGCAGACCCGTCTGGGCCTGCCGGCGACCATCCGCGGCTTTTTTTCCGGCACCCTGCAGGCCTACCAGCAGTCACTGGCTACTGAGCCGATCCTGGTCACCACAGCCCTGCTGGCGGTGTACATCGTTCTCGGCATCCTGTACGAGAGCCTGGTGCATCCGCTCACTATCATCTCCACCCTGCCCCCGGCCAGCGTCGGGGCCATGTTGGCCCTGCTGGTCTTCAAGAATGACCTCAACGTCATTTCCATCATCGGCATTGTGCTCTTGATCGGACTGGTGAAAAAGAATGCGATCATGATGATCGACTTTGCCCTGGTGGCCGAGCGAGAGCACGGCAAGAGCACGAACGACGCTATCTTCGAGGCCTGCATGCTGCGCTTCCGGCCCATCATGATGACCACCATGGCTGCGCTCTTTGGCGCCCTCCCTCTAGCCTTCGGAACCGGCACCGGCTCGGAGCTGCGAAGGCCTTTGGGCATTACCATCGTGGGTGGCCTGATCGTCAGCCAGATGCTTACCCTCTACACCACGCCGGTCATCTACCTCTACATGGACCGTCTGCGGTTGAGGGCGATGGGCAAGCATCACGACACTTTCCAGGCCAACCCTGAAGGAGCGGTGTAATGAAGAAGACAACAGCCTTCCTTCTGTGCACAATCCTGACCGGCTGCACCGTCGGCCCTAAATATCACCCGCCCGCGGTTCAGCCGCCCCCGGCCTTCAAAGAAGCGCCGCCGGCGACCCCGACGAACCCGCCGGCAAATGCTCCGGCCACTCCGGCCCCAGCCGCTCCGGCCAACCCGCCCGGCAACCAGGCGCAGGACACAGGCACCTGGACCGTCGCCCAACCGTCCGATGCCAAGATTCGCGGGGACTGGTGGGCCGTCTTCAATGAGCCGGAACTCAATGACCTTGAAGCGCAACTGAATATCGACAACCAAAACATAAAGCTTTACTTTGAGGACTACATGGAGGCCCGTGCGCTGGTTGGAGAAGCGCGCGCGTTGTATTTTCCGACCGTAAGCATTGGTCCGTCCTACAACCGGCAGCGTTCCTCGGCCAATCTGGGTGCGACCAGCACCACGGCCAACCCGGGAAAGACCTCGCAGATTTACTCCCTGCCCCTGGAAGTGTCGTGGACCCCGGATCTTTTTGGAAGGATCCGCAATGAAGTTCGGGCCGCGCAATACTCCGCCCAGGTAAGTGCGGCGGACCTGGAGAACGAGAGACTGGCCGAACAGGCAGACCTGGCCGAGTACTACTTCGAGATCCGCGGACAGGACGCGCTGATCGACCTTCTCACCCAGACCGTGGCTGCCTATCAAAAGTCTCTGGATCTGACTCAGGCGCAGTATGACACCGGCGTCGGCGACCAGATCTCGGTAGCGGAGGCGCGAACGACCTTGCAGTCGGCCCAGGCATCGCTGACCAACCTGGGCGTTCTACGGGCGCAATACGAGCACGCGATTGCTGTTCTGCTGGGCAAGCCGGCGTCTGCGTTCTCCTTACCCAAGCGCGGCCTCACCACTGCGCCGCCGCCCATTCCTATCGGCGTGCCTTCTCTTCTGTTGCAGCGGCGGCCCGACGTGGCGGCCGCGGAGCGGACCATGGCCTCGGCGAACGCAACCCTGGGCGTCGCCTACTCGGCCTTCTTTCCCTCCCTCACCCTTTCCGCGTCGGGCGGCTTTGAAAGCTATCTATTCCAGCACCTGGCCGACTGGCCCAGCCGTTTTTGGTCCGTCGGTCCCACCTTCTCCCAGCCCATCTTCAACGCTGCCCTGAAGGCCGATCTCCGCCAATACGTAGCGATCTATAACGCCGATGTAGCGACCTATCGGCAAACAGTCCTGACGGCCTTCCAGCAGGTGGAAGACTATCTGGCACAGACGCGGATACTTTCTCAGCAGATCCAGCAACAGCAGGCCGCGCTGGCTTCGGCGCAGGAGTCTTTGAAGCTCGAGATGGGCCGATACGAAACCGGCGTCGATCCCTACATTGACGTGGTGACCCTGCAGAACACGGTACTGAGCAATCAGCAGACCGTGTACAGCCTACAGATCGAGCAGATGACCGGCGCGGTACAACTGGTGGAGGCGTTAGGCGGGGGTTGGGATACCTCGCAGTTGCCCACACCGAGGCAAGTTTCGCAGACTCCGCCCAAAGCGGACACGCAGATTCAGCGGTAGAGCGCCTGCAGCGCTTCCACCTGCTCTGCGGGTGCTCGCAGCCGCAGGGTGATGCGATCATGTGGTGGCGTGGTGCTGAGCTCATACGTGAAAGTCTTGCAGCAGGCTCGTTCGAAGAGGATAAAGTCTAGCAAACCGCGTGCGGTTTCCTCAGAGAACAGCCACTCCAGTTCCAGCCCATCGGGATGGTATGTGAGCTTCGTCCGGGTTTCGAATAAGGCTTGTATTTCGATTCGCCGTTGGGCGAGAGCCCCTTCCGGCAGCGTGCATACGATCGGCTTTTCCATGGCTTAGAACCCCGGCCGGTTTTCCCGGATGCGTGCGGAGAAATCCGGATCGTTGTTTGCTGCGCGGGCGGCCGGATTGATCCACGCCCGTTGTTTCAGTTCTTTGAAGGGCAAGCCGGCGGTAGCGATCATCCCTCGCTGGTAAGCCATTTCGTCTGCTTTGCCATTGAGCAGAATGCGCCAATCCAGCGGTTGGGTTTTCATGCTTTTCAGAGTGTAGATCTCGGTGGTGCAATTATGCGTCACGGCGTTATACCACTTCGGATGCTCATGCAGTTGATTTGTCATGCCAATGTAATTGAGAAAGAGGGACCGTGCGAATTCTGGTGTGGCGGTGGTGTGGTACAGGTAGAGGTTTTCGCCGTGGCGATAATTTGTGCGCACGCGAACCACGTCCTGTTCGTCGCTCACCACAGAGATTAGAGTAAATTGGCGAAAGAATCCCAGCAAAGCCGAATAGGTTTGTCCCTTCTGCCTGCGGGTCTCGATTGAGAACGCAACGGGGGATTCATCCTGAATGTGAAAGCTGAGAATCGTATGTGCGATCAGTGGTGATCCCCAGTAGTCCATGAACAGGTCGACTCCCTCGATCTGATTCAGGTCGACTGTCCGTGTGAGCCACTGGCAGCTGTAGTCAAGCTCGGTCTGATAGTCGCAATGCCGCAGATTATGGATGGTGACCTGGCCGCCCTGAACCTCAGCCCACGCGGTTCTGGACTGATCGGGCTGCCATTGTCTGTCATTCGACGGCTTGAGACTCCACCACCAAACCACAACAGCGGCAAAGCAAATCAGAGCGGCCAGTAGCTGCCGTCCCGTTCGCCCACGGAACCAGAACAGAGCGGCTCCCACCAGGACTCCGTAAGCAACCGCGCCGACGACATGCCAATCGACCGCGAGCGCCATCACCGCCCACAAGCTGGTCAACGCAATCAGGGCCCAACCCGCGATCCTACGCGGTCTAAATTCACTCAACCATCACCTCGCAAACCTACGCTCCCCTTGTCCCGCAGCTAAAATCATTCGAAAAAAGACGTATTCGGCCCACGTACGCTGGTGCGAACGTAGGGCACCCGGACGGAGTTGTCCAACCCGGTTTGGTTGGATCTCCATGAGGAATCGATCAAGACTCGACCCGCCGCCTCGGTCTGATCGTAGCCGGCATCGCCTCGCAAACCTAAGCTACCGGCACCACCGCTCTGTACGGGTGCCCTACGTTCGCACCAGCGTACGTGGGCCGAAAAAGATGGGCGAAGCCCTACGATCGCTTTGTGCCAGCGGCCAGGATCAATCCCAAAAATCATGTTGTTCAACCCATACTGGGTGGATCTCTCCATGAAGAATCGATAGAGACTCGGCCCACCTCCCCGGTCTGGTAATAACGACAACTAGACCAGCGCCAATCTTCAGGCCTCTCCACCAGCCCACGCTTGACGGGATTCCAATGCATATACCCAAGCTTTTCTATACGCTTGGCCTCTGTGAACACGTTAAAGTCATAGTAACGCCGCTGCCAAAACGGACGTTGTTTCGCCCGCCTCACCACCGACAGCTTCAATCCCTGTAATCCAGCCGAGAGCAAATCAATAGCCGGCTCGCTCACCAGCAGATGAACGTGCTCCGGCATCGCAACATACCCAACCACGCGAAACTTGTACCGGCTAGAAGTCTTCTGCAAAGCGTCTTCAAATAAATCCCGAGAACCCGCACTTTTCAAATACGCCAACCGGTGATAGCAGCTGAACGTGACAAAATGCAAATCCCGTTCAACCTGATACCGCTCCAATCCCAAAACCATGCGGGCCATCTTACAATCGAGGACGAGAACGAAGGAGACACCCATTCCCACCATTTCCCTATCTTCGGTGCTCGAAACCACTACCCTCAAGCTGGACCAGGTAGCCACCCACGCCCCCGGCCCGCGCGGCCTTCTCCCCATCACGCCGGAAATGCTGCTCAACGCGCCCTCAGGCAATCTCTTCGGCCTGAGCCAAAACGCCGGCATGGGCTGGGAACCGCAAAAATTAATAGGCGAAGAAGTCCTGATCCTCAGCACCCACGGCGGCCTGCGCGCTCCCGACGGAACGCCCATCGCGCTCGGTTTCCACACCGGCCACTGGGAACTCGGCGCGCTGGTAGCCGAAGCCGCCATCACCCTGAAATCCCTCAACGCCATCCCCTTCGCCGGCGCCTGCACCGACCCCTGCGACGGACGAACCCAGGGCACCACCGGCATGCTCGACTCGCTCCCTTTTCGCAATGATGCCGCCATCGTGCTGCGCCGCCTGATGCGGTCTCTGCCTACCAGGATGGGCGTGATCGGCATCGCCACCTGCGACAAAGGATTACCCGCCATGATGATGGCCCTGGCCTCTGCCGGCTCGCTGCCCACCATCCTCATCCCCGGCGGCGTCACCCTCTTACCCGAATCAGGCGAAGACGCCGGCAAGGTACAAACCATCGGCGCCCGCTACGCGCAAAACCAGATCACTTTGGAAACAGCAGCCGAGATGGGCTGCCGCGCCTGCGCCACCCCCGGCGGCGGCTGCCAATTCCTGGGAACCGCCGCCACCGCACAAGTCATCGCCGAAGCCCTGGGACTGGCCCTGCCCCATACCGCTCTCTCCCCTTCCGGAGCACCCATCTGGCTCGATGCCGCACGCCGCTCCGCCACCGCCCTTTTGCGACTGCATCAGTTACAAATAGGCACCCGCGACGTGTTGGCCCAGGCTTCGCTCGAAAACGCCATGGTGGCCCACGCCGCCTTCGGGGGTTCGACCAACCTGCTTCTACATCTCCCGGCCATCGCCTATTCGGCCGGCCTGAAACGGCCAGTGGCGGAAGATTGGGCAAGAGTGAATCGCGAGATTCCCCGCCTGGTTGACGCCCTGCCCAACGGTCCCCGCAACTTTGCCACCGTGCAAGTCTTTCTCGCCGGAGGACTGCCCGAAGTGATGCTCCACCTCAGACGCGCCGGCCTCATCAACACCCAGGTGAAGACCGTATCCGGAGAAACTCTCGACACCTGCCTTGACTGGTGGGAATCAAGCACTCGCCGCCATGAGCTGCGCAAGAACCTGATGACACGTGACGGCATCGACCCCGACGACGTGATCATGTCTCCGGATCGCGCCCGCTCCAACGGCCTCACGCCGACCGTGTGTTTCCCAGTCGGCAATCTCGCCCCCGAAGGTTCGGTGGTCAAGAGCACCGCCATCGATCCTGCGCTGATCGATACCAACGGCATCTTTCACCACGCCGGACCAGCTCGCGTATTCACCTCCGAGGAAGCAGCCATTCACGCCATCAAGAACGGTGAAATCCGGGAAAACGATGTCGTGGTGCTGGTATGCGGCGGCCCCGCAGGCGCCGGCATGGAGGAGATTTATCAGATCACCTCCGCCCTCAAGTGGCTCCCCGCAGGCAAGCACGTGGCGCTGCTCACCGACGCTCGCTTCAGCGGAGTCTCGACCGGCGCCTGCATCGGCCATATTTCTCCGGAAGCGCTCGCCGGCGGAGCCATTGGCAAAGTGCAAGACGGGGATCAAATAGAAATCATCATTGATCAGCAGAAGCTGACCGGGTCAGTCAATTTGGTGGGCGACGCGACCGGACCATTTAGCGCGGAAGAAGGCACGCACAAGTTAGCCGCCCGGAAATCTCGCGCAGATCTCCGGCCACATCCGGCACTTCCCGCTGACACCCGCCTGTGGGCTGCACTGGTGCAAGCCAGCGGCGGCGTTTGGGGAGGATGTGTCTACGATGTGGACGCCATCGTATCCCGGCTGCAGAACAATGCCTGACTTCAGGACACAGGAGTAACCGATTCCCTGCGACTGCCGATACCGCTAGCAAGAGCGAGAGCAGGCCCATGAATCAAACCGCAACCAGAATTCCCGCTGCCGAATACACCGCCATCATCAAACCAAAATCAGAGCGAGGCACTTCACGATCCCTCCCCGGGGTCATCCTCGTTCTTCAACCCTCTACGGTCGAAGAATCGGATCAGGTCTTTTCTTTTTCCTCGTGGAGATTTCTGCGTGAGAGCCTGCGCGTCTTTGGACTCGCCTCCGCCAAGGAACTGGACAACGCGGACGTGCGCGTTTCTACCGGCAAGCAGCCGTACATGTTTTCCAGACGCCGCTGGGAAATGCCTCTGATCAACGCCATCTACGGAAACTGTGATGAACCCTAATCCGCTGAGACTTTGATCAAGGTCTGCATGCTGTGTTGCTGACCGGGCTCCAGGTCGACCGCGAACGCGCGTATGTTACTGGCCTCCACGCAGGCCATCGTGCGCCACTCGTCGTCTCCCAAATCTGCCAGCGACTGCGCACCTGTACTCCAGGGATTCCAGACCACCGTGGTGCGGGACTCTTGTTTCTCCAGGCGAATGCGCCGGCGCAGAATCGGGTCGATGATCTCGACCGGATGCGTCGTATCCACGTAGGCCCGATCGGTCTGCGCGGTGAAAGCAATATCGCCTTGCTGCCGTTTCTCCCGATTGTTATCCGTATTGTCGAGGTACTCTACAGCATCGAGGCCGCTGATACGAATAGCGTCCGCCCCGCCCACACGGTAGTACGTGTGCAGTGCCTCTTCAAACCGCAGCTTGCTGCCGGTATTCGTCATCACCAATTCCTGCGCCAGTTCGGCGCCAATCGTCAGACGGTGCTGCAAGTGAAAATCGTACGGCCACCACGCCCGTGTCCCATCATCGCTGCTGGTCGAAAGGCTCACCCTCACGGCATCGCCAAACTTTTCGACCGAGTCGAGTTGCCAGGCCTTGGTGCGCACGAACCCGTGCGAAGGCGCTTTAGGATCGTCCGCCTTATTACGAAACCAGGGAAAGCAGACGGGAATGCCGCCGCGAATCGCGTGTCCTGACGCCCATTGCGACTGCTTGCTTAAAAAGATCACTTCCTCCACGCCCGCCGGGTACCAGGAGGTAAGCTGCGCGCCGTGCAGGTAGATCTCAGCCGTCGCCGCGGGGCCACTGATGCTCACTCGCGGTAACCCACCACTCCCAGCGGTGACGCTCGCCACCCCAGCGATAGCGAACTGTTTATTCAGCTCATCGATATTCAACGTCCTACAACCTCCAACAACTCGTTCACCGAACCCACCGGAACCCCAGCCTGGGTGAGCTTACCCGCCGCATCATCCCAATGCAGCGTGGTGACGCTACTGTTTCCCTTCTCATACCCGTAAGTCTTGCCATCATCTTGATACAGCGTGAAGTCGCTGTTAACCCCGGGATAAACGCGAATCTTCGCTAACTTTTGTACCTGGCCAGTATTTTCCACCGGCTCGCCAAAGGGCAGGATCGATCCCGCGCGAACGAACAGTGGTAGCGTATCAATCGGCGCATCCACCCGCACCGACTTACCGCCGGTCAGCCGCTCCCCGCTCCAGTAGTTATACCAATCCGCGCCTGCAGGAAGGTAAACCATCCGGCTGGTAGCGCCCTGTTCCGTAACTGGGGCCACCAGAAACGCCGGCCCGAACATATATTCATCCCGGATGTCAGCCACCTTCTCATCCTGAGGGAAATCCATAAACAGCGCCCGCATGTACGGGGCACCCGTCTGGTTTGTTTCGTATCCCAGCGAATAGATGTAAGGCATCAGCTGATAACGCAGCCGAAGATACTTCTCCAGGATCGGCTCCGCCTGTTTTCCATAGGACCAGACCTCGTTATACCTGCGGCTGCCATGGGTTCGGAAATTCGGTTGAAACGCTCCATACTCGAACCACCGGGTATACAACTCCGGGTAGTCATCGTATCCACCAACGTTCTCGCGAGCATCGGAAGGATCAATCAACGGCGGATGCAACGGATGATGCTCCGCCGGCAGATACTGCCAGCCGCCAATATCGTTCCCCCAATAAGCTATGCCCGACGCTGTCACATCCAACCCGGTAGGAATCTGCCGCCGCAGCGTATCCCAATCAGGATAAATATCTGAGGACCAGAAGATCGTTCCATTGTGCTGCGCGCCAGAATAAGCATCCCGGGACAGGATCAGCGCACGATGATCCACATCGCGCCGGAAGCCATCATAAATCGCCGCCGTATGAAACAACGGATAGACGTCGAAGTATCGCGTGCCCGGTCCAATCGAAAAGTAACCGCCATTGGGCGGCAAGTCTGGCTCCGTCTCATCCGCCCAGATCGAGTCGAATCCCTTGCTGATGATATTGTCGCGAATTACATCCCAGAACCAGCGAGCCGCAGCCGGATTGGTGGTGTCGATATCGGAGCCGGCGCGGTCATACGGCAGCCCATCCACCGGTGTTCCATCGGCGAGATGCTCAAACCAGCCATTCTTCAGAACCGTGTCGTAGTAGCGTGTTCCCCGCTCGAAGCGCGGCCACACACTGATCATGGTCTGAAAGCCCATCGTGTGCAGCTGCTTGTTCATGGAGGCGGGATCGGGCCAGTTCGCCGGCACGAAATCCATCTGTCCCATTTTGGAGTAATAAAACCAGTCCACCACGATCACGTCGACCGGGAGGTGGCGTTCGCGGTAGCCCTTGGCAACCGCCATCACCTCGTCCTGGGTGCGATACCGTTGTTTGCACTGGATAAACCCATACGCAGCCTTCGGCAGCATCGGCGTGGACCCCGTCAGCAGCCGGTAACCGGAGTAGATCTCGTCTGTCTTGCTGCCTGCGATCACGAAGAAGGAGACTCGGTCGCCAACCTGCGAAGTCCACTGCGTCCGTTCGTTAAAGCCTGGCTGAATGGTGGTTTGCGAAGGATTATCCCACAGCAGGCCATACCCTTTGTTGGTCACCAACAGGGGTACGCAGAAGGTAGGTCCGCCAGTCGCGGTGTAATTATTCCAGCACTCGACGGTATGGCCGCGATGGTCGAGGTAACCCTCCTGGTTTTGTCCCAGACCGTAATAGTGCTCGTCTTCGGGCGAAGTGAAGGTAGCGCCTACTTCATAAAAATCAGCATCGCTGGGCCTTTTATCGTTCACCACGCCGGCTGTCCCGTCCTTGTGGTTGGGCACAGCCATTTCCCAGCCCTGCAATTCGAGCAGCCTGGTTCCCTCCGCAGTGCTGAACAGGATGTGCGCACCCGGGGTCGAGCCGTTGAAGTACCTGGCTATATCCAGTTCGGTGGCTAGTGGCTGGTGTGGCTTGTCGACAACCATGGTAACGGTGAGGCGATTGGATCGGTAGGTATTTCCCTCGTGGCTCCAACCCGCGGCAGAAGGTGCGGCAGTAAAACCGTATCCTGGAGGAGCTAAGGCCGGCTGCTTCAGCAGGCTGAGGGTGACTCGAATGATATTAGGTGCGTAGGGTTCGAGAACGATGGTGCTGCTGCCGCGATCGATCACCACTCGCGATTCCTGCGCCGGCGCGAACGCGGCAACTCCGGCCATCAGACCTATGCAACAGAGAATCCTCTCAAAGGGCATAGCGACCATGCTGCACGATTATGCAGAATGGAGCAAGCCCCGAGTGTCAATGGGCCTGCGGACCCAGTGGGTGGCCCAGGTCTCGCTCTTGAGACCTGGGTGCTCCGGCTAGGACCATCTGTCTCCTAATGAACAAGTCTGCTTTCCGTGGGAGGTTAGGGGTGAGACCTGACTATCCCACCCTTCGCAAAGAACGCGAAGGATGGGGCACCCGTCAATTAGTGGAGGGGATAGAGCCAAAAGGCGCGTTCCTTCTACCTTCCCACTTGCTACCGGCAAGCGAGTTTGCTCAAAAGCGAGACCTGGGCCACCCACTCAAAGCTGGAGGTCGCAGCTTTTATTTTGACAGAGCGTAGCGCAGTCGAGGGATCGCTTGACCCCCGGTAACTTAGTTCGGACCGGGACCCGATAAATCATAAACCGCAGTCGCGGTATGTTCGTGTTCCGACAGCACCAACCGGATCACCGCCAAAAGCTTATCGTTCGCCACCGGCTTCTGCAGAAACGTCTTCGCCCCGGCCTTCAGCGCACGATCCCAGTTCCCTACGCGGTCTCGTCCCGACAGCACAATCACGGGAATCGACGAAAGACTCTCATTCGCCTTCAACCGTTCCAGAACGCTGAATCCGTCGCCGGCCGGCAAGCCAAGATCCAGGATCATCAAATCCGGCACATGCTTCCGTGCCTCCGCGATACTAGCCACTCCATCCGCTGCGGTAATCACATCGTAATGGTTCGCCTTTAAGCGCAGTTGTAAACCCAGGCGCATTTCGGGGTCGTCATCGACAACAAGAATTTTCTTTTGGCTCATGGCTAACCCTTTCCCTGTAGAACTACCTTGTGAATGTGAGCTTGTATTTCAGCCGCTACCTGCTCCACGAACACCTCCATCGATTCATTGGCCAACCTCACCATGGGAGGCAGGAAGCTGTGCGTGATCGAAAAACTGAACTCGTTCGCTCGCAGCTCCTCGTGGCGCCCGAGCTGACCGAGAATCCGCTTGCCGATAATCTCCGCACCGTGCTGTTGTGTAGACGCGATCGCAAACAAAAGTCCGTGATCGCCGCCTGGCCCTAAATCAGGCAATAGCACATCTTTGTCAGGCCGTAGACATTCCTTGAGCACCCCGCGCACTGCATCTAATACTCGGCTGGGAACCTCGAGCGAGCCGTCCCGCGAACTTACCCCTACCGTAATCACCGCGATCGCTTCACCAGGCGTTCTCTCCTCCGCCAGGATCGGACGAATCAGATCCCCCAAAGAGAAGATGGGTATCGTGAATAGAAAATGACTACCCTGATGCGGCTCGCTGGTCACCCAGATCTCACCACCCTGCCGTGTCACCAGTTCCTTCGCAATGTGCAGTCCGAGGCCCAGGCCCCTGCGCCCCGCACGGCCCGTTTCAATGGCTGGGTCACTCACCTGGTAAAGATGTTCAAAAATGCGTGCGATCGCCTCCGCGGTCATACCGCATCCGGTGTCGGAAACTTCCACCTGCAGAAAACCCGGGTCCTGCGCACACACTCCGGCTTGAACATTCACCATTCCGCCGTCAGGTGTATATTTCACCGCATTATCCAACAAGATGGTGAGCACCTGCCGAATGCGCATTGCATCGCCATAAGCCAGAGGAAGATCCGGCGAGGATTGGTAGGAAAGAGCAATCTCTTTCTCCTTCGCAGCTCCCCCCAGAGTGGCCACGGCATACTCGATGGCGTCGTCCATGCTGATAGACTGCAAATCGATTTTGAGTTTACCCGCCTGTGCTTGGGTAACCTCGAGCAGGTCCTCGATCATGGATTGAAGCTGGCGTACATTCCGCAGAATGATCTGTAAGTAATCATTCTGTTGCGGGCTCGTCTCCCCCGCCAAACCATCCGAGATGATGGTGGTGAAAGAGTAGATCGATGTCAGCGGCGAGCGAAGTTCGTGGGATACGTGCGAGAGGAACTCGTCTTTCAGCTGCAACTGGTGGGCGCGCATAGAGTCAGTTTCCGCCTGCATGCGATGGCGATCCATAGCGTGGCGAAGCGCCCGGGGAAGAGCGCGATTCTCGATCTGCCCTTTAATGAGATAGTCTTGCGCACCTTCCTTAATGGCTTCCGCGGCCAGTGCCTCATCATCCAGACCGGTCAGCACGATCATCACCACATCCGGAGCCGCCGCGCGAGCCCGGCGCAAAATCTCCAGCCCGTGGCCATCGGGCAAGCCCATGTCCAGCAAAACAATGTCGACCCCGCCCCGCGCCAGATGCTTCTCCGCCTCGGACATGCGTGTCAGGTGGGTTAAAGTGAAACTACCCGCCGTTTCTTTACTGAACATTTCCCGCAGCAAGCGGGCGTCGCCGGCATTATCCTCAACCAGAAGAACCTGCAGAGGCTTCTTTTCGGCAACCGTGTCTTTCATGGTGGCGACTAACTGCCCGGGGGTTATCACAGGACGTTGAACCAGTTGATTGCCATCACCACGGGAACCGCTTTGCCGGGAGTGCTATTGTAATTGCCCGCAAACGGCCCAATCGAAGTCGGAACCCGCGGATCGCTGAAACTGGTCGCTTGCGTCCACACCACTCCATCCACGGAGTAATAAGCGGTGTAGGTGTCTCCGGCCCGGGCAAGCCGCAGATACATAGGATTGTGATAATCGTTGAAGCTGGCCAGGTTGAATTCTGTGGCAGCAACCCCGCTGGTTACTTTCTTGACGGCCAGCGAAATATTGGTTCCGTCCGTCGCCAGCCCAAAGGTAATGAAGTCTTTTGCATCGGCACTTGCCATCAGGCCCTGGCTGGTGCCCACGTCAGCCGCCTTAACGGGTGAATCGATTTTGATGGAGACGTCAAAAGCCTGGTTGCCGATAGGCTGCACGACGCGCACAGACTGATTCGAGGGAAGCAACGTGTCATGGTTGCTACCACCGGGAACATCGAGCGTCAGATGAGCATTCGCTAGAGAGACGGTTCCACCTGTAGGCGTCATTACATCCCAAAGCGGACCGGGAAAGCTGCTCGCCAGAGGCGGCCCCGGAGTTACGGCCTGTGCGAGTGCGCCCGGTAACTGCGCAGCCAGCAAGAGAACCAAAGAAGAAACAACAGAACGTAGGTATCGTGATCTATTCCTGGACATCTTCATTACTCCCGCGGAGCGCTTGAGACAGCTCAGCGATGGAACAGCTTCGCCTGCTGTAATCACCATCCGCTCATGCGCTTTCCGCAACAATTGCCATTGCTGTGCATTACCGAAGTAAAGGTGCACACAAGAAACAGATTGCAGAAGCTCCTCTGACATGAAGGAGCAGCTTGCTCACTGTTCCACATCGAACCAGTTCACTGACATCACCACGGGAACAGCGTTCGCTGGATTCTCGTTATAGTTGCTGGCATAGGGACCGATCATGGTCGCAGGATCGAGGTAAGTGAAACTGGCCGCCTGCGCCCAGCTGACGCCATCGACCGAGTACTGGGCAACATAGGCGCTGCCCGTCCTGCTTAGCCGTAAGTACATCGGATTCTGATACTGACTAAAATCGCTATCTTCGAGCATCGTCGTCGCCACCCCGTGGATGACCGTATGGACACTCAGCCCAACGTTGTTTCCGTCCGTCGTTAACCCAAAAGTGACAAAATCTTCGCTGTCGGCCAGCACCATCAGACCCTGGCTGGTGTTCGCATCCGTTGCGAAAAGGGGAGAATCGATTTTGATCGCTACATCGAAACCCTGATTGCCGATCTGCTGCACCACCCGGATCGCCTGATTCGACGGCTGTAGCGGGTCGTGGTTGGCTCCGCCCGGAACACCCAGAAACAGATGGGAATTGGAAATCGATGCAGACCCGCCGGCCGGGGTCTGCAACCTCCAGAACGGTCCGGCAAATCCGTCCGGAATTGCCAGGCCCGGCGCCGCCGGTACAGGACCAGCAGCCACTGAGGCGGGGGTTTCTGGAACCACCGGGCTCACGGGAGCAGTCACCGCAGGGGCGCTGATTTTCACCGTCCAGACCGATGCCTTCAGAGTCCCGATCACCGCCTCGACGTTCACCGTCCCCGCAGCCGCCGCCCAAACCCTGCCGCCGCTGCTCACCTCAGCGACCGCGTGATTGCTGGTGCTCCAGGCAGTCACTGCGTTTCCTTCCACATCGGGCAGAAGGCTCACCGAGCCGTCGGAGTAAGCACCATACGCGCTGAACTGCAGCGTGCCCCCCTTCACCATGGTGTTCCCGGTAGCTTGCAGATAGGCGCTTACCAGGGTTCGTCCCTGGGCAGCAACGGCCAGCGTTTTGACGCTGCTGGGCACGTAGCCGAAGGAAGGAAACACGATGCCCTGGTTAGCGCCCTGCCCCCAGGAGGCAATCGCCTTCACCGTGGTACCACCGGCAACCTGGAACGGGCTTGCGTACACTTTTGACGTCCCGGAAGCGCCGCCAGGGGGGAAGATACCGGGCGCGCTGCCATCCGTGGTGTAGAAGAATGAGAGTCCATGATTCTTATCCGTGTCACTCAGCGTAATGGTCGCTCCCGTGGACGTGGAAGCCGCAGAGATGGCAGGAGCCACCGTCGCGATCGTCGTACTGGTCTGAACCACGGTGTTAGGACTCAGCACCAGCCCTGGATTCGCCGTGGAACCACCGTCTTCGTAACTCACCGCTTTACTTACGTCGCTCGCCGACGTTGCCCAGACATCTGTACCCGAGAAGTAGTTATTGCTGACATTGGCATTGGTGAACGCTTCGCCCACACTTATGTCCCATCCCGTACATCCCCAGCCGGCGGCGCAGGTGTCGGGACCGTTTCCTCCCTGAAACAGGTTGTACGTGGCGATGCTGCCTGCGCCCCACAGCTCCAACCCTATCCCGTAATGGCCGCCCTGACCGGTGAGGGTGATCGGCACATTGCCAATGAATACGTCATCCGTCACTACGTGTGTAGGTGAGATGGAAGGAGTGTATTCCGGCGCCGATAACTCGAACGTGTTGTAGCTGGGATTATAGGGCTGATAAAATGCATTATGACTATAGTTACCAACACCGTTGGTATCCATTTGTGTCTCGATTAATATGCGTGAGTTACCCTGCATATTGTTATTCTCGACATCGGCATTGAGGCTCGATATGCCAAGTGAGGATTGCTCCGAGAGTTTTAGTCCCTCTTCGGTAAGATTAATTGTGTTATTTGACCACACCAGGTAGTTGTTATATCCATTGACCCAGGTAGCGGTGCAGCCGCCACCCGAGTCTGGATATGCAACAGCGCGAATCGCAGCACAATTATTGAAGAACGTGTTCCACACAACGGAAATGTGCTGTAGCCCTGTGGCCGCGGTGAAGGCGGCATTCTGGCCGTCGAGGTAGATATTTGCCTGCGAGCTGCCGCCGCCCGCCGGAGGGTTGTTATTATCGAACGCATTTTCCTGGATGATAATACCGGACGACGGGTCGTACACCAGGATTCCGCCCTGTGTGCCGCTGAAGCGCAAATACTCAATCGTGCATCCCTGGCCGCCGGTGAGGGTGGTACTATTGCTGTCCGTAGACAGGGCAAAATTAGTTGGCACTGTGCTGGTGAGGACAGCGGTCGGTAAGTTCTTCTGGCTTACGATGCCCACATTGGAGCCGGTATAGATAGTGCCATTGGAGCACGGCAAAGTGACTGTCGCCGCAAGGCTGTAAGAGCCGGGCGAAAACAGCACTGTATTGCCGGAGCCGGACCCGGCTGTATTCACGATTGCCTGAATAGCGCCGGCACTGGAGCCGGCCTGAACGGTGTAGGTAGTGGCCAGCGTTGGTACGCTCACACCAAGGGCAAGAACTGCCAGTATCTTCTTCACGACGACCCTCCGCGAGCAACCTGTAGGGCCAATATCTTTCCCCTGGCTTGTAGGAACAATTACCTTTGGTGTGCATTACGGTTGTAATGGCAATCAGGAGTGAGTGACTTGTCATCCCGACCGGAGTGTTGATGCGCCTTCGACCAATCCAAGAAGATGAAAAATGCCACGGACGAATGTGATGACGGCTTTTGTTCAGCAACCACTCTCCCTGGAAGCACCGCCCCGTATGCTATGTTTGCCTCCCGGAGGCAAAATGATGCGCACGGCGGCAGAAGTGATCAAGGGTTGGCTCTACCTGCTGGCATTAGTCACAGGAGGTAACTACGTGCGTAAGGCAAGACTGCGGCGTTTGGGCAAAGGAGCGAAGATTCTGCCCACCGTGTTTTTCAAATACCCGGAGATGATCCAGATCGGCGACAACTCCTTCATCAACCATCTTTGTTCTGTGTGGGCCTCCCCCCGGGGCCCGATCACCATCGGAAGCAACGTACTGCTGGGCCCCTGCGCATCGATCATCTCCTCCAACCACGGAATCTCTCGTGATCGATTGATTCGCGATCAGCCCGGAAACGACGCGCCGATCCTCATCGGGGATGATGTATGGCTCGGCGCCAACGTTGTCGTAACTGCTGGAGTTACTATTGGCGATGGCGCCGTCGTAGGCGCAGGAGCCATCGTCACCACCGATTTGCCCCCTATGTCGATCAGCGCCGGCGTGCCTGCGAGAGTCATTGGTTATCGGCCATAAATTCCGTGAGAATAAATTAATCTCGCTTTGGGCCTTCTTTTAATCCCCACACTCTACTGTTGCTCCATACAGGGGGGCTCATGAAAACTCCTGGTTTGGCAATCGTAGTTTCCTTCGCAGTACTCACTTTCGCCACCATGGCGCAACGCTTGTCAACCCCATCCCCTGGGTCTGTTTTCCCTGCAACCCCTGCTACTCTCGGATGCGCCAACCTTCCTTATCAGCTGATTGGCGCCTCCGACCTTGTTCATCTCACTGTCTATGACTCTCCGGAGCTATCCCAGTCGTTCCGCGTCGACAAGCAAGGAAACCTGAATTTACCGCTCCTGCGAGCCCCCTTACGCGCGGAGGGACTCATGCCGGACGCCCTGCGCGATGAAATCGCAGCCGCCCTCAAAACGCAACACCTGCTGATAAACCCGGTGGTCGATGTCTCCGTCGTCGAGTACCGCAGTCGCGATGTCACCATTGCCGGCGCCGTCAAATCACCCACCACCCTTCAGGAGGTCGGGGACTTGCGTTTGTTAGGTGCGCTCAGCCAGGCAGGCGGCCTGCTGCCCGAAGCGGGGCCGGAGATCATCGTAGAGCAGGCAAGCGGCAGCTTGCAGCGCCTGTCTGTGCGCGAAATATTCGACGGATTCCATCCCCAATTGAATATCCGTATACTCGCCGGCGCGCAAATCCGGGTGCCGGCATGCGACCAGGTATTCGTGGTGGGAAACGTCAAACGGCCGGGAGCTTTCCCTTTCCGAAATCTGCAGGACACCACCGTGCTGCAGCTACTGGCGTTGAGCGGCGGCCTCGATTCCTTTAGCCGTAGCAAAGCCTACATCTATCGCCAGGAGCAGGGTAGCGCGCAAAAGACCGAGATAGAAATCCCCCTGCGGCGCATTCTCGATCGCAAGGCCGACGATGTAAGGCTCATCGCCAACGACATTCTCTACGTGCCGACCAATGGAAAGATGAAGACCAGCGCGAGCGTAGTGAACCATGTTACCGGGATCGGAAATACTGCCGTTTCAGCCGCCATCTGGGCGCACTAAGTTGATTAGGCGCCCGCTTCCGGCTACATCGCTCACGCTACTGCTATGGATAGAACGGAGCAATCTGCATGCCTGGTTTCATTGCTGTCCCCAAGCCGCACAGGCTGAGCGATCCCGCCGAATCTCAGCGTCCGCTCACCTTCTACGCCGGCATCCTACGACGGCATGTGTTTACGATCCTGCTCCTCAGCATCGTGCTGACTGCCCTGGTCGTGCTTGGGTGCTCCCTGTTGCCCCCCATCAATGCGGGCTCCGCGATCATCGCCATTGACCGGCAGTCTTCGCCGGAGACGATTGGAGACAATCGTCTCCTCTCCACCGGCGATGACCAATTCATGGCTACGCAGCAAGGTCTGCTGCAGGCTGACACCATCCTGCGTCCGGTAACGGAACGATACGACCTGCTGCAGCGGGAGCGCCAATTTCGCCGGTACGTGTTCTGGTATTACTCGGCGGGAAGGCAGCATGCGATCAGGAATGCACCCATCGTACTGAAGCATCTTAAAGTCGAGCGCGACCCCAACACATACTTACTCACCATCACCTATCGCGATGAAGACCCTCAGTTAGCCGCGGACGTCGCCAACGGAATTGCTGATTCCTACCTGCGGAACATTTTCGATACCCGGGTCAAGGAAGCTGGCCGCCTCACCACTTCGATGGAGCAGCAACTGATCGACCTCAAAGAGAAAATGGAGTCGACTCACCGCGCCCTGATGGTCTATCAACGGAACCTCGGTACCGCCGATCCGGAGCAGAAGACCAGTGTGTTGGTGGCCAGGCTACAGGCACTCAATACGGAGAGCAGCGCGGCGGAGGCGGATCGCATCGCCAAGGAGGCCGTCTATCGTGAAGCCAGGGATGGAACCCTGCCCGAGGTCGAGGTGTCGGGTCAATCGAGCGATCTCACCAAAGACGTAGAGAAGCTGCAGGTAGCCAGGGCGAACCTGGCCATGGTGGGCGCGACCTACGGAGATCAGCACCCGGAATATAAAAAGGCAGCGGCGCAGGTCGAGGAAGCCCGCCTCGCGCTCGACGAGAGCCGCGGCAATGTTGCCACCCGCATCGGCGTGGAGTATCGCCAGAGCCTGGTTCGCGAGCAGATGCTCTCGCAGGCGGTCAGCGAAACCAAACAGCAGGTCGACGACCTAACCTCGCAGTCCTTTGATTACCTGCAGCTGAAGCACGAAGCCGAGGCAGCAGAAAAAGTTTACGAAGATTTATTCGCCAAGATTAAGCAATCGGGCATCAATTCCGAATTGCAAAACAACATCGTCCGCCTGGCAGATTCTGCCCGTCCGGCAGCCAAGCCGGTCTTTCCCAATTGGGTGACAATTGTTGGCCTGTCCATGGCCTTCTTTGTCTGTGCCTGTTCAGCCTGCGTGATCTGGGCGGAACTGACGGACGTGACGGCAAAAGAACCCGAGGCCGTGGAAGCGGCGCTCGGCGTGCCGGTAGTCTGCTCCCTGCCCAAAGTCTCTGACATGCAGCTTCGCCTCGCACTAGGCCCGGACGGCATGCGCATCGCAGGCAGCCGGTGGCGCGGCCTGCAGGGCGGCTTTTTCGACGAGGGCGTTCGCCACCTCCGGGGATATCTCATGCTCTCCGAGCAGTCGAACGCGCCTAAGAGCGTATTGATCACCAGCGCTTTGCCCGGCGAAGGAAAGTCCACGCTGGCGCTGTCGCTCGCCATGGCTCACGCCGAACAAGGCAAGCGTACCCTGCTGATCGATGCTGACCTGCGTCAACCCGCAATCGAAAGACTCGTCCGTCTGGATCCCGATGCCGGCCTGGCGGAAGTGCTTGCTCACAGAAGCCACTGGAGTTCAGCCACCCGCTCCGTGCCGGGCCGCCCAAACCTCTCAGTCTTAGGCTCCGGTCTACCCTTGCCCCTCGCCTTAGCCCTGATCGGACCGCAGATGCGGGGAATTCTCGACCAGGCCACCCTGGATTTTGATTTAGTTGTTCTCGATTCCCCTCCCCTGCTGGGCTGCGCGGAAACACTCGAACTGGCCGCTGCGGCCGACCTCGCTGTGCTGGCAGTGCGCAGCGGACAAACTCCCATGAAATCCCTTGCTGTAGCCGTAGAGACTCTTCGCCGGGTCAGCGTACCCATCGCCGGAATTGTTCTCAATGAGTCGGCCATTGCCACCGACGCCACCCACAAGGCCTATGCCAGGTACTACACCACCATCGGCAGCGCCTAGTGCCGCGAACCAGGTTGGTCTGGGAGGATGCCGAAGGTTACCAGGGACAGAATCGAATGGTTGAGGCGAGTATTACTTGCCCAGCCACAAAGGATCGGGTGCCCCATCCTTCGCGCTTTCTGCGAAGGGTGGGATAAGCAGAAGTTGCGGGGAAGGGCCTCGGGGGAAGAGCAGTGGCATCCCACCTTCGCCAACAGCGCGAAGGATGGGGCACCCGATCCTTTGTGGCAGCGCAAGAAATACGGTTTCCCGGCTAAAGATGCTGCGAGCAGAATCCCGGGGTCCTGAAGGCCGATGAAGATTTGGGAATTAACGCTAGCCCAGACGATGGAGAGCACTAAATGACACTGCCGGTTACGATCGCACTGCTGGCGTTGTGGAGCCTGGTCATGTACCGCTACGGGCGATCCATCCTGTTCCCTCCAGCATCGCTGGGGACCATTTGGACCATGACACTGCTGGCCGTCTGGCTGTGCGGAGACATCTATTACCCCTTGACCAGCACAGCCGATGAAATCGTGCTGGCCGGTGTCGTGGCCTTCTCTCTCGGCGGAATCTGCGCCGTAGTATCTCCGCTAGCGAAATGGAGATCACTCACCACCGTTCCCGCCAGGCGGCGTATACAGGTCGACCGATGGCTGACCGCCGCAGGATTCCTTTTCCTCCTGAACATCCCCTTCTTCTACCTATATTTCAAACGCCTGAGCGCAACCATCGCCCCGCGCCAAAGCCTGTGGAGGCAGATTCGCATCGCGTCCAGTAAGGCCAACATATCGGGCCAGGGGAATCTTCCGCTCGAGTCATTCATCCTGCCCTTCCTGACCATCGTTGCCCTGATCGCCGTATATGAATACGCCGACACCGGCAGACGCGCGCTACGCACTCTGCTGCTGGTCCTGCTGGCTGGCGGATACCAGTTACTGAACGGAGCCCGCTCCGAGGTGCTGCTTCTGTTAGTCAGCTCCATCGTCATCCTCTGGCTCAGCAGAGGCGCCGCACCAACAAGACTGCTGGCCATCATGGGCCTGGCGTTTCTTCTCGTCTTCTGCGCAGGCCAGATTTCCATGAGCAAATACGGCGCGACTGCGGGCGCCTCCCTGACCGACAACCTTCCCCACGTTGCCCAGGGCTTTGGAACTTACTGGCTTGGCGGCATCATCGCCTTCGACCGAAACCGGCAGAATCCGGAGCTGCGCTACGGCTGGGATCTGGGGAAGTTCGCCAAACGGATTGCCAATCGATTCGGCGCACGCTATTCCGAGCGCGACCGGAATCTCGAATACACAAAAATCTCTCCCTCCCAGATGACCAACGTCTACACCGCCTTCCTGCCCTACTACATGGATCATGGCGGCATGCGCGGAGCCATCGGGCTGATGTTCCTGGTGGGCTTTCTCAGCACCTATGTCTACCGTTGCGCGATCCATGGCAGTTGCTGGGCGGTATTCACGCTCGGGGCTTTTGTCTATGCCACCGTCATGACCGTCTTCTCTGAAGAGTATTTCGCCCAGGTCACGTTCTGGATAAAAGCCGGCGGAGTCTCTACCTTGGTCTATTTCACTCCCAGCCTTACCCAGCGCCTGC
>Ga0302177_10000189_pt1 | contig 52158 bp, 41 predicted proteins | sample I_Palsa_E1_2_FD_198780 | JGI IMG/M metagenome (GOLD analysis project Ga0302177, IMG submission 198780) | Peat permafrost microbial communities from Stordalen Mire near Abisko, Sweden - I_Palsa_E1_2 | ecosystem: Environmental > Terrestrial > Soil > Palsa > Peat permafrost | place: Sweden... | reverse complement strand
TCGATGGTGCATTCCATCACCACCTTGCCAGACACATTCAAGACCGCGGTCGAGGCCGCTTCCTTGCGCCCATCCATGCCGATATCATTCACGTTATCCATACGGGGGTGCTCCTTTCCGGGGGGGTTGAGGCGAACACTCAAAACCTAATCCAAAGGACCGCCCTTTTATATGGCGTCGCGTTACCGGACGTCTGCCTGGGGCGACTGCACATGAGCGGTTGCGCGTTTATCGAGCACAGCCGTTCGACGCTGAACTTTCGGTCCCTTGAGTGTAGAATCCTTTGCGTCGACACCGGACCAAGCCCGTCGATCAGCATAACGACGAACATGCAATTTGTAGGCAAGTTATCGGCAGCGGATTTGAACTACGAGCGAAAAGGCACTCGCTCAAAGACGTATTGGCGTGCGATCAAGCCTGCGGCTATCCTCAAACTCGTATTTCGGTTCTGGGCAGTACTCATGGCTTTGGCAAGCATTGCTGCCATATCGCTCGTGGGCGCGCTTTCCTTCGGATGCTATGGCGCGGCTGTGCTATTCGGGAGGATTCGTCCCTTACGCGACGGGTATCAATTTCTCTCGCGGGCCTACGACCGGTTCCTCGACAGGCTGGGCCAAGAAGTTCTGCGGGACTCCCGAGACACCCCCGCGCTACGACTCATGGTCTCCCTCAGCCTTACCGCCGTGCCAATTTTCGTGATCCAACTGGTTTTGGGGAAGCCTCGGCTTCTGCTCGCGATCGCTTTTTATCTTTCCCTATGTGGTCTCAAGTTCCAACGGTCCGTGAGGATGTTCAGCGCCAAACACATGGAGGCGCACCGGCCCCGAGGGTACTTCTCGGAGAAATACGACAGGGTCTTCGGCCGCTACGTCGAATTCTTTCTCGGATATTTGTATGGGGACCTTCCAGAACTGGGTCGGACCGTTCATGTCCGTCTCCACCATAAAGAGAACGGCGGATCCGACGATTATGCCTCCACCAGTGGCTATGATCGAACCAATCCAGTGCATTTCCTTTGGTATCTTTCGGACAACATTTGGACGACCCTGGGGCTTGCTCCATACGCCTACTTTAAAGCGAGAGGTGATGAAAAGAACCGAAATCGAGTGTTCTGGGGAATAACGCGGTACTTCGTTTATTTCGGAGCTGTCTTTATTTACGATTGGAGAATTGGGATCGCGTTCGTGTTAGTTCCTCTTCTATGCATGAACTTCATCATGGCAATCACCTCGTGGGTGCAGCACGCTTTCTGTGATCCGGAACGTCCCGAGGATTATTTTGCGTGTACCGTGACTATCTTTGATGAGGTGAACTTTATGAACGAAGGATACCACCTCTGTCATCACCACCGATCTGCGCTGCACTGGACCGAGATGCCGGCCCATCTTGAGCGGATTCGCGACAAGATGAAAGAGTCCGGCTCCTTGATCTTTCGGGACCTGGATTTTATGGAGCTTTTCGTCGAGTTGACTCTCCTTCGCAGAATGGATGTTCTCGCCGAGAAACTTGTCCCGTGGGAGCCAATGAGTCACGAGCAGAGGCTGGCTTTGCTGGCGAACAGAACCAAGCCTGCCAGAGCGGTTTCGGCTTGAGGCGCCGCGGTGAAGCCTGCGGCAGGACCTTCATGGCTATGTCGCGCCTGAGCTTCGAATCATTGGCGCGGTTAAGCTTCTCCCATCTCGCCGCACCAAGGGTGGCCGCTTGTTACGCCATGCTGTATCGCAGGTATTAAGTCAATACAGACCAGGGATCAGGCGTGAGGTGCGGGCTCGGTAGGCTTCGTATTCGCCCTTGAATTGCGACTCTAGCAGCATCTCCTCCGACCGTATGCGTGCCAGTAGCGGCGGGACATTAAGTATCGCGAGCAGCACCCCAATTCCAGACCGAAAAGCAAGTCCCCAGCCCAACGCGTTTACGAGCAATCCCAGATAGCTGGGATTGCGGACGACGCTGTAGACCCCGGTGGTCACCAGCGTATGTCCGGGCTGGATTGCCACCAGTCCGCTGAACTGTCCTTGGAGTGCAAATACCGGCCAAAGCCTCAACAAACCGCCGGCGATGAACAACGCGACGCCGAACCAACGGACGCCGTTGCCGTCCACAGTCCAGAACCCGACCCGGTCCGTGTAGGCCGGCAGATACGCACTCGCGAACCCGATTACCATCAAGGCGACGAGAGCCCAGCGATTGTCGCGGTCCTCCCGCACTCCGGAACTGAGATTTACCGGGCTGAAAAGACCCACCACGACCAGTCCCAAGGTTGAGACGGCGACTGCTGTGAGGGCGGGTATCGAAAAGAATGCGACGATCCCACCCCGACCCAAAACGGCAAGTCCCAAGTACAGAAGGGAACCAGCGACACTGGCCAGCAATGATCCACGGGCTCGCCTCATGTCTGTCTCCTTCCCCCGCCACTGGTAAATTCTGACTGTCCTCGGAGGGAGCAACAAGTGCCGCGCTGCCCAATCACCAACCGCAGGATTGGGTCCCCAAGTGCTCGGTTGGTTGGAATGAATACGTCGGATGATCGGATATGCGGTCAGGAACCAATCCAATCGTCCGGTAACCGCTGCCAGCCCAATGGGTGGGGGCAACCCTTGCTCGAAGTCTCGTGGCAGGAGTCTCAAAACCTAAAGTCTTTCGCGGACGTGGATTTATCAGATGGTGTTGCATCGACCTGTCGAGACCACCCGCATTACCGAACACTAGGTCCCATGTCCGGTCTGTCCGTTAGAGTTCGCTTTCTCGCCACCCATCCGAGGTGGGGAGCCGCATGCGCAGAAGCGCTCGTACGGATCTGTGCGGGGGCGCTCAGCGATGATCGTCCCTCCCGCATCCGCTTAGTTTGGGGGAATACCGGCGGATCGAAAACTTCAGACCATCAATGCGGCTTGAATGTCTTCCCCGTCTCCAGCAGCGTCTTCAGGCGGGAAAGAATACGTGGCCATCCATCGGCGCAGGCAGCGTAAGTAGGGTCATTCTCGGCCCACTCGTCATGCGTCACCGTTACTCTTGTGGCTTCGGTCTCGGGCACGAGTTCGATAGTTGCGCGGGATGCCTTATCATTTTGGCCCATAGCGAAGGTGTACTGAAAGACTTTTGGTGGCTCAAACCGAAGGACCTTCCCTCGTACGTAGGTTATGGATTTGCCATCGGATCCCGCGCCCACCCATGCGAGCAAGCCGCCAGGCCTAAAGTCCGCCTGAAGCTCAGCGCCCGAGAAGATGATGCGGTTCGACTCCAGCGACACAAATCCTTCCCACACCTTCTCCGGTGTGGCGGCAATATAGAAGATATATTTCAGTGGTGCTTGATGGGCCATCATCGCTCCTGACTCATTAGGGCTTACGCGGCTTAGGAAAGTAGGCCAAGCGAGTCCGGAAAACCGTGAAATGCTTCCGTTTGTTGGGTTTTGCCTGTTTTAGGAGTAAATGCAGGCCTCGGCCAAATTCCTAACCGGCGTCTTTCCTCACCCATGCTACTTCATCGGACCTGAGTCGACGGGGCGATATTCGCGCAAGGGAAATCGCGAAGCGAACCCATCTCTGACCCTCATCGCAAGAGTTGTAGGCAGTGGTAGGCAAGAGTAGACTCTCGCATCGCCTGCGACGATGTGGAATCGTTTCAATGTTCCAGGCGCATACCACCACGTGCCTGTAAACCAGCCGATTTGCGACAGCTCGCTGTACAACGCAAGTCTGTATAACACAGACCTTGCGCCGGTATCGCCAGCTCGGCGGACCTGGCGTACTTACAACTATGCAGCGCTGTGGATTTCCATGAGCGTGAATATTCCGACGTATATGCTGGCTAGCGGCATGATCGCGGGCGGCATGGACTGGAAGCAGGCGCTCTTCACCGTTTTCTTGGGGAACGTTCTGGTGCTGATTCCAATGCTGCTGAATGCGCACGCCGGCGCGCAGTACGGTATTCCGTTTCCGGTGTTTGCGCGCGCTTCGTTTGGCGTTCTGGGCGCGAATGTACCCGCGATTCTTCGCGCCTTGGTGGCGTGCGGCTGGTTCGGAATTCAAACCTGGATTGGCGGTGAAGCCATCAACGCCATGATTCTTGCGTTGGCGCCCGGCTGGAGCCATTTTTCCTACGGAGCGGCGCTGTGTTTTGCTTTTTTCTGGATCCTGAATGTTCTGGTGATTCTCCGTGGGATTGGAACAATTCGCCTTTTGCAAGGAATTTCAGCACCGTTTCTGCTGCTGATCGGTTTGGCGTTACTTTTGTGGGCTCGCGGAAGGGCCGGCGGGTTCGGGCCGATGCTATCTACTCCTTCCAAATTCCAAAGCTTCGGCGATTTCTTTCACTTTTTCGTTCCGTCGCTAACCGGCGTGGTGGGCTTCTGGGCTACCGTTTCGCTGAATATCCCGGATTTCACGCGGTATGCTCATAGCCAGCGCGATCAGGTGGTTGGTCAAGCGCTGGGTCTACCGGCGACGATGACGTTTTATTCGTTTATCGGAATCGCGGTCACGTCGGCCACGCTAATCATTTTTGGTCAGGCGCTGTGGGATCCAGTCGCGGTGCTCGCGCGGCTAGGCAATCCCTGGGCGGTGGTACTGGCGATGCTGGCGCTTCTGGTGGCTACGCTGAACGTCAACGTTGCCGCCAACGTGGTTTCACCCGCGAACGATTTCTCGAATCTGTCGCCGAGTCGCATCAGCTTCCGCACCGGTGGGCTGATCACTTGCGCGGTGGGCGTGCTGATGCAGCCCTGGAAATTGATGGCCAACTATGGAAGTTATATTTTTGGTTGGCTGGTCGGCTACTCTGGATTCCTGGGACCAATCGCGGGCGTGCTCATTTGTGATTATTTCGTGGTAAGGAAGAAGATGTTATCCGTTGATGATTTGTATCTGCGCGGCGGCCGATATGAATATCGTCACGGGTTCCATTTGCAGGCAATTTCCGCTCTTGGTGCGGGAGCGGCGGTCGCGTTCATAGGATTAGTGGTGCCGCCGCTGCGGGTGTTGTACAACTACGCGTGGTTCGTAGGTTTCGCGGTGAGTTTTGTAGTGTACTTTGTACTGACAGCAAGAAGCGGGCGGCCGCGCTAGCAGCGGTCTGAGAGGAAAGTTCGATGGAATTGGGGATCACCATCAAGCCGGATATCTCCGTCGATCGCATTGTCAGCCTCACCGGCCAGGCGGAAGCTGCGGGCTTCGCCGATGCGTGGATTTTCGATTCTCACGTCATCTGGATGGAGCCGTTCCCGTTGCTGACGTTGATGGCTGCGAATACCAAGACGATGCGGCTGGGTACGTGCGTCACCAATCCGGCGGTGCGCGATTTAACCGTAGCATCGAGCTTGTTCGCAACGCTCAATCTGATTTCTCACGGACGGATGCAAATGGGTATCGGCCGGGGAGACAGCTCCCGGCGGGTCTTGGGAAAGAAACCGACCACGCTGGAAAATCTGGAAAAGTTCGTGAAGGCGTTTCGAGAACTGAACGCCGGACACTCTGTTGAACACGAAGGTGCGAACGCACGCTTTCCGTGGGCGACTGCAGGCGTCCCCCCGGTTTGGGTCGCGGGCTACGGGCCAAGAGCGCTGCGGACTGCGGGCCGCATCGGTGATGGCGTGATTCTGCAATTTGCCGATCCGGACTTGATTTCCTGGTGTCTGGGTTTTGTCCATGAAGGGGCGCGCGAGGCGGGGCGCGACCCTGCGGAAATTCGGGTGATGGCTGCTGCTCCGGTGTGGGTGTCGAACGATGATGCGGTTGCTCGCGACCGCGTTCGCTGGTTTCCGGCGCTGGTCTCCAACCACGTAGTGGATTTAGTTTCGAAATATAAGCCGGAAGACTTACCGGAGAGTCTGGTGTCCTTTGTTCGTAACCGCGGCGGCTACGATTATCTGCATCACTGCGAAGTTGGCAGCGACAACGCTAATTTTGTCACCGATGAAATCGTGGACCGCTTCTGTCTGATTGGACCCGTTGAAAAGCACCTTGCGAAGCTGGAAAAGCTGAAAAGTGTCGGCGTGACCCAGTTCAACATTTATCTGATGTGTGGCGAAGAGGAAGATACGTTGGACGTGTATGGTCGCGAGGTCGTGCCGCGATACAGCGCGACTCGCGTCTAGGCGGCTAGCCGCTGCTATCAAACACGAACCAGTTGGGAAAGGTCCCTGAAGGCGTCACCCGACGCTCGGAGCTGAATCATGCGATTCGACACGATCATCAGAAACGGAACGATCGTGACCGCGGCCGATACGACGCGTGCCGACGTGGGCATCGTTGGCGACAAGATCTCTGCGATCGCCGACCAATTGCCGGCTGAGAACGCCACGCGAGTGATCGACGCTGCGCAACACCTAGTGCTGCCCGGCGGCATCGATGTTCACACGCACCTGGATATGCCCTTTGGCGGCACCACCAGCGCAGACGACTTTGAGACTGGCACGGTGGCCGCGGCATTTGGCGGTACGACCACGCTGATCGATTTCGCGATTCAATACAAAGGGCAGACTTTGCGGCACGCGTTCGATACTTGGATGAAAAAAGCGCACGACAAAGCGACCATCGACTACGCGTTCCACTGCATCATCACCGATGTATCCGCAGCGCAGCTGGATGAAATGGGGCCGTTGATACGCGAAGGCGTGACTAGTTTCAAATTGTTCATGGCCTATCCGGGTGTGTTTATGCTGGACGATGCTACGATTTTTCGCGCGATGTCCCAGGCTGCGAAGCACTCCGGGATGATTTGCATGCACGCGGAAAACGGCGGAGCGATCGACGTGATCGTGCAGCAGGCGCTGGCGGAAGGGAAGCGAGCTCCGAAATATCACGCGCTCACGCGGCCTACGACCGCCGAAGCCGAAGCGACCTCTCGGGCCATTGCTCTGGCGGAGATGGCTGGGGCGCCAGTGTATATCGTTCATCTGTCCTGTAACGAAGCGCTGGAGAAAGTACGGGAGGCCCGCGATCGGGGGTTGCCGGCTTACGCGGAGACCTGCCCGCAATATTTGTACTTGTCGCTGGAAAATATGGATGCGCCTGGCTTTGAGGGCGCCAAGTACGTATTCACTCCGCCGCTGCGCGAGAAATGGCACCAGGAAAAGCTGTGGCAAGGGCTAAAGCAGGATACTTTGCAGGTGGTGTCCACCGATCACTGCCCGTTTTGCTTCAAGGAACAGAAAGAGTTGGGCAAGGATGATTTCACGAAGATTCCCAATGGCGGACCCGGCATCGAGCATCGGCTTAGCCTGATCTATACCGGCGGTGTGCACAACAAGCGATTTTCAGCGAATCGTTTTGTGGAGTTGGTCTCTACCGCACCGGCGAAACTCTTTGGACTTTTTCCCCGCAAGGGTACCGTTGCGGTGGGGTCGGACGCCGATCTGGTCATTTTCAATCCCATCGAACAGCAAACCATAAGCTCGCAAACCCACCATATGCGTGTGGATTATTCGATGTTCGAGGGCGTTCAGGTTACCGGAGTTCCGAGGACGGTATTGTCACGAGGGCGCACTATTATTGAAGCCGGACAATTTATTGGCCGGCCGGGTTTCGGGCAGTTTCTGCGACGCCAACCTTACGTAGGTATTTAACCTCGAAGTCCAGCGATCGCTGTATCCAGCACTGCATACATTTCATCCTCGATTGGCATCAAAGGAGTTCCGCGGAGGTGCGGTGGCCATCGCCCAGTTCGCGTGGATCGACACTCGATCTCTTTGCGGAAGTTAACCAAATCGGAACCGACCCTCCAGTGCCTGAAGATTCAAGTGCGAACTCGCTAGACGCCTGGTGCCCGGACTGCAGCCCATGCCCAATCGCGGCGTCGGTGATGCCGCCGACGTTTGTGGAGCTGCTGGACACCGCTATCGCTTCCGTGGCCCTACCTCACATTGCCGGTAGTCTTTCGGCTACGACCGATGAAGCCACCTGGGTGCTCACCAGCTATCTGGTGGCCAATGCGATCATTTTGCCTGCCAGTGGATGGTTTTCGCTCATGGATGGGGGCAGCCCGGCGGGAATTCTTCGGTAAACCTTTCGGTGAACCGTCCGGCGATCGAAGGCGCGGTTGCTTGGAGATGCTCGAAAGCCTGAAACGCAGCTACGGGGCTGCTCAGGTGAGAAACGCAGTTAGAGCGGCTGCTCCAGCGTGAAGGGGATGTATAGCAGGCGGTCGTCGCGCTGAATTTGCAAGACTACCGGAGCGCCGGGCTGAAGCGCTTTCAGAGCGTCGCGCAGGCGTTGCAGCGTCGTCATCGGCTCGCCATTCAGGGTGCGGATAACGTCGCCAGAGTTGAGCGGAATATCACTGGTGGCTTCCGTGGAGCGTGCTGCGACAATGATCCCGTAAGGATCGCGCAAGTCTGGCGCCATTCCCGCGATTTTTTGATCGATTTCGATTCCCAGAATTCCCAGTGGCCTGACCAGATTCTTTTCGGGGTCGGCGAGAGAAGTGATCTGATCCATATTGTCGGCCCGCTCGATCACCGGGACGTCGAAAGCCAGACGTTCTTTTCCGCGCAACAATTCAATGTGCACTTTTTCTCCGCTGCTGACGGACATCAGGCGGAACGAGACGTAGGGAACGCTGTCTGCCAGTCTTCCATCAATGGACAAGAGCACGTCACCGATGCGGATGCCGGCGGCGGCGGCAGGGGTGTCCGGCAGCACGTCCGATACGATGACCCCATAGCTGTGAGGCAAGTTCAGTGCGGCCGCCATCACCGGGGTGATGGTTTGAATCCCAACTCCAATTTCAGTCCGATGCAAGTGACCAAATTTTCGCAGCTGCTGATAGACCTGGTTCACCACGCTGCTGGGGATCGCAAATCCCAACCCTTCATTGCCGCCACTTTGCGACAAAATGAACGTATTCACTCCCACCACTTCGCCATCCACGTTAACCAGCGGGCCACCGGAATTTCCCGGGTTGATCGGCGCGTCGGTTTGAATGTACACCATCGGCGAGTCGGGATCGATCTGCCTGGCGACAGACGAAACCACTCCCAAGGTCACCGTGTTACGAAGGCCCTCGGGGCTCCCGAAAGCCAGCACCACTTCTCCTTGCCGGATATTCCGGTAAGAAGCGAGGGGCAAGGCCGTCAGTTTCACGTTGTCCATTTTCAGTAACGCCAGATCTGCGTCTCGCGCTACGCCAACGACTCGCGCCGGCACGATATTTGTTCGTGCGGAAAGGATCGATTGGAGCGAGCCGTCGCCATTTCCCGTGGGCACTACGATCTGGACGCGTTGCGCACCGTTGACGACGTGCGCGTTGGTCAGAACGTAACCGTCTGAGTCAACCACGAATCCAGAACCGATGGCACGCTGCCGTCCGATCACCACAGCGGTGTTGCCGTGTTCACTGGATTCGACCGGTCCGTAGCCGGTCACCAGGATTTGCACCACGCTCGGCGAAACCTTCTTGATCAATGCATCCACCGATTCGTTCAGCTTTCTCAGGGTGTTGTCGGCGGGCCGCTCCTGGGCACGTACCGGCAATACGCTCAGGAGGGCCATCAAAAGGATGGTCAGATTAGCCGTACAAAAGTTCACAGGTGATCTCTGAAGACTGCTTGAGCCGGGCATGATTCGAACTCCTTGGACACTCGGTTCAGACGGCGTATGCTGCTGACCATTGCCATTAGACTACAAGCCGGGGAAAAGTGCTTCGGCCGGACTTCACAGTTGTTTCTAGCTCAGCTACGACCGCAAGCGAGGCCAAAGCAGTGCCGCGGGTTGGATAGTCGCCAAGCCCGACCCTTATTTATTTACTTACAGAAGCCATGCGACCATAGCTAGCTTCTATTCGAACGGAAACTATCGTTTAGGACACCCTCGTGCCACGACTTACGACCACGGAAGACAAACGCCTCGAAGAAGCACGCACCCGAAAGAAACACTGGAAGCGATGGGGTCCTTACCTTTCGGAGCGGCAATGGGGAACCGTTCGCGAAGATTACAGCCCCGGGGGCACCGCGTGGGAATACTTTCCTCACGATCACGCGCGCTCCCGCGCCTACCGCTGGGGGGAAGACGGCATTTGCGGGATCAGCGACCGCCATCAGATGATCTGCTTTGCGTTGGCGCTGTGGAACGGGCGCGACCCGATACTAAAAGAGCGGCTCTTCGGGCTCAACGGGCATGAAGGAAATCACGGCGAGGATGTTAAGGAATATTATTTCTATCTGGATTCGACCGCCACGCACAGTTACATGCGTGCGCTGTATAAATACCCTCAGGCCGCGTTCCCCTATCAGCAATTAGTGGAGGAGAATCGCCGGCGCGGTCGGGATCAACCGGAGTTCGAACTCATCGATACCGGCGTTTTTGCCGAGAACCGGTACTTCGATATTTTCGTTGAGTATGCCAAGGCCGACGTAGAAGACATCCTGATTAGAATCACCGCGGTGAACCGGGGACCTGAGCCGGCAACATTACAAGCTTTGCCCAGCTTGTGGTTTCGAAACACCTGGTCCTGGGGACCGGATTTGCGTCGACCAGTGATTCGCACGGCTCCCGCCTGGCCCGGGGCAGTGAGTGCTGAGGTCCAGCACTGGCAATACGGCAAGCGGTGGTTTCTTTGTGAGGGGCAACCACAACTCATCTTCACGGAAAATGAAACAAACTATCAGCGGCTGTTTGGCATCCAGAGTCGTTCTTACGTTAAAGACGCCTTTCATTCGTTCGTGATCAATGGCGACAAGGCCGCGGTCAACCCCGCCCAAATGGGAACCAAGATGGCTGCTGTTTATCCCCTGCTGCTGGGGCCCGGCGAATCCCGCACGTTAAAGCTTCGGCTGACCGATACGGGCCCTCTCGGATTTATGGGCGCCGATTCGAGGATGGTTGGAACCGTTCTGCCACCGGGGCAGCCCGATCGCGCAGCGGGCGTGCCGGCAGCCAACGATTTTGCTGAAGGATTTGACGCGCTATTCGCCCTTCGGCAGAGCGAGGCCGATGAATTTTACGCATCGAGAATACCCAAGGAGCTCTCCGACGATTCGAAACTTGTGATGCGGCAGGCTCTCTCCGGAATGATGTGGTGCAAACAGCATTATCACTACGACGTGCGCACCTGGCTGGCCGGTGATGCTGGCAACCCGCCACCACCGAAAGAACGCCTGCAGGGCCGTAACAAGGATTGGACCCACCTCTATAACGATGACATCATTTCCATGCCGGATAAATGGGAATATCCCTGGTATGCAGCGTGGGACCTGGCGTTTCACTGCATTTCAATCGCGTTGGTCGATCCGGATTTTGCCAAGGATCAGCTGGTCCTGCTTCTTCGCGAATGGTATATGCATCCCAACGGCCAGCTACCAGCCTATGAATGGGCTTTCGGCGATGTGAATCCGCCAGTGCATGCCTGGGCTGCCTGGCGAGTGTACAAGATTGAGCGCCGGCTGCGCGGAGTCGCGGATCGCAAGTTCCTGGAGAAGGTATTCCACAAGTTGCTCTTGAATTTCACCTGGTGGGTGAACCGCAAAGACCCCGACGGCATGAATATCTTCCAGGGTGGGTTCCTGGGGCTCGACAACATCGGCGTTTTTGACCGGTCCGCACCGCTACCGACGGGCGGGCATCTGGAACAATCCGATGGCACCAGCTGGATGGGTATGTATTGCCTGAATATGCTGGCGATTGCACTGGAACTAGCGAAGGAAGACACCGCCTACGAAGATGTCGCCAGTAAATTCTTCGAGCATTTCGTAAACATCGCGCATGCCATGAACGATGTGGGAACGGAAGCGCGTTCTCTGTGGGACGACACCGACGGGTTTTACTACGATGTTCTTCATTTGCCCGATGGAAATGAGGACTTCATCAAGATTCGCTCCATGGTTGGATTGATCCCGCTTTTCGCGGTGGAGACCCTGGAGCCTGAAATCGTAGATCGCTTGCCCGGTTTCAAAAGGCGCATGCAGTGGTTCATTGACAATCATGCCGACATCGGCGAGCACATCGAGATGACCGAGCATTCCGCGCGAGGTGTGCGAAGGTTGTTATCGCTGGTAAGCCGCAAACAACTGAAACGTGTGCTGGCTCGCATGTTGGACGAAACCGAGTTTCTGTCGCCCTACGGGATACGGGCGTTGTCGCGCTACCACCTGGATCATCCTTACGAAGTCACCGTGGACGGGCACGTCAGCCGCGTGGACTATGAGCCGGCTGAATCGGCGACGGGGATTTTCGGTGGCAACTCCAACTGGCGAGGGCCTATCTGGTTTCCGGTTAACTATCTCTTGATCGAGTCGCTGCAGAAATTTCATTATTACTATGGCGAGGATTTTAGAGCCGAATGCCCAACGAATTCAGGAAAGGAGCTGGATTTGTGGGAAGTCTCGGCCGAAATTTCGCGGCGGCTGACCCGCATTTTCCTGCGGGACCCGCAAGGACGCCGTCCGGTGTCCGGCGGAGCAGAGCTATTTCAATCCGATCCGCATTGGAGGGATCTGATTCTTTTCTACGAGTATTTTCACGGCGACAATGGCGCCGGGCTGGGTGCCAGTCATCAAACCGGATGGAGCGGCCTAGTGGCCAAGTTGATCGAACAGAGCGGTGAATAGCGATCCAAAAGCCGAGTTACGGTTACGGGAAGCCACGGGCGACGACTTGGATTGTCTCATCGCCATGATGCGCAAATTGGCGGCGCAAGATCCCGTGGTGCCATTCGAGGTAGCAGCGGTTCGCCATGCCTGGATATTGTTCCGGGCGCACCCTGATTTTGGAAAAGCATGGTTAATCGATGTGGGCAATCAGACCGCCGGTTATGTCATTCTGACGCTCGGATTCAGTTTTGAGTACCACGGGCGGGAGGCGTTTATCGACGAGCTTTACCTGGAACCCAAGTTCCGCGGGCAGGGTTTCGGGACGCAGGCGATGGAATTCGTGGCTGGACGAGCCAGGGCGCTGGGCGTCAACGCGATTCACTTGGAAGTCGACCCGCAGAACGATGCCGCTGTTAGCCTGTACCGTCGGCTCGATTATCGGGACCACGGGCGTTGCTTGATGACCAAGTGGCTGAAGCCGGTAGCGAAGTCGAGCGCGAAAAGTTAATTCTGGGGCGTGCGGTTTGACCATCGAACCGATCGTGCAGTTTGGCCGCGAAGTTTGCGGGAATTTCGAAGCGGCGACCGCGCGCGAATGGCTGGTGACGAACAGCATCGGCGGCTTTGCCTCCGGCACCATCGCGGGAGCGATGACCCGCAGGTACCACGGTCTGCTGATCGCGGCATTGCGCCCGCCGGTGGGCAGAACTCATCTGGTCGCCGGCTTTGATGAAATCGTTCATTACGCTGGAAGTGAATATCCTCTCGCAACGCATCAATGGAGCGGCGGCACCGTCGATCCCAAAGGCTTCGTGAATATCGAAAGCTTTCATCTGGAAGGCATGGCTCCAGTGTGGACTTACGCTGTGGCCGATTTACTGCTCGAAAAACGAGTCATTATGCGCCCGGGAGAAAACACCACATACGTGCAGTATTCGCTGGTTCGCGGGCGAGCCTCGATCGAGATTGAAGTGAAAGGGCTGGTGAACTACCGGGACTACCACTCCAGCACCCACGCGGGCGACTGGCACATGCAGATCGATCCGGTCGAAAACGGGGTCGCGGTCCAAGCGTTCCCAGGAGCAACGCCGTTCTATCTAAAATGCGTCGGCGCATCGTGTGAACCGCGCCATGAATGGTACCGAAACTGTTTTCTTTCGGTGGAAAAGGAACGCGGTCTGGACGATACCGACGATCATCTGTTTGCGGCACTGTTTCGAGCGAAATTGAACGTCGGCACCACGGTGAATTTCGTGGTTAGCACGGAAGCTTCACCGGAAATAGATGCCGGGAGCACCCGGAAGAAAGTCGCCGCACAGCAAGCGGACTTGCTGGAACGCTGGGGCGCGCTCACTCCGAAGCCCAACGGGGGTTGGCCCGGGTGGCTGCCGCAGTGCGCGGTGGCTGCGGATCAATTCATCGTGAAGCGAAATCTTCCCGATCAGATCGATGGCCGCAGCATTATCGCGGGCTATCACTGGTTTGGCGATTGGGGCCGCGACGTGATGATTTCGCTTCCCGGACTGACGCTGGCGACCGGGAGGAACGATGTGGCTCGCCAGATTCTTCTCGCTTATGCTCGCTATGTGGATGGCGGGATGTTGCCGAATAATTTTCCGGACGCGGGCGGTAAGCCCGGGTACAACACCGTCGATGCCGCTTTGTGGTATTTCGAAGCCATCCGTCAATATTTCGCCGCAACAGCAGACACCACGACCCTCCAAGAGCTTTTCCCGGTGCTCGCCGGAATGATTGACGCTCACGTCAACGGCACTCGCTATAACATCCACGTCGATCCTAACGACGGGCTACTTTACGCTGGAGGTCCCGGCGTTCAACTTACCTGGATGGACGCGAAAGTTGGTGATCTGGTGGTTACGCCGCGCACCGGGAAGCCAGTTGAAGTGAATTCGCTATGGATCAATGCCCTGGAAACGTTGGCTGGGTTCGCGCGGAAGTTGGGAAAGGCCAGCGGTGGATACGAAAAACTTTCCGCCAAAGCGCGCAAGAATTTCCAGAAATTCTGGAATGCGGATCGGGAATGTTGCTACGACGTGATCGATGCGCCGGGCATAGGAAACGACCCCGCCCTCCGACCCAATCAGATCTTCAGCGTGTCGCTGCCGGTAAGCCCGCTGAGCGAAGAACAACAGAAAGCGGTGGTTGATATCTGCGCTCAGCATCTACTGACTTCTTACGGAATGCGCAGCCTGGGACCACGGGAACCGGGGTATCGTGGGCAATACAGCGGCGGCCCGCGCGACCGCGATGCCGCCTATCATCAAGGTACGGTGTGGGGTTGGCTGTTGGGCCCTTTCGTGCTGGCACACTTACGCGTCTACCAAAGCCCCGAGCAGGCATTACGCTTCCTGGAGCCGCTGGGGATCTCGGTGCACATGTACGGCTTGGGGACGCTGGGAGAAATCTTCGAAGGTGATGCCCCGTTTACGCCGCACGGGTGCATCGCGCAAGCCTGGACGGTGGGCGAAATGCTGCGGGCGGCGCACCAGATTTTTTCCGTCGCAAACTTTCCGTCTGCGGGAAACTAGGGACGGTCAGGAGCGATCGTACAATTCGATCAAGATTTTTCCGAAGGTTCCGGTCGGAATCAGAAAGAAGTTGATTCTGGAGCCGTTGGCCCCGGCGCGAGTTTTCGGATACACCGGGTTGATCCCGAGCGTTCCTCTCAATATCTCGGTCGCGCGATCGACGCTGGAACACAGAAACTCCACCTGCTGAATACCTTCGCCGAATTTGGAAAGAAATGATGCGATCGCGCCTGGTCCGGTGGGTTCACGACTGGTGAGCACGTCGAGAGAAATTTGGCCAGGGAAGTGCAGTTCGAATTCCTCGGCATCTTGGTCTGGCGGGATCTGTGCCAGAGACGGGGCCCCGTTAGCAGCACGAATCCGCTCGAATGCCTCCCGATGGACGGCAATTCCAACGGTTATGACTGGCTCGGATCCTAGAAGCAGCCGCAACGCCGGAACTTCCCACCAGGAAGATATCGCTGCATCGGCGCTGCTGCGGCCGCGATAGAAGATCTGCGTAGCGGCCGCCAGACGCGCTGCCGCGTCGCTGGAACCCAGGCTGGTAATGGCACTCGAGAGAGGGTCGGACACGTGTATGGTGGGATTGTAGCTTTCCTGCAGGAACAAGGGAACGCGGCACGAATGGTAACGAATGCGCCGCGAGGATCATCTAAAGCGGGCTATGCCAAAACCGGTGGTGTTGACGGTAGACGACGATCCCGAGGTCCTCAGGGCCATCGATCGAGATTTGCGCTCCCGCTATTCTCAGAATTATCGAGTGATGCGCGCAGACTCCGCTAGCGCGGGGTTGACTACGCTGCGCGAACTAAAGGCACGGAACCACCCGGTGGCGTTGTTATTGGCCGACCAGCGCATGCCGAACATGGATGGCGTCGGTTTTCTTACCGAAGCCATGGATATTCATCCTCAAGCTAAGCGCGCCTTGCTGACCGCGTACGCGGACACCAATGCGGCCATTGAGGCTATCAACGAGGCTCGCGTCCATTACTACCTGATGAAGCCGTGGGACCCACCTGAAGAGAAGCTTTTTCCGGCGCTGGACGATCTGCTGCACGATTGGATGTCGCAATTTCGACCGCTGTACGAAGGAATTCGCGTGCTGGGCACGCGGTGGTCTTCGCGTTCTTACGAATTGCGAGATTTCCTGGGCCGGAATCAGGTGCCGTACCAGTGGATCGATATCGAACTTACTGCCACCGATCCGGAAGTGCGGCGGTTGGTTGAATCGCTTGGGCCAGAAGCGGAAACCTTGCCCTTGATTCTGTTCCCCGACGGCGAGCGGCTCGCCGAACCGGCTTTTCCAGCGGTAGCCGACAAGCTCGGTTTGCGAACTCACGCGCAAACGAATTTTTACGACTTGGCAATCATTGGTGGTGGGCCTGCTGGGCTGGCCGCGGCGGTCTACGGGGCTTCAGAAGGGCTTCGAACGGTGATCGTGGAGCGGGAGGCGCCCGGCGGCCAAGCCGGACTCAGCTCCCGCATCGAAAATTATCTGGGGTTTCCGTCCGGATTAACGGGGGGCGATCTGGCACGACGCGCGGTGGCGCAAGCGATGCGCTTCGACGTGGAGATACTGGCTCCTCAGGAAGCGCTAGGCGTTCGCGTGGAGGGCCCGTACCGTCGCGTCAAGCTTGCCGATGGCACGGAGATTTCCTGCCATGCCTTGTTGCTGGCAATGGGCGTCCAATGGCGAACCTTGGATATACCCGGCATCAACAAGCTGCAGGGGGCCGGCGTTTACTACGGCGGCGGCACCTCGGAAGCTTTGTCCTGCAAGGGCGAAACCGTTTATATCGTGGGTGGCGCCAATTCTGCCGGCCAGGCGGCCATGCATTTTTCCAAGTTTGCAGACAAGGTGGTCATGCTAGTTCGCGGGGAATCCCTGGCTGCCACCATGTCACACTACTTGGTCGAACAGATTGGAAAGACGGAGAAGATCGAGGTCTGGACCGATACCGAAGTTGTCGGGGTGCGCGGCGAGTCCCGATTGTCGGGCATTACCGTGGAGCGTGGCCCGAGTCGCGAGCGTCAAGAGATCGATGCTTGCAGTTTGTTTATTTTTATCGGAGCGCAACCTCAAACAGCGTGGCTCGGAGACCTGGTCGATCGCGACGAGCTCGGCTTCGTGCTGTCGGGTCCCGATCTTTTGCGGGACGGCAAACGACCGCGGTCGTGGACCCTGGATCGCGATCCAAAATTGCTGGAAACCAGCGTGCCGGGAATTTTCGCGGTCGGCGACGTGCGCCACGGATCAGTGAAACGTGTGGCATCTGGCGTTGGAGAAGGCGCCGTAGTGGTTCAATTCATCCATCAATATCTTGCCAAGGTACAGTAGGTCGGCCCCCGAATCGGAAGGTGACTGTCGCCTTGAGGGCGGAACGCATGAGCGAAAAGATGGATCAAGCCAGCATGGCAGCGGTGGTCGCGGACTTGCGCAAGGTGCAAATCTTCAGCGATCTCCTCACCGAGCGCATCGAATGGTTCATCTCGCAGAGCCATGAGCTTCGAGTTCCCGCAGGGGAATTCCTGGTTCATGAAGACGAGCCGGCCGACCGAATGTTTGTGTTGATGGAGGGCGAACTTCGGGGACGGCGGGAGAATGCCGGTGCTGATAGCCCTACCATCGACATTCCGGCCGGGACCCCTACCGGAGTGCTGCCTTTTTCGCGGATGAAAACGTTTGCGGTGTCCATACGCGCGGTGACCGATGTGCGCGTCCTGGAGTTTCCCAAGAGCAAATTTCCGGAGTTGTTGCTGCGCATGCCGGAGCTTTCTCAGCGCCTGGTGGGGTTGCTTACCGACCGGGTTCGCAACTTCACGCTGGCGGAGCAGCAGAGCGAGAAGCTCGCGGCGCTGGGCACACTTTCTGCGGGCCTGGCTCATGAATTAAATAATCCGTCCGCCGCGGCGCGGCGATCCGCCAGTGCCCTTAGAGATTGCCTGCAGAGACTGCGACAGGCCAGCCGGGATGCTTCGCCGCTGCTGGAAGACTGTGGGGTCCTAGCGGTCCGAGAAGAGGAAATCCGCTCGGCCCTGAAACCTCCGCAGCACAAAGACGAGTTCGCGCGGGCCGATCGCGAAGATGTGGTGCAGGCCTGGCTCGAATCCCACGGCGTGAACGAGCCCTGGAAGATTGCTCCGCTGATCTGCGAAGCCAATCTGAGTGACGATCAACTGGACAGCTTTGCGGACGCAGCCGGCAACTCGGTGGGTCCGGAGCTGGTGCGCTTTGCCACGCTGCTGGAGATGGACCGCCTGGCCGACGAGCTGGAGAACAGTACCGCGCGGATTTCCGATCTGGTGACGGCCATTAAGGAATATTCCTACATGGATCAGGGAGCGGTGCAGGAAGTGGATGTCACCAGAAGCCTGCAGAATACCCTCACCATCCTGAACCACAAGCTGAAACACGGAATCACCGTCGTTCGAGAATTTGCAACGGATCTTCCGAAGGTAATGGCCCACGGCAGTGAGTTGAACCAGGTATGGACCAATATCATCGACAATGCCGCGGATGCGATGAAAGGAAAAGGAAAGCTCACGGTGCGCACCGCGCCAGATAGCGAATTTGTGCTTGTAGAGATTATGGACAACGGGCCGGGCATTCCAAATGAGGTGCTGCCGCACATATTCGAACCGTTCTTTACCACCAAAGATGTTGGGCAGGGAACCGGCCTGGGCCTGGACATTGCCTATCGGGTCGTGAAGAAGATGAATGGCGACATTAACGTTCACTCCGTTCCAGGAGAGACGCGATTCGCGGTGCGAATTCCGATTCACGCGGCAAAGTAAACCAGAATAAAGCTGGGAGGGGCAAAATGGCTGAAGTCTGCACGCATACCGATCAGATTCGCGACGTCAAACCAAAGACCAAAGGTTGTGAAGAGTGCCTGAAGATGGGCGATAGTTGGGTACATCTTCGGATGTGCCTGATCTGCGGGCACGTGGGATGTTGCGACAGCTCCAAGAACAAGCATGCCACCAAGCATTACCACGCTACCAAACATCCCATCATGCGGTCGATCGAGCCCGGTGAAAGTTGGATGTGGTGCTATATCGATGGGGTCATGTTTGAAGGCGAGCCCGACTAAGGCTTTTCCGTTGATCCGGAGCTTGGCGAAGGGAATGCTAAAGAAGCGGCCAACGCCGCGGCCAGAATCCCTCCCACAACCGACAGGGACACCACTTCGGTGATGTGCACCCACGGTTCACCAATCATTTTTCCTCCGATAAACAAGAGTACCAAGGAAAGTCCGATGGTCAGGAATCTCAATCGATTCAGCACACCGGCAAGCAGGAAATACATCGCCCGCAGGCCGAGAATGGCGAAAACGTTCGAGGTATAGACGATGAACGGATCCCGGGTGATTCCGAAGATCGCGGGGATGGAGTCCACCGCCAGGGTGACATCGGTGACCTCTACCACCAGGAGCACCAAGAAGAGCGGCGTGACCCACCATTTATCTTTCGAGCGAATAAAAAATCGCTGACCTTGATACTCGGAGGTCATCCGGAGATGGCGGCTCGCGAATTTAAATACGGGGTTATTTTCCGGGTGAATCGCATGCTTCTTGGAAAACAGCATATGCACTCCGGCGTACACCAGGAAAGCGCCGAACACGTACATGATCCAGGAGAATCGCTCGATGAGTTGGGCTCCGGCCGCGATCATTGTGCCGCGCATCACTAGCGCACCCAAGATCCCCCACTCCAACAGCCGGTGCTGCAGACCTTCATCCACGCTAAAGGTCCGAAAGATTACCAGGAACAAAAACAGGTTGTCGACGCTTAGGGCCTTTTCGATTAGATAACCGGTGAAGAACTCGAGGCCTTTCTGATGCCCGGCGTAATGCAAGACGCCAATTCCGAAGAGAGTTGAAAGGGCAACCCAAGCCAAGCTGGACCTGGCAGCTTCGCGAAGGCCAACCTTGTGCAACCTGCGGCTGAACACGCCCAGGTCCATGGCGACTGCCGCAAGAACGAAAAGGTTGAAGAGGATCCAGAGGAGAGGCGTGCCCATGAAAGAAGCCGCCGGAGCGCCTAGGGCGTCGACCCGCGCACTTCGGTGGCATTCAGGTTGGTAAGCTCAACGCGAGTCGTAAGTCCGGCTTGCACGGTGACCGGAACATCCCATCGTAGCCGTTCGTCCCCAGCGTCAGCATCCAGGCCCAGAGTGCTCACCCAGTATTTGCCGGGTGTCAGGCTCGCAATGGTCCCGCGGCCATCCAGATCGGTTTCCGTTTTTCCTGCAAGATACTCGGTCTGGGCGACATCGGGCGCCAGGCGCTGAATGCGTTTGCTGTGGTCGGCCTGAATCTGTAGCCATTTCCGCTGGGGGCTTACACCGTCAAGTTCCAGTTCGATTCCAGAAATCGTTTCGGGACGCGCTTGAATGAACTTTTTCAGCGCGCTCAGGTATTCCTGGTGCTGTTTTTCGTATCGTGCGGGATTCTCGGTTTTGTCGGCGTCCCGGTATTTTGGTTTGGGAACCCCTGCGGTTACCCCGCCGCTGTTCGAACGCTGATACCCGAGGAGAAATTCGGGTACCTTCAGAACGTCGTCCGCGGTCATAAGCTTGTCGATTCCGGGCATCGTCAAGTCGAATACGTCGTGGGTCTTGAGCCACTCTTTTAGCTCTGGAGATAGTTTTAACTCCGCGACAAATTGGTCTCGGGAGGGAATCACGTCTTGAGCTTCGACTTCTTTCCATATGTCCTTGTAACTTTTGGTCAGCACGTAGAACGTAAATTGTCGCACCGGCTCGGGCCGTGCTGCTGAAGGCGTGATTCGGGCGATGAAGTCGAGGCCGCCGGCGCTTTGCGCTCTGGCGGAGCCAGCCGAGAACAGGGGCCACGCAGCCGCCATCGCGACGACCATGATCAGCAATCTCGAATTCTTTCGAATAAAAAGCACTTCTGCCCGGGGGGGAGAGGAGTTTTGCAATCTCAGCATTCCGGAAGCATAACACGCGCGAAAAGTGCCAATGGTTCCGTGTGGACCGCCGGTTCGCTAGTAGCAACCCATTCGGTGAGTCAGCGGGACCTACAGGTCTTCTACAGAATCCCAGGTATGGCCATAAACGGCACGATTTGGGAGTCTTGGCCAGGCGAGCACGTTTCGCCGAAGTGAAGGGAAAGGGGAATTCGGTTCCGGTGGGAATCGTGCCGGAAGTCTCCCCCTTTTCCTTCGTCCAACCCTGCCACCTGCGAGTTACGTTCCACTGGAAATCTAGCGCAAGGCCTAGCCATGCAGAGCCGTCGGCCTGCTTAAAACTGAAAATAAATGAACGGGTTAGAGTCGACTGCGGCGAAGAGATAAAAAACTACGAACCACGCGGTGACGCAGAACCCCAGCACGAAGGGATCCGAAGGAAGCAACGCGTAGGTCCCAGCCTGAGGGTGCGGGCGTATGGCCACGCGGTTGGTTCCGGCGTACAAGCGCTGGCCCCATCCGCGAGCAAAGACGCGCCGTTTCCCGGCGGCGCGCTCGACGGCGTGGTTGGCGTACCAGCCGATCACGTGGGCCACGACCACGCACGGAACGATCAGATACAGCCAAATGTATACGAAGTTCACGCCAACCGAGTTGATTCCGATCATTTTGCGCATAACGATCATCGCGGTAGCAAAATTCTGGGCGCGGAAGAGCACCCAGCAGAAGCATACGTAAATGAACGTCGCTGCCCAGCCCACGATGTTGGGTATCTTCCAGGTCCGCTTTTTGGCGCCATCCAGCCAGAGTTTATGCACTGCTAATCCGAGGCCGTGCATTGCACCCCAGACCACGAAGGTCCAACTGGCTCCGTGCCAGAGTCCTCCCAGCAGCATGGTGATGGTCAGGTTGATATAGGTGCGGAATTTGCCTTTGCGGTTGCCGCCGAGGGGAATGTACAGATAGTCCCGCAGCCACTGCGACAGGGTAATGTGCCAGCGCCGCCAGAATTCGGTAATCGAAGTGGACAAGTACGGCATGTTGAAGTTTTCCGGCAGATCGAATCCTATGATGCGCGAGATTCCGATGGCGATGTCGGAGTAACCGGAGAAGTCGCAGTAAATTTGGAGTGCGTAGGCGATGACACCGGACCAAACGGTCCAGGTGGAATACAGCGAGGGATGCGAAAACACCACATCGACGAATTTCGCCAGCCGATCGGCAATGAGTAATTTCTTCGAAAAGCCCAACGCCACGAGTTGCAGTCCCACGTAGGCCCGCGGCCACGACGGCTTGAGCGAACGGGTCATTTGTGGCAAGAAAACGGAGGCGCGGACGATAGGTCCGGCCACCAGTTCCGGGAAATAGGTGACGAACATCGCGTATCGCCACCAACTGCGGCACGGCTCGATGTGCCGGCGGTACACGTCGATGGTGTAGCTCATGGTCTTGAAGGTGTAAAAGGAAATACCGACGGGCAGCAGGATGTGGAACAAGGAAACGTCACGACCCATGAGCTTCGCGAAATTCTGCACAAAGAAGTTGGCGTATTTGAAATACCCAAGCAGGCCGAGGTTGGAAACCATGCTGAAGATCAGCCAAAACTTGCGGCGACGCTGGTCCGCAGTTTCACTGATGCGCAGGGCGCAGAAGTAGTCGATGACGCTGGGGGTGGCCAGCAGTAGCAAATACCAAGGGTTCCAATAGCCGTAAAAGAAGATGCTGGAAAGCAGAATAGCGAACTGGCGTTGCCAACGAGTCCGGCAGACCGCCAGAGCCGCCAGGACGATCAGGAAGAACCAGACGAATGTGAAAGAAGTGAATACCATCGCTCAGTTTCCCGAATTCAACCAGTCGTAAATCTCATCGGCCGCCAGTTCGTGGCCGCGCGCATTCAGGTGCCCGTCTCCCGGAGTGGTATTCATAAAGCCGCGATCAATTTTGTGATTCACCATCAGGTCGTTAATCATGCGATCTCGAAGACTCCGGCAATTCATTCCGTAGGTCTTGCAAGCCTGCATCAGGGCCACTTCCTGAGGTTCCACCGGGGGATTGGCTGAGAAGGGCTGAGTGGGGGCGTACAGGATGTGCAGGCCAGTGCCGTAGCTGTCTTTCAGGCCGCGCATAATGGTGTCAACCGTCTGCTGGGAAGTTTCCGAACGCACCATGTCCTGGGCTTGCTGCTGGCCCTTGGCCCCGGTGATTCGCGGCCAAACCTCCAGGTGGAAGTGCACCGTCGCCGCATACAAGAGCGCCGATTCTTTCAGTTTTCTTTCGAGTGGTCCTCCATAGGAAGGCGGGCGTCCGGGGGTACCACCGGGATGTGCGGGTTCGGCAACCACTCGACCATCTTTCTCCACCAGACGAGCGCCTTCGGTGACCGTACTGCCCACGTCTCCGAAGGTCATCAGCAGAAAGATCCAGGCCGGATGGTATTCGTTACGAACCATCGACGCTTCGAAGATATAGTCGGGACCGTCCGCTCCGCTCCAACCGTATTGCTCGACGTTCCACGGCTTGCCGTCGGCCCGCAGGCGGCGCTCCAGAATCGAGCCCATGGTCTGCTTGTCGTTTAAGGCGAAGCCTTCGATGTGCGAATCGCCCAGAAGCAGTACGTCGGGTGCGCCCGGAATTTGGGGATTTCCGGTGATGCGCAAACCGTTGGGCAGGAAGTGAGACTTTGCGATCCCTTCCCGGTATTCACGCTGCTCCACGCCTAGACTGGATTCAGTTTTTCCCGAGAAATTGTGAAAGGCCAGCTCTAGGCAAAGCAATGCCATCAGGGAGCCGCCGACGAATGACAGCACCGGATGGCGTGACGTATGTTTTTTTCGCGCAGCTGTACGGCGCGTTGTGGTCTGCGGTTCCACAATCCTGCTGTCCGGAACTAGGGTTGACCCGGCTTCTGGCCGGGTGTCTGGCATTATAGCTGGCAAGTGACCACGCTTAGCTGGACCGGTTTCCCTCAATTTCGCGAAAAATCCGCGCATGGCAGTATGGCTCGCCGGCGCCGGCGGCCCAATAGAACTCCCGTTGTTACACCCTAGTACTTTGGCTTCATAACCGGGACTTTCTGGCACAAATCTCGTACGTTCAGCGGCTTAGGGCGTCCATCAATTCTCGCAACGCTTGGTAAACTTGGACATCCAATGGTTATTACTGCGCGCGCTGCGCGTATCAATCTGCATGGATGATCACCTGAAGACTGCGCTGTTTCCCATGGTTGGTGACGCCGACCCGGTTTCTTCCGGTCTGCCACTGTCCTTTGCCGAGGACAGCACCCTGGCGCTGCTGTACGACCTCAGTCGCGAAATCACCTCGATTCTCGATCGCGAGCAGCTGCTGCGCAGCGTCGCCCAGCGCGTGAAAAGGCTGGTGAACTATCAGCTCTTTAGCGTGATGTTGTGGAACGAGAGTTCGCAACTGCTGGAAAGCGTGTTCGGAATGCGCTACGCGGACTCCATTCCGGCCCGTCTGCGTTTGCCCCTGAACCAAGGGATTACCGGGGCGTCAGCCGCGCAGCGTCGAGCCGTTCGGGTAGGCGATACGCTACTGGACCCCCGGCACATCCAGTGTGAAAACGGCGTCGTGGTGCGATCGGAGCTGGTGGTGCCGTTGCTTCTGCAGGGTCGCCTGATCGGTGTTCTCGATTTGGAAAGCACCCAGCCGCACGCGTTTACGGCCGAGCACGAGCGCATGCTGGTCACTCTGGCGTCGTATATCGCCATCGCATTAGAGAATGCCCGGTTATATGAGGAAGCGCGCGAGACGCAGCACAGTTTACGCAGCGACCTGGCGACCGCTCGAGAAATTCAGCGGCAGCTTCTGCCCACCGGCGCACGAGAAATTCCTGGACTGGACCTCGCGGCCGCGTACCAGCCGGCGCGAGAGCTGGGCGGCGATTTCTACGATTTTTTGCCGTACGGGAAAGGCCGTCTGGGAATTGCTTTGGGAGATGTCTCTGGGAAGGGAACCGGTGCGGCACTGTTTGGTTCGCTGGCGATTGGCACCCTTCGCGAGCATGTCGTCGAGCATCCCTGTGAACCCCCGGAGATGCTGGCGATGCTGAATGTACGGTTGCACGCGGCTCGACTGGACAGTCGATTTATCGCCATGCTTTTTGCGGTTTACGACGCGGGTTCTCGGCGCCTTACGGTTTCGAATGCCGGCACACCCTATCCGCTCTTGCTGCGAGATGGCGTGGTGCAATCCATTCGAATTGCGGGGATCCCGCTGGGTCTTTTTCCGGACACAAAATACGAGGAAATCACTCTGGATCTGGTGGCGGGCGACGCCGTCATTTTCGCGTCGGACGGGATCTTGGAGTCAACCAACGCGGACTTGGAAGAGTTCGGCGATGACCGTCTAGCCGCTGCGTTGACCCAGGTTGATTCGCAACAAACCGCTGCCGACGTCGCGAATGGTATTCTTGCCGCGACCGACGAATACAGTGGCGCGGGATCGGCTCCCTCCGATGATCGGACCCTTGTCGTTTTGCGAGTCAACGATCACGCTTCGCAAGATTTTTCGAAGTTACCCATCATTTATTGAGGTTTGGAAGAAAACGTAGCGCGGCCAGTTAGTCTCGGCGGTACGCTGTACTAGCGCTGCGATCCGGTACTAGAAACGGGCGCCGCCGGTGGGGACGGAGCCGATACTTCCGTGGTAGATGACCCATCAGGATTGGCGAGCACCTGCAACCATTTTTCTCGGACCGCGCAGAAATCGGCCCAGTCCTTCTTCGCCACCGGATCGGAAGGCGGCAGTCCCAATTTCTCAAAATTTTTATATTGGCCACGCTGCAAGATCCTGAAATCCAGGTGCGGTCCGGTGGACAGGCCGGTGCTTCCCACCAGCCCAATAATCTTCCCGATTTCGATGTGCTCGCCGCTGCGTACGTAGATGCGCGACAGATGCAGATACATGGTCTCGTAGCCGCTGGCGTGAGCGATCTCCACCATGTTGCCTTCACCGAGCTTGCGACCCGCGAACTCCACGCGTCCGCCGCCGATCGCCTGCACCGGAGTTCCCACCGGAGCCCCGAAGTCCGTTCCCATGTGGGCGCGATAGGTTTTCAAGATCGGATGAAATCTGGCCTTGCTGAAATGCGAGGTGACCGGAGCGGCAAACCGGAGTGGCGATCTTAGAAATTGTTTTTGCAAGGACTTGCCGTCGGCGTTGTAGAACGCCGCATGGCCCAATGGGTCATGAAACAATAGCGCCTGGTAGTTCTTGGCGGCGTTCTTGTATTCCGCAGCCAGGATCCTGCCGTAACCCGACGTTTTGCCGCTAGCATATTTCTTTTTCTCGACGATCACCCGAAAGGTGTCGCCTTTGCGCGGATCGGTGTAGAAATCCAGGTCGTAGCCGAAGATTTGGGCCAGCCGCACGGTGAGCTCGGGCGACTCTCCCGCGCGTTCCACGGCCCGGAACAAGGAATCCTCAAGCTGGCCGTCGACCACCGCCACCTCGGTGCGCGACGGAATTTCCTCAATCGTGGCCCGGAAGCCCGGCGGCTCGGGGACAATTCTCAACATATGGTCGATATCGGTCTGGTATTCGATGTCCCCGAGAATCCCGGCGGGCGACCGGTTCACCACGATGACATTGTCCGAGCGCAGTTGCCGCACCCTGAATACGCGCTGCGCAGCGGCAGACGCGCTGGCAGCATCATTTGCGCTGATCCCGGCCTTTTGCAGGGCGGCGGCGAAATTTTGACCTGCGGAGATTCGCGTCTCGGTTGGAATCATGGCCGGTTCGGCCGCTTTGGCGTTCTCGGCTTGAACACGTTGATCCTGCTGATGAATGACTTCGTTGGTCGCGCGATGGGACTTGATGAGATAGACGGAAGCGCTAGCCATTGCTGCGAGAACGGCAAGCAAAACCGCGGTCTGCCGACGATTCAAATTTTCTCCCGATCGTTGGGTATTGACGCGCTCAAAGCACGCCGGCGCCGGTGGACCTAGCGCTGGGCAGAAGTAAAGTACCACGGGATAGCGATGGAAAACGCACAGTATCAGAGATGAATTCCCGCAGATGTCGGCGACTTCAACAGCTGCTACCTGCCGGCGGGAATCGCGACAGCAGCAACGGCATTAGACTTCACAAAGTAATTCTGCTCACGAAGCCGACGGTAGATATTGCCAGCGACTTGCGCCGCGGTCGGCCCCATGACCTGACGGGAGCTTCCACGCAGCAGCACGGCTAGGGCAATCTTGGGATGATCCTCACCGGCGAAGGTGACAAACCAGCCGACGCGCGACGTGGGATCATTGCAAGTTCCGGTCTTGCCCATCGGCATCTCGTCGCCGCCGGAATCATAGCTGCGCTTGCCGGTGCCGTACAGCACCGCGGCCAACATCCCTTCACGAATTTCCGGAAGCAGGGAAGCGATGTTCAACTCGCGCTTGACTCGCGGGGAAAAGGCCTGGATTTCGTCTGGGGTACGCGGATATTGGAGGTAAAACAAAGTGCCGCCGTTGGCGAACGCTGCTGCCAGGGAAACCAGCTGCAGCGGAGTCATCTGAATGCCTTCACCGAAACTGGACATCCGTGCGATGCCGCCATGCGCGGGAGGTGCCATCGGGAACGATCCGGGATGCTCTTCTGGCAGGTTGTAGCCTGCAAGCTCGCCCAGGCCGAGCAGCCGAGCGTAACGCGAGACCGTTTCAAATCCCAGGCGAACACCCAGCTGTTCGAAAAATTCGTTGTTGGAGTGCGCCATCGCCTCGGTCAAATTCATGTACTGCCGGCGATTCACCTTTAGCATGGTGTCGCGGGTGATGACGTTCTCTTCCAGGGCCGCAAGCGCGATGGTGGGCTTGATCGTCGAGCAGGGGATGTATCCTTCGCCGAAGGCAATCTTTTGATTGACGATGGTCAGAATGCGTCCGCTATTTGGGTCTACTGCCACGACCGCGCCGTTGTAGCGGCCCAAACCTTGCACCGCAGCAGAGCGAACCACCGGATCGTCGAAAGTTCCGATGTCGGCAAGCGTGGAATTCGCGAATGTTGGCACTCCCCGAAAACGCGTGGCGTGAGTGGTACGTGCAGCTTTACCGGCAGCGGAAGCGGCGGGCATCGGCATCGCCAAGAAAATTGAAAGCGTGGCGGCCAACCCAATCTTTGCGGACTGCTTCACTGTAAACACCTCAGAAGCTTTGCATCCGACCAGTGGCCAAAAAAGGGCGCTTTGCGGATCGATTTTGACCTTTATTGCATCTTTCAGGCCAAATCAGCAGCGCTCATTACAAGCCACTTATCTTCCGGGGGCTTGCCCGACCGGACATAAAGTGGACGGTAGCTGCCCTTAGGTGAGACGCATTGTAGGGGCAACGGAGATGGATGTGCAATAGCCTTGATGGGCAGTAGATAACTATGTGCTTTGTTCTGAACGGCTGGTCCCAAGGACAGCCAAGAGAACCATCCGAAGCCCTCGCTCTTGAGGCGTTAGCGCTTTGCAAGGTCCATGTGCTGATTTGCGCAGTAAATGTCCGTGCCCGGGCCGCTCTAGCGCGTTGGGCGGCCTTTGCCTGCATCGGAAGATGAGGCCACCGCAGCGGCAGCTTTAACTGGTGACTTGTCGGAGGACGCCATGGCGCCATTGGCACCGTGAGGCCCCGCCGAGGCACCGTTTTTCGTGCCGGCCATCTCCAGCTTCTTGCGAAGAGCTGTTTCGACTTTCTCGCGGATATCCTGATGCTCTCTTAGAAAAACGCGGGCGTTTTCCCGGCCCTGTCCCATACGTTCGCCAGCAAAACTGATCCAGGTTCCAGATTTTTCCAGAATGCCTTTGTCGACTCCGAGGTCGATTAGGTCGCCTTCGCGGGAAATACCCTCGCCGTAAATGATGTCGAACTCCGCTTCACGGAACGGGGCGGCGACCTTATTCTTCACCACCTTCGCGCGGGTGCGGTTGCCGACCACGCGATCGCCTTCCTTGATGGCCTGGATGCGCCGGATGTCCACGCGGATCGAAGCATAGAATTTCAGCGCCCGTCCGCCGGTGGTCGTTTCCGGATTCCCGAACATTACGCCGATTTTTTCGCGAATCTGGTTGATGAAGATCAGGCAGGTGCGCGACTTCGAAACCAGGCCAGTGAGCTTGCGCAGCGCCTGAGACATCAGTCGCGCCTGCAGTCCCATCGAAGGATCGCCCATGTCGCCTTCAAGTTCGGCCTTGGGAACCAGGGCAGCCACCGAGTCGATGACTACGACATCCACGCTACCGGAACGAATCAGCGTCTGGGCGATTTCCAGCGCCTGCTCTCCGTTATCCGGCTGCGAGACCAGCAGATTGTCCACGTCGACACCGAGTTTGCGAGCGTAGATAGGGTCCAGGGCGTGCTCCGCATCGATGAATGCAGCGATTCCGCCAAGCTTTTGCGCTTCGGCGATGACATGTAGCGTCAAGGTGGTTTTGCCGCCAGACTCGGGTCCGTAAATCTCCACGACACGGCCGCGGGGAAATCCCCCTACGCCTAGAGCACTATCCAACGAAAGGCAGCTCGAGGGGATCACGCTGACCGGCACCAGGACGTCGCGATTGCCCAAGCGCATGATGGCGCCTTTGCCGTAATCCTTTTCGATTTGCGCGATTGCCGCGTCCACTAATTTGGTTTTTTCGTCTGACATCTTTCACCTCAATCGAAGAATTTGGTGATCCGACCCGCTGCGCGGTGGACTGCGGCACATCACACCATGATTCATTTACTAGTTATTTACTTCTTAGCGATTCTGATCTCATGGCCCCAGTGAGTTCACTACGCCGCTGTTTTTTCTGTCCTCAACAAACCCGGCCATCTTCAGGATGTGGCAAGTCGTCCGGCTACAGCAAGGCCCCGAAACCCGGCCTGTTGAAAACTCCGAGCCCCCAAACTATCACATAGCGAACAAAAAGCAAATATATTATTCGCTTCTTATTCGCCTCTAGCCGGCCGTTACCTCTTTTGGTACCCGTAGAAGCCCTGGCCAGTCTTGCGTCCCAGCCAGCCTGCCGCCACATACTTCTTCAGCAGCGGGCAGGCCCGATATTTCGGATCGCCCAGCCCGTCTTGCAGTACCGCCATGATGTCCAGGCAAACATCCAAGCCGATAAAATCGGCCAGCTCCAGCGGTCCCATCGGGTGATTCATCCCCAGCTTCATTATCGCGTCAACATCCGTGGGGGTGGCCACTCCTTCCATGACGCAATACGCGGCTTCATTGATCAGCGGCATCAATACGCGATTGGAGACGAACCCGGGAGCGTCGTTTACGGCCACGGGAGTTTTGCCCAGTTTCCTGGCCAGGTCCCTGGTGGTCGCGAAGGTGGTGTCGCTGGTTTGCAGCGCACGGATTACTTCCACCAGTTGCATCACCGGTACCGGGTTCATGAAGTGCATGCCCACGAAACTTTCTGGACGCTTGGTCATAGCCGCGAGCGCGGTCATGGCGATCGACGAGGTATTGCTGGCGATGATCACGTCCGGGCGCAGCAGGCGATCCGCTTCGGCAAGCACTCGACGCTTGATTTCGATTTTTTCCGGAACCGCTTCGACCAGAAAATCCGCAACAGCAATGGTGGACATATCTGTAACTGGGAGAAGCCTCTCAAGAGCGTCACCTTTCTGTGCCGCGGTGAGCGTGCCCTTCTTGATTTCTCGGTCCATGTTGCCGGCGATGCTGTCCAAGGCGCGATCCAGGTAGCCCTGTTCGACGTCGCGCAAAAGAACCTTATATCCGGAACGAATGAAAACATGGGCAATGCCATTGCCCATGGTGCCTGCGCCGAGCACGGCAACTGTCTTGATTAAATCGATGGTCAAAGTGAAAGCTCCGGACGGTCAGGAAGAAACTTAAGAATGCATGGTCCAAAACGGGATGTAAAGCGGTCGGGTTCATGAACGCTGGCCTTCGAAGTTCCAGTCTAGTCGCCGATCCGGTTGACATCTCGGTGGCTCACTACTAGGTTGTAACCCAGGACGTAAGGAGGAAACGGAGTATGTTCACCGCGCATTCGATGGAACTTCGAAAACGCAAGGCAAGAATTCTTGCGGCGTTTCTCGCTGGCTCCATAGCGATGCCCAGCGCGTCGTGGGCCATGTCCGGACCGTCGGCGCAATCAGCGGACGCGCCGCGAGCCAAGGGCGACATCACCGCTGAGGATCAAAAAGACATCCTTGCGTACACCTTGTCGATGGACAAAATCCGTAAGATGAACGCCACCACTAAGGCCCTAAAGGAATGGCAGACCAAAAACCCCAAAACGGCCGAGGCATCCGGAGCGGACGATCAGGGCGGATCGCTGTCAGCCAAGGTAAAATCGACGGATGACAAATTCCCGGAGGTCGCGGCGATTATCAAGAAGAACGGTATGGACACCAAGGAGTATCTGATCAGCTTATATGTGTTCATCACCGCGACAGGCTTTGTTTCCATGAAAAAGTCGGGACAAATCAAGGACTACTCGGCGGCTCAGGGAACCATCAATCCCGCTAATCTGGACTTCGTCGACGCGCACTGGGACGAAATCCAGAAGATGGCTCCTCCCAGCACCGACAAAGAATAACTGGTCGATATCCCGGAAAGCAGCCAGGGGCAGGTCCGGCCGGCAAATCGGAGCAGGGAATTGTTAAGCAGGCGGAGTTCCCTCGCGGACCTCGCGAATAATTTCTCGCGCTTCCGGCTCATCCTCAGGCATCACCACCAGCATCAAGGGTCCGGGCTCTTCCCCAACCCGCTTTACTCCGATCGAATTCTCGTGCAGGCAGGCCTCCAGCAGCTCCGCTAGCGCGCCATCTTCACCTCTCCAGATCTCGACAGTCGCGCCTCCGACCACAAATTCATGCCTCGGGCGTTCTCGTTCGGTCGAAATCGCTTCGCCGTCCTGGGAAGGCCCGCCCAGTTCGAACGGCGCGGTTTCCCGGATGTCCCCGAGGAGGCGTTTGGCCTTCCCTAAATCCGAAGCAAACACTCGCACCGCGTATTTCGGCCTGGGCATGCCCAATTCGAACACCATGTGTTCGTTGGTTGGCTGCACGTGATGGCGGATTCCGGCTTCGCGCAACGTGCTGATCACTTCACTCACTGCCAGGGGATCTCCGCCGCGCCAGACGATGAGGATTTTTTCGTTGTTCTGCTTCGCGTCCAGCGGCCTGCCGCGGTGTTCTTCCGGAACTAAGTCAACTCCGCATACCGTGCATTGCGTGTGCGCAGCGGTGTATTCGGCATCGCAAATCGGGCAATAATTCATGTCAGTCCCTTTCCACGGCTAGGGCCACAGCGTTTCCTCCGCCCAAACAAAGGGCGGCGATGCCTCGCTTCAAATTCCGGCGCTGCATTTCGTACAGCAACGTCACCAGAATGCGTGCGCCGCTCGCGCCGATGGGGTGCCCGAGTGCTACCGCGCCGCCATTCACATTCACCTTCGACGGATCCAACCGGGTCTGCCGCATTACAGCAATCGCTGCCACGGCAAACGCTTCGTTCAGTTCCACCAAATCGACATCCTTATCTCGGTCCCAACCGGTTTTCACGAGAAGCTTTTCGATGGCTTCAACCGGGGCCATCATGACCCACTTCGGCTCCACGCCACTCACGGCTTGGGCTACAATTCGCGCCATCGGCCTCTTGTTCAGTCTTTCTGCGTGGCGTTCGCTGGTTACGATCAACGCCGCGGCGCCGTCGTTGGTGCCTGGCGCGTTGCCGGCGGTCACCGTTCCGTCTTTCTTAAAGGCGGGCTTTAGCTTGGCCAGAACTTCAAGGCTGGTGTCCTCGCGCGGCGATTCATCATATTTGATCACCAGCGGCTCGCCTTTTTTCTGTGCCACCTCAATAGGCAGAATCTGTTCCTGGAAGAAACAAGATTTCCTCGCGTGGATGGCCCGGCGATGACTTTCCACCGCGTAGCGGTCCTGCTGTTCTCGAGTGATTCCGTATTTTTCCGCCACGAGTTCGCCGGTCATGCCCATATGAAAGTCTTCGAACGCGTCCCAGAGCCCATCGTGAATCATGGAGTCGACCACCCTCTGGTCGCCCAATCGATAACCGGTGCGGGCATTGGGAAGCAGATACGGGCAGTTGGACATGGATTCCATACCGCCGGCGACAACCACTTCGGATTCGCCAAGCTGAACAGCTTGGGCAGCAAGCGCAACGGCCTTCAGGCCGGAACCGCAAACTTTGTTGATCGTTAGTGCTGCAACTCGTGGGTCACATCCGCCCTTTAGCGCGGCCTGGCGTGCGGGGTTCTGTCCCAAGCCCGCTTGCACCACATTTCCCAGAATCGCCTCGTCGACCTGAGGCGCGTCGACACCTGCTCTGCGAATCGCTTCGGCAATGACCTGGCCCCCCAACTCCGTCGCTTGAAAGCTGGAGAGCCCACCTTGAAATTTCCCCACCGGCGTTCGAACCGCTGAAAGTATTACGGGAGTTCCCATAACGCGCCTCCGGGCGAGTTCTTAGTATACGAGATGCGCGAGCCCGGGGCAGGGATGCGGAGTGGTCCTTTCAGGCAGGAAAAGTGACAGGGCCGAGAAAGGACCGAGGAGAACGGCCGCCTATCTTCGCGAACCGTCTCCTCGGATCGAATGGTGACGCTTACGCTGAGGTTGATTTGTCGGGGGTCATCTCGTCGGCGCTCGGGCCGTACAGCCCTGGCACCGGCACATCCAACAGCCGGAAGTAAACCGTGAGTTGGGCACGATGGTGAATCAGATGATTCATCACCATACTCCGGAACACGGCGACACGCGGCATGGCGAAGATGGTCTGGCCGCCGGCGAGCAGCGTCCAGTTTTTCATCATGTCCTGGTCGCTGGTAGCAGCGAGCGCAGCGCGAGCCTGAATCAGGCTCTTGTCGAACACTTCCAGCAATTGCTTACGATTTTCTGTTTTAGGGGACTGGTATCCTGGCCCATTGACCGGAGCGTAATCCAGTTCGTCTTGGGTCATGGTAACTGCGGCCCATTCCGGCATGTTGGCAATGTGCGATGCGAGCCAGCCGAGGGTGCCGGACTTGTCGTGAGGCTTCCAGCCAAAGCGGTCGTCCGGAACGCGCTCGAGCACTTTCCGGGTATTTCCCATTTCCTGATCAAATTCCGGCAGTAGTGATTCAGCGATGGTCATATTTCCTCCTAGTTCGTCTGCTTCCCGCGGGCGGTATTGTAGGCGAACAAAAAGCGAATTGTCAACCGCTAACGTAGATTTGTTTCTGGCCGTCGCCCGGCCTTTCTCCTAAATGGGGCCACAGCTTACGCTGTTGTTTCTGGTTTCGCTACCAGTCCATTTCCGACGCCAAGCTTGCGACGATTCGTCATCCGGGGCAAAATGCGCCCATGGCTCTGCACTTCACTACCTCCTATCTGAAGGACTCGACGGACCTTTTCCGTTACTACAAAAAGCTGGGGGAACGGGCCATTGCCCAATGCCCAGACCACGGGTTGTTCGCCACACTCGACGCCGAATCCAACTCCATCGCCACCATCGTCAAACACATGTCCAACAATATGAAGTCGCGATGGACGTCCTTCTTGACAACTGACGGCGACAAGCCGGATCGCAATCGTGACCGTGAATTCGAGGATCCGCCGAAAGCCCGGCAGCAACTCGTGGAGCTGTGGGAGCAAGGCTGGACCTATCTCCTCGACGCGCTCGAACCCTTGACTGCTGCGGACCTGGGTAGGGCCGTGACCATCCGCGGGGAAGCGCACTCGGTGATGCAGGCGATCAATCGGCAGATGGCTCATTATTCGTATCACATCGGCCAGATTGTTTTTGTTGCGAAGCACTTCGGAGTGGTTGAAAACGGAAAGTGGGATTCCTTGAGTGTCCCGCGAGGCCAGTCGCAGCAATTCGCCGAGGCGGTCCGAACCGGAAAAAAATCGCAACGATAAGTTTCTCGCACGGCCGTTTTTTAGCTCCACGATGTTTCGTTTCCTCTTCGCCCCAAACTTGGTTACCCTTATCGAATGAATCTCACGCTCTTTGATATCAGCCCGCTTCCGGCTACCGACCTGGAGCCGAACCAGGCGCAGCGGCGGGCCATCACTCACGGCGAAGGACCGCTGCTGGTCATCGCTGGAGCCGGCACCGGGAAGACGCGGGTGATCACCGAGCGGATTCGCCACCTGCTCGATTCCGATGCCAAGCTCTCGGGGGAAAGCATTCTCGGTTTGACTTTCACTAGGAAAGCGGCCGGGGAACTCAAATCGCGGGTCATAAAGATCGCTGGTGAGCGCGCCAAGAGCGTCAACATTTCTACTTTCCACGGACTTTCCGAATCGCTTCTAAAGGAAGTCGAACCGGCACGGATGGCTTTGGAGAAGGAAGATCATTGGATTCTGCTGCGCCGCAATATGGCCCGGCTGAAACTAGAACGATATCGAAGGCTCGCGGAACCCGGCCAATTTCTTGGGGATTTCATCACATTTTTCTCGCGATGTCAGGACGAGTTGGTTTCTAGCGAGGATTTCCAGGCTCACGTTGATACGCTCGCGGCTGGCCTGGAACAGGAACGAGCCGCGCTCGACGAAGACCGTTATGTTGAGCGCGCGGAAAATGTCGCGCTGCAGCAGGAACTTGCGCGGGCATACAAAGCCAGTGAAGAATTGCTGCGGGAGAAAAAGGCGGTGGCGCTAAACGGCTTGATTGCCGAAGCCGTCAATCAGTTACGCAGCAACGCCAGTCGCCGCGAGGAGACCCAGCGACGATATCGGCACATCCTGGTGGATGAATTTCAAGACACGAATATTGCGCAGTTAGAGTTGCTGCATCTGCTCTGCTCAGAACCCCGCAACATCGTGGTGGTGGGCGACAACGACCAAGCTATCTATCGTTTTCGCGGGGCTTCTTTCGGCAGTTTCAAACTGTTCCTGGAGCGCTTTGCGGGATGGCGCGCGGGACGCGATTCGAGTTCTTATCGCGTCACCCTCACCCAAAACTATCGCTCCACGCCGAACATTTTGCGGGTGGCCACGCAAGTCATCTCGCAGAATGAAGTCAGCGCTGACTTTCCCAATAAAATATTGTCAACCAGGCGTTCCGAGGGCGAACGCATTCGCATCGTCGAGCTGGCAACGGCGGAAGATGAGGCCGCCTGGGTGGCCTCCGAGTTGGAACGCTTGCACGCCGCCGGAACTGCCTGGCGGGACTTTGCGGTGCTGTACCGCCAGCATGCCCACCGCGACAATCTCGTCGAAGAACTGTTGCAACGCAAGATTCCCTTCGTCATCACCAGGTTGTCCATTCTGGACCATCCACTGGTGCGTGACGTTCTCGCGTATCTGCGGTTGATCGCCAAACCCTACGACGACATTGCCTGCGCACGGGTGCTGGGGGTGCCCGCGTGGCATCTGCGTGCACCCGACGTCGTACGCCTGGCAGAACGCACTCGAAAAAAGCGCGGCACCTCGATCTACGACATGCTGCAGTCGCCGCAATCGGAGTTGCCTTTCGATCCTTCGCCTGCCGCCCTCGCCGACTTGCTGGAATTTGTCTCCGCCAAACGGAAGATCCTTCGGAAACAAGAGGCCGCGGAAATCCTGGCGCAGCTCATTGACTGGTTGCAGGTGCGCAAACTGGCGGCGGAGCGCGACTTACGCTACGTCAACCGCCTCACCGAGTTCCTGAGGGAGTGGGAGCCCAAAAGCGACACCCGGTCTTTGCCGGAGTTTCTCGAATACCTCGATTACTTCGATCAAGCCGGCGGCGCGGTCTGTCTCGAGGACCACCCGCCAGGCGACGCAGCGCAACTCACCACCGTACACGGAGCAAAAGGGCTGGAGTTTCCGCATGTATTCCTGATGCGCGTCAATCAAGGTTGTTTTCCCTCGAAGGCCCGGTCGCCGCTGTTCGAATTCCCGGTGCAGTTGATGAAGGAAGACCTGCCGGCCGGCGATTTCCACATTCAAGAAGAGCGCCGGCTGTTCTACGTAGCGGTAACTCGCGCCGAGCGGAAGCTGACCATCACTACCTTGAGGGATAAGAAGGGCAAGGTCCCGACTTTCATCGAAGACATCCTGATGGAGCCGGCGTTGAAGCGCCACGACGTGCTGCAAATCGCACCCAAGGTCCGCCGGCGAGCCGATGGCCAGACAACCAACGCGGCCGACGGAACCGCTTTATCCGTTCCCTCAGGAACAGCTCCCAGAATTTTCTCGCAGACGGCGCTCTGGGCGGAAACATTTCATCCTCCGTGCGCAGAGCCCTTGAAGCTTAGCGCCTCACAAGTCGACAAATTTCGCCGGTGCCCGCAGCAATATGCCTTTTCGTATTTGTGGTCATTGAAGGATGGGCCGCGCGCGACGCTCACTTTCGGGAGTGTGATGCATACCACCATCAAGCGATTCGTGGAGCAGCTGCGCAAGGGCGTGAAACTGCCGTTCGAAGAACTGGAGAGAATCTTCGAAGCGGAGTGGAACTCGGCAGGATTCGAAGACGACTACCAGGAAGGCGAGTACAAGAAGGACGGCGCCGAGCAATTGCGAGTCTTTCACAGCGCCATTCTCGAAGCGCCGCCCGAGATTCTCGAACAGGAAAAGAGCTTCGAGCTGCCGCTGGAGAACAATGTGATCATGACCGGCCGCATCGATCAGATCAATTGGTTGGGCGGCAGCGACGTAGAAATCGTGGACTACAAAACCGGAAAGCCGGGAAAAGATTCCGACGCGAGGAGAAATCTGCAACTCGGGATTTACGCGATTGCTGCGAAAGAGATTTTCGAATGGAATCCGGTTCGGCTGATTCTCCACTATTTACAAAACAACCATGTTCAGGTGACCACCCGGGAAGCCAAGCAGCTTGCCGATACCCAGAAGATCCTTCAGGAGGTCGCCGCCGATATCCGGGCCGGCGAATTCTCGCCGAAGCCCGGCTACGTATGCCGTGGATGCGCCTACAAGCCGATTTGTCCCGCATATGAAGAAGCACTCAGCGTGGTGTAAGCAGGTGCGTCGAAGAAATCATTAAGGGGCACTGCCGGTGGGAATCGCGCCGGTGAAATAGCCTTGGCGAGTCTTAACGTTCAGACCTTCCCGGCGGATGCGCACTTCCACGGTGTGATAGTCGTTGGCCGGATTGGTGCCCCTGGGCGAATACGCCAGGGTGTATTCATAGCGGGCTTCCTCGGTCAGGCGGGAATAGAACTCCTCGAGACTATGTTCCTTGGTGGCGTGATAAACCTCACCGCCGGTCGCATCCGCGTAACGTATTAGCCGTGAAACGGTGCGATCCAGAGGGGAAACCCTACGTTCCAACAAAGCGCTGGGCGCCGCCAGGCTATACACCGTTACATTTTCTGCCAGGAGCGTATGCACCACCTGATCGTAGCTGAAGGTGTTGAACTTCTTGCCGCCGTCGATACCGTCAGAGATTAAAACGATTAGCCGGCGGCGACCGCGATTACGGTCGCGTAGCAACTGAGAGGCAGCATAGACGGCGTCGTCTAGCCCCTTGGTCGGCTGACCCTTGATTAGTTGTTCCGACGGGTTGACCGCTTGTTGGTCGACCACGGAGTGATTGTTGATAACGGGACCGTTGAAGGGCCCGCCTGGAGGGCCAACGGAAGGTTCAGTATCCAGTTTGGTGCGCTTCAGCTCGGTTCGCAGCTTGTCCTGATCCGTCGTGAATCCCTTGCCCGGATGAAAAAACTGATCGAACCTGCACACCTCCGCTTCATCTTGATCACTCAGCCCCAGCAGGATCGAATCCAAGCTCGCCTGCACCGCCGCGGCATCTTTATCCTTCAAGTCGTTGTCGATCAGAATGACCACCGAAAGGGGGAAAGCCTCAGCCGTGAACACGTCAATGCGCTGTTCGACGTTATCTTCCAAAACGCGGAACTCGTCCCTGCGAAGGTCGGGCACTAGATTTCCTGCGGAATCCTTAACGGTGACTGGCAAAATCACCAGGTTTGAATTCACCACAATTTTGGCCTGCGCGTCGCTCTGTCCTTGAGTGGCCCGCGGCGTTGGTAACGCCCCGGCGATGCTCACCAACAGCATGCAGGTCGAGCAGCAGAGCACTGCCCCAAGCAAGGTTTTTCGTGGACTTTTCATGGCCCTCAAGCGAAACTTCTCTTGGATTTGCGCGTTCGAACCGGGGAACCGCGCATCCCCCGCACCGCTTCATCGCATCTTACGCTGGCGGAAGCATCCCAGCCGCAAGTCACTCTGGCCGGACATCTCGTTTCAAGGGAAGTATACATGCGTTCTGCGAAGAAGCTCCTGATGGTATGCCTAACTTTGATGCTGGGGGCCGGGCTGACGGCAGCCCTCTGTTCTGTGGCGCTTACACAGGAACCTTCCGCGCAAGGCCCGGTGATTCGAACCCAGGTAAACCTGGTGAACCTGTTTGTCACCGTACGAGATAAGGGCAAGCGGATCGTCACTGACCTGAAACAGCAAGATTTCAAGGTCGAAGAGGATGGGCAGAATCAGCAGATCGCCTTCTTCTCCAAGGAAGTATCACTTCCCATCACCCTGGCGTTACTCCTGGACACCTCCGGCAGCGAACAAAATATGCTTGGTGCCATCCAGGATGCCGGCGGGCGCTTTCTGGACCGGGTGCTGCGAAAAGGGGACGAAGCCCTGATCATGTCGTTCGACACCGACGTGGATTTGCTTTCAGACTTCACGGATGATCGTGGTCAGCTGGACCGCGCCATTCGCAAGACGCGCATTAACGCCCCGGTGGGAGGAAGAATCAATCCCGGCCCGCTGCCAACCAGCAACAGCGTGGGCACCGCCTTCTATGACGCGCTGTATCTGGCCTGCAACGAGAAGCTGAACACTGAGGCCGGCCGTAAGGCCATCGTGGTGGTGACCGACGCGCAGGATGAGGGCAGCAAGGTGCGCGTTGAGGAAGCCATTGAGGCCGCGCAGCGAACCGATACGGTCGTGCACATTCTTCTGGTCGCGGACCCTCGTTTTGGCGGCAACGCCGGGGTAGCCCGAAAAATCACCGAGGAGACCGGAGGACGCATGATTGCTGTGAATTCCGAAAAGCATTTGGCCGAAGCCTTCGACCAAATCTCCGAAGAACTGCGCAGTCAGTACACCCTGGGCTACTACCCGACCAACGCGGCGCACGACGGTAAATTCAGGAAGATCAAAGTGGAGACTTCGAATCACGATTACAAGGTGCTTGCGCGCAAAGGGTATTACGCGCCCAGAGGATAACGCTCCGAATCTTCCGAGCTGAGTTCTGCGAATCGTCCGGGCAGCAATCGTCCGTGCGGCAATTGACCGCGCTATTCTCTCCGTCTACCATCGTGGGTCACACAAATCTATGGAAGGCTCATCCATTGCGCACTACCGGATTGTCCGCAAGATCGGCGGCGGTGGCATGGGTGTGGTGTACGAGGCGGAAGATTCCAAACTGGTCCGCAAAGTGGCCCTCAAGTTTTTACCAGACGAGTTGGAGCGCGATCCGATATCGCTGGAGCGCTTTGTGCGTGAAGCGCGATCCGCTTCCGCGCTGAACCATCCCTCGATCTGCACGATTCACGCGATCGAAGAGACCGACGGTCGTACCTTTCTGGTTATGGAGCTTCTCGAGGGCCGATCCCTGGACAAGCTGCTGGAGACTAGCTCTCTGCCGATCCCACGAACGTTGGAGATCGCGATCCAAGCTGCCGATGCGTTGGACGCCGCGCATAAGAAAAACATCGTCCACCGGGATATCAAGCCCGGCAATGTTTTTGTGACCGATCGGGGCTCGGTGAAAATCCTCGACTTCGGTCTTGCCAAGTTATTTCGTGATCAAGGCGCCGATTTGAACGATGCTACTTTGGCGGACGAGGCCGCGACCTTACTTACCAGCCCCGGCACCGCGGTTGGGACCATCGCCTACATGTCGCCGGAGCAGGCTCGCGGGGAAGAGCTGGACGGACGCAGCGACCTATTTTCCCTCGGGGCGGTCATGTACCAGATGGTGACTGGAAAGCGCCCCTTCCCCGGCGCGACCAGCGCGGTGGTCTTCGACAAAATCCTGAATTCGACCCCCACGGCCCCAGTGCAACTGAACCCGGGTATTCCTGCCGAGCTGGAGCGCATTATCAACAAGACGTTAGAGAAAGACCGGGAAACCCGCTACCAGGTCGCGGCGGAATTGCGTGCAGATCTGAAACGTTTGCAGCGAGAGAGCGATTCCGGGCGGACTATGGCCGTCTCTGCGACGCGGTCGCAAGCGGTTGCTTCCGCCGTGGTTCGCTCCGATCGCAGCCAGGCCAGTTCGAAATCGAGCGGCTCGGTTCTAGTGGAGGCGGCGAGAAAAAACAAATTGGGCACCGGAGTGTTTTCCGCCGTGGCGTTGGTCATTTTGCTCATTGCGGGATATGGGGCCTACACCCTCTTGCAACGCAGCCGGCCGGCGCCGTTCGAACACTTCACCATCGAAAATCTCACCAACAACGGCCACGTCTCTCTGGCCGCGCTGTCGCCTGACGGCAAATATCTTCTTCACGTGCGGGACGAAAACGGTTTGCAATCCCTGTGGCTTCGACATATCGCCACCGGCAGTAACACCCAGATCGTGGCGCCCGCGGCCACCCGATATGCCGGGTTGAATTTTTCTCCGGACGCCAACTATATCTACTGCGTGCGCCGGGACGAGTCCGAGCACACCATCGCGGCGTTGTACTCCGCTCCGATGCTGGGAGGAACGCCGCGTCTGTTGGTGCGGGATGTGGATTCTCCGATCACGTTTTCTCCCGATGGCAAGCGCTTTGCGTATCTTCGCGCACACCACGACACCCCAAACTTCGACTTGCTGATCGCCAATGCCGACGGGTCTCCGAATAAGGCCTTGTTCACCAATCGGCCCATCGCGACGGATAGCAGTGTCCCGGCATGGTCGCCGGACGGTACTACCATCGTAATTCCGATCGATCAACCGACTCACGATGCGTTGGGCGGGTTGTTGTCGGTGGATGTAAATACCGGCAAGACCAAGGACGTGGCGATCACCGCCGATCGTATTTACTTCGATCCGGCGTGGCTCCCCAATGGTGGCGGACTGGTGGTTTCCTCCGCGCTGGCGGAAACCGGGTTGTCTCGACGGCAACTTGGGTTCCTGAATTATCCCGGCGGTGCGTTCCGCCTTCTGACTACCGACACGAACAACTATTTGCATCCGAGCGTGGCCATGGACGGACATAGCCTGGCGGTCAATCAGACCCAGCTGCAGTATGAGCTCGACGTTGCGTCGATGGCGACGCCGGACACCATCAGCGCAGTGCCCTTGACGTCCCACGTACCGATCTGGCGGTGGGATTGGGCGGCCGACGGTCGGCTGGTGATTCCCCAGGCCGGCGATATTCGGCTGGTCGGCGCGACTGGCGGCGAAAACGTAGTGTTTTCAGACGCGAAGCACTTGTCAGTTGACGCAGTCTCGTGTGGAGGCGGGCAGTACATCGTGTTCCGCTCGGTGGGCCGAGCGCGCGCCGCGGCGGTGAATCTTTGGCGGATGGATGCGACCGGCGGAAACGAAAAGCAGCTCACCTACGGGTCGAACGACGTCGATCCTCAATGTTCGAAAGATGGAAAGTGGGTGTATTACCTGGATGCGCCGGACGGGAATGCCATCAAACGCATCCCGGTTGCGGGCGGATCGCCACAAACGGCGCTGGATTCGGTGGAAGGTCCCTGGGTGCTTTCTCCGGACGGCAAGACCATCGCCAGCCTGGATATTCGCGAACTCGATCACCAGTTGGTGCTGAATCTGTACTCCATCGACGACAAGAAGACTACCTATCAGGATGTCGACCAGCGCGCATCGGGACCCTTGTCGTTTTCGCCGGATGGGAAAGCGATGGTGTACGTGGTGCAGCAAAAGGGAGTTGACAATTTGTGGATGCAACCGCTGGGTGGCTCGGCGGCGACGCGGCCGCTGACGCACTTCGCCACCGAGAGAATTAGCCGATTCGTGTTTTCTCAGGACGGATCGAAGATTGCGATTCAGCGAGGCCACCTCGAATCGGACGCGGTGCTGATCACCGACACCCCCAAGTAAGCTTCTTGAACATTGCTGGAACTTATCGCGATACGCCGGAGGGATTTGCGCCCGGCGTGCTGTTGGCTTTGGCGAAATAGCCTCGCCGCGCGCGCACTTGGTAGCCCTTGTGGTCGGGCGTCTCGATTCGAATCTTGTGATATTTCCCGTTTAAGTTGTAGTCGGATGGGTTGTAGGCAATCGAATATTGATTTCGCAGTTCGTCGCCAATGTCCTGGAAGGATTGATCCAGATCATCCACGTGATAGGGAAAGAAAGCCCGACCCCCGGTCTCTTGCGCCAGATCCTGAAGAACCTGATCGCCCTCGGTCAGGTGCGTCTTGCGGTCGGCCAGCTTGTCCGGATTGGTCTGCGAAAGCTGAATCCATTGAGTGCTGGTGCTGATGGTGTAGATCACCACACTGGTGCGCTGGGCCATCTCGATGGCTTCCGCGCGAGTCCGCCGTGAAAGATTGTCCTCGCCGTCGCTGATCACGATCATGACCCTGCGCACCACGTCGGGCTGATCTCCCGGGGGGCGCGGCGGGTGGCTCAACTCTTTAAAACAGGCGTCGTAGATCGCATCGTAGACGGCGGTCCCTCCCCCTGCCCGGGTTTTAACGATCTCGTCGCGCAGCCGCCCGGTGTCCTCGGTGAAAGTTTGCAAAATGTTCGGCTCATCGTCGAAGGTCATCACAAACGCCTGGTCCTTGCCGTGGCGAATTACGTTGAACAGGAAGGATGTCGCGGCATCTTGTTCGAACTTGATGCGATCCCGGATACTGTTCGAAGTGTCCAGCAACATGCCGATACGAAGCGGCAGGTCGGTCTGCTTGCTGAAGTAGCGAATCGCTTGCGGCTTATTGTCGTCGAAAATCTTGAAGTCATCTTTGCCAAGATCGGGCACTAACTTATTGCGCCGGTTGAGTACAGTAAACAATACGTCCACCAGGTTCACGACCTGGGTGATCCGCCCGCCCGGCACCTGCGGTGCGGCTTCTAGCTGTTGCGGTGCGCCAGTCTGTTGGGGCGACGTCGGGGGATTGGTTGGGCTGGATGGTGAGCCTGGGTTGGGATCTTGGCCGCGGATGCTCGCGGCACAAAGAGACAATGTCAAAACCACCGCCGGGATCAATCTTTTTTGCATTGCAAATCGATTATAGGTACCCGGCGAGTGCAGCGTCAATTCGAGAGGGCCCATCTCCAGCGGCGGACGCCAATTGTTGAAGGAACAAGTACAGCGGCCGGGGCAACGGAGCTCGGACTTCAATCCATTCCCCGGTTTTTGGCTGGCTGAATCCCAGCCGCGCCGCGTGAAGGAAATTACGACCCAGACGTGGCAGGGAGTTTTCACCCACGCGAAGTTGCGCAGAGGCTCCATACAACGTGTCTCCGACTACGGGGTGATGCAAGGCCGAGAAATGTACGCGAATCTGGTGGGTTCGCCCGGTGTACAGCTGCACTTCCACCAGAGTATTGTCGGCAACGTGCGCCAATATCCGCCAGTCCGTCCGAGCATCGCGCGCATCGGGCAGCGCACTTGCGCGCAACGAGGTCATGCGAGTGCGGCGCTTTGGGTCTCGCGCGATGGCCAACTCAATCCGCCCCGAATCCTTGGGAAGCTTGCCCTCCAAAAGCGCGATGTAACTCTTTTTTACCGTGCGCTGCCGGAATGCTTCACCAAGTTTCGCGTGTGCCGCGTCGTTCTTGGCCACCAAAATGATCCCTGACGTTTCTTTGTCGAGGCGATGCACGATTCCGGGACGCAGAATGTCGGCTCCTTTCGCCAGCGTCTGCCCACGGCCCAACAACGCATTGACCAACGTTCCGCGGGAGTTTCCCGCGCCGGCATGCACCACCATTCCCGCGGCCTTGTTCACTACTACGACCTCATCGTCCTCATAGACCACGTCCAGCGGGATGGCTTCGGCTTCGGCCACGACCGGGGAGCGAGGCTGCGGTTCCACGGTCACGCGTTCGGACTTACGAAGCTTGTGGGAGCCCTTGGCCGGACGACCGTCGACAAGCACGAGTTGGGCTTCGATCAATTCCTGCACACGGGTGCGACTCAAATCCGGGAAGCGGCTGGCAACCGCGCGGTCTAGGCGTTCGCCGGTATTTTCCGGAGGGACGATAAATTCTTGCTGATCAGACATGCTTCAGCCCACGGCGCGTTGGCCGCGCTTGGACTTCGAGGTTTCGCCGGTGGGCTGTGTGGAACCAAAAAAGACATCCAGGATAATCAGGGTTGCGCCAATGGTGATGGCGGAATCCGCCAGATTGAAGGCCGGCCAGTGATAGGCTCCCAGCCAAACCTCCAGGAAATCGGTGACCGCGCCATGCACGATGCGATCGGTGACATTCCCCGCGGCACCGCCAACCAGCAGCGCCAATCCGGCGGTGGTGGCCGCTCCTCCGCTGTGTCCGGCGGCAAACAACCACGCCAGGCCGGAGATCACCGCGACCGATCCGGCTATCAGCAAAATTCGGGTCCATGGGGAACTCGAGTCGGAAAATACTCCGAAGGCGATGCCGGAATTCCGGCTGTTCACCAAATACACAAAGTTATGAATCACTTCGTGACGCCAGCCTTCGCTGGTCTGGGTTTCAAACCACGCCTTGGTCGCGCGGTCGGATACCACCACTCCCAGTGTCAGCCACAACCACCGCAATCTGCGCGGAATGATCAATTCGTTGGCCCTTCAATTTCAGCCAGCGCTTCGCTGCAACGCTCGCACACTGTCGGATAGCGCCAATTCTCACCGACGCGCGTTGAATAGTTCCAGCACCGATCACACTTCTTGCCGTCGGCTTTTTGCACCGCTACTTCTAGTCCTGGAATGACCTCCGATCGATAGCCGGCCGCGTCCGCATCCGGGAAGGCCACCTGCGACACGATGAACAGTCCTGGCAGCGATGCGCCGTATTCCTTCAATTGATCTTGCAATCCGGGTTCGGCATGCAGCAAAACTTTCGCTTCGAGCCCGGAGTTGATCTTTTTTTCATTGCGCGCCGCTTCCAACGCCTTTAGTACTTCCGAGCGTACTTTGCCGAGCAGCTCCCAGGTCGCTACTTTGGCCGGCGCCATTCCGGCGCGAAGCTCCTGCTCCGCCGGGAACAGGCTCATGTGAATGCTGGCAGGCTCGCTTTGACCCTTCGGCAAGTATTTCCAAATCTCTTCGGACGTGAAAACCAGAATTGGAGCGGCCAGCCGTACCAGCGCCGCGCTGATTTTCCATACCGCCGTTTGTGCGGAGCGTCGCGATTTGTTTTTGGCCGCCTTAGTGTACAACCTATCTTTCAATACGTCGTAGTAGAACGAACTGAGATCGACTACGCAGAAATCGTGAATTGCGTGATACACGCGGTGGAAATCGTACGCGGCGTACCACTCACGGCATTTTTTCGTTAAGTCCGCAGTGCGTTCTAGCATCCACGCATCGATTTCATCCAACTCCGAGTTCGGCACCGCGTCGCGACTTGGATCAAAGTCGGCCAGGTTCCCGAGCCCATAGCGAAAGGTGTTGCGAATCTTGCGATACGCATCGCTGAGCTGAGTCATCACCCGTTCGCTCATTTTTACATCAGCTTGGTATTCCACCGACGCGACCCACAAGCGCAACAGGTCCGCGCCCCATCGCTCGCAAATTTCTTCGGGATACAAGGCATTCCCGAGCGACTTGGACATCGGAGTACCCTTCTCGTCCAGCGTCCAGCCGTGAGTCACCACGCTTCGATACGGAGCGTGATCGCGAATACCAGTGGCCACCAGCAGCGAGCTGTGGAACCACCCACGGTATTGGTCAGGTCCCTCCAAATACACGTCCGCCGGCCATTCCGCCCCCTTCAAGACGGCCAGGTTCGAGGAACCGGAGTCAAACCAAACATCCAAAATGTCGTTCTCCTTCCGCCAGCTGGAGGCCCCGCAAGAACATTTGGCACCCGCGGGCAACAGCTCTTCGGGCGAATGTTTGTACCAGGCGTCCGCGCCCTCCTTCTCAAACCACTTCACGACATTCCACAGCGCTGAAAAATCTTCCAGCCGGGTTCCGCACCGGTCGCAATAAAACACGATGATTGGCACGCCCCAGAAGCGCTGGCGTGAGACGCACCAGTCCGGGCGCTCCTTGATCATTTCGTACATGCGGTCTTCGCCCCATGCGGGGATCCACTTGACCCCGCGGATTTCGCCCAGCGCTTCTTCGCGTAGCGTCTTTTCATGGCCACGGGCAGCAGCGTCAATCCTGATGAACCACTGCTCGGTGGCGCGGAAAATCACCGGATTGTGGCAGCGCCAGCAATGCGGATAGCTGTGTTTGTAGTTGTGATGGCCCAGCAGTGCGCCGCGATCCTCCAGGAGCTTCACGATAATCGGGTTTGCGGTAAAGATGTCCTTGCCCTTGTACTCGGCCAGGCCTTCCAGATACACACCGCGATCGTCGAGCGGCGCATAAATCTCCAATCCGTATTTTTGCCCGGAATGGAAATCGTCGGCTCCGTGGCCGGGCGCAGTATGCACAATGCCGCTGCCCTGATCGAGGGTCACATACGCGGCCCGAATCCCTGGAACCTGAATCGGCAGGAAGGGGTGCTGGAACTCCATGCCCTCAAAGTCTCGCCCTTTGAAGGCTGCGATGACGCGCGCCTCGGCGATGCCACATTCTGCCTGGAGCGAGGCGACACGATCCGCCGCCAGCAACAGCTTGCCTTTCTCAGTTTCAACCACGGCGTAGTCAAAGTCCGGATGGAACGCTAGCGCCCGGTTGTGCGGTATCGTCCAGGGCGTGGTGGTCCAGATTACCGCGCTTACGTCGCTGCCGAGCTTGGTCGCCTCGCCGCTTCCGCCGCCGCCCACCGCGAACTTCACCCAGATCGATGAACTTATATGATCTTCGTACTCAACTTCCGCCTCGGCTAGCGCGGTCTGATCGTGGATGCACCAATAGACCGGCTTGCGCCCGCGATACACGTAGCCCTTCTCCATAAACTCCAGGAACGCGCCCGCAATGGTGGCTTCGTACCCGAAATTCATGGTGAGATAAGGATCGTTCCACCGCCCGAAAATTCCCAGCCTCTTAAAATCGCGCTTGTGCTGCTCTACATAGCGGGTCGCGAACTCTCGGCATAGTTGGCGGAACTCGGCTGGAGATACTTTTCCTTTCCCGCCCAACTCCTTTTCGACTTGGGTTTCGATGGGCAGGCCATGGCAATCCCAGCCGGGCACGTAGGGTGCGTAATGGCCCGCCATACTCTTGGTCTTGACCACCAAATCTTTCAAAATCTTGTTGAGGCCGGTGCCGAGATGTATTTCACCCGTGGGATATGGCGGACCGTCGTGGAGAACGAACAGCGGCAGGCCGATCCGCGCTTCCAGAATCCGCTCGTATAAGTTCGATTCCTGCCACGCTGCCAGTTGCTTGGGCTCGTTTTGCGGGAGACTGGCCTTCATGGGAAACTCGGTCTTGGGCAGGTTGAGCGTCTTCTTTAATTCCAGGGGTTCGGCCATAGCTCGATCGGGAAATCCCTTCTGTACCGTCATTTCCCAAGAGTTGTCCGGCGGGAAACATCGGAAGGCAGTGTAATTCCGTATGTTACAATGAAAGTGCACAGGTGTCAGCTTGCGGGCGGTGCAACCAATCCTGTACCGGGCGAATCGTAACTCTCGGTGGGACCGAATTTTCTTCGCGTCTAAAGTATAGTCAAGGAAACCGGTGTCAGATAACCTTCTAAAGCTAAGTCGGCCCGATGTTCGGCCTTCCTCGGACCAAGCGTCCGCACCCGTTCCAGCCTCAACCCTCCCCAGATTTGACACCCCCGCAAATGTGGTCTCCGACGGCTTCTGGTCGAACCTCAAACAGTTCTTGACCGAAAAGCCGGTGAAGGTCGAAGGCAAACTTGACTCTCCGCTCATGCCGACCCAATATGGCGGCGGCTTTCGCGAAAACCTGAAGGATTTTTTCAGTTCCCGTCCGGTTCCCAAGGGCCCGATGAACAGCGGTTTGGCCGTCGACTGGGGCACAAATTTTGGTGGCTTTGGCTACCGCATCAAGGAGTTTTTCTCGCCGTCCAAGCAACCTCCTCTGCCGCCTGGAATTCAGCCGGTGAAGGTCAAGGACATCTGGACCAAGGACGAGAATTTTGGCTGGACGCAAATCGGATCGTTCGCGTTGCATGGCGCGGTGATTGCGCTTCTGCTGGTACCTCTGCTGTGGCGCGGTGAACGTCCTACGCAGGCCAATAACAAGGCGTTTGATACTACGCCGCTGGACATTTCGCCGTACATTTCCAAGCTTCCCGCCGGAGCGAATAAGGCTGGTGGCGGGGGCGGCGGCGGTGACCGTTCGATCGAGCCGCCCACCAAGGGACGTGCACCGAAATTTAAGTGGACCCAATTCACTCCGCCGGAAGCGACCATTAAGAATCCAGCGCCGAAACTCCCGATGGACCCCTCGTTGCTCGGTCCGCCCGATCTGAAGGTCAATAACCCAAACCTGACGAACATGGGCGACCCACTTGCCGCGGCGGTGAATAATTCCGGTGGCCCGGGTGGTGGCGGCGGTATCGGCACCGGCGAGATGGGTGGAATTGGTAGCGGCTCGGGCGGAGGATTAGGCCCGGGAGAAGGGGGCGGCACCGGTGGCGGCGCATTTCGCGCTGGCGTAAACGGCGTTGGCGTCCCGGTGTGTTTGTACTGTCCAATTCCTCAATATTCCGATGAAGCGCGGAAGGCCAAGTATCAAGGGACGGTGGTTCTGCAGGTGACCATCACTCCCGACGGCCGCGCGGTCAACATTACTGTCTTGAAAAGCCCTGGCTTGGGCTTGGACGAGAAAGCCATGGAAGCGGTCAAGACCTGGAAATTCAAGCCTGCAGCCGGGCCGAACGGCCGTGTGGTCGCCACCATTGTTCCGATCGAAGTCACCTTCCGCCTCTACTAGCGTCAAGAGTCCGCAGCGCACATCGCTGACGTTGCTCCCGGAGATAGCGAACTGCTCGACGCTTGGGTAGGCCGTTCTACCGTCAAGTCTTTCGCGTGTCTTGGTCCGCCGTTGCAACTCGATTCATGCCGCCCAAGCCGTGAGGTTCGAAACGTGTCTTGGCAGCAAACTCCGTTTGACGCCAGCCGAAAGGCTCGCTGTTCGCGAGCCCGGTCTCCATTGATTGCTTGCGTACGTGCTGGTTTCTTTTGATCGACAGGAAATAAGAAGGCCGGTCCTCGCGGACAGGACAAGCCTTGTTATGAGTTAGCCTTCGGTTTGACCGGAAAGCCTAGAAGCGAAAGACCGGGCCGAATGCTATTCGCAGGTTGTTGTGTGTTCCGTGGTTAAAATACATTTCGTCGCCGATATCGAGCCGAAGCCCGACGGGACCCAGGTGACCCTCGAAACCTCCGCCAGGATACAGCACGCCGTTTACGTTATTTGCGCGCAATCCATTCACGCTGCTGAAAAAAGTCCCCAGCGTCGCCGGCGCATCGTCCAATCGAAAATCGATGATTCCCCCCTTCAAGGTCACGAACGGCTGTATAGCGTGGTGCCCGATATTGACGCGCGGCCCAAACTCTCCGTGAAGAACCCGCAAACCGGTTCTTGCTGTCGAAAATGTTCCGGTGCTGTCGGTGAAACCCTCTGTGAAGGTCTGGTTGAAGTCATAGGCCATAGTGCCTTCCAGCTTGAACTCCTTGTAAGCGTGAAAGCTGACCTGCGCCCCCACTCCGCCAAAATTGTTGTCGGTTTGCGATAGCCGCAGGTAGTCGGCGAAAACCCCCACTTGAACATGCTCGTCGTCCTGTGCGGATGCCAGAGGTACAAAGCAGGCCGCTACTAGTAATAGATATGCAAAGCGCTTCCACATCGGGGTCTCCTTAGGTATGTCCGCGCGGGCCGGGGGTCTGGCGGGTATTTTTTCTACCCGAACTTAGATGCCATGGGCACTTCGGCAGTCAACCGGTGCGGCGTAATTGAGCTCGGCTAAATATATAAAGCGTAAAGGGTTATAGGCGCCTGAGGTACAGGAATTCCGGTATCTTTTCCAGGGTTTAGGGACTTGGGGGGCTTTTTTTGCGGGGAGCAGTGGAGGTGAGCGGCGAGATCGGCTTCTTTAAGCTACCGTTCGGGTTGGTTCTTATCGTCTACGAGGGTATCGATCCTGGCCAGCGCCGTGGCGACTTCCGAGGGGTTTTGCAAGCTGTACCGGGCCCGAGTCTCTCGCGCTTCGCCCACCAGGATCGAAGCCCCCGCGCGTACCGCAGCAAACCCCGACTCGTCCGAAAAATCATCTCCAAAATAGAACGGGAAGCTTCGGCGAAAAGCCGATTGCGACAAAAGTCGCCGCACCGTATCGCCTTTGCTCGGAAAGGATCGCGGCAAGATTTCCAGATCTCGTATGTTCTCCACCATTTTCAGTTCGCGCTTGAACGCCTCCAGCGCCGCGCGAAGATGCTGCCGCACGATGTCTTGAATCGCCGCGGGGGCATCCAAGAGATGAATCGACAAGCTGCTGACCTTGTTTTCTACCCACACGCTGGGATAGGCGCGCAGTTGAAAATCCAGCTTCTTTCGAGCTCGATTCAGAGCGCTGCGAACCGAGCTGGGCATTACACTGTTGGCGCTGCGCTCCCATCCATACAGGCCAAAATATTGAATCCCTCGAATTCCCACATGCTGTAGGAGTTCCGCTCGCCGCCGTCCGCTGATGATCACTACCCGAGCGTTACGATTGCGGACCAGACGCTGCAAAGCGACGCGTGCCGCTCGCCGAAACCTAACCAGCTCAGGTCGCGGAGCGATGTCCACCAGGGTGCCGTCGAAATCCAGGAAAACAACCACGCCACGGCGGACAGCGATCCGATTCGCTACTTGGTTCCATTCCGTGAGTAGATGACCCGCTTTGCGAACCGCTTTCGTCATTGCACTTCGATGCGCTCGGGGGTGTCGATGCGCACATCGGTAAGGTCGGACAGGAGATTCGCAGCCCACCGGTACACATTGTTTTCTCGAACCTGGTCGCGCAGATGCTGCATCCTGCTGATCTGCTCCTCGGATGACATCTCCAAGCCCTTAAGGATCGCCGCGGCCACCTGCTCCACGTCGTATGGATTCACCAGTAATGCATCGCTGAGCTCCAGTGCCGCGCCTGCGAAGGTACTCAGCACCAGCACTCCATGATCCTCGTCGCGCGACG
>Ga0302177_10000188_pt1 | contig 52346 bp, 40 predicted proteins | sample I_Palsa_E1_2_FD_198780 | JGI IMG/M metagenome (GOLD analysis project Ga0302177, IMG submission 198780) | Peat permafrost microbial communities from Stordalen Mire near Abisko, Sweden - I_Palsa_E1_2 | ecosystem: Environmental > Terrestrial > Soil > Palsa > Peat permafrost | place: Sweden... | reverse complement strand
AAGACGCGGCGTCCGGCGGCTGCGGCCGACACAATTGGCGCGGGATATACGTTTACGCGCGGGTCGCGGTCGGCGACGGATCGGAGTTGGGCCGCGGCGGCGGGAGCTGCCGGCGGCGCTGGGTCGTCGAGTGGCGCGGTCGACGCCCGGCGCGACGGGAGCGAATCGCGGTGGTGGGGCTCGGCGAAAAAATCTGGAGCGATTTCGGCCGGGGGCGGAGAGAGTCGCCCGGCCGCGCGTTACTCGGGCGAGCCTGGGGCGGACGACGTTGATCCGGAGCTGCGGGAATATTTGCGGGAATGGCGGAGAGTGACGTCGAAAGAGATGAAGACGGCGGCGTTTATCGTGATGCACGATTCGTCGTTGAATGAATTGTGCCGGGTGCGGCCGAAGTCGCTTGAGGAATTGCGGCGGGTTTCGGGATTTGGGGAACGCAAGACGGAATTGTACGGGCCGCAGATTTTGGAGGCGTTGGAACGGTTTCGGAATGGGGCGCGGGCGAGGGTGGAAGAGTAAGTCTTTTTTCGTGGCGCTGATCTCAGGGGCTAAAGCCCCTGTTTTTTTGCGGCGGGTTGATGTCGGAGCTGAAGCTCCGACCCCCTAAAAAGCTCCGGATGACACTAGTTGCTTGTGCTGGATTTTAGCGGGTGGTGCGGCCAGCGAAGATTGTTAGATTTTCCAGCGTTGCGGATTTTTTTGGTGCATCTGGTGGCGAGCTGGTAGCGCCCCAGGTGATGGCTTCGCGGATTTTGGCTTCGGGTGCGGAGTCGAGGAAGTGGACTTTGTCGCCATCGCGTTCGATGCCGAGTTTGGCCCAGATGGCGGGCAGGTCGACCGGGTGCGGTTGGTCTTTCATTTCCTCGTAGAGTGGGACGAGGACGGCGACGCCAGTCGCTCGGTCTCCGACTTCCAGGGCTTTCTGCAAATCCCATTCCTGCTGAATGTTTCCGCCGGCGTCGAGGATTCCGCGCAGCGCGTCTTGCAAACCTTTTTGGTTATTGGTTTTCTCGTGAATTTCGATGTCGGCGAGCAGGCAGAAAAGCGCGCCGCCCCAATAGGTGCGTCCCCAGGTGTGAGTGTGGTCGAGGCCTTCGTCGCCTGGGCCGGGCAGGCCTTTGGGCATGTCGCGCACGACTTCGAACCACATTTGATTTACATCCATGTGATGGGCGCGGACACGGGCGAAGGGTTCGACGTAAACGGAGATGCCTTCTTCGATCCAGTGATGGCGGTCGTCAACATCGGGAAAAGCGAGATGGATCATTTCGTGGGGGAGCATCCAATCGTTCGCGAAATCGGACCAAGTGGTGTCGGCGCCGACGTGAATCGAAATGTGGCTGCCGTGATCGCCCCAGGTGCGGCCGCCGCGAACGCCGGCGCCGCTGGTGGGAATGATGCGGAGCGAAGTGTGCGGGACGGGAAATCGTCCGTAGTATCCGGCGACGGCTTCGGCGGACCATTGCACCCATTTCATCACGTCTTCCTTGGGGGCATGGAGCTGGCCTTCTTCGGTGGAGACGTCGATGCGCGAATTTCCGATGAGCACGGTGGAAGTCACGGTGTCCGCGGGGTAAGCGCAGGCGGCGACAAAAACAGCGAGCAGGCCCAACCAGGCCGGCGAACGCAAGATGCTGCGAAAGCGAAAACTTCGTTGTTTTTCATACATCGAAACCCCGCCGAGAACCTGAACGAACTTAACTATGATGCGTGATGTCTAGGTCGCGGCTTGGTCTTTGTGCATGGAGCGGGCGATTAGAGTATCGAGCGCGAATTTTCCGGGACCGAAAATCAGGATCAAGAGGCCGACGAACCAGAAGATGAAGGGGTCGGCAGCGACAAATTTGTCGGGGGCAGAGAAAAAGCCCAGGAACGATTCGCGGTCGGCGGTGAGGTAGGCGGTGGTCATGTCGATGAAGAGGCCGAGGGCGGCGATGCGCGAAAGTAGGCCGAGGGCGAGCAGGATGCCGGCGATGAATTCGAAACTGGAGACGAAGGTGGCGGTGAAGGCGGGCGCGGGGAGGCCGAGGCTCTGAAAAAATTCGGTGACGTGCGAGAGGTTGTGAAGCTTTCCCCAGCCGTTTTGGGAAATCTGCCAGCCCCAATAGACGCGGATGAGGAGGAGCAGCGGCGATTGCAGGCTGTTCGTCATGCGCACGAACAGGGCGTAAAGGCGTTCAATTTGATTCGTAAGATTGCTCATTTCGATTTTTTTCTCTCTTTTGGCGTAGCGAATTTTTATTTGGGCCGAGTTTTACGATTTCGTGGAAAATTTGGTCTACGGGCAGAACCAGCCGAGCGTGGACCAGGTCTGGAACCATTTCTGAATGAGCAGCGGACGTTCGGTGGCGGGCGTGGCGCTCTGGCGCAGGCCCGCGTCGATCGCGGCGTTCAGAGATTTACCGTCGCGCAGGAACGAAAGAATGGCGAATTCTTCGCGTTCGAGGCGGCGGAAGTAAACTTCTTCGCCCATCCGATGGACCGCAAGAAAGATTTGACTGGGTTTCATGCTAGCAACGGCTTTAACGCGTTTGGTTTTGTGGCGTTCGCTCATGGCGTTGCTGGCCACGCTGACATCTTCGGCGTCTTTGCGCACCGCGAGCAGTAAATCGTCGACGGGATATTTGAGATCGAGCAGGGTGATATATGGCTGCAGACCCAGGCGCAATTTCGCAGGATTGGCTTCAGCCAGGTCGGCGGGCGTCAGCGGAGTTTCGCGTTTGCCGTCGAAGGCATTTATTTCGGCCCATTCGAGGCGGACCATGTCGAGCGCGAGATGCTGGCGCGGGCTGGCGAATTTCGGATGTTTGCGGAGCCAGGGTTCGAGCTTCGAACCGATGTTGCGCATGGTGAAAGAAGTCGAAGGGCAATCCTTCAAATAGGCTTCGGCGACTTTATCAAAGGCGCGGGTGCCAAGGATGGCGCGAAGGCCGGGAAAATCTTCGGCGAAGCCGGACAAGACGCGGAACCAGTATTGACGGTTGTAAATTTCCAGGCGCTCGAAAGAAGTGAGGCGGTCGTTGGGCTTGATGATTTTATTGGCGACGGCACGCATGGAGCGACCGTTGGGTGCGATCTGGCGCATCCGTTCACTTGGCGTGAGCGGAGTCATAACGGCGGCCGCCATCTGGCGTTGAATCGCTAAGAGGTTCATACGGCGGTGGCCAGGGAAGCGCTGGCGAGAAATTTGTTGGCTTTCAAGGCCTCATCGTGAACTTCGTCGAAGGCGGGAATGCTGTCGTCCCATTCGAGAAGGGTGGCGGTGTGGCCAACGCGTTCGATGGCCCGCGCGTAGAGTTTCCAGACCGGATCGATGACCGCGTGGTCGTGCGTATCGAGAATGTATTTGCGGTATTTGGAATGGCCGGCGATGTGAATCTGGGCGACGCGCTCGGCCGGAACACTGTTCACGTAAGTAAAGGGATCGAAGCTGTGATTCTGCGAGGAGACGTAAATGTTATTTACGTCGAGCAGGATGCCGCAGTCGGCGCGCTCCACCACCTCATTCAGAAATTCCCATTCGGTCATTTCCGAAACATGGAATTCGGCATAGCTGCTGACATTTTCGACGGCGATGGGAATTTCCAGGTAGTCGCGGACTTCGCGGACTTTTTGCGCGGTGAGTCGCGCGGCTTCAAAGGTGTAGGGCATCGGAAGCAGGTCATGGGTGTAACGGCCATCGACGCTGCCCCAGCAAAGATGATCGGAGAGCCAGGGAGTCTTGGTGCGCTTGACCAGATCTCTGAGGCGGCGGAGGTGTTCGCGGTCGGCACGTTGGGCGGAGCCGAAGTACATCGAGACACCGTGCTGCACCACTTTGTACTGCTCCAGAATTTGATCGAGGATGCGCAGCGGACGGCCGCCGTCGATCATGAAATTTTCAGAAATGATTTCGAACCAGTCGACGACCGGTTTGCGAGTGAGGATGTGCTGGTAGTGGGGAACCCGGAGGCCGATGCCAATTCCGTAGTCGGTGTATCCGTTGAAGCGATTTGCCGGCATTACTGAATCTCCGCAGAACGTTGAGAGGTGACTTGCGAGAGGCGAAAGCTCAGAAGTCGGGGGTCGAGGTCGGCTCTGATCTCAACCCCCAACATCCGAAAGTTGATGGTTGAGATTTAGGCCTTGGGCATCTTGGAGCCGTCGGTAGCGCAGCCGCCCTTGCCCTTGCAGGAATTCTTGCCCTTGCAGCCGTTGTCGGACGATTTACATCCGCCATTGCCCTTGCAAGAATTCTGACCCTTGCAAGCATGCTTTTCCTTCACCTTGCTGTCGTCCGCTTTCTGATCGGACTGCACGCCTGCGCCGTGGATGCCGGACAAGAGATTCGACGCGTGAATCGTCGGGCTCGTTCCTGCCAGCAAACCTGCGAGAGCTGCACCAGCGATAAGCGCCTTCTTTGACTTGGTCATTTCGTAATTACCTCCGGTTGGTTTGAACAACTACATCCGTACTGATACTACGTGGTATCAGGGACGAACGGATTTCCCTGGCTAAACGATTGTTGTGGACTGGGTTGGGCTTCGGGAATCCGGATATCACCGGATTTTCGTGCGAAGCATACACCCAGCGAATCGGCACGGACAATAGACTTTCGCAACATCGGTTATCTAGAGCCTAAGAGCGCGAGTCGCCGCCCCCCTGTGATTGCCGGTGTAGCGATTGGTTACATTTTTTTGGGGGGCCGGACCCGGAATCCACACGTTAGACGCCCGGATTGGGAAAATGGTGTAGCGAATCAATGACTTAGCCGGGGTGCACCGGCCGCCGGAAGGGCAGGCTCGGGGCGCGGAACATGGAATGAGCACCAAATAGTGCTAATTCACGGCAGTGGCGGTGGCGTTGGCCGCGGATACCGCGAGGAGCTTATCGATTTTGGCGTGCAAATCCGCGGGCTTGAAAATGGGCGGCGAGCAGGTGCGACTGGTACAGATGAAAGCGGCCGAAACTTTCAGGCTGGGGTATTGGACGTCCGGATTGGGCAGGCGTCCGGCGGGACCCTGGCTGGGATCCCACCATTCGAGACGCTTGTAGCTGGAAGGGTAGCGGAGGGCTTGGTCGAAAAGACCCTTCGCGATGGGATCTTTTTTGGAGCCGACGATGGTGAGGTGCAGAGGCTCGGAGGAAAGTTCGTAATCGGCGAGCAGCGGGCCGGCGGCGGGAAGACGAAAGACGATGGGATCGGCGGCGACGTAACGCATGGCGCGTTCGGCGATTTTTTTGTCGGCATCGTTGGCGGTGATATGGAACAGGAAATTCGCGGCGCGGACGACCTCAATATTTTCGTCGCGCTGCGGGTGCGGGGATGCGGCGCGATCGGTGGCGGATTTGGAGCTGTCGTAACCGGCGCCCTTGGGGTCGCGGAAATTGGCGTCGATGAATTTCATGGCGGCTTCGGCGCGGGTGAGCCACTGACGATCAGCGGTCGCGCCGTAGAGGGCCAGGAAGGCGCGCTGCATGGCGATGGTGTCGCCTAGGTACGGGCCGTTGGCGTCTGTGGTTCCGTGGCGGAATCCGCCGCCGGGGAGCGAGCGATTGGCGATGGTCCAGCGCGTGGCGCGCAGCGCGTCGTCGAGGACCGCGGTGTCGCCGGTGGAGGCGTAAAGTGTGACGAGGGCGTTTATGGCCCAGCCATTTTCGCGGGCGTATATATGTTTATCGACGCGCGGGATGCCCTGGGCGCGGCGGTGGGCGTCGTCGAGCGCGAAATAATCGGCGCTGTGATGGCCTTCGATCACGTCAGCGTCCTGGCTGGTGTAGAACGCGCCGTCGGGCGAGGTTAGGAAAGTTTTGAGGAAGCGGCGGATTTCCTGGGCGGCGTGGAGATATTTTGGATCCAGAAACTGGGCGTAAGCCAGGGAATAGATGCGCAGATTTTCGGCCTGCATCTGCATGATTTTTTCAAAGTGCGGGGAATTCCAGTCGCCGTCGGTAGAGTATTGGTAGACGCCGCCCCAGGCGGGATCGAGAAGATGCAATTGTTGGTCGAGAGTCTGACGGGCCATGGCCTCGGCTTGCTGGTTGCCGTCGCGGCGGGCGAGTAGCATGGCGAACTCGACGGAATCCCAATCCAGAAATTTCTGATTGGTGCCCCAGCTGCCGAAGTTTTTATCGTAGCCGGCGAAATAATTGGAGACCAGCTTGGTGCGAATCGGCGCGGCGAGGATGGCGTTTGCGGGAATGGTTAATTTGGGCGGAGCTTCGACGGAGGGACCGGGAGAAGGATCGTCGATGATGGCCTGGAGCATGGAGGCCATTTCGTCGGGGTCGAGGTAGCCCTGGCGCTTGACGATTTCGTGGCCGTTCGCGTCGAAGACGATGGTGGCGGGCCACCCGAAATCTTCGTAGCGGGTGGACAGGTCGGGGCGCGAATCTTGGTCGGATTTCACGACGATGTAACGGCTCTGCAAAAGTTTTATGACGGCGGGATCGCTGTAGGTGTTGGCGTCCATGACGTGACACCAATGGCACCAGACGGCTTCGAGATCGAGCAGGACGAATCGATTTTCACGTTTGGCGTCGGCGAAAGCCTGGTCGGACCAAGGTTGCCAATTCAAATGCGGTTGGGGCGCGGCGGATTTTTGGGCCAGCGCGGGAGCGGCACATAGTAAGAACAAGAGCGATGCGCGAAGACGTCGATTCATGATGGGCACCTGCCTGATAGTACGCCCGCCGTCCGAAATCGGATTGTGATAATGATCATGGGGCCACTAACTGCGGGCGAATAAACGCGATAAGATCGCGGTAGTCGTGGAATGAATTCACTTTGCGCCCTCCCAGTCCCGCGCACATCTAAGGATTTATGCGAACCGATCTAGATTCTTCGAACACGCTTCCTCTGAATGTTTTTGGCGCGCCGGGTTGCGCGCCGTCGTATTCGATTCGAGATTTTCTGCACCGCAGCGACATTCCCTTCAACTGGACCGAACTGAAAAACGATCAGGAGGCCAGGGAAAAAGTTGGCGCGGCGAGCCTGCATGACGACAAACTGCCGGTGGTGTTTTTTCCAGATGGCACGCGATTTAACCGCCCGACGATCCGGCAAATCACCGAAAAGCTGGGCTGGTTCCACAGCCCGAATCGCAGCGAATATGACCTGGCGATTTACGGCGCGGGGCCGGCGGGATTGAGCGCGGCGGTGTATGGCGCGTCGGAAGGGCTGAAGACGGTGCTGATCGAACGCAACGCGATCGGCGGGCAAGCCGGGACGAGTTCGAGAATCGAAAATTATCTGGGATTTCCGGACGGCATCAGCGGCGCACAGCTGGCCGAACGCGCGCGGAACCAGGCGATCAAATTTGGCGCGGAGATTTTAATTGCGCGCGAGGGCGTGAGCGCCGAGTTCGTCACTGGAAAAGGGGTGGGCACGCTGGCCGACGGCACGAAAATCGTGGCGCGAGCGACAATTTGCTCGACCGGCATCAACTACCGGAAACTGAACTTGCCGCGGGAAGACGAATTTTTCGGGCAGGGCTTATATTACGGCGCCGGTTCGAGCGAAGCGGTGTTGTGCACCGGAGAGCATGTAGTGGTGGTGGGTGGAGGGAATTCGGCGGGACAGGCGGCGCTGAATTTTTTGAAGTATGCGAAACATGTAACGATCGTGGTGCGCGGCGACGCGTTGAAGGATACCTTGTCGCAATATCTGGTCGACCGGGTCACTTCGTCGCCGAATATGACGGTGATGACCAACACGAGCGTGATCGGACTTTCCGGTGGCAGAACATTGGAGTGCATTGAAATTCGCAACGACCGGACCAAGCAGACGCAGCAGATTCCGACCAAGTGGCTTTTCGCCTGCATTGGCGGCGCGCCGCGAACGGAATGGGCGGAGCAAGTGGGAATTGTCCGCGATTCGGATGGGTATTTGGTTACTGGACCGGATTTGCCGAGGGACCTGCGGCGGGACGGGCGATGGCCCCTCGACCGCTCGCCCTATTATCTGGAAACGAATATGCCGGGAGTGTTTGCGGCAGGCGACGTGCGGCATGGGTCGGTGAAACGTTGCGCGTCAGCGGTGGGTGAGGGCGCGATGGCGGTGGCTTTCGTGCATCGATTTTTGGCTAACGGATAAGAAGGGAAACAACGGCGCAATTACAACGGCAGAGGCGTGGAACATTAACACAGAGGACACCGAGAAAAACTTGAGGACACAGAGAGTTTGTGGGTTGCGCCAGTGCTAGGTGGCGTTGCGGACGGATTCCAGAACTTCTTGATTCGCCGGTGGGGTGGCGCCGGGTTGCGAAGCGACCCAGGCTCCGAGCTGATTGGCGGCCTCGTTGATGGCGCTAAGGGACGAGCCGCGGAGATAATGATGCACCAGGGCGGCGGCGAAGGCGTCGCCGGCGCCGACGGTGTCGGCGACTTGAACCTTCAGGCCCGGATGTTTGTCGCTACCTCTACGCGAGTAGAGGATGCTGCCGCGTTGACCGCGGGTGACGCAGATGAGTTCCAAGTCATAAGAGGCCAGCAGCCAGTGCGCGGCTTCGTCGATGGTTTTGGCGGATGAGCCGAAGACACTCACCAGCGCGGAAAGTTCTTCTTCATTGCACTTGATGATGTTCGAAAAGCGAATCGATTCTTCCAATACTTTCCGCGAATAAAAATTCTGGCGCAGAGTTACGTCGAAAACACGCAGGGCCGTGGGTTCGGTCCAGCGCAGAAAAGTGCGCACGGTTTCGTGCGAGATGCGCGAGCGCTGGGAGAGCGAGCCGAAGCAGACGGCGTCGGCTCGGCGGGCGAGAGCCTGCCACTGCGGAGTCCATTCCAGAAAATCCCAGGCGACGGGTTCGGTGATTTCGTAGCTGGGCTGGCCGTCGGCGGCAAGATGGACGACGGTGCTGCCAGTGGGGTGCAGCGGGTCGGTTTGAACATGGGAGGAATCCACTTCGAGGCGATCGAGAGCTTCGCGGGCTTCGCGGCCGAGGTGGTCGTCGCCGATACGGCTGGCGATGACGCCGGTATCGCCGAGCAGATGGGTCATGTAGGAAAAATTGGCGGGAGCGCCGCCGAGTTGTTTTTTGTCGGGGAATAAATCCCAGAGCAATTCGCCCAGGCCGACCACGGTGAAGGTTTTGTTTTCCATTCGTTCGGTGGCGCGAAGATTCCGCGGGAGCGGGACCCCGGATGGCCTCGATGTGGTGCGCACCATACTAAAACAGGAGGGGGAGTCTGGCCATTGGATTCGGAGGCCGCTGCGATGGTGCGGGGCGCTTGCGACGCGCAGAAGTGAAAATCGAAGAGAGATTCCTCGTCGGCGCGGCAAAAGCGGCCGCGCCTCTGAATGGATGAGATCCTTCGCTGCGCTCCCTTCCTTTATCAGCGCAAGCAGGATGCCGACCTGAAGGCGAGCGATTCACGATGACGAATGGCTGTGCCGGATTCTCCGTGCAGGGAGAATCCGGCGCTCTGCTTGCGCTTATTTATTTCACGACCAGGGTTAGGAAATTCGGATACGTCTGGGTCGAGGTGTTGATGGTGGTGCTCAGCGTGAGGGTGTACGTGCCGGCGGGCGTGGCTCCGGCGGGACCTTTGGGAAGGCTGGCGCAGGCTGCGGAGCCGAGCGTGATCAGGACGATCGTGGCGAAGGCGACCGCAAGGCGGCGATTACGCTGCAGGGTCCACAACATTCCGGCGAAGGCCAAGAGGAAAAGCGGCCAGCCGAATTTTCCGCCGAAATTGAAGGGCAGAGTTGCGCCGCCGGTGGTGGTTGCACCCTGGCAGAAAGTGGTGATGCCGAAGGCGACTTCGGTGGTGCCGCCGTTGAGTGTCACGGTGCTGGGAACGACGGTGCAAGTGATCAGCGCGGATGATGGAACGCAGCCCAACTGCACGGTGCCGGTGACTCCTGGCGCGCCGGTGAGGACGAGGCCGTAGAACGCGGTGCCGCCGGGAGTGGTGGTGGCGCTGGTGGAGCCGCCCGACGGAATGGTGACGGTTACCAGGCCCTGCGTGATCGTGGTGGAGTCCATGGCGTTGGCCCCGACGGAGCCACCGCCGGAAACGCTGACGGCGTTGACCTGTGGCGACGTGGCGTTGCTCGCGACATTCACGGTGACGGTGATCGCGGGATAACTGGCGCCGGCAGCGAGTGCGTCGGCGCGAGTACAGCTGTTAGCGACGCAGGTCCATCCGGTGCCGGTGGCGGAAATAAAAGTCAGACCGGACGGAACGGTGTCAGTGACGGTGACTGTGCCGGCGGTCGGACCGGCGTTCGCGCCGTTCGAGACGGTCACGGTGTAGGTGGCGTTCTGCTGGCCCTGATTGAAATTGCCGGAGTGCGTTTTGGTGATGCTTAACACTGGCGCCGTCGTGGTAGTGATGACGGTCGAGTCGGCGGTGTTCGCCGCGGCCGAACCGCCGCCGGAAACCGCGACTGCATTTATCTGTGGTGAAGTGGCGTTGGCGGCGACATTCACGGTGACGGCGATCGCGGGATAGCTGGCGCCGGCGGCGAGCGCGTCGGCGCGGGTGCAGGTGGTGGCGGCGCAAGTCCATCCCGTTCCGGCCATTCCAACGAGAGTCAAACCTGAGGGCGCGGTTTCGGTGACGGTGACGGCGCCGGTGGTGGGTGCCGCGCCGGCGGTGTTCGATACGGTGACGGTGTAGGCGGCGTTCTGCTGGCCCTGCGTGAAATTCCCCACGTGTGTTTTGGCGATGCGCAGCGCGGGTGCGCCGGTGGCGTTGATGATCGTTGAGTCGGTGATGTTGGCTCCCGCCGAACCGCCGCCGGAAACGCTGACGGCGTTGACTTGCGGTGAAGTGGCGTTGCCCGCGACATTCACGGTGACGGTGATCCCCGGGTAGCTCGCGCCTTTGGCGAGCGCATCGGTGCGGGTGCAGGTGGGAGCGGCGCAAGTCCATCCGGTTCCGGCCATGGAGACCAGCGTCAAACCGGCGGGAGGCGCTTCGGTGACCGTGACGGCGGTGCCGTTCGTGGGTCCCGCGTTTGCGCCGTTGGAAACCACGACGGAGTACGTTGCGTTCTGCTGGCCTTGAGTGAAGTTGCCGGCGTGGGTCTTGGTGATCGCCAATATCGGGCTGCCGGCACCGGCCGTGAAGGTAGCCGTGACGGTTTCATCCGCACTCATGGTGACCGCGCAAGTTAGCGCGGTGGCCGGCACGCAATTTGTGGAGAATCCGGCGAACGTGAAATTGGCGCCGGCGGCTGCGGTCAGTACGACTTGGCTGTTTCCGGCGAAGGTGGCGGTGCAGGTCGTTGGGCAATTGATCCCGGCAGGTGAACTGGTGATCGTTCCGGTGCCGGTCGGCGTAACCGTCAGGACCGCACCGCCGGTGCCCGAAAGGCCGATCGCCTGCGGACTGTTCGGCGCGTTGTCCGTGATCGTTATCGTTCCGGTGCTGGCGACAAAAGTGGTGGGCGCATAGGCAACCTGCAGCACGCAGTTAGCGCCAACCGCCAGCGTTTCGACGCAAGGATTCGAAGCCAGTGAAAACAGTCCTGCCGTAATCGAAACGTTAGAAATCACCAGAGGCGCGTCACCATTGTTGGTCACGGTTAGTGGCAGCGTTGCGGTCGCGTTGATGGGTTGAGTTCCGAATGCCAGGGGGTTGCTGGAGAAACTCACGGCAGAATTCAGGAGCACCAGCCTGATCCGGTTGTTGAACAAATCGCCCACAAACATGTCGCCTTGATTGTCGACAACTACGCCAGTGGGATTAGCCAAGCTGGCGGACAAGGCCGGGCCGCCATCACCGGCGAAGGCGAAAGCGCCATTACCCACAAAGGTGGTGATAATTCCGCTGGTTCCGTCCACACGCCGGATGCGGTTATTGTCGGTGTCGGAGATAAAGAAATTTTCCGCGCCGTTTACCGAAACCCGATTCGGGAAATTTAGAGTTGCGCTGGTGGCCGGGCCGTTGTCGCCCCCAAACCCCGCGGTCGTCCCGCTGCCGGCGACCGTGGTGATGATCTGGGTGGTGGCATTGATTTCGCGGACTCGATTATTTTGGGTATCGGAGACGAACAAGTTGTCGTGGGCATCGATGTCCAGTCCGAGCGGACAGTTCAGGAGGGCATTGATCGCCGGCCCTCCATCTCCGGAAATATTTTCCGCCGATCCCGGGACGCACAAGCCGGCGTTCCCGTCAGGCCCGTTGCCCGCCACGGTGGTGATGATCTGGGTTTGAGCGTCGATTCTGCGGACGCGATTGTCCTGCGCGTCCACGAAAAATATATTTCCGTTGGAATCGACGACGATTCCGCGCGGGTCGTTGAGGCTGGCCTCCGTGGCGAGGCCTCCATCGCCACAAGGCAACGGCGTGGGATTACCACACTGCGCGCCAGTCCCGGCGATGGTGATAATCGTCCCGTTCACCACCTGCCGAATTCGCTGGTCGCCTGAATCGGCAACCAGCAGAGTCCCGGAAGGTTCGACGGTCACGGTGCGCGGAACAGAAATGGAAGCGCTGGTCGCGGGCCCATTGTCGCCACAGGTCTCCTGCGGTTGTGGACACGGAATTCCATTGCCAACCAGCGTCGAGATGACCTGGGTCGTGGCATTCACTACACGGATTCGACTGTTTGACGTGTCGACGATATACAAATTGCCTTCCGCATCCAGCGCGGGACTCCGCGGATCGTACAAACTCGCGCTGGTCGCGAGCCCAGTGTCACCCACTAATCCGTTCCCGACCGCCGTCGAAATCTGCCCGTTGGCCGGGGTGTACAGACGAATGCGATTGTTCTGATAATCCGCGATCCAAAGGTTGCCGGTAGCAGGATCAAGCGCCAGTCCAAAGGGATTGGTTAGAGTTGCCGACAACGCCGGCCCTCCGTCTCCCCCAAAGCCAAATCCGTGATTACCCACGATGGTGGTAATGATGCCCGTCGAAGCGGTCACCTTTCGAATCACCGCATTTCCACTATCAGCGATATAGAGGTTGCCGGCAGAATCCACGATCACACCGCCCGGCGCCTGCATGGTTGCGGCTGCGGCCGGTCCGCCGTCGCCGGTGTAATTGAAGACGCCCGTTCCAACTACCGTGGTGATGATTTGGGTCCCGACGTCCACGCGACGAATCTTGTTGTTACCGCTATCGACGATGAAAAGGTTGCCGTTGGTATCAGTGCCGACGGCTTCGGGGAACTCAAAGGTGGCTTGGCTGGCCGGACTACCATCTCCCGTAGATCCGGTGGCGCCCGTGCCGGCATAGGTGATGATGTCTTTCGTCTTTGCGTCCACTCGGCGAATCACATTGTTGTTGATGTCCGCGATGAACAGGTTTCCGGATGGGTCGAAGGCGATGCCTTGCGGAAAATTAAGCTCGGCCGCAGTCGCGGGACCATCATCCCCTGAAAAACCGCAGGTACCGTTTCCAACCACGGTATTGATAATTCCGGTGGCAGTGACAATCTCGCGGATGACGCAGTTACCCCCGTCGGAAAAGTAAAAGTTCCCGTTGGGATCAAAGGCTCCACTGTCCGGTTCGTTGGTCAATGCGGAAGTCGCCGGAATGCCGCTCGTGGCCACTCCCGCATGATTATTTCCGGCATAAATGGTCAGAAGACTGGGTGCGCTGGGCCCGGGAGTTACTTTGTAGATGACGCCACTGTCAGTCAGGACCAGAAGATTTCCCGCGCCATCCCGAACCACGTCGACCGGACCTTCAAGCGACGCCGCCGTGGGCGCCACGTTGTTGGGGGGAGGACTGCCCGCGACAGTGGAGATCGTATTCTGGGCCTGGGCGGAGGCGGCGAAGAACCCGATAAATACTAAAATGACTAGTGCAATACGCCGCATCTGAAAGCCTCCAAAGTCGTATGAAAACCACTTGTTTAATAGGCCCACGGATTTCTCATTTGCTGTCGATTGGTGATTGGAAAATACTAGATCTACGGCACTTACCCCGGCGCGGAACTCGCCTTAGCAGCATTTATGCACTTCGCGCTCCAACTTCGAGTCGTTGGGCATGTCGATTTAAAGTCGCAGCGAATTTATCTCGGGCCGGAGCGTCAGCTGGAACGAACGGGGTCCAAGTTCGCGGTCGGGAGCCAAACCGCCTGGAGGACCCGGAGCGGGGGATACCATACACCGGACCCTGGGTTGGGGCAATCTTTAGTGCGTGAGCGCGGAGGATGGGGCGGGGTGCGGCCTCGCTTAATGCTTTCGCCCCCCGCGGCGGATTGGGGCGGTGCTATCATGTCCAAGATGGCTCTCACATTCAGTACTGATTTTGTATCCGGAGGCCGGGTCCCGGCGTCAGATGTTTGCGGTTATTGGTGCGCGTATCGATTTGGCTGTTGTTGTTGTCTGCTGGAACGCGGAGCTGGCTAGGTCGAAGCGAAGAGTTGGGATCGCACGATTGGCCAGCCGCTCTTTGGAGCGGCTTTTTTATTGTTACGTTGGCGAAAAATGAGGACCTATGACGCAGAAGTTTAGTAATGCACTGGAAAAACCGATTGGGATTTATTACGAGCATCCGGAATGGTTCCGGCCGCTGTTTCAGCAGTTGGACGAGCGCGAAGTGAACTGGACGAAGATCGATATTCGTGATCATTCGTATCGGGTGGGCGCGGGGGAAGCGCCGTATTCGCTGGTATTCAACCGCATGAGCCCTTCCGCGTGGCAGCGCGGATTGGGCGACGCGATTTTCTACACGCTAGGGTATCTGGCGCAATTGGAAGCGCAGGGCGTGCGGGTCATCAATGGGTTCAGGGGATTTTCGACGGAGACTTCGAAGGCGCGGCAGTTACAGTTGCTGGATGGGCTGGGACTTGGTTATCCCAAGGCGGTGGTGATTCACAATCCGGCGCAGGCGTTGAAGGCGGCGGAAGTGATTGGTTTTCCGCTGGTGGTGAAACCGAATATTGGTGGAAGCGGGGCGGGGATTGTGCGTTTTTCGAGCGCCGCTGATTTGGAGCGCGCGGTGGCGGAGAATGGACTGTATTTTGGAATCGATTCGACCGCGTTGGTGCAGGAATTTTTCCCGGCGCGCGATTCGCTGATTACGCGCGTGGAAATTCTGGGCGGCAAGTATTTGTATGCGATTCAGATTCACACTACCGGGGAGACTTTTGATTTGTGCCCGGCGGACATTTGCATGAATGCGCGGGGCGAGGCGCTGACGCGCATAGCCTGCGCAGTCGATGCGCCGAAGACCGGGCTGAGAGTGGAGGCCTACGATCCTCCGGCGCAGGTGAAACAGGACGTGGAGCGCATCATGCAGGTCGCGGGAATCGAGGTGGGAGGAGTGGAGTCGGTGATCGATGATCGCGACGGGCGGCGGCTGTATTACGACATCAACGCGCTGTCGAATTTCGTAGCCGATCCGGAAAAAATGATCGGATTCAATCCGTATGCGCGGCTGGCGGATTATTTGATCGAGGAAGCGCGGCGCAACGAAGCGCGGTCCAGCGAAGCGCGGACCAAAGCAGGTCAATTGACGCAGGCGGGGGCACACTCATGAGATACGGCTACTGGCTTCCGGTGTTCGGCGGATGGCTGCGCAATGTGGAAGACGAAAACATGCAGGCGAGCTGGGCGTATGTGAAACGGCTGGCGCAGCGCAGCGAAGAGCTGGGGTTCGATTTAACGCTGATCGCGGAATTGAACCTGAACGACATCAAGGGAGTGGATGCGCCGTCACTGGACGCCTGGTCGACGGCCGCGGCTTTGGCAGCAGTCACGGAGAAAATTGAGCTGATGGTCGCGGTGCGGCCGACGTTTCATTTGCCGGCGCTGCTGGCCAAGCAGGCGGCGAATATCGATCGCATCAGCGGCGGGCGATTGTCGTTGAATGTGGTGTCGTCGTGGTGGGCGGATGAGGCCCGGAAATATGGAGTGACGTTCGAGCAGCACGATGATCGGTATGCGCGGACCAGCGAATGGCTGGACGTGGTGGACGGTGCGTGGTCCAAGGATCATTTTTCGTACACGGGGAAATATTATCGGGTCGAAGACAATGTGCTGCAGCCCAAGCCGCTGGCCAAGCCGCGGCCGACGATTTATGCGGGAGGGGAATCGCCGGCGGCGAAGGATTTGATCGCGGAGAAAGCGGATGCGTATTTGATGCATGGCGATTTGCCGGAACGCGCGGCGGAGAAAGTGCAGGATCTGAGCGCGCGGCGGGCGAAATTCAAGGCCGAACCGTTGAAATTTGGAATTGCGGGATACGCGATCGTGCGCGAAACGGAAAAGGAAGCGCAGGACGAGTTGAAGCGGATCACCGATGTGCAGCAATCCGCGGCGGGGTATGCGAATTACCAGCAGTGGATTGCTGGGACGCAACTGGAGCAGCGGGTTTCGCTAGAAGATTATTCAGTTTCGAATCGCGGGCTGCGATCGGGATTGATCGGGACGCCGGAGCAGATTCAGGAAAGGATCGCGGGATTCGAAAAGGCCGGCGTGGATTTGGTGCTGCTGCAGTTCAGCCCGCAGCTCGAAGAGATGGAAGCGTTTTCAAAAGCCGTCATCGGCAAAAACGCAGGCAGCCTGGCGCGCACCGCTAGCTAATCGGCGGAAACTCGGTAACGCCAGGCGCGCACTAGGGTCTCGCCACCTTATTCCGGTTCGCCGGTTGATGACGAGCGGCTCGTCGGCCCGGTCTTAGAATTTTGGAGGCGCGGGGCGGAATCGAACCGCCGATAAGGGTTTTGCAGACCCTTGCCTTACCACTTGGCGACCGCGCCTTGGAGTGAACCACAACCGCAACTACAGTTCCGCTGCTATAAAGAGTGCCCCAGAAATTAAAAACCCACCTGCCAGTTGCATGGGCGGTGGGCTTCGAATCCAAAACCGTAGTTGCGATTGCGATTCTAGCCGATCAGACCACCCCATCCGGACACACACACCCTGCCGTGAAACAACAGGCTTGCGTCGCCGAGTGAAGGGCCGATGACATAACTAGAGATTAAGACTGCGGGCGCGAAAGGGCCAATCAATGTTTTGGACTGTTCGCATAAGCGTGGCTTATGGCTTAGGCGGGCGGAAGCGCGGAGGGCAGCGCGAGTTCGCCTTCCCAGCGGGCGATGACGGCGCAGGCCAGGCAATTGCCGATCACGTTCACGGCGGTGCGGCCCATGTCCATGAGGGCGTCGATGCCGAGGATGAGCAAGATGGGCTCGGTGGGTAGATGAAACGTGCCGGCGGTGGCGAGCAGGACGACCAGCACGGCGCGCGGAACGCCGGCGACTCCTTTGCTGGTGAGCATCAAGGTGAAAACCATGAAAAGTTGCTGGGCCCAGCCCATGTGCATGCCGGCCACCTGCGCGACGAAGACCGAAGCGATGGCCAAATACAGCGAGGAACCGTCGAGATTGAAACTGTAGCCGGCGGGAATGACGAAAGCCACGATGCGACGTGGCACGCCGAAAGCTTCCATCTCTTCCATGGCGCGCGGCAACGCGGCGCTGGACGCACTGGTGGCGAAGGCGATGAGGGAGGGTTCGGCGAGGGCGCGAAGCAAACGCTTTAGCGGCAGGCGTGCGAATTTGGCGATGGGCAACAGGACCAATAAGAGAAAAGCAATGAGTGCGACGTAGCCGGTGAGCAGAAGTTTGCCCAGCGGCAGCAGCACGGCGACACCGAGATGCCCGATGGCGTAGGCCGCGGCGGCGCCGACACCGATGGGCGCAAAGTACATGACGATATTGGTGAAGGCGAACATGGTTTCGGTGAGGGATTCGAAGAAACGCATGAGCGGGGCGCGTTTGGTATCCGAGAGGCGGCCGAGCGCCAAGCCAAAGAGGATGGCGAAGACGGCAACTTGCAGGATTTGGTTTTCGGCGATGGACTTGGCGAGGTTTTCGGGAAAGACATGGAGCAGGAAATCGTCCCAGCGAAGCGGCGGAGCAGCGGGAACTGCGAGCGAGCTTGCGGCGGCGGGAGTGGCGACTCCGACGCCGGCGCGGCTGATATTGATGGCGGCGAGACCGATGACGATCGCGATGGTGGTGACGATTTCGAAGTAGACCAGGCTTTTCAGGCCGATGCGGCCGACCCCTTTGGAATCGCCGTGCCCGGCGATTCCGGTGATCAGAGTACCGAGGATCAGCGGCGCGACGATGACGGTAATGAGCCGGAGAAAAATGTCGCTAAGGATGCGCAAGTGCTCGGCCGCGTGAGGCCGGTCGAAACCAATTTCGCCGCCGGCCAGCATGGCGAAAAAAATCCAATAGGTGAGCGACGATTTGCGGAGACCGCCGGCGGCGACGACCGCGAGGCCCAGCCAGCGGACCAGCGAGAAGGCGGCATGCGGGCCGAGGACAAGCGGCAGGATCACGCCTACGGCAAAGAGACAGAGGCCCAGCAGGACGAACCTCCGCTGCAAGTTATCGCGGGTTTTTCTTTCGAGACGGTTGAGTGGTGGCGCGCTCATCAAATTAGCAACCCCGGTTTGGAACCGCATCGAGGTATCGGCGCGGACCGGGCGCGGTGATACTACCGATTTTTTTGTGGTTTATCGAAACCTATTTCGCGTTCGGGCCATCTGTTACCTTCGTACTTATGCCAACCATCAAAAATCTGGAATGTTCGCGCTGCCAGGAAACCGTCTCGGCCGAAACGCCGCAGACGGTTTGCCCGAAATGCAAAGGCGCGTTGTATGTGCGCTATGACCTGCAGGGGCTGCGCGGCGCGGCCGCTCGCGATGCCGCTATTGCGCGTGATGCGAATAAATCGACGTGGGTCGGAATGTGGAGGTACGCGGCGGTGTTGCCGGAAGTGAAGCCAGTGACGCTGGGTGAAGGTTGGACGCCGATGCTGCGGAGCAAACGCCACGCCGGCGCATTTTTGAAAGAGGAGGGAACGAACCCGACGGGCTCGTTCAAGGCGCGCGGGCTGGGCCTGGCGGTTACCATGGCTCATCATTACGGCATCAAGAAAATTGCAATTCCGTCCGCGGGAAATGCGGCAGGAGCCCTCGCGGCGTACTGCGCAGCGGCCGGCAGCGAAGCGAATATTTTCATGCCCAAGGATGTGCCGTTCGCGAATTATGTCGAGGCGATTGCGTATGGCGCGAACGTCACGCTGGTGGACGGACTGATTTCCGACTGCGGGCGGATGGTGGCCGAGCGGAGTAAAAGCGAAGGCTGGTTCGATATTTCCACGTTGAAGGAACCGTTTCGGGTGGAAGGCAAGAAAACGATGGGATACGAACTGATCGAGCAACTGGGCTGGGAATATCCCGACGCGGTTTTTTATCCTACGGGCGGGGGAGTGGGATTGATCGGCATGTGGAAGGCGTTCGCTGAGCTGGAAGAACTGGGTTGGGTGAAGCCCGGGAAGCGGCCGCGGATGATCGCGGTGCAGTCGTCGGGCTGCGCGCCAATGGTCAAGGCGTTTGACGCCGGCGCCCAGGTAAGCGAGATGTGGCCAAACGCGGCGACGTTCGCTTCGGGGTTGCGAGTGCCAAAGCCGTACGGCGATTCGATCATGCTGGAAATACTGCGCGAGTCGGAGGGTGTGGCGCTCGGGATTCCGGACGCGGAGATTTTGGCGTCACTGCTCGACTGGGCAAAAAACGAAGGAATTTTTCTCTCGCCGGAAGGCGCGGCGGCGACGGCTGCTTATGATCGATTGTTGGCGTCGGGCTATCTGAAACCGGGCGACCGGGTGGTGCTGTTCAATACGGGAGCGGGATTGAAATATACGGACGTGACGGCTGAAGCGATGGGGCTGAAACGCCCGACGGCTGCTGCCTGAAGTACGTTCGTTGCATAAGTTCTTTGGCTTGAGTTAGTCTGTGCTGGGCCTGTGAGATTTCGTATCTCGGCATTTGCTTTCTCTAACTAATGGTAAAAGGAAACTTGATGAACTCGTTCCGTCGCGCTGCAGTTGCCGCGTTTGCGTTTGGTTTGGTCTGCTGGCCGTTGTTTGCGCAAAAGCAGTCGCCGGAATCGGACATTCCGTCGGAATTCAAAGCGCCGACCGGGGATTACAACTACGTGAAGCGCGTAGAAATGATCCCGATGCGCGACGGGGTGAAGCTGTACACGGTGATCGTGATCCCGAAGGGCGCATCGCATGTGCCGATACTGCTGACGCGCACGCCCTACAACGCGGCGCACCGCGCGCAACGGAACCAGTCGACAAAAATGTTGGATATCTTGCCGCAGGGCGACGATGTTTTCGTGGGCGCGGGATATATTCGAGTGTTCCAGGATGTGCGCGGGAAATACGGTTCGGAAGGCGCGTATCTGATGACGCCGCCGCCGATTGGGCCGCTGAATACGAGCGGGGTCGACGACACGACGGACGCGTATGACACCATCGACTGGCTGGTGAAAAATTTGCCACAGTCGAATGGCAAAGTGGGAATGCTCGGTTCTTCGTACGAAGGATTTACGGTGGTGATGGCGCTGATCCATCCGCATCCGGCACTGAAGGTGACGGCTCCGGAAAGTCCGATGGTGGATGGCTGGATGGGCGACGACTGGTTTCACTACGGCGCGTTCCGGCAGAACAATCTGGATTACATCCGGGAACAAACTTCGGTGCGCGGCGAAGGCGAGCCGATTACGCGTGAAGGGAACGACGACTATACGAATTATCTGAAGGTTGGCTCGGCCGGAGATTTCGCGCGCGCCGGAGGCCTGGATCAGCTCCCATTCTGGCGCAAGATTGAGGCGCACCCGGCTTACGATGCGTTCTGGCAGGGGCAGGCGTTGGACAAGATTATGGCGGCGCTGCCGCTCGACGTGCCGATCATGTGGGAGCAGGGTTTGTGGGACCAGGAAGACATGTGGGGCGCGATTCACAGCTACGCCGCCGTGGAGCCGAAAGATACGCACAACGATAAAAACTTTTTGGTGATGGGACCGTGGCGGCATAGCCAGGTGAATTACGACGGATACTCCCTGGGGCCGCTGCTGTGGGACGGAAATACGACTTACCAGTTCCGGCGCGATGTGCTGCTGCCGTTTTTTAATCAGTATTTGCTGGATGGGGCCCCCAAGGCGGATACGCCGCCAGTGTTTATTTACAACACTGGGGAAAATCACTGGGACCGGCTGAAGGCCTGGCCTCCGACTTGCGACGAGGGTTGCGCGAATAAATCGAAGGCGCTTTATTTGTCGACGAATGGCGGACTATCGTTTGACGCGCCGGCGGCTGCTGCTGCGCCGGGCGCGAGTGTGGCGGGTACGCAATACGATGAATATGTTTCAGATCCGGCGAAACCGGTACCGTATTTGTGGCGGCCGGTGATGCCGGCCGGCGGTGATGCCTGGCGCGAATGGCTGGTGGATGATCAGCGATTTGTCGATGGGCGCACGGACATCGTGACCTATGTGACTGAACCGCTGACTTCGGCGGTGCGGGTGAGCGGCGTGCCGGAAGTGAATTTGTATGCTTCGACCAGCGGAAGCGACAGCGACTGGGCGGTGAAGCTGATCGACGTGTACCCGGGGACGGTGCCATCGCATCCGATCATGGCGGGATACGAACTGTCGGTGGCCCTGGATATTTTCCGTGGGCGGTATCGGACGAGTTTCGAGCATCCGGCGGCGATCACGCCGAACGAACCGTTGCTTTATCATTTCGGCCTGCCGACGGTGAATCACGTTTTTCTGCCGGGGCATCGCATCATGGTGCAGGTGCAGTCGACGTTATTTCCGCTGTACGACCGGAATCCGCAGACGTTTGTGCCGAATATTTTTGACGCGAAGCGCGAGGATTATCAGAAGGCAACGCAGCGGATCTGGCACACGCCGGACAAGGCCAGCTTCATTAATTTGCCGATCGTGCCGTAGGCAGATCGGAAATGGGCCGAGCTGAGGATCGATAAGGTTGTTACGGCGCAATTCTCTGGCTGATGGCCAGGATATTTCCTTCGGTATCTTTGAACCAGGCGGTTTTGGCGCCGCCGCCGGTCGCGATGCTGTTTTCCGTTTTTAGTCCTGGAAAATCGTACTCTTCGAATGCGACTCCTCTGGCTTTCAGTTCGGCGACTTCGGCGGCAACGTCGTCGACGCTCCAGAACGCGGTGCTGGCTTTCGAAGTGCCGGCATTCGGCGTTGGATACAGGAAGACCCACGAACCGTTGCCACATTCGTACACCACTCCGCCGGCGTAAAGCTCCTTGGGCTTGAGGCCAACTTTCTCTTCGTAGAATTTTCGGGCCCGAGCCACGTCCTGAACCGGAATGTAAGGAACGATTGATGCGTGTTTCAGCATTTTGCACCTCTGGAGTGGAACGAGCGAGGACAGTCTATCGTTACGGTGGCTGGAATGGCGATGCGGTATTTGCGGTAGCTCGGCTTGGGGTCCCCCTTACACATACGAGTCAATTGCAACAGTTCGAAGGCGTATGATTTGCGGACTGAGCGATACTAAACGCGCATTGGGTGTGACTAGCAGCGCGGGCGCTGGTTCTATTTTCGGCTCGATCGGGGGGAATGTGATGAAGGTTTGCTCTGCAATTTTGCTGGCCTTGCTGTCGGTTTTGGTTTTCGCCAACGGCCTAGGTGCGAAAGATAAAGAACGCGCGCTGCAGGTGTCCGAGTTCGGCAAGACCAAAGACGGAGCGGCGATCCAGCGCTACGTGCTCAGCAACAAAAAGAATTTCGAAGTGGTGGTGACCAACTACGGCGCGTCGCTGGTGTCGGTGAAAGCACCGGATCGCAGCGGCAAAATTGCGGATGTGGTTTTCGGCTACGACGATCTCGACGGGTACGAGCAGGATAAGGCCTACATCGGGGCGACGGTGGGGCGCTACGCGAATCGAATCGCGAATGGCGAATTTGTGCTGGACGGAAGCACGTATCACATTCCCAAGAACAATGGCCCGAACGCGCTGCACGGCGGTCTCCGCGGGTTCAACAAGAAAGTTTGGACGGGTGTCGACCGCTCAACGGCGACGGCGCAGGTGGTGGAATTCAGCTACACCAGCGTGGACGGCGAGGAAGGTTTCCCGGGCACGCTGAAAGTTACGGTGACCTACACGGTGCCCGCGTACAAGAACGAAGTGCGCATCGATTATTCGGCGACGACGGACAAGGACACGGTGCTGAACCTGACCAACCACAGTTATTTCAATTTGTCCGGGGTACCGACCCAGGAAATCTTGAATCATGAAGTGTCGATCCGCGCGGAAATGTTCACGCCGGTAAATGCGACGCAGATTCCCACCGGGGAAGTGCGTCCGGTGGCCGGCACGCCTTTTGATTTTAGGAAGTCGACGGCGGTCGGGGCCCGGATCAACGACGCGAACGAGCAACTCAAGATTGGCGGGGGCTACGATGTCAACTGGGTGCTGGACAAGAAAGGCAAGCCGCAGATTTTGCAGCTGGCCGCCGAAGCGTACGAGCCGAGCAGCGGACGGGTGCTGTCGGTGGAGACCACCGAGCCGGGCCTGCAGTTGTATACAGGTAATTCGCTGGACGGGACTGCGCGCGGCAAGGGCGGCGTAATGTACGCGCGGCGCACCGCGTTTTGTTTCGAAACGCAGCACTATGCGGATTCGCCGAACCATCCGAATTTCCCAACCACGAAGTTGAAGCCGGGGCAAACTTTCCGGTCGACCACGATCTATCGATTCTCTACGCGCTAAAATCTGGATTACAGCGAGGAGTGAATGTTCGGGGCGTGGAGATTTGAACTCCAGACCGCAAATATGGTTTCACTTCACTTTTATGGTATTCGAATGCGCCATCTTGGTAGCAATCATCCTCAGCAACTTCCGGATCGCGTCCTATGCGATACACGGGGCCGACGTGATGGTATTGGTAAACGTCATACGGATTCCGTGCTTCGGCCGCAGAATCACCATCGGACGAGCTTCGATTGTTTGACCTGGAGCCAACTGAAAATCGTATTTTCTGAGCAGATCGCTCAAAATCATCAGGATCTGCAACATCGCGTAATTTCCACCGATACAACCTCGCGGTCCAGCTCCGAAGGGAAGGAAGGTGAAGGGCGTGCGCAGCTTGTCGTTCGCTTTGGTGAAACGCTCCGTATCGAAATTCTCCGGATTCTGCCAGTAGCGCGGAGCATGGTGCGCACCGTAGACATATACAATGACCGTCGAACCGCTGGGAATGGCCAGGTCGCCTACGCGGTCGTTTGCCATCGCCATGCGGTCAATCATCCAAAACGGCGGGTAGAGTCGGAGCCCCTCGTTAATGACTTGAGTCGTAAATTCGAATTTGGGAACGTCGGCGTAGCCTAGCGGCGCTTCGCCGAGCACCGAATCAAATTCCTGCCTTACCTTTTCGAGGCAATCCGGCCGCGAGCTCAAAAGATAAAAAAGCCACGATAGCGCATTCGACGATGTTTCGTGGCCGGCGACCAGAAGTTGCATGCTCTCGCTCAGGATGAGCTGATCGCTCATGCCTTGGCCATCGCTGTAACGCGCATCCATCAAGGTCTGCAGCAGATCGTGGCCGGGCGGTTCGTCGCGGCGCTTCTTGATGTATTCGAGCAGAACGGCGTCCGCGCGGGTTCGCATGTCTTCATGCCTGCGCAGTTCCCCCGAGACGGCGAACCAGGGATTCAGGTAGGGTTGAAGGGTTTGCCGCACAATGAATTCTTGGACGGTGCAGATGGTGTGGCTGACCAGATCGATGTTCTCGTCCTTCAACCGCGCGCCAAATAGCGATCGCGCGACCATCGCGAACGTAATTTTCATCAACTGGGGATAGATATCCACGGGGCCACGACGGGCCTCTTTGTCGAAATCGCGTAGCGAGTCGGCGAGCGAGTCCTGCATGATGGAAGACAACGCATCGAGTTGCGCGCGATCGAAGCCTTTCTGGATCAGGCGCCGCTGTGTCCGCCAGGCGTCTCCATGGGTGGTGAGCAGACCCTTCCCCAAAAAATGGCCCATGCGTTTTACTTGAATGTCGGATTTTTGGTAGTTCTCCGCATTGGTCTTTAACACGTGCTGAATGACAGCGGGATCGATTGTAACGATCGCCTCTTTCAGACCACCCAAGTAGAGCCGGAATGTGTCGCCGAAGAGCTGATTGTAACTAGACAAAACCTGCACGGGATTCTGGAACATCGCGCGAGAATCTGCGAAGCAGCGCAATCGGGAAACGACCGGAATAGCGGTGGATGGACTCATGCCCATTCGTCCCAATACTCCCCTCGAACCGCAGATGATTTCATGTCATTTGAAGGAAGTAGCGAGGCCATACGTAACGATAAAATATTCAGAATCAGTTTGCGTTCCCTAATTGCTTCAAGAGTATCAGATGATGCCGGATTGCCTGCGCCATGGTGGGGTGCTGCCGATAGGGAACCCCAAACTCTTCGGCGGTCTGCTTCACGATCCTGGTCAGCGGAGCGTAGTGGGTATGGCACACGAAAGGGCACAGATGGTGGACGATATGATGGTTCAGCCCGCCCGCGAGCCAACCGACCAGTGGCTTTTCCGTTGCATAATCGGCGGTTGTCGCGAAGATGTGATACACGCCGTTGTCAAATTCACCGCGATCAGCGGGAAAGTAGGTGGTGTCGATCGTGTGAGTGGTCTGGAATACAAGCGTCACGGCTAGACCAACGAACAAATGGACCAGCAGGAATGCCGCACCCACCAGCAAAGGTGATTTCCCCAACACCATGACCGGCAAGACCAGCATGTAAGTGAGGTAGAAGGCCTTGCCGGCAAACAGAATGGCATATTCGCGCGGAGAATGATTGGCGCGTTTCAGATAATCGTGGGTCGGGAAGAAAAAGCTCTCGAAATCCCGGAAGAACACATAGTCCAGAGAGAACATCGCATAAAAAAACAGCGCGTAGATGTGTTGGAAGCGATGCCAAGGTGCGCGGGCTTCGTAGGGGCTAAAGCGAAAGATACCCCGACCCGAAAGCGCATCATCTTCGCCGTGGAGATTGATGCAGGAGTGATGGCCGCGATGATGGAGGATACGCCACATGTACGAGCTGATCCCGCACAAATCAAAGACATAGTTCAGGGTCTTGTTGACGCGGGGCCGGGACGAGATAGCGTTGTGATTGCTGTCATGCGCGATATTCAGCAAAAGGAATGTCTGCGCCAGGCCGCCTAAAAGGTAGAGGGCCACAAACTTCCATGAATCGGGCCGCAGAGCATACAGTGCAATCCAGGCGCCCCCGAGGACTGCCAAACCCACGGCGATCTTGACCCACATCGTACGGTCGGCTTTGTATGGGATGTTCCCGTCGGCAAAAAATCTATCGAGGCGGCGACGCAAGACTTTAGGAAAGGAAGACGCACCAACGGGTTCGGTAACCGCCGCGGCTGAGGGTTCCGACGGTACAAGATCCGGGGTCTCCGGGTCTTGAGTGATCAACACTTCGCCTTCGAACGCCACCGGCGCCTCCGCGGTCATACTAATTGGGCCGGACGGTTTTCTTACGCTCATCCGGAGTGCTGACCCTCAGCGAAATTCGTGCCGTGCCGACAGCCTCGCAGCACGATTTTAATGCCCGCCTATAAACACAATCAAGAACATTCGGGACGGATGGTACCTGATTGCACCATGTGAACACATGTGAACAGCGGAAGAAACGACGCATGGCACTGTCCATGACGCTTTGTTAACATATTACCGTCAATGAACCATAACGACACGGGCTTCCTGCGAGTGACCATAAAAGGTCGGCGGAGCTCCGCACTTCCCGTTCGCGCCCTTGTGTGCCAAAAAGGGAAACTTCCATTCCTTGGGGTGTCGCGCGGCGCTAATGCCCGGAACATAATTAAGCGAGCATTCTCACCATCGGCCTACATTTCGGGTCCGCACGTTCAAACTCAAACGCCGATCACCTCGATTGCTGCGGGAGCATGTTTCTTTACTGGCTTGGGTGCTATTCACCATTGGAGAATCGCTGATTGATGACACCGTCAATTTTGGGCCACCTCGATAGGCTGGCAGATGAGCACCCCGAAAAACTTCTTTATTCGTACCTCGATGTAAACGGCGATCCGCTCGAGAGCTACACCTACGCGTCGTTCCTCCACCGAGTCGAGGCTATCGCCGGACATTTGTGGAAAGACGGCCGCTTCGCCGCGGGTGACCGGCTGCTGCTGGCCTACCCGCCCGGGCTCGAAATGATCTGCGCATTCTTTGGCTGCGTGCGCGCCGGATTGATTCCCGTGCCGGTGTATCCCCCCAGTTCGCGGGGCTTCCAGAGCGCCCTATATAAAATGATCCACATCGCCAAGGATTGCCAGGCGGCTGGGATCTTAACCAGTCGGGATTATCAGGCATCCCTGAAGACGAATCTCGCCAGAAGCGGAGTGTCGGCGTGCGGCATGGATGTGGATTACATTTCGGGGCTTCCCTGGATCGCCACCGAAGAATTCGTGGACGTGATTGCGAATCGTCCGGCTGCCGATCATTCGCAGATTTTGTTTCTGCAATACACCTCGGGTTCGACGATGGAGCCCAAGGGCGTGATCGTAACCCACGAAAACATTCTGGATACGTGTCCCCTGGTGATCGATCATCCGTCGCCGGTCGTCGTTTCCTGGCTTCCGCAGTATCACGATATGGGGCTGATCGGATGCTACCTATATCCCGCACTGAAAGGTGGCACGACGTACGGGTTCTCTCCCACGGATTTCATTCAGCGGCCGATCCTGTGGTTCGATGCCATGACCGCCTACCATGCCACCGCCACCGCTGCACCCAACTTCGCCTACGACTACTGCCTGCGCGCCGGGAGGCTTTCCAAGGATAGCCTTGAGACTTGTGATCTCAGCTCGCTTCGCGTTTTGATGTGTGCCGCTGAACCCGTAAAGCCGGATACCTACACCCGGTTTCTAGAAATGTTTCAGTCCTATGGTCTTAAGTCCGAGAGTTTCTATGTCGCCTACGGGCTGGCCGAGAATACTCTGGCGGTCTCACTGGGTGGTCGCAACATCGTTTCCGTTAACAAGCGTGCCCTGGCCCTGGGGATAGCCCGCATGATTTCGGATGTCTCGGAAATCGACGGGGCTACGCAGATTGTCAGTTGTGGCAAGCCGCTGCCGGGTATTGACGTTAAGATCGTCGATCCGGAAGGGCACTTTCCTCTTAAACCAGGGCGCACCGGCGAAATCTGGGTCGCCGGAAGCGGCAAGTGCCAAGGTTACTGGAATAATCCTGAATTAACTCTGAAACAGTTTCGTGCGCGGCTCGTGGACGATTCTCCCTATGACGAGGGCTACCTGCGGACCGGCGACATAGGATTCTTCCACGGCGGCGAACTCTACGTTTGCGGCCGCATCAAGGACATGATTATTCTGCGCGGGCAAAACTACTACCCGCACGATATTGAGAACGTCGTTGAGAAATCATCTGGCTTGGTCCGGCACAATTGCGTCGCCGCGTTCCAGATTCAGGAAGACAGCGAACCAGGTTTGGCCATCGTCGCTGAGGTCAAAAATCCCAAGGCGCTTCCCGACGCACGAAAAATTGCCGCCGCGGTTCGTAATTATCTCAACGTAGAAGTGGCGGTGATTTCCCTCATCGCGCCTCGTGCCATCCCGAGAACCAGTTCGGGGAAGATCATGCGCCACCAGAGCAAGCAGATGTGGCTGGAAGGCAAGTTCACCGTTCTTTCCGACTTTTCGCGGGAGAAGGATACCGGGGATTCCCAGTGCGATTCCGACATCCATTCCACTTTCGCCGAATTGAAAGCCAAATACAACCTGACCGGTCGCGAATCGTACAACCTCGTCGAAGCCGGCCTGGATTCCCTGGATCTTGTAGTGTTCGTACATGAGCTCAAGGAGCTCCTGAAAGATAAAGGCGCCGAGATGCTGGCGAGGCAAGTAGATATCGGCGTGATTCAGCGCGTCGCCGTGGCGGAGCTGTTTGGACTAGCGGAAAAGTTAAAGCGCGCTCCCCAGGAGGCACTGGTCCATTTGCGTGATTCCCTTGCGGCTTTCCGTGACGAGCAGCGTGCCGCAGAGAAACAATTGATGCACAACGACAGAAAGCTCATCTTCGAGCCGGCGGCGCCTTTGGCGGTGCCGGAGATACCGGTGCCGAAACAGGTGCTGCTTACTGGCGGAACCGGGTTCATCGGGCCATTCCTCATAAAAAGTTTATTGGAACAGACCCGCGCGAAAATCCATGTTCTCGTCAGGTCTTCTGACGAAAAGCAAGGTAAGCAGAGACTCAGAGACGCGATGGATTCGATCGGACCCTGCGGGATGGGTCTGATGGAGTCATTCGAAGCACGGGTGATCCCTGTCTGCGGAGATTTAGGGCAGCCCAAGCTGGGCCTGACGCAGGCCGAGTGGGATTTCCTCGCGAGTGAAATCGACACGGTGTTCCACAACGGTGCCACCGTGAACTACTTGTTCAACTATGACCTGATGCGCGACGCAAACGTACTCGGAACCAATGAGATCGTAAGACTGGCGTTCGAGGGCAGGCCCAAAGAATTCAATTATGTCTCGACCACCTTCGTGTTTGGCTGGGCGGTCAAATCAGTCCTGAATGAGACCGACCTGAACGAGAATATGGAGCTACTCGATTTTGGGTACAGCCAATCGAAATGGGTGGCAGAACAGGTAGTTGTCGACGCGCGTAGCCGGGGACTTTCCGCGCGGATTTTCCGGCCTGCTCTGGTCAGTCCTTCCGTCACGGGCGGAGGTAACAACTTCGATATCGCCGTTCGCCTGGTCGCCTTCATGGTAAATCACGGCATTGGCGTTGATACTCTGAACCAGGTCAGCTTTGTTCCAGCGGACATTGTGGCCAACAACATCGTCGCGATCTCTACGACGCCCGGTACCGCGAATCAGACGTACCATGTCACCCGGGACGATTATTCCAACATGATGGATATCACTGGCCTTATTACCAAAGCGACCGGCCGGCGATTCGAAACCTTCAGGCTTCCCGACTTCGTTCCGGAGCTGATCCGGAGATGCCGCAAGGAAGATCTTCTCTTTCCGCTGCTGGATTTCTTGGTGGGCTCGGTCGACAACATCTCCGCGATGGAATTCAAACGCTACGACAGCTCTTCTTATCAGCTGGCTCGCGACGCCTCCGTATGGGGCAAAGCAGATCCGTCTCTGGAAGACACGGTTAACGGCATTCTGAAATTCATGCATCGCAAGGGGATCATTTCGGTTGCGGCTCGTCAGGTCAACGCGGTGTCACCGAGCGATGGGCTTGCGGACTGGACCGATCCAATATCCGCTACTGCTTCTTAAATAAGAGCTTCTCGGTTAGCCGCTGGCCCGTTTCCAATGTGCCGGTAGTGGTTAGCGTCATCTGCTGCCCATCCGCGGAAACCACCCACCGATCCTTTTGCGTGATTTGATTGTCCCTCTGATAGCTCGCGTCCACCGTGCGGGGATCCACCAGTTCAAGTGTCACCGTGTCGTTGCGTGAGTTCTTTAGATCGTACGGCTTTCCGTCAAAGCGGGCGGTGTAGCTGAAGTCACCCAGAAAACGGACCCCACCGCTTCCGTCCGTCTCGATTTTGAGCACCAAGCCCTGCCGCAAACGGGTCTTGCTGAGATCTTGCGTCCATTCGCCCGCGAAGAGGTCATTCGGGACCTTCGTGCCTCCGGTTCGCGTCCATACGGTGATTTTGTCGGGGTGCCCCGTCGCCGCAGTCGTGGTCGTCAGCTCGCCCCCATCACTCGAAATCTTTTCGCGAACCGTTGCCACTGCGACTCCATCTTTCTCTTCCTTCACCTCCGCCTGCCTCTTGTCGATCCTGCGCAGCTCAATTTGATTGAACGCGAGATTGCCCGGTGCGGCCGAGGGGTGCCCGTTTGTATTCGCAGTGAAATCGAGATGGGTCTCGCCGGACATGACGACATGTGTGCCGGCGTGCCCAGGTGTTATGGTCAGCCGGTTCGGAGGATCCAGGCTCGACTGCGCAGACACGAGCGTCCAGGACCCGATGCGCGGGTCTGTGGCTCCTGATTGGAAGGCGACAAGCAGTCCGAGCAAAATTAAGGTGCGAATGGCTCCTCCTAAATCGGTCGGGCAAAGTTTAACAGATTCACCTAGCTCCGTAAGTGAGTCCTGCGCAAGCGCAAACTCGCCAACTACGCGCGCACCTGCGAACCGGTTCCGGACCGAACACCCCTATCGCCTTAGCTGCCAGCACGGAGTTTTGCTGACGACGATTTTGCGAGATATGACATCATGATGCTATGCATGTGCGCCGTTTTTGGGTGGCAGGGGTCGTCCTCGCGGCAACCATCGCACTTCTTCCATTCTCGTTTCACGCCGAACGCCATCTGGAGACCGCAACTCGAGTCGAAGGAAGTCAGGCCGAAACTGTCCGGGACGAGCTAGCCAGTCGTTTTCACTCGCCGTTTGTGGACCGCGTTGTCCTGGTGATCGAAGGGCTCCCGCCCGCGGATTCGGAGGGAGGCGGGCAAGCACTAGAAACCATTGTGGCCGCACTCAAAGAGCAACCGGGCGTTTCAGGAGTCGTGTCTTATCTCGACTTGCGCGATCCGATTTTTCTGGGCCGGGGCGGGTCAACGTTTGTTCTCGTGGGACTCTCGTCGACCGACGGTCCGGTCGAGTCGCTTGTTCCGGAGCTGCACCAACTGGCAAGCTCTCTCGCGAATCAACTGCGGGGCCGTTATCCGGCGGTGAAGCTCGAACTCACCGGTGAGATTCCGCTAAATTTCGATATTCGGAAAGCAAGCGCCGCTGACGTGCACCGCGGCGAAAGCTTGGTGATCCCCGGAACCCTCGTGCTTCTGCTGGTGGCCTTCGGTAGCCTGATGGCCGCTCTGATTCCGTTGGCGATCGGCCAGCTTGCTATCGCGACCACTCTGGCGATTACAGGATTTCTCGCCCAGCGCTGGCACTTGTCCATTCTGGTTCAGAATTTGGCCACCATGCTTGGCCTGGGCTTGGGAATCGACTACGCGCTTCTGATGATCAGCCGCTTTCGGGAAGCGATTGCCGCCGGGAACGACGGACCCACGGCCGGAGCGATCGCGGCACGTCAGGCAGGTCGCACGCTTTTGATTTCAGCCTCGACGGTGGCCATCGGATTTCTCGCTCTCTTAACGGTTCCGATCAGCGAAATCCGTTCGATCGGTGTCGCGGGGTTTCTGGTGACCGGAATGAGTGTGCTGCTTACCAATACCCTCGTGCCGGCCGCGCTCGTATTGCTCGGCCCGCGGATTGATTTTGGCCGAATGCCCTTTACTCCAAAGTTGGATGCGCAGCGAGCCGCACGTACCGGAAATCGCTGGCGGCAATGGGGAAAAACGATTGTCGCGCATCCCTGGCTGGCCCTCTTTCTGGCCGGTACTCCTTTGCTTCTGCTCGCCTGGCAGGTCACCCGACTGGATACCAGTCTCCCTCGAGGCGATTGGCTTCCGCAGGCGGCGGAATCGGTCCATGCGCTCCACACTTTGGAGCGGATGGATCGGGGTGGCGTCGTTGAATCGTTGCGCGTGATTGTCGAACTTCCCGCAGACTCCATCGCGCAGACCGACGCGGGGTGGGATGCGGTAGACCGGATGAGCAAGCGCCTCGCGACCGACCCGCGGTGTGACCGCGTGATTTCCATCACCACGCTTGCGCAGAGCAATCGATCATCACTCACGGATCTTTCGCGGGAGACGCGTCGAACATTCCTGAGTAGTGACGGACGAGCGGCGCTGCTTGAAGTGTTACCCGCGAGTTCCGTTTCCCTGCGCCAGCAAGTCAACTGGGTACGGGAGCTGCGTAAGACCGGCGCGCCAGCACTCACCGGAGTGCCGGGCGCGACCCTGCTCGTTGGGGGCATCCCGGCACTCAACGCGGACTACGAGACGATTATTAGAAACCGGTTTCCGTCCGTAATGTTACTGGTGGTGGGCGGCACGCTCTTTGCTCTCCTCTGCGGTTTCCGATCCATCTTCGCCGCCGTGAAGGCCATCGCCCTCAATCTATTCTCGGTCGCGGCGGCCTTCGGAGCATTGGTTGTCGTTATCCAAGACGGGCACGGAAGCAAGTTCCTGGGAGTTCCTGCGGGAACTGGTAGCGTGTTTCCCCTGGTTCCGATCGTCGCCTTTGCCATCGTCTTCGGATTGAGCATGGACTACGAGGTGTTTCTAGTTGCCCGCGTTTTGGAAGCTAGAAGGAGCGGGCTGAGTGAAATGGATGCGATCCCGGAAGGTATGGCGAGAACTGCAGGCCTGATCACCAGCGCTGCTGCGATCATGATCGTGGTATTTGCGGCCTTCACCTTCGGAGATTTCCTGGTCGTGAAGATGATCGGATTCACCCTGGCAATCGCGGTGTTGATTGACGCGACGCTCGTTCGTATTGTGATCGGTCCGGCGCTCCTTCGTCTCGCAGGCGATTGGAACTGGTGGCCTGGCGGGCTAACCACAGCGCGTACGGCGCCAGCGAGGGCAAGTCGCGAATGATGCCCACGGACCCAAGTTGGACCCAACTTGTGTTTCCCACGTAGCATCGACGGTAAGAATGAATTGAAGATAAAGAAGTAAGTGGTCGGGGCGTGGAGATTTGAACTCCAGACCTCCTGCGCCCAAGGCAGGCGCGCTACCAGGCTGCGCTACGCCCCGACTGTGAAGTGCGTCATTCATTCTAAGGTACTTTCGAAGTTTCGTGTTACAGCGAAGGCCATTTTCTTCCCGCGCAAATTTGTTACTCCCGCGATTGATTTGATTGCCTCGACGTCTAGTTAGGCGGGAAATCCGTTCCAAAATTCTTTTCTGTTGACAGGCCACAGGTCGTTCAGGTACTCCTGTGTAGATGCCACAGGAGGGCGGATGGCTGGGGACCGGTCGGAGATTCTGCAGGGGACGCTGGATTTGATGGTGCTGAAGACCCTGGAGGTGATGGGGCCGCAGCATGGTTATGGAATTGCGCGGCGCATCGAGCAGATCAGCGAAGAGGCGCTGCAGATCAATCAGGGCACGATTTACGCGTCGCTGGTGCGGCTGATGCAGAAGCGCTGGATTACGGGCGCTTGGGGCACGTCCGACAATAAGAGGAAGGCAAAATTTTATTCGATCACCAAAGCCGGGCGGAAACAGCTCGATATGCAGGAACGGAATTGGGAGCGGATTTCCGCGGTGATCGGGCGCGTTTTGAATCTCGCGGAGCGCGGGTGATTCGATGGTGACGCCGACGGCTGGCCGGCCAAGAAATGTCGTGCTGCGGATTCGCGGATGGTTTTCGCCGGGTGCCGGGGCGGCGGAGTCCCAGCAGGATTTCGAGCGCGAACTGGCCAGCCATCTCGAGATGCTCACCGAAGAAAATGTTCGGCGGGGGATGGCGCCGGAGGAGGCGCGGCGCGCGGCGCGCATCCGGTTGGGAGGGACTACGCAGTTGAGCGAGACCAACCGCGAACTGCGCGGCTCACCCTGGCTCGAGACATTTTTGCAGGACGCGCGCTATGCATTTCGAATGCTGCGCAAAAACCCCGGCTTCACTGCCGTCGCGATATTGACGCTGGCGTTGGGCATCGGCGCCAACACCGCAATTTTCAGCGTGGTGTATGCGGTTTTGCTTAAGCCGCTGCCCTACGCGCATCCCGAGCAATTGGTCACCGCGTTTGAGGCCAATCTGCAGCAGGGAGTTCCAGAAACCGGCGTTTCGTATCCGAATTTCGAAGCGTGGCGCGCGCAGAATCATGTTTTCACCGAACTGGCGAGCATTCAAGCGCACCAGCTCACGCTAACTGGCCGCGGAACGCCTTCGGTAGTCGACACTTCGGTCATTACTCCCGAATATTTTGCGCTGCTCGAGGTCAAGCCGCTGGCGGGACGCATTTTTTCCTCCGAGGACGGCAAGAAAGGCGCACCGCCGGTGGTGGTGATCAATGAAGACCTCTGGCGCGGAGCTCTTGGAGCCGATCCAACAATCGTCGGAAATTCGATTGTGCTCGATAAACGCCCGTTCACGGTGGTTGGCATCATGCCCGCGGACTTTCGCGTTTCTCTTTTCAACGGCAAGCAGGATTTGTGGATCCCGATCGCGCAAGACCCGCTTTTCAGTGGGTGGATGGCGCGCCGGAACGGACATTATCTTCCGGTGGTCGGCCGCCTGAAACCCGGAGTCTCCTTGCAACAAGCTCAGGCCGAAATGGACGCCATCAGCCAACGGCTGGCCCAGGAATTTCCGGAGGAGAATACTGGTTGGACCGTAAATCTGGTGCCGCTGCAAAAAGAGCTGGTGGGCGATGTGCGGTCCGCACTGCTGATACTGTTGGCCGCCGTCGGTCTGGTTCTTTTGATAGCCTGCGCCAATATTGCCAATTTGCTGCTGACGCGCGCGACCTCGCGGTCGAAAGAAATCGCGGTGCGCACCGCTCTGGGTGCCGGCCGCTCGCGAATTATTCGGCAGTTGCTATGCGAAACCACGTTGCTGGGCCTGCTTGGCGGAGTCGCTGGCGTTGCTCTGGCCTATTGGGGAGTGCAGGCGCTCAGTTCGTTCATTCCCGACGATTTGCCGCGATTGAACGCGATTCGGGTTGACCCTATGGTTTTGGTTTTCGCGCTGGTGGTTTCCGCGCTCGCCGGTATTGCGTTTGGCCTGGTTCCCGCGTTCTTTGCGGTGAAATCCGACGTACAGAATAATCTTCGTGAAGGAGGCGGCCGTTCGGGCGAAAGCGGAAATCGCCGCCGGGCGCGCAACGTCCTGGCCGTGGCGGAAATTTCGCTGGCAATGGTTTTGCTGGTGGCGGCCGGCTTGCTGTTGCGGAGCTTTTCCAAACTGATGGCCGTGGGCCCCGGCTTTGACCCGCAGCACATTGTGAACGCGGACATTTCGCTACCGCAATTTCAGTATTCCACTCCGCAGCAGTGGACCACGTTCTCGAACGAATTTCTCGCCCGAATCCAGGCTCAGCCGGGATTGCAGGATTCAGCGATCGTGGTGCCGCGGCCAATCACCGACGGTTTCGTGAACCTGGGATTTACGATTGAAGGAGTTCCTCCGGCTTCGGCCAATGAATCGCGAACCGCAGACTACGCCTCGGTCAGTCCGGAATATTTCCGCGTGATGGGAATTCCGCTGATGGCCGGACGCCTGTTCAATCCGCAGGATAACCGTTCCGCGCCGTCGGTCGCGCTGATTAGCAAAGCCATGGCGCAGCGTTATTTTCCGAATCAGGATCCCATCGGCAAGCGAATTAACTTTGCGTTTCCTCCGGATCCCGATATGCCCCGAGAAATCGTCGGGGTGGTTGGCGACGTCCGCGATGTTTCGTTGGATAAGGCTCCAGGTCCGATGATGTACGCGCCATACGCGCAGTCGCCGTTTTGGGGCGCGAATTTGGTGGTGAGGAGCACATTAAGCACTGCCGCAGTGGCCGTCGCAATCCGCGCGGAAGTGCAAAAGATGGATAAGGACCTGCCCGTAACCAACCTTGCGAAAATGCCGGACCTGATCGACGCTTCGGTGGCGCAACAAAAGTTTCGGACGTTCCTGTTGGGATTATTTGCGGCCATCGCCCTGGTGCTGGCCGCGACCGGAATTTTCGGGGTGATTTCTTACTCGGTGGCTTGTCGTACAAATGAAATTGGAATTCGGGTGGCGTTGGGCGCGTCGCGCGGCGCGATTTTGGGCATGGTGCTGCGCGAAACCTTGCTGCTGACGTTCGCGGGACTGGCGGTGGGAATTCCGTGCGCGCTGGCGGCTGCGCATCTGCTGGGACATATGCTCTTCGGAGTTTCGCCGGGCGATCCCGCAACCATCGCGATTGTCACCCTTACTCTGGCGACGGTGGCCGCGCTCGCTGGCTACATTCCGGCGCGTCGCGCGATGCGAGTTCACCCAATGGTCGCGCTGCGCCACGAATAGTACAATCCGGCGCGGGCGGGATCCGGCATGAAAAAAGAATCGAAGAGGTTGACGACCGGGATGAACATTGGTGACTTTCGCCGGACTGCTCTGAGTTTTCCGGGCGCGGAGGAAAGTTCCCACATGGGGGCTGCGGATTTTCGCGTGGGCGGCCGGATTTTTGCGACGCTGGCGTCGGCCAAGTGGGGTTACGGGAATTTGATGCTCACTCTCGAGCAGCAGCAGGCGTTCATCGAGGAGCTGCCAGAGGTTTTCATTCCCATACACGGTGGCTGGGGACGAATGGGTATGACCCATATCATCCTGAAAGCGGCGCACGAGGATGTCTTGAAGGGAGCGTTGCACACGGCGTGGAAATTGCGGGTCGAGAAGAATGCCAAGACCGGCCGAAAGAAAACCGCGGCCGGCAACCGGCCGAGTACGCCGAAGCCCCGTTCGAAAAAACCCTGACGAGACTCCATTCGTTCAGCGGCGTTTGAGCGCTTCGAGTTCGTCGAGCGTGCGTGGCCAATCCGATCCCAACAGGCGCGACAGGCCACGGTCCGCCAGAACTTTTCCACCGGTCTGGCAAACCGCGCAGTAATTCGTTTCGTTGTCCGCGTAACGAATTCGCTGAATTTTTTCTCCGCAGGTGCGGCAGGGCTGCCCGTAGCGGCCGTGAACAGCCATATCTTTCCGAAACGCAGTGACCTTCTCCGGGAATTCTGTTTCCGCTTCATGCCGCAGCCGGTCGACCCAGGTTTGTAGCGTGGCGCGCGTGGCGGAATAGAGACGTTCCCATTCTTCGGGCTTCAACTTGTGCGTGTGGGTGATGGGTGAAAGCCGCGCGGCGTGCAAGATCTCGTCCGAATAGGCGTTGCCGATGCCGCTGATGATTCGCGGGTCGGTCAGCGCTCGTTTGAGCGTCCGGTTTTCGTAGGTCAGGGCATCGCGAAAAGAATCGAGCGTGCTGGTGAAAATCTCAAGGCCGCCTGGATCCAGCGAATGCAAACCGTCTTCACCGTGGACAAGGTACAGCGAGGCGCGGCGTTTGGAGCCCGCCTCGGTGAGAACCACTGAGCCTTGGGGAAAATCGAATGCGGCCAGGTCTTGGCGGCCGCCCAGCTTGGCGCCCGGTGCGCGCCAGTGCAGCCGTCCGGCGATCATCAGATGCAGAACCAACCAGAGCTCGCCCTCGACTCCGATCGCGATACGTTTGCCGATGCGGCGCAATTCGCGCACGACTTTGCCTTCAACATCGGCCAGAGGCGGTTCGACAGTGCGCAGCAAAAAGGCCCCGCGAATCCGCACGCGGACCAACGGCTGCCCGATGATGCGTCGTTCGAGGGCGCCGAGATAGGCGCTGATGTCGGGAAGTTCGGGCACGGCGATAGAATGCACGGAGAAGCACTGCCGAGGCAATGCGTAGGCGCTATTTTGGACCGAGCGCTGACCAACGAGGAGACCTGAACGAACAAAAAGAAGGACTTAAAAGTTTAATGTTGACACGAAATATATCGTGAGATACAACATAAGACATGTTGTACGACTCAAAGGAGATTTACCACATGCATCACAATAGACGTCATCACCACCCCTGTTTTGAAGGTCGAGGCCGACATGGTTTCGGGCGGGGCCGATTCTTTAACCGCTTCGGAGGCAGCTTTGCCGGAGGCCCGGGAATGCGCGCGGCGAAAATGCTGGCTTCCGGTGATTTGCAACTAATCATCCTGGCGCTGCTGAGCGAGAAACCGCGCTACGGCTACGAGATCATCAAACAGATCGAAGAACATTCCAGCGGCGTCTACACGCCGAGTCCGGGGATGGTTTATCCCGCGCTGACGTTTTTGGAAGAAGTGGGTTACGCCGCTTCGGAATCGGAAGGGACCAAGAAGCTCTACAAGATCACCGAAGCGGGCACCGAGCATCTGAAGAAAAATCGCGCGAGTGTGGAAGAGACTTTGGATCAGCTGGCGCGGTTCGGCAAGAAGATGGCCGACTTCCAGAAGCGCTACGCCGAAGAAAACGAAGAGCGCGAGGACGCCGGCGGCGAAGGCCGGCCCGGAATCAAGGCCGAGTGGCGCGAGGCCAAGCAGGAATTTCGCGAGCTGCGCCACGAACTGAAGGCGGCGATCATCGAGAAGGTTGACGCGTCGCCCGAGGAACGGCAGCGGGTGTTCGGGATTCTGCGCAAAGCGATCGAAGAAATCCGGGCCAAGAAGTAATGGCCGGCGAAGAGAAGGGAGGCCGCGTGGGCCACGCGCCAGAGTTGAATACCGAGAAGGCTCGGCGAGCCGCGCGGCGCCCTGATCGGCCTGGAGAAAAATGTGGGGCGGAGCCCGGCGCATTTATCCCGCGCATCGATCGCAATTCGTGCGAAGGGAAGAAGGATTGCGTCGAGGTCTGTCCCTACGATGTTTTTGAGGTTCGGCGAATCGACGATCGCGATTTCGCCGAACTTTCATTTTTGGGAAAATTGAAAAGCCGCGCCCACGGACGCCAAACGGCTTACACCCCGAAGGCAAATCTTTGCCAGGCCTGTGGACTGTGTGTGGTAGCTTGCCCGGAAAAAGCGATCACCCTGGTCGCGAATCCCCCTGCTTGAAGTTCCTAGCAAACCCAGCGGCACGCTGTTTGAAAACGCGTTCGTGCGCCAACCGTTCCAAGGCATACTTTCAGCATGGGACGGCAGTCTCTGGTTGAATTCGTGCGCGAATACGCCGGAAAAGGCGATGAAATCGCGTTTCGGCATCGGGTCGGATACCGGATGCACAGTTGGACGTACGCGCAAACCGCCGCGGAAGCGAACCGCGTGGCGCGCGAGCTGGAACATCGCGGAATCGGCAAGGGCGACGCGGCTTTGCTGTGGGCGGAGAATTCTCCAGAATGGGTTGCCGTTTTCTTCGGGTGCGTTTTGCGCGGCGCGGTGGTGGTGCCGATCGATCACGGTTCGACGCCGGAATTCGTAGCGCGGGTGGCGCGGGAATGTGCGGCGAAAGTCATGTTTCGTTCCGGTGGAGTCGCGCAATCTGCCACGCCCGTTCCTGTGATCGCACTGGACGCTCTGCTCGAAATCACGAAACAGTGCGATTCAAGCCCGTACGATGGGCCGGCGCTCACGCGCCAGGATACGCTGCAGATCATTTTCACTTCAGGAACGACGGCGGAGCCGCGCGGAGTGGTGATTTCCCACGGAAACGTGCTGGCTAACATCGAACCCATCGAAAAAGAAATTCACAGATATTTGCGCTACGAAAAACCGTTTCATCCCCTGCGATTTCTGAACCTGCTGCCGCTGAGCCACGTATTTGGACAGATGCTGGGCTTGTTCATTCCGCCTTTGCTGAAGGGAACCGTAATTTTAGCGGATACGCTGAAGCCGTCGGAACTAGTCGATACCATTCGACGCGAGCGCGTGTCGGTGTTGGTCGCGGTGCCGCGGGTGATCGAAGCGCTGCGGCGCGAAGTGGTGCTTTACGAAGATCGCCCCAGCGGGGACGGGAGCTTTCACCGCGAATTTGAGGCGGCGGAGAACACTCATTTTTTCCGGCGCTGGTGGCGCTTTCGGAGAATTCACCGGCGGCTGGGCTGGAAATTCTGGGCGATCATTTCCGGCGGGGCGGCGCTGCCGGAAGTTCTGGAAACTTTTTGGAATCGGCTCGGCTATGCGGTGATTCAGGGCTACGGCATGACCGAAACGACTTCGCTCATTAGCTTGAATCATCCGTTCCACTCGGCGCAGGGCTCGCTGGGAAAAGTGTTTCCGGGAATGGAAGTGCGCATCGACGAGAATGGCGAAATTCTGGTGCGCGGGGAAAATGTGGCCAAGACGTATCAACTCGGCGGCGCGGAACAGAGTTTGGCGGAAAACGATGGCTGGTTTCGGACCGGCGACCTGGCGGAAACCGGGGAAGAGGGGCGGCTGTATTTCAAAGGCCGGCGAAAAAATGTGATCGTGACGCCGGCGGGGATGAATATTTATCCTGAGGATCTGGAGAAGGCGCTGCGCGGGCAGGCTGGCGTGCGCGATTGCGTGGTGCTCGGAATCGAGCACGACGGCAACGCAGAGCCTTGCGCGGTATTGCTGCTGGATGGCGCGGCGAGCAATGGCGACGCTGCGGTGAAGAATGCGAATCTGGCGCTGGCGGAGTTTCAACGCATCCGCAATTGGCTGGTGTGGCCTGAGCCGGATTTTCCGCGCACGCCGACGCAGAAGCCGCTGTTATCGCGGATACGAGAGGTGGCGACCGCGCGATTATCGAAGGCTGCTGCGCCGGAAGCGCCGCAGGCGGATTCGTTGAAAACGCTGATTGCGCAGATCACTGGTCGCGCGCTTAGTGCGGCTTCGTCAGACGCGTCGCTCGAAGCCGAACTGAACATGAGTTCGCTCGACCGGGTCGAATTGCTGGACCGGCTGGAAGAGCGGTATCAGGTTGATCTGAGTGAGGCGCAATTTGCCGAGGCTGCCACGGTAGGTCAGCTGGAAAAATTATTGCGCGAGCCGGAGCGCGCGGGTGCGGAGTACTCGTATCCCGCGTGGCCGCAGAATACACTGACTACTATCGCGCGGCTGGCCGTTTATTATTTGCTGGCGTGGCCCGCCACGTATTTGCTCGCCGCGCCGCGGATTCGCGGGCGCGAAAAGCTGCGCGGGCTGCGCGGTCCGGTGCTGGTCATCGCCAATCATGTGACCTATCTGGATATCGCCTGGGTTTTGCCGGCGTTGCCGTGGAGGCTGCGCAACCGGTTGGCGACGGCGATGCGTGGAGAGCGGCTGGCGGAAATGCGCCGGCCGCCGAAGAACCTGAATATTTTCAAACGCATGCTCGAGCGGCTGGATTATTTTCTCGCGCTGTCGCTTTTCAATGTTTTCCCTTTGCCGCACCGCGCAGGATTCGCGAAATCGTTTTCGTATGCGGGAAATTTGACGGATCGCGGATGGAGCGTGCTTATTTTTCCGGAAGGCAGGACCACGGAAGATGGGCACATCGCGCCATTTCGCGCGGGAATCGGCCTGCTGGCGCAAAAGCTGAATATCCCGGTGGTGCCGATGCGGCTCGCTGGGCTTTTGGAATTGCGGCAGGCCAATCGCATTTTGGCGCGGCCGGGGCAGGTGACGGTCACGATCGGTGAGCCGGTCAGCTTTACCGCCGATCAAGACGCCGCGGAAATTGCCCGAGAGCTCGAACGCCGGGTGCGAGCGCTGTAGATTTCCACGGGCGAACGCAGCAATTGCCTAGAAACTGATCGTGCCGCCTAAACCCTGCCATTGCTGGCCGTCGAAGCGAATAAGGAACAACTGGTGAATGGGTTGGAAATCGGTCGGGGTGGTTTTGATTCTGATTCCGGGGCGCAACATGCCCAGTTCCAAATCAAGATTTGAGGCTTGCTTCATTATGTTGGCGCGAGTCAGATTGTCACCGCATTTCTGGAGGACGGCGATCAGCGCTTGGGCGCGCTCGTAACCGGCCACGTTATTTTGATCGCGCAGACTCGCTTGTGGATTGTATTTGGCCATCCAGTCGAGGAATTCGCGCACCGCCGGATCGTCGTGCGAACGCGGCGACCACCAGCCCTTCGAGCGCGCGTTGCAAATAATGCCGGCGGATTTTTCCAGGCCAGCCGGATCGAGGAAAGCGGCGATGGAGAGGGAAGCGTTGGGAATGAATTGCACCGGATGCCAGCCGAGGTCATAGGCCGCGCGAATCGTTTTGGTGGCGAAAGGCCCTACGGCGAAATTGAAAAACACATCGGCGCCGGAATCTTTGAGGGCCGCAATTTGGGGCTCCAGGTTCTGGCCGGAAACCTGGAAGGAAACTTCTTTGACGATCATGGTGGCCGCTTTGTCGGCAAGACCATCATGCACGCCCTGCAGATATTCTTTTCCGGCGTCGTCGTTGGCGTAGAGAATCGCGATTTTGCCGCTCGGTTGGTTGCTTAGAACATATTTTGCGTAGGCGATGCCCTCGTCGCGATAGGTCGCAAAAAATCCCATGGTCCAGGGAAAGTGCGCGGGATCGTTGAAAGCCGCGGAACTGGTTTGGACGAACAGCTGCGGCACTTTGTTCTGGTTCAGGTAATCGCGAATCGCCAGATTCCCTTCGGTGCCAATGGAGCTGAAAATCAGCAGGACTTTATCTTCTTCAACCAATTTGCGCGCCAGCGGAAGCGCCTTCGAGGGCTCGGACGCGCTATCGAGCGTGATGAAATTGATTTTGCGGCCGTTGATCCCGCCGCGGTCGTTGATCATCTGGAAATAGGCAGTTTCGGCGCGCGCGACGGCAGCATACTCGTTGCCCCAGCCGGTGTACGGCGCGATATTTCCGATTTTAATCTCGGTGGTGGAGGCGCCGGGGTCGTAGGCTTTTTGGCTCCAGACGCCGGGCCCAACAGCGGCGATTGCCAAAAATGTGGCGAACACGGTCCGGAGTTTGCGACGGCGGAGGTCGAGGTGATTCATGAGCACCGTTGGGCCTATTGAATTTCTACCTGCGAAAATCCGAAGCCTTTCAACATGCTGGCCAGCGTGCTGCGGGCATTCTGGTCGGCGGTTTTGAGGATGCCGTCCTGCAGCGCGGCTTGTTGCAACTGACGTTCGGCCTCGACGCGGACTTCGCTTTCGAGATTCGGATCCGGGGACGTGAACAGGCCGGTGTCGCGGGAGTAGACGCGGGTGCGGGCGTTGTCGATCAGGGTGCTGAAAATTTCGGCTTGGGGTACGTGGAAGGTAATCGATGAGCCGCGGACGATCACGTCGGCGGGCTGCACTTTCGCGAGATCAACACCGCCGATGACCTGACCATGGACCACGAGGAGCAGGCGATCGCCGGCGAGAAATTTCGGGAGATAAGGATTTTCGCGTTCGCCGGAAATGATTTTGTCCATGGTGTAGGTCACGGTTTCGAGGCGCTGAAGCTGTTGAATCTGGCGGACGACGGTGGGCTGACTGACGTTGATCGAAGTTTGCCCGCTGCGGAACAGGCCCAGGAGGTGCAGCAAACCGACGCCGGTCGATAGCCAGACCGCTCCGCCGATCACGCCGATGGTCAGTAGGACCCCCATTAGAACTCTGAGGAGTCCGGAGAAGCGTGGCTTGTTGCGTTGGGCGGATTCGCTCGAGGTTTCCATCTAGGCTCGATTGTCCCTTACTCAGATTGTTTTGTCTTGGGCATAACAGACCCGCTGGAGATTGCATTCGGCGCAGCGCGGATTGCGCGCCACGCAGACGCGGCGTCCATGCCAGATGATTTGATGCGAAAACTGAATCCACTTCTCTTCAGGGATGATTTTCATCAAATCTTGCTCGATCTTTTTTGGATCTTGATTTTTGGTTAGATCCAGGCGGTTGGAAATTCGGATGACGTGAGTGTCGACGACTACGCCGGAGGGAATTCCAAACGCGCAGCCCAGGACCACGTTGCCGGTTTTGCGGGCGACACCTGGGAGGGTCAAAAGTTCATCCATGGTTCTGGGGACTTCGCCGTGAAAATCTTCGATGATTTTTTTGCTCGCGCCCATGATCGATTTGGTCTTGTTGCGAAAAAAACCGGTGGGTCGGATGTCCTGCTCGAGTTCGGATGGATTGGCGTAGGCGAACGCCTTGGCGTCCGGATATTTCTTATAAAGCGTTTTAGTAACTTCGTTGACGCGGACATCGGTGCACTGCGCCGAGAGAATGGTCGAAATGAGCAACTGGAAGGCATTGGCGTGAGTTAATTCGCAGGTCGCGCCAGGATAGGCTTCCTGGAGCTTTTCCAGAATGATGCGAACGCGTTTTGGATTGGGCCCTTTGCCGGCTTCGAGACCGGGAGTCGGCCGAAACTTGTGCGCGGTCGCCGACTTCGCGGTTTTTACGGCTTTTCCCGCGGTTTTCGGACGCTTCTTCGGCGTTTTCTTTTTCGATTTGCTCATGAGTTTGAAGAATATAGCACAAGGAACAAAGGCGCTCTAGACGAGCAAATCGGAGAGCGCGACATTCGAAGAAAAGAAAACGGAAAGACGATCGAGTCCGGGGGTTTAGCTTTCGACGCGAACGCCTTTCCAGAAAGCTGAGCGGTCCTTGATTTACTGCGTCGCAGATTTGGGGTCAGGATAAAATCAGACCGCGTCGGGTTCTGCTGGCCGTCCACTTCGAGGGTGTTGTAGCTCGCTTTACCCTTTCCAGGGGCAGGTGGTGCGGGTGTCGCTCGGGCGCAGGTATTCTTGTTTCACCGAGCCGCGCGGGAAATAGTGATTTCCTTCGATCACGACTGTGTCGTTGCTCTCAGCGATGACTTTATAGTTCCAGATGGCCTTGGCCATGAATTTCCCGGGGAACCGTCGAAATGATCGAACGCCGCTGACTACACGGCGAAGAAAAGATTCTGGGCGAAGGGCCATTCCGTGTCGAACCACTGGCCGTCGCAGCGATAGCCGGTGCGCTCCCCCATCTGAACGACTTCCTGCGGATTGTATTTGTGCGAGCTTTCGGTCCAGATGGTTTCGCCCTCGCGCAAGTAGAACCGGAAACCGGCTTTGCGGATGGTGATGCGCTGCCAGGCCTTCGATTGCAGATGCATTTCGACGCGACGTTCGGACTGGTCGTAGCGGGCCACGTGTTTGAACAGCGACAAATCGAAATCGGCATCGAGTTCGCGATTGATGCGCGCAAGGAGATTCATATCGAACGCCGCGGTCACGCCAGCAGCGTCATCGTAAGCGGACAAAAGCTGCGGAATCGGCTTTTCCAAATCCGTGGCGAGCAAAAGTGCATCGTCTTTTTGTAGCACGGCGCGAACTTCGCGCAAGAACTGGTCGCCGGCCGGGCGGTCAAAATTGCCGATGGTGCTGCCGAGGAAAAGAACCAGCAGCCGTTCGCCGTCTTTGCGCCGCGCCGCGACTTCCTGCAGACCGTCGAGGTAGGCGCGTTCGAATCCGACAATGCTAACCTGATCCATCTGGCCGATTTCCTGCTGGCAGCGATTCAGGGCGCTGAGGGAAATATCGATCGGGTAGTAGTTGACGCGCTGCTGGCGCGACAAGGCTTCCAGCAGCAGGCGGGTCTTCACGCCACTGCCGCTGCCCAGTTCCGCGACGACCACCGGCGACTGCAGCCTCGCAATAATTTCCGACGAATGACGTTGCAGCAAACGCATGCCGGCGCGGCTGAGCCCGTATTCGGGCAGCAGGCAGATTACGTCGAAGAGCCCGGAGCCGACTTCGTCATACAAATATTTCGACGGCAATTCTTTTTGGCCGGGCTGGCTGAGGCCGACCACTACATCGGACGCAAATTCAGTGATGATTTCCGGGGCAGTATTCGCCGCGATGATTCGTGGAGCACTGGCCATGGGTTATTCCTCGACGCAGCGAAAGCTGCCGTAGACATAGGGATAGTGAGGCTGAAACCAATTCCGGAATGAGCGGCGCATCATGACCGCGTCGGTGCGCGGCGAGCCACCTTTCATAACGTAGTGCTTCCCGTCGAAAAAATCCGCGGAGTATCCGGGATAAAAAGAGAAAGCTTCGAAACCCGGAAGCGGGCCGAAAACCGTCGAAGTCCACTCCCAGCCATTGCCCAGGAGATCTTCGACGCCAAAAGCGCTGGCGCCATCGGGATGCGCGTCGGCGGGGGCCGCGTCCCAGCGCTGATGATGAAAATTTCCATGCTTGGCTACTGGAGCGGAATCGCCCCACGGATACGTTCGTTCGCGACCTTCAGGCGTCCCGTATGCGGCGCGATGCCATTGCTCTTCGGTGGGCAGTTTCTTGCGAGCCCAGCGCGAATAGGCGTTGGCTTCGGCATGGCTCACGTACACGGGCCAGGATTCCGGCAAGGGAACCGAGCCGGACATGCTGCGATAATTCCAGCGCGTCCCGGGCGACGCGGGATCTCCGCCATCGCGAGGAATCCAGAAATGAGGATGACGCAGATTGGTCTTGCGCCGCCATTCCCAATCTTCTGGGCGCCAGTATTTCGGCACTTCGTATCCGCGAGCCTGCACGAACCTAAGGTATTCGCCATTGGTCACCGGGAACACGTCGATGGTGAAACTCGGCACCAAAACTTTCTGCTCGCCAAATTCGTTGTCCCACCCGAAAGCGCGTTCGGCGCGGGGCTGGCCCAGCGTGGCGATGCCCGACGGGATGGTTACTTGGCGCGGCTCCGGCCCGGGCCCGTCGTCTTCATCAGGGAGTGGCGCGATATTCTTTTTGTCCGTGGGGAGACTGTGCAACAAGTACGCCAAAGTCTCGGCGTGCATCAGGCGATGTTCGATGGCGACATTCAAGAGCTGCTCGTTTGAAGCGGGCAAATCCGCGCCGGCAAATCCCAGATTGCGGATGGCGTCATCGAGATGTTCTCGGGTGAGGCGGTTGTATTTCTCGACGCGCGCGATGGTCGGCCAATCCTTGGGCTGATCCGTGGGCAATCCGCCATCGACCGGATCGATGCCGAAGGCAAATAATTTGTTGAAGGCTTCGTCGTGGGAAGCCAGATCCAGCGGACCAGCCAGAAGATTAAAATCGAACGCCTCGAGATGCCCGAGATAAAAAATCAGGCGGTGGCGTTCGGAGATGGGCCGGTCGTAGAAGGAATTCGGCGGCAGCACCTGAAATAGGGCATCGGTGCGGGCGCGAGCTTCGGCCAGCCGAGTTAGCAACGGCGATTCGGATGTAGGGACAGCGCGAGAGGCCGCGTTCACAGCATTCACCTCGGAGGGCCAAGCTAAAGTAGACAACCCTTGTACCCTCGTATGACGCCCGGCGGCAAGCTAATGTTTCAAGGCCATTGGATGCTGGGGCTAAACAAAAGTAGCAGCGAAAGCAGGCGAAAGGACATACAGGATTTTACGGAAGGCCTTGCCGCGATGGCTGTAGCGATGCTTTTCGGCGGGGGAGATCTGGGCGTAGGTCTGACCCAGGGACTCAAAATAAAAGACCGGATCATAGCCGAAGCCGCCAGTGCCTCGCGGTTCGCTGGCGATCAGTCCGTCGCAGCGGTCGGAGACCACAGCTAGTGGACGGCCCTGCTTGGCCAGAGTTGTAACGCAGACGAAGTGGGCACGACGCTGTTCCCCTCTTTTATCGGCCATCTCATGGAGCAGCTTTCGGACTCGATCCTGGTCGGTCGCATTCGGTCCAGCGTAGCGCGCGGATAATACTCCGGGAGCGCCGCCGAGTACCGGGACCACCAGGCCGGAATCGTCAGCGAGCACGATTTCGTCGGCAAATTTACTGTAATACAAAGCTTTGCCTGCGGAGTTCTCGGCAAAGCTTGGAGCGGTTTCTTCGAAGACCGGAATATTGCCGAAATTGGGCAGAAGTTCGAGTTCGAGCGTGGCGTCGCCGGCCAGTTCCCAGTATTCGCGTAATTTTCCGGGATTGGAGGATGCCAGGAAGATTCTCATGGATGTTGGCCAGCGAACGCGATTTGGCGCGTCATTTGCCGCGGGGCAGGAATTTAAGGTTCAACAATTCGGTCTGGATGCGAATCAGTTGCCGTATTCCGCCGGCGGCGAGCTTCAGCAGGTTGCTCAATTCGACGTCAGTGTAAGGACGGCCTTCGGCGCTGGCCTGGACTTCCACAAAGTGGCCGCTGCCAGTCATGACTACATTCATATCGACCTGCGCGGCGGAGTCCTCTTCGTAGGCCAGGTCGAGCAGCAATTCATCCTCGACCAATCCAACGCTGGTGGCGGCCAAATAATCCTGCAACGGCAGCTTGCGCAAAATTCCAGCTGCGACCATGCGTTCCAGCGAAAGGGCCAGCGCGACGTACGCGCCGGTAATCGACGCGGTGCGCGTGCCGCCGTCGGCTTGAATCACGTCGCAATCGAGCCAAACGGTGCGCTCGCCGAGAGCCTTCAGATCCATCACCGCGCGCAAGGTGCGACCGATCAGGCGCTGAATTTCGAGCGTGCGGCCAGACTGTTTGCCGCGGCTGGACTCGCGCGGAGTGCGGCTTTCGGTGGAACGCGGCAACATACCGTATTCGCCGGTGACCCAACCCTTGCCCGAGCCTTTGAGGAAACCCGGCACACCATCTTCGACCGTCGCGGTGACGATCACGCGGGTGTGGCCGGATTCGATCAGCGCGCTGCCTTCCGCGTGCGGAATAAAATCCGGAGTGATCTTCACCGGACGCAGTTGGTCGGTGGCTCGTCCATCAATTCGCAAAATGAATCTCCCTTCAGGGTGAGTGCCGCAGGTGGAGCAAAACGCGAAGCGTCAAGTGTGACGAGTAGGCGCAAAACTGTCAACATCCAGCGAGCGTGCGTGAGGTGCAAGTGCCTCTCAGGCTGCTCCGCGCGCGACGGGCGACCCGCCAACTGAAAATTCCGCAATAGGTCCTGAACGAAGTGGATTTGCAGCTGCGCGATCTGCCCGTGGATCTCGATTTCCGTACGGAAATGGTCCTGCGCAAGGCCTACGTGCTCGCCGACGACTGGAAGATTACCGCGCCAGAATTGATGAGCCAGCTGATACCCGAATAGCGTTGACCTGGTCGCTTCCAGATGTGCTTGCAGCGCACGAACATCCTGAATAAAAGTACCTTCTGATACCGTCACTATGAGTTAAGCTCGGCCAGTCGGTTTACGGGAGTCCACGAATGCGATATCGAAATCTGTCGATGGTGGTTGTCCTCACGGTGTGCACGGCGCTCGGAGCGTTCGCCCAGACCCAGAAGCCGCTGACCAACGCGGACGTCATCAACATGACCAAACAGGGCCTCGACGCGGGGCTGATTGTGAAATCGATTCAATCCAGCAACACGGCGTTCGATACGACTCCCCAGACCCTGATCGATTTGAAGAATTCCGGCGTGGACAATTCGGTGATCGACGCGATGCTCTCGGCGCAAGCGCAGAAGCCGTCGGCTGCGGTGGATGCGGTCCACGGTTCCACGCCGCCGACGGGCGAGGCATTGTCGGGTCCCTCCAAACCGACTTGCAGCGCGGGTGACGGTTGCTTGCTCAAGGAAGGCAACGAAGTACCGCTGAAATTTGTGAACGCGATCAGTTCGAAGACCGCCAACGAAGGCGACCCCGTCGAATTTGTGCTGGATGAAGACCTGAAAGTCGGAGATTCAGTGGTGGTGGCCAAGGGCGCGCACGCGCTGGCCACCGTGACCACCGCGAAAAAAGCCGGAATGATGGGGCGGCCAGGAGATTTGGCGGTGCAAATTCAATACTTGGTGGTGGGCAGCAACCGCGTCCATATCCGCGGGACAAAAGGCCGAGAGGGCGATAGTCGGACCGGAGCAGCTGTGGCGCTGACGGTTTTATTTGGTCCGATTGGTTTGATCAAGCATGGGAAGAATGTCGAGATACCGGCAGGAACGCCCTTGACGGCGTACGTGGATCAAGATATTTGGCTCGCGCCACTGCAAGACTCAAGCAAATCCGGATCGGCCAACTAGCGCGCGGAATTTCCAACGCGGGCAAAATCAATCCGGAAGGTTCGAACGGCCAGGGACGCATCGGTGATCAACGCGTTTGCGGGAAAATCCGAACGACGCAGGGCGCGGCGCGGGCCGGTAGATTGCATTCGACCTTCTTGATCGATTTGACCGCTGAAAGCGACCGAGCCGCGATTCCCAATAATGACCAGCTTCAACGGCGAGAATTTTTGCGGTTCGGAGCCGCGCACGAGTTGCGCCATCTCAGAGACCAAATGATCGACGACGGAGTGGTAAGTTACGGAATGGCGCGCACGCGGTGCCCGGCTCCGAACCTCTATCTTAGGCGAACTGCATAAATTCTTCATAGGTCCTCCGAACTGAATCACGACCGGGCAGCTCACGAGCGAATAATGGCCCTGTGGAATACGTGAATTCTTGTCAAAAGTGGACGTGGTGTCAACGCCAAAGTTAGCGTTAATTCATGGAGAGTTAACGATTACCCTGCGAGGCCCGGGATCCGGGTAACTCGCGCGGATTTCAGGGCGCTCTATGCTACTCTCCGCCTAAGTGACCACACTTTCCGACATCGCTAGAGATCTGAAGGTTTCGGTGGTAACGGTCTCCAAAGTCCTGCGCAATCAGGGGCGAATTAGTGTGCGCACCAGGAAACGGGTGCTCAAGCGCGCCAAGGAATTGAATTACCAGCCGAATTTGGTGGCGCGGAGTTTGGTGACGCGACGCACCTATACCATCGGCTTGCTGCTGCCGGATTTTACTCATCCGTTTTTTGCGGAGATCGCCAAGGCAATTGCCGAAACGGTGCGGCCGCGTGGTTATCACGTGATCATTTCTTATTTCGAAGAAGATCCCGCATTGGAACGAATGGAAGCCGAGTCGCTGTTGTCGCGCCGGGTGGATGGCTTGATTCTGGCGTCATCCCAACTGCCCGGGAAACTAGGATTATTCAATCAGCTGCGGGTTCGAAAATTGCCCTTCGTATTGATTGACCGGCCGATTGACGGCGTACAGGCCAGCTTTGTCGGAGTGGATAATGAAGCGGTGGGTCGCCTGGCGACGACGCACTTGATCGAGCAAGGCTGCCGGCACGTTGCGCACCTGCGGGGCCCCAAAATTGGACTGGCGGCCAATCGTTTGAATGGCTATCGGCAGGCGTTGAAAAAACACCGGATGAAAGCGCCGCACAGCTACGTCGTGCCTGCTGGCTTTCAGGATCACACTGGTTACGAGGCCATGAAGCGATTGCTGAACAGGAATCCGCGTCCGGACGGCGTCTTTTGTTACAACGATCCGGTGGCGATTGGCGCCATGAAATCCTTGCTGGAAGCGAAACTGAGGGTCCCGGAAGACGTGGCGGTGGTCGGGGCCGGGAACGTGCACTACTCGGATGCGCTGGCGGTTCCGTTGACTACGATCGATCAGCAAACGCGCAAAATTGGCGCGCGCGCTGCGGAATTGCTGCTGGAGCAAATCGAGTCGAAGCGGCCGCCGCGGGCCGCGAAGATATTATTTGTTCCGGAACTGGTGCCGCGGAAATCCACGCAACGCTAAGACCCCTCAGCCGGAAATCTGAAAAATCAGCGCGCCGATTTGGGCGCGGCGCCCGGCGCCGCCGCGGGGATGGACGGTAATGACGCGACTGGTTGCGTCGCGGAATTCAAATCAAAGAAGCCGGTAAGGTCGACGTGCCCGGCGAGGGTGTCAACTTCCTGGCCGTGAATCAGAATTTTCAGGCGCCGTAAACCACTTACATTCTTTTCCAGCGTACGCGCAATCGAATCCACAGCGAGTTGCTCGCTCATGATGCCGGAAGGCGTCCCGGTGGACAGGGTGTCGGAAAAGTCGGCGATGGCGGTGCCGTCGGGCAAGATATAAAAAGCGAGCAACGTGGCGTCCGCGGGCAGCGTGCGCTGATCAGCGCTGGGAGTTTGCAGGATCAGCGCGTCGATTACTTGCCGCGCGCGCTTCACCGGATCGGCCGAAAGCGGCAGCGCGACCTGGGTCGGCGCTATGCGATCGGGTCCCGCGGCCCAGAAAATCGGAATCTGGGCGACCACGTCGGTCGGCGTGGAAATCGGCGGTTTCAGTAAATCGCGCCGGGCCCGCTCTTCCGTGGTCGGGGCCTGGGCCAGGCGCTGCAGCCGTTTCTGCAGACTGCGCAAGCTGATCAGGCCGATGAGTACGGCTACGGCCAGAATTGCCAGAGTGATTTTCAGATTGCGCGGCACTACTTGGCTCCCGCCGCCGGAACGGCCACGCCGGAAATATTTCCGGATGCAGCTGGGG